>OFRL01000636.1_pt1 | contig 14734 bp, 22 predicted proteins | sample 1543121 | NCBI WGS metagenome assembly OFRL01 (sample SAMN07774228, study PRJEB24372) | wastewater metagenome | isolation source: Lake Maggiore Cannobio | place: Italy: Cannobio | collected 2016-01
GGCGATTACGGCCTCAAGTCGCTTGAGCACGCCCAGCTCACAAACCGTCAGATTGAGGCCGCTCGTGTCGCGATGACGCGCGAAATCAAGCGTGGCGGCAAGGTTTGGATCAACGTCTTCCCGGACAAGCCTTTCACGAAGAAGCCTGCTGAAACTCGGATGGGTTCCGGCAAGGGCTCGCCTGAAGGCTGGGTCGCCGTCGTCAAGCCAGGCCGCGTGATGTTTGAGCTGGCCGGCGTGCCAGAGGACTTGGCCCGCAACGCGCTCCGCCTCGCCGCGCGCAAGCTGCCGATGCGCAGCAAGGTTGTCACGCGAGAGGACGACGTCTAATGGCCGCCACCGACCACCTTCGCGACTGCACCACCGATGAGCTTGAAGGCCGCGTCCGCGCTGCCCGCTTGACGCTCTTTGGCCTTCGCTTCCAGCACGCCGGTGGCGAGCTTGAGAACACGGCTGGCCTGAAGAGCGCGAAGCGCGAACTTGCCCGCACACTGACCGTCGCGCGTGAGCGTGGCATTGACCCAGAAAAGATCCGCTAGAGATGACCGACGAGACGACAGAGCCCGAAACTCCAGAAGAAGAGACTCCCGCCGAGGAGGTCGTCGCCGACGCTCCGGTAGAGGAGACAGCTGCCGACGAAGCTCCCGCTGAGGAAGCTGCTGCCGACGACGCTCCAGCCGACGACGCTCCAGCCGATGAGGAGTCAGACAAGCCAGCCGACGATGCAGCTGAAGGCGACGCAGCGCCAGCAGCTGCCGAGCCGACAGGTCCGAAGGCAATCCGCAAGGCCAAGCGTTCCGCCCACACTGGCGAAGTGAAGCCGACCCGCAGCGCTGAAGAGCGTCAAGCTGAGCGCGTAGAAGTCCGCCGCGCAAAGGCCGTAGCCCGCAGCCGCCGCCGTGGCCAGGAGCGCGAGAAGCGTGCCGCAACGCCAAACCGCGAAGGCACGCCGCCAGCCGAGCGCGAGCCAGCATCGGTTCAGGTCCGCCAAGGGATCGTCACCTCGACCAAAGCCGCGAAGACAATCACCGTCCGCGTTGACATCGCCAAGCGCCACCCGAAGTACCAGAAGATCGTGCGCTCGACGAAGTCACTCCACGCTCACGACGAAACAAGCGACGCTCGCGAGGGCGACTTCGTCCGCGTGATCGCCAGCCGGCCGATGTCGGCAACGAAGCGTTGGCGCCTAGTTGAGATTTTGGAGCGTGCGAAATGATCCAGAACGAATCACGCCTGCGTGTCGCCGACAACACCGGCGCCCGCGAAATCCTTTGCATTCGCGTTCAGGGCGGCTCAAGCCGTCGCTACGCCCACGTTGGCGACGTCATTACGGCGACCGTCAAACAGGCGATCCCGAACGGCGCGGTCAAGAAGGGCGAGGTCGTCAAGGCCGTCGTCGTGCGTACGCGCAAGCAGTTCGGCCGTGACGACGGCACTTACATCGCCTTCGATGAGAATGCTGCCGTGATCATCGACGAGGCTAATAACCCGCTTGGAACTCGCATCTTCGGGCCTGTTGCCCGTGAGCTGCGTGACCGCAACTTCATGAAAATCATCTCGCTTGCTCCGGAGGTGCTCTAGCATGGGTATGCGCATCCGTAGCGACGATCAAGTCGCCATTGTCAGTGGTAAGGACCGTGGAAAGACCGGTCGTGTTCTCCGCGTTGACCCAAAGAAGGAGCGGGTTTACGTCGAGGGCCTCAACATCATCAAGCGCCACCAGAAGCCTTCACCTACGGCAAGCGCCGGTAGCGAAGCGGCAGCCGGCGGCGTGATCGAAAAAGAAGGTCCAATTCACGTCAGCAACGTGATGCTGGTGGATCCAAAAGACAACCGCCCGACCCGCGTCGGCGTGACCCGCGAAGGCGGCGTCCGCAGCCGCGTCACGAAGCGTTCAAGCACGAAGCTCGACTGAAGCTAATTCTTATGCCAGCAACCAAGACACCAGTTCGCCTGAAGACTCGTTATCTCGAGGAAGTTCGCCCTGCTCTCGTTGAGCAGTTCGGCTACACGAGTGTGATGGAGGCGCCGAAGGTCGAGAAGATCACCGTCAATATGGGCGTCGGTGAGGCGAAGCAGGATTCGAAGATGCTTGAGGCCGCCGCTGGGCAGCTGGCGCAGATCACTGGCCAGGCTCCAAACGTGCGCCTTGCGCGCAAGTCGATCGCCAACTTCAAACTTCGCGAAGGAATGCCGGTTGGCCTTGCCGTGACACTTCGCGGCGATCGCGCCTACGAGTTCCTTGACCGCCTGATGTCGATTGCGATTCCGCGTATTCGCGACTTCCGTGGCCTGCCCGGCAACTTCGACGGCCGCGGTAACTACACGATCGGCATCCGCGAGCAGATCATCTTCCCAGAGATCGATTACGACGCCGTCGACCAGATCCGCGGCCTCGACATCGCGATCACGACCAGCGCGGCCACCGACGACGAGGGCTACGCGCTGCTTTCACTCTTCGGCATGCCCTTCATCAACAAGCCGAACCCCGAAGAGGTAGCCGCCGAAGAGGCCAAGAAGGCCGAAGCTGCCGCGGAAGCCAAAGCAGCTCTCGAGCAGGCTAAGGCCGAGCAAGAGGACGAGCAGGCAGCCGGCCAGACCGACGAGGAAAGCGCCGACGAAGAGAGCGAAGACGGAGAGGCTTCTGACGAGGCTGCCGACAACGCCGAAGAGGCAGAAGAAGGAGCCGCCGACGAGGCAGCTGAAGAGGGAGCCAACGAGGCTGCCGATGAACCCGCCGAGGAGACCGATCAGTAATGGCCAAGACTTCACAGCGCGTCAAGCAGGCGCGCACACCCAAGTACCCAACCCGCGGCTACAGCCGTTGTAGCCGCTGCGGCCGCTCACGCGCTGTCTACCGCAAGTTCGGCGTATGCCGCATCTGCCTGCGTGAGCTAGCTCACAACGGCTACATCCCCGGAATGACGAAGAGCAGCTGGTAGGGGGAGACGAGCAACTAATGTCGATGACAGATCCAATCGCCGATTTCTTGACCCGTGTGCGCAACGGCATCGTTGCCCAGCACGACGTCGTTGAAATTCCGGCATCGAAGCTGAAGCGCGAGATGGCCCGCATCCTCAAGGAGCAGGGTTACATCGCCGGCTACGAAATGCGCGAGCACGACGCGGAGCACCCGGGTGACATTCTCGCCGTCGAGCTGAAGTACGCCGATGACCGTCGCAGCGCAATCACGGGCCTCAAGCGTGCCTCGCGGCCAGGCCAGCGCTACTACGTCGACCACGACAGCATTCCGAAGGTCCAAGGCGGAATGGGAACAACGATCGTCTCCACCTCAAGCGGAGTGATGACCGGCCACGAGGCTCGCGCAGCGGGCGTCGGAGGCGAGGTTGTGGCTTTCGTCTGGTAGCCCTATGTCGCGAATCGGAAGAAAACCAATCCCCGTCCCATCCGGCGTCGAGATTCAGATCGAGCCTGAACTGGTGACCGTCAAGGGCCCTAAGGGCGAGCTGAGCGAGCGGATCCCGCGTGACATCACCGTCGCGCAGGAAGGCGAAGAGCTGATTGTCACGCGTCCAACCGACCGTGGCGAGCACCGCTCGTTGCACGGCCTCACGCGCTCGCTCGTCGCCAACATGGTTGAAGGCGTAACAAATGGCTTTGAGAAGACGCTCGAGATTCAGGGCGTCGGCTACCGCGCCGCGCTGAAGGGGTCGGACCTAACGTTGGCGCTCGGCTACTCGCATCCGGTCGAGATTCCAGCTCCCGAAGGAATCAGCTTCGACGTGCCCGAGCCAACAAGCGTGATCGTTAAGGGGATCTCAAAGCAGCTCGTCGGTGAGACGGCCGCGAAGATCCGCAAGAGCCGCCCGCCTGAGCCTTACAAGGGCAAGGGAATCCGTTACGAGGGCGAGCATGTGATCCGCAAGGTAGGTAAGCGCGCATGAGTAAAGCCACTCGTGCAACTGGCCGTCTTCGCCGGCAGCGTCGCGTTCGCGCCAAAGTGATCGGCACGCCGGAGCGCCCGCGCGTTTCGGTCTTCCGCTCTAATCGCGGCATTAGCGCTCAGCTGATCGACGATTCAAACGGCCACACGATGGCTGCTGTCAGCTGGTCGGAGCCGCAGATGCGCTCGATCGCGCCGATGGAGCAGGCCGAGAAGCTCGGTCAGCTACTCGCCGAGCGGGCCAAGGCCGCAGGCGCATCAACCGTTGTCTTCGACCGCGGTGGCTACCGCTACCACGGCCGCGTTAAGGCTTTCGCTGAAGGACTGCGCGAGGGTGGACTGAGCGTATGAGCAAGGAATTGAGCTAATCCATGGAAATTGACCGCACAGTCAGCGCCTCAGGGCTTGACCTCCAAGAGCGCGTCGTTGAGATCAACCGCGTCGCCAAGGTCGTCAAGGGCGGCCGCCGCTTCTCGTTCACGGCGCTCGTCGTCGTCGGCGACGAGAAGGACGTCGTAGGCGTCGGCTACGGCAAGGCCAACGAGGTCCCGATGGCAATCCAGAAGGGCGTTGAGCAGGCGAAGAAGAACCTCTTCCGCGTGCCTCGTTATGGCGCAACGATTCCGCACCAGACGACCGGCATCTTCGGCGCCGGCCGCGTCTTCATGAAGCCAGCATCGCCAGGTACCGGCGTGATCGCCGGTGGCGGCGTGCGCGCCGTGCTCGAGCTGGCCGGCATCCACGACATTCTTTCTAAGAGCCTTGGTTCGCAGAACCCGATCAACCTCGTCAAAGCGACCGTTGAAGGGCTGCGCAGCCTGCGCACGCCGGCCGAAGTCGCCGAGCTGCGTGGACTTTCAATCAACGAAGTGCTCGGCCTCGCGCCTGCCACAGCGGCGCCGCCGACCGAAGAAGAAGGCGCAATCGCAGTAGCGGTTGAGCCTGTCTCGACGGTTGAGGCCGTCGAGGTCGCTGAGGCCGTTGAGACCGCTGAAGTTGCTGAGGTCGTTGAAGTAGTTGAAGAGGCAGAGGCCGCAGAGGAGCCGCCGGCATGAGCGAGCTTCGCGTAACCCAGATCCGCTCCAGCAACGGCAGCCAAGCTTCGCAGCTCGCGACGCTGCGCTCGCTCGGCCTGCGCCGGATCGGCCACAGCGTTGAAGTAGCCGACAACCCGCCGACTCGCGGAATGATTCACACCGTTCGCGACCTTGTACGCGTCGATGGAGAGGACTCCTGATGAGCCCCGAACCAAAGAAGCCTGCCGCGAAGAAGCCGGCAGCAGCGAAGAAGCCAGCCGCGCCGGCAAAGCCTGCGGCAGCAAAGACGCCAGCCGCCGCCAAGCCAGCGGCAGCGAAGAAGCCGGCCGCAGCCGCCGCCAAGCCAGCCGCAGCGGCCAAGCCAGCCGCCGCAGCTAAGCCAGCGCCGGCCGCTGCCAAAAAGGTCGCCGCCGAGGAGAGCTCAGAGAGCGAACGATTCGGCCTGCACAGCCTTTCACCAGCCCCAGGCAGCCGCAAGGCGCGCCGCCGCGTTGGTCGAGGTCACGGTTCCGGCCACGGCAAGACATCGGGCCGCGGCCACAAGGGCTATGGCTCTCGTTCGGGCTCCAAAGACCGTGCCCGTTTTGAGGGCGGCCAGATGCCGATTCAGGTTCGGATGCGCAAGCTGCGCGGCCCGAATATGAAGAAGTCGATGCCTTTCGAACCTTTCCGTACGCACACCCAGGCCGTCAACCTCCAGGATCTTGAAGCGCGCTTCGAATCAAAGGCTGATGTGACGATCGAGGCGCTTGTCGCGCACGGTCTGGGCACGCGCAAGAACGTTCCCGTCAAGGTCCTCGCCAAGGGCGAGATCAGCAAGCCGCTGACCGTTCACGCCCATGGCTTCAGCGCTTCGGCGCGAGCAGCGATCGAAGCAGCTGGAGGCACCTGCGTGATCGTCGGAAGTGAGGCACCCAGCACCCCAGCGCCATGATCGGGACGATTATCAGCGCCTTCACGGTCAGTGAGATCCGCAAGAAACTTGCGTTTACGGCCCTGCTGCTCGCGCTTTACCGGCTCGGCGCTTACCTGCCGGTTCCTGGAGTTGACACGAAGGCGATCGAAGAGATCCAAAACCAGTTCGGCGGGGGCGGGATCCTCAACCTGCTCAACACCTTCAGCGGTGGCGGTCTCTCACGGATGGCGATCTTCGCGCTCGGGATCATGCCGTACATCACGGCTTCGATCATCCTGCAGCTGCTGACCGTTGTTCTGCCGTCGCTCGAGAAGCTCTCGAAGGAGGGCGAGGTAGGGCAGGCCAAGATCACGCAGTACACGCGCTACCTGACAGTCGGGTTGGCCTTTGCGCAGTCAATCGGCTACGTCTTCCTGTTTAAGAGTCAAGAGGCTTCAGCTGGCCTGCCAGTGATCACCAACTTCAACGCCGGCACGCTGTTCCTGATTGTGCTGACGCTCACGGCCGGTTGTGTCGTCGTGATGTGGATGGGCGAACTGATCACGCAGCGTGGCATCGGTAACGGAATTTCGTTGATGATCTTCGCGTCAATTGTCTCCGGCCTGCCGGGTGGCATTCAGGCATGGTGGACTAGTCCGGACCCAATTTTCAAAGTGATGATGCCGTTCCTCGCGCTGGCAGTGATCGCCGCCGTCGTATTTATTCAGGAAGGGCAACGGCGAATTCCCGTGCAGTACGCCAAGCGTGTGATCGGTCGGCGGATGAGCGGTGGCGGCCAGACCTACCTGCCTCTGCGCGTCAACATGGCCGGCGTAATCCCGGTCATCTTCGCCGCTTCGATCATGGCTTTCCCGCCAACGGTTGGCCAGTTGATCGGCACGCCTTGGGCCCAAGACTTAGCTAACTTTTTCAGCCCTTCAGGGCCGGCGTATCTAGTCGGTGAGACGCTTTTCATCATCGCCTTCACCTACTTCTACACCGCGATTACCTTCAATCCGGTCGATCAGGCAGAGAATCTGAAGAAATACGGTGGCTTCATCCCGGGCGTCAGACCCGGTCGGCCGACGGCCGAGTTCCTCGATCGCATCCTCGCCCGGCTGACTTTCCCCGGCGCGCTCTACCTTGCCGCCGTTGCGGCTCTGCCAACAATCTTGATCAACCAAACTGCAGCCAACTTCTTCTTCGGCGGAACCTCGCTGCTGATCGTCGTCGGCGTAGCGCTCGACACTATGAAGCAGCTTGAAGCTCAGCTGATGATGCGCAACTACGAAGGCTTCCTCAAGTAGAGATGGCTGAGCTGAACCTGATTCTGCTGGGCCCGCCTGGCGCCGGCAAGGGCACTCAGGCCGAGCAGCTGCGCAACGAGTTTGAGCTGCCCCACATCGCGACCGGCGACATTCTGCGCCAAGCTGTTGCCGAGCAGACAGAGCTGGGCGAGCTTGCTGCCAGCTACATGGACGCCGGCAACCTCGTTCCCGACGAGGTGATCATCGGCGTTCTGCTCGAAGCGGTCGGGCGCCCCGACGCACGCGATGGCTTCCTGCTCGACGGCTTCCCGCGCACGATTCCGCAGGCCGAGGCGCTGGGAACCGAGCTCGAGAAGCTCGGCCGCAAGCTGACCGCTGTCTTGATGATTGAAGTTGACGACGAGGAGATCGTGCAGCGGATTTCAGGGCGCCGCGTAAATCCTGTTTCGGGCCGCGTCTACCACGTTGAGTTCGACCCACCGAAGGTCGAGGGGGTCGATGACGTTGACGGAACTGCGCTCGTCCAGCGTGAGGATGATCAGCCCCAGACGGTTCGCAACCGGCTCGCCGTCTACCACCAGCAGACGGCGCCGCTGGCCGACTACTACGAGCAGCTCGGGCTGCTGCATCGCTTCGACGGGTCGGCCGCTCCTGCGGAGGTTTTCAGTCACATCCGCGCGACGATCGCGACGCTGAAGCTTGAAGAGACGATCTGAGCGGTTCGCGTAGCACTGTGATCATCAAGAAGACCCCTGAAGAGATCGAGAAGATCGCTGCTGCCGGAGAGATTCACGCCCGCGCGATGCAGCTAGTTGCTGGCAAGATCGCCGCCGGCGTCACGACCGCTGAGCTCGACGAAACGGCCGAGCGCTTCATTCGCTCGCAGGGCGCCGAGCCTTCGTTCAAGGGCTACAACGGCTTCACCGGCTCGATCTGCGCCTCGCCGAACTCGATGGTTGTGCACGGCATCCCCGGCGCCTACACGCTCGCCGACGGCGACATTCTCTCGGTCGACATCGGCGTCACGCTCGATGGCTGGGTCGCCGACGCCGCTGTCACCTTCCCGGTTGGCGAGGTGACGGTTGAGGCTGAGTCGCTGATGGCGGTCACTGAGGCCTCACTCTTCGACGCCGTCGAGCAGGTCCAGGTTGGCGGGCGCATCGGTGACATCTCTCATGCCGTTCAGATCTGTGCCGAGGCCGACGGCTTTGGTGTCGTGCGAACATTGGTCGGTCACGGCGTTGGGCAATCGATGCACGAAGATCCGCAGATTCCAAACTTCGGCCCGGCCGGCCGTGGCCCGAAGCTTGAAGAGGGGATGGTGCTGGCGATCGAGCCGATGATTACGGCCGGCGGACATGGAGTTCGAATTGCCCCCGACGGCTGGTCGATTTTCACCGTTGATGGCTCACTTTCAGCCCATTTCGAGTTCACGGTCGCTGTCACAGCCGACGGCCCCAGAATCCTCACGCCCTGGCATCTACTGCTCGGAGCCGCAAAATGAAAGGGCGAAGAGCGAAAATGTGCCGCGTTTTGCTACCTTATTAGCTCGTGTGCGCTCCCGCGAGGGAGTGTGTTTGTCCGCGAGTGGTAGCGGCGCGCCCCTGCGGTCGCCAGAGCCTCTTTCCGGCCCATCGACGAAGAAGGAATTATGAAGGTACGACCGTCGGTCAAGCCGATGTGCGAGAAATGCAACGTGATCAGGCGCAAAGGCGTTGTCTTTGTGATCTGCCCGAACCCGCGACACAAGCAGCGTCAAGGATAAATATCTAAATGGCTCGTATTGCAGGAATCAATATTCCACTCAACAAGCGCGTTGAGATCGGCCTCACGTACATCTACGGGGTCGGCCGCTCGACCTCCAACGCGATGCTCAAAGAGGCCGGAATCAACCCTGACACTTACGTGCGCGACCTAACCGAGGACGAGGTCGCGAAGCTGCGCACCGCTGTTGACGGCGACATCCTCGTCGAGGGTGACCTTCGCCGCGAGCGCTCACAGAACATCAAAAGGCTTGGCGAGATCGGCTGCTACCGCGGCATCCGCCACCGCCGCGGCCTTCCGGTCCGCGGTCAGAAGACAAAGACCAACGCCCGCACCCGCAAGGGGCCCAAGCGGATGCAGGTCGCCGGCAAGAAAGCCGCAACAAAGACATGAGGAACTAAGTGCCCGCTCCAAAACGCCCAGCCCGTGGCCGCCGCAAGGTCAAGAAGAACATCCCTGTCGGTCAGGCTCATATCAAGACGTCGTTCAACAACACGATCGTCTCGCTTACAGATCTGCAAGGCAACGTGATCGCTTGGGAGTCGGCAGGTGGCGCCGGTTTCAAGGGCTCGCGCAAGTCGACTCCGTTCGCTGCTCAGGTAACGGCCGACTCGGCGGCGCGCAAGGGAATGGAACAGGGACTTCAGAAGGTCGACGTTTACGTCAAGGGCTCGGGCTCCGGCCGCGAGACAGCGATCCGCTCGCTCCAAGCCGCAGGGCTCGAAGTGATCAGCGTGCGCGACGTAACGCCGCAAGCCCACAACGGATGCCGGCCGCGCAAGCGCCGCCGCGTATAGGGGGCGACTGAACAATGGCTCGCGATACTTCACCTCAGTGCAAGCAGTGCCGCCGCGAAGGCGAGAAGCTCTTCCTCAAGGGGGAGCGCTGCCTGACCGACAAGTGCTCGTTTGAGCGCCGCGCATACCCGCCAGGCGACCACGGCCGCGGTCGTCAGAAGCAGAGCGAGTACCGCGTGCAGCTGCGCGAGAAGCAGAAGGCCCGTCGCTACTACGGCGTTCTTGAGACCCAGTTCCGCCTCTACTACGACCGTGCCAGCGGCCAAGACGGAATCACCGGCGAGAACCTCCTGCAGATGCTCGAGCGCCGCCTCGACAACGTGATCGTCCGCCTCGGCTTCGCTGGCTCACGCCGCCAAGCCCGCCAGATGGTCCGCCACGGCCACTGGACCGTCAACGGCCGCCGCGTTGACATCCCAAGTTTCCAGGTCCACGAGGGCGACATCATCGCGCTCAAGAGCGGCAGTCCGGCAGAGCCGGTCGTCCGTGGGGCCACGGAACTAACGGCGCAGGTGCCGGCCTGGTTGCAGGCCGACCACGAGTCGTTGACAGCAAAGATTCTGCGTGCCCCCGAGCGTCGTGAGATCACGACGCCGGTGCAGGAACAGCTCATCGTCGAGCTGTATTCGAAGTAGAAGCAATGAATTGCGTTTGCCTCCGCTTCAAGGAGGCGGCGCGCCCGGCGGTCGCCTGAAGTTTGGCGCCGCACCGATTACAACCACAGGATAAATCGCCAAGATGCTCGACTTTCAGATTCCTCGCATTACCAGTGACACCAGCGACGAGAACAGCGGCTCATTCGTAATTGAACCGCTCGACCGTGGCTTTGGTTACACCTTCGGCAACTCGCTACGGCGCGTGCTGCTTAGCTCGCTCTCCGGCGCTGCCGTGACGAGCGTCCGGATTGAGGGTGTTCGCCATGAGTTCTCATCGATTGAGGGTGTGACCGAAGACGTCACCGACATCATTCTCAACCTCAAGGGAGTCGTCTGCCGGATGCACTCCGACGCGAGTGAAGTTGAAGCACCGCTCGTAGTCACCGGTCCGGGTGAGATCAAGGCTAAGGACATCGACCTGCCTGCTGGCGTCGAGATCCTCAACCCCAACATCCACATCGCGACGCTCGAAGCGAAGACGAAGCTTGAGATCTACCTGACGATCGGCCGCGGCCGCGGTTATCGCGTGGCCGAGGACAACAAGACCGACGATCAGCCGATCGGCGTTATTCCGATCGACTCGCTCTTCTCGCCGGTTCAGCGCGTCGCTTATGCCGTTGAGCAGGCCCGTGTTGGCCAGCGCACCGACTTCGACAAACTGACGCTCGACATCGAGACCGACGGCTCACTCGACCCGCAGACCGCCCTGCGCGAGGCATCAGAGATTCTGATCTCGCAGCTTGCGATCTTCACCGACGAGGATCGGATCGAAGAGCTCCGCGCCGGTCCTGTAAATCAGCTCGACTCGGCAGGCATGGGAGCGATTCCAGGCGTTGCGCCGCTCGCCACCGGTGGCCCGCTCGACGACATTCTGATCGAGGAGCTGGAGCTTGGCGTCCGTTCATACAACTGCCTTAAGCGCGCCGGCATTCAGACGATCGGTGATCTACTCTCGAAGTCTGAGGCTGAGCTGAACGCGATTCCGAACTTCGGCAAGAAGTCGATCGACGAGGTAATCGAAACGCTGGCCGCGCGCGGTATGGCGCTACGCGACGACTGAGGACCGAAACCATGCGCCACCAGAAAACCCGCCACAAGCTAAGCCGCAGCCCTTCTCATCGCAAGGCGATGATGCGCAACCTCTGCAAGGAGATCATTGAGCACGAGCGGATCAAGACGACCGAGGCGAAGGCCAAAGCCGTCAAGCCGGAGGTTGAGCAGCTGATCACGCTGGCCAAGCGTGGCGACCTTCATGCGCGCCGTCAGGCTCTTTCAGCGCTGGGGCAGGACGCTACCGCCGTGCACAAGCTTTTCACCGAGGTTGCTCCGCGCTACACGGAGCGCCCGGGCGGCTACACGCGGATCCTCAAGCTTGGGCCACGGCGCAGCGACTCAACCGAGATGGTCTATCTCGAACTGGTCTGAGTCGCCCCGCGTAGCTTCAGCGGCCGTGTCGCCAGCACCGCGCTCTATGCTCGCTTTGAGCGCGCGATGAAGGTTCTTCTCACCAACGACGATGGGATCGAAGCCGAAGGGCTGCAGGCGTTGCGCGCCGCGCTGGCAGCGCTGGACGACGTTGAGTTGGTGACGATCGCCCCCGACGGCAATCGCTCGGCCTTTGCGCGCAAGATCACAACCCATAAACCGCTTTGGATCGAAGAGATCCGATTCGATGACGGCAGCGTTGGCTACGCAACGGAGGGGACGCCGGTCGACTGCGTGCGCTTCGCCACGCTCGGTCTCGTCGAGGGCTTCTATCCCGAGCTGATCGTCTCGGGAATCAACCACGGCGCCAACCTCGGCGACGACGTGACCTATTCCGGCACGGTCGCCGCAGCGCTTGAGGGCGTTCTGCTCGGGATTCCAGCGATCGCTGTTTCGCAGCAGTCAACGAGCCGCGAGATGGACTTTCGCTGGGGTCGCCACTTCGATTTCGCTGCCGGCGCCGAGTTTGTTGCGCGGCTGGCGCAGCACCTCGGGCATACGCCGCTGCCGGAGGGGACGCTGATCAACGTCAATGTTCCGGGCGACAGCCCGACTGGCGTTGAGATCACGCGCCTTGGTAAGCGGATCTACCGCGACGAACTGAAGCTGCAAGAGCAAGGCGAACCCGGCCGTCGTCGCTTCTCTATCTACGGCGAAGATCATGGCTTCAAGGATGAAGCGGGAACAGATCTCGCTGCGGTAGCTGCGGGGAAGATTGCCGTAACGCCGCTGCACTTCGACTTGACCTACGAACCCGGAATTGAGGCTCTTGGTGCCCGCGACTTGAGCCATCTGCTGGAAGCTGGCGCGACGGGAGCGAAGTGAGCGCTGCCGCCGATCGCGCCGAGCAGCTCCGCGCCGAGCTGCGCGGCCACAACGAGCGCTACTACCTGCAGGACGATCCCTCGATCGGTGACGATCAGTACGACGCGCTGCTTGATGAGCTGCGCGAACTCGAACGTGACAACCCCGAGCTCGTCACGGCTGATTCGCCGACGCAGCGGGTTGGCGCCGAGCCTGTAAGCGGGCTCGAGAAGGTGACTCATCCTCAGGCGATGTTCTCACTCGCCAACGCCCGCAGCCCGGAGGAGTTTGACGCCTGGGTGCTGCGGATGCGCAACCATCTCGCGCGCGAGGGCATCGAGGATGCTGCCTTCCAGTATGTCTGCGAACCGAAGGTTGACGGGCTAGCAATCTCGATCGTCTACCGCGACGGCGTCCTGGAGCGGGGAGCAACGCGCGGCAACGGCGAAGTTGGCGAGGATGTAACGCACAATCTGCGCACGATTCCGACGGTTCCGCTCAGCATCGAGGACGCACCGCCGATGATCGAGGTTCGTGGCGAGGTTTACATGTCACTGGAGGGCTTCCAGAGCCTCAACGAGCGCCGTGCCAGCGACGGCAAGCCGACCTTCATGAACCCGCGCAATGCGGCAGCAGGGACGCTGCGTCAGCTCGACCCTCGCCTCGCCGCCGAGCGGCCACTCTCGCTCTGGGCCTACGGCGTAGGCGCCTGCGAAGGGATCAGCTTCAGCTCGCAATGGGAGACGCTGGAGTGGCTGCGCGAGCGCGGCTTCCCGGTCAACAGCGAGATTGAACGGCTCGCTAGCGAGCAAGAGGCGATCGAGCGCTGCTTGCAGTGGCAGCAGCGGCGTGGTGCGCTCAACTTCGAGATCGATGGCGTCGTGATCAAGGTCGATGACGCCGAGCAGCAGCGGCGGCTCGGCGTGGTCGGCCGCGACCCGCGCTGGGCGGTTGCTTGGAAGTTCCCGCCAACGACGAAGCTGACACAGCTCAAGGAGATCCAGTGGAGCGTCGGCAAGTTTGGCGATCTGCATCCATTTGCGGTGCTCGAGCCGGTCGAGGTGGGCGGCGTCGTCGTGCAGCACGCCACGCTGCATAACGAGGAGGATCTGATCCGCAAGGACGTGCGCCCAGGCGATGAGGTGATCATTCTGCGCGCAGGTGATGTGATTCCTCAGGTCGTTTCGCCAGCGCCGCACGCCGCCGAGCGCAAAGGCCGCAGCGCAGCGGTCAGCGCACCGAAGAAGTGCCCAGTCTGCGGGACGGCGACGATCAAACCGGAGAATTCGGTCTTCACGAAATGCCCTAACCGCGACTGCGAGGGCCGCAGGGAGGCGCTGCTGACGCACTTTGTCTCGCGCGGCGCGATGGACGTTGATGGGCTCGGTGAGAAGCTCGTAGTGATGCTGCTCGAGCAGGGCTTGATCAAGAACGCCGCCGATCTTTATTCGCTTGGCGTCTCCCAGCTCGCGCAGCTTGACGGCATGGGAGAGCTCTCAGCGCAGGGGATTGTTGATTCGCTCGAGGCTTCGAAGCAGCGCCCCTTCGCCAGCGTCCTATTCGCGCTCGGAATCGAAGGAGTCGGTGAGGTAACCGGCCGCAGCCTCGCGCAGCGGCTGCGCACAATTGGGGCGCTGCTGGCGGCCGACGTGGAAGAGATCTCGCAGACGCCAGGAGTCGGGCCAATCGTCGGTGAGCTGATCACGACCCAGCTCGCAGACGAGCAGATGCGGGGGCTGATCACTGAGCTCCAGACTGCCGGGCTGCAGTTCGAGCAGGAAGGGCCGCCGCCAGGCGAGGGACACCTCGCCGACCAGACGTTCGTGCTGACCGGCACGCTGCCGACTCTGACCCGCGAGCAGGCGAGCGAGAAGATCCTCGCCGCTGGCGGCCGCGTCACTACCTCAGTCTCAAAAAAGACCGATTACCTCGTCGCCGGCGAGTCGGCCGGTTCGAAGCTTGAGAAAGCCGAACGGCTCGAAGTGACGGTGCTTGACGAAGCTGCGCTTTTGGCGCTGCTGGAATCGGGCTGAGCTGCGGGCTAGTCGCTGTAGTTGGCAATCGCTTTGACGGCGCTGTCCTGAAGGCTGCGGGCGCTGGACGGTGAGACGCCGTTCATCAAGA
>OFRL01000638.1_pt1 | contig 14722 bp, 10 predicted proteins | sample 1543121 | NCBI WGS metagenome assembly OFRL01 (sample SAMN07774228, study PRJEB24372) | wastewater metagenome | isolation source: Lake Maggiore Cannobio | place: Italy: Cannobio | collected 2016-01
GTGCTCGTCCAGCATGTACTTCTGTTTGCCAATGCCCACGCCGTGCTCGCCTGTGCACGTGCCGCCCAGCGCAAGCGTACAGCAAGTCGTGAGAATAGACTATGGCCTTGCCCTCTGCCTATCTGGAATCGCTTTGACCAAATTGCGCTATACGTTCTTCTGATCGGACTAGCCCAGAGCTCTGATGGATTTGCAAACTCAGAAGACGCACAACAAACCGGAGCAAATCTTAACCAACTTGCACTTATTGTCAGAGGAAGAATTTTGCCGCTGCACCGATAATTCCAGCATCCGCCCCGCACCGAGCCTTTATGATCGCGAGTTTGCGTGTTTCGGAAGAATAAATGTGCTGCCGCGTAGAGGTAACAAAACTATCCCAGTACTGGCCCCCCGCTAAACCTAAACCCCCACCCACAATGATTGCCTCGGGGTCAAGTACATTTACCAGCCACGCTACGGCACTGCCGAGTGCGACACCTGCAGTCACTAGAATTTGAGCGGCACTATCATCTCCCGCTTCTGCTGCAGCCACAATACTTTCGGCCCCGGTTGCGCCGGTGCTGCGCAATCGGTTGTATCGCTCGACCATTCCCACTCCGGAGGCAAATGGCTCTAATCTAAACTCGACTTTGCGGTCCTCTGCGTCGAAGACGGTTACAGGCATTGTGGAGAGCACTATTGCATTTCCCCGCGCCCCGGCGTGTGGCTTGCCATCCAGTACAAGGCAGCTACTAATGCCAGTGCCAACTGAGACAAAAATAAAAGATCTGTATTTTTGGCCATCGCCAAACATCGCTTCTGCCAGAGCATGAGCGCGTACATCAGAGTCTACGATGGTTGGTGCAAGCTTACCAAGTATTGTTTGAACGGGAATGCCTGCCCACTTCACGGTGTCGCTTGCAGTTACATTGCCCGCGAGGTCAACCAACTCGCAAACAGAGACACCGATTCCTTTTAATTGAGGATCGATTGAGATTTGCAAGTCCGCATTGTTGTTTGCAGTTGTGGAAGCAATCAAATCCTTCGCGAGCTGATATACGTCTTTCAATATTGCGGCTCCGTCCCGGTTCGCTAGGGTTGGAATTTGGCCACGCAGGTTCACCTTTCCGAGCCGATCTACTTTGCCGATCGCAATTTTGGTGCCACCGACATCAATGCCGATCGCGTAATCATCTTTCATAGTAGGTTCGGATTGCCCGATAATAACTTTGGATGCTGTCGAATCCGCATTGTTGGATTAGGTATTTGAAGTAACGTTCGCGTCTCGTTTTGATCCCAGCTGCTGTTACCTACTGCAAAATTATCGATCGATGTAATCGGAGTGCTGGTGTCGGACTGGCTCAACTTTCAGTGTGCAGGAACAAAAAACTTGTGGTCATTGCTAATCAACTTAGTTGGTTCGGAGTTTAGAGGAGAAGTAATGTATATGGGAAATATGCGATCACCAGTGTAGGGGAGGCAGTATGTGGTTTTGGATTTCGCACATTTCGTTTATCATGCTGACTGCATTGTTATAGCTGTGCATGGTGGGGTCCAACAGAACCGCCTGTAGTAATTTGTTGCGTGACTGCTCGACGTAAGCTTCTGTTACAAGCTTGCTTATTGCTCCTTGGATACGGATCATTTCGGTTACTGCCGTGGGCAGTCCTTCCATTTTGTGCGTGTGGATGCCTTTGCCGTCTACGGTGGCGGGTAGTTCAACGGCCATGTCGGCTGGCAGACCGGGGATGGAGCCATTGTTGAGCGCGTTTACTGTGAGTAGTTTGCGGGGCGTATTGAATGTGATTGATTCTATGATCGGAATTGCTAACTCGCTTGACGGCTCCATTTCTGCAGTTGGAATTGTAAACCCCTGGGTAATTGAGAGCTTTTCGATTGGAGGTTGCGGGGCGAACAATGGCCGTGCCTTTATGGCGGCGACAGAGTAGACGAATTCTGGTATTTTCTTAGATTGCCACGGGTTTTGAGTTGCTGGGTCGTAGAAATATTGCATCATCTGGCCAGCCAAAAACGGTTCGCTCCACCGGACATATTCTCCAATGTGGTTCGCGCCTGGATACGGATAGAGGCCGTATATTCGAAGTAGGATACGCGAAAAGGCAATCTCATCCCAATTTGCGAGCCAGTCGGCCTGCCCTTCCTTGTCACGCAGAAGTGGATAGAGGTCTTGTCCAGTATGTTTATCTTTTATTGATTGGAACCAGCCAAAATGATTGAGCCCACAAGCTGTGACCTCAAGGTCATCAATTGGTAGCTGCAATAACTGGGACAACTGTTCCAATCCCATTCCAATCCCGTGACAGAGCCCGATACACCTGATCCGCGTCAAGTTCAGAATTGCCTCGACTAGCTTGGCCTCAGGATTGGTGTAATTGATAAGCCAGGCATCGGGGCATATGCGCTCCATTGCCCGGGCAATCTCGAGCATTGGCGGTAAATTGCGCAGCGTGTGAAAAATTCCACCAGGTCCTCCATTCTCGCCATAAATCTGACTAGAACCGTATTTCCGTGGAATGTGGAAATCTTGCGACCAATAATAATAGCGGTCCTTTTCGATTGCGGTGATGACAAAGGCTGCACCAGTGAGGGCCCGCTCTAAGGTGGTTGTGCTAGTCACCATTATGGTGCGGCCGAGATTGTTTGCAACTGCGCGGGCATAATCTGCTGAGAGGTTGAGTGGGGTCTCGAGAATATCCATCAGGCACAACTCGAGGTCGATGCCGCAAAGCTTGGAGTTCAGCAGCGCATCGCGAATGGTAAGCGGTGCGAAAGAAGCGCTTCCCGCGCCAATGATGGTAATCTTAATTTTGTGCATGTATTTTGGCTTCTTTGAATAACAAGTTTCCTTACAGTGAACTATTAGGTGGCGACGGAAATGGAGGGTAGCCACTCCTGATTGCTCAGGGGCGGAGCATATTGCGCCATTACATCAATTGATATACGAGAAGTATATTACCCACCAGCCCTGTTGAAAGATTTATATCGAGTCGCAGACCAGTGAATTGATTGTTCAATTCGATTATTGTAACAGGCAAGGCAGTACTACAACTACAAACTTAGCGAATATAGTAACTCAATTTCAGTTTCGGAAAATAAATTGCCAGCTTCAGAAACAAAAGCGAAGCCCGCTTTTTCGTACAGAGATCTTGCAGCAACATTTTGCTGACCCACAAAAAGATATATTTTTCGTGGCCGGATCTGAATTCTGTTGAAATAATCTCTTACCGACCAAATCGCAAATTCAGTCAACCTAAAGCCTATACCTTTTCCCCTGCATTCTTCTTTTACATAGACCTCTTCGAACTCGACCAAGCCTGCTGTGGGATTTTCTTTTACATACCATTGTATGGTTCCCGCAATAAGCGTACCGATTTTGGCCACAACAGTAAAGTTGTGTGAGGTATAGCAACAGACCCTGTGCCTTACTATTTCCTCGACCGCATAGTGCTTAAAATAAACAGCTAGATCGTCTCTGTCTGCTTCTGTTGCTAGCGCTAAGCTCAGTTCCACAGGACAAAATTGTAACAGTTATTATGGTGTATAAACATTCTGTTGATGCACTATTGCGCTAAAAATGCGCTGGCTGCGTGTGGGTCTACTAAGTGGACATGCCTGTGATTAACTGACGTTATCTTCTGAGATTAGCCACGTGGTTTGTTCAGAGTGTTTGGCACAGTAAGTTTGCATAGTGGTCTAGCAGAGCGTTACGTTGGTTGCATGCAAGTAGAGACCACAAGTTGATTATCAATATTTCAGTCCCGTTAGAGTGATCCCCTCTACAAATGCACGTTGAAATCTGAAATAGACCACTATCAGAGGTGCCATCACCAGCATCGAGCCTGCGACTACGAGGTTGACTTGGCGCCAGCGGGGCAATGCAAATAGTGCCACTCCAACTGGCAACGTGCGTGATACATTTGAGTCTGTGACGAGGAGTGGCCATAGGAAGTCGTTCCAGATCCAAATGAAATGGAAGATGGCGAGAGCTGAGAGTGCTGGAGTCGATAGCGGCAGGATGATTTGCCAGAAAGTTCGGAAGTCGGAAGCTCCGTCGATGCGGGCTGCGTCCAGAAGTTCATCTGGAATAGAGGACGCGAATTGGCGCATGAGGAAGATTCCAAACGGGCTTATCAATGCGGGTAAAACCATTGCCCACCAGGTATCTTTTAAGTTCATCCAAACTGCTACGATGTAAAAACTGGGAATCATGGTGATGATAAAAGGCACCATCATCGTCGAAAGTAATAAATAGAACAAATGCGTCTTGAGCCGGAAGTTGTATTTGGCAAAGATGTAGCCTGCCAATGCGCTGGTATACACGTTGGAGACTGTCACCAGCAAGGCGACAACAATCGAATTCAAATAATACTGGGGAAAATCTTCGTGCCAGGCTTTGGCGTACCATTCTAATGTAATTATTTTGGGGATCCAGATTATCGGGAAGGTGCCAGTCTCGGAGGGCGTTTTAATGGCTGTGATGAAGGACCAGTAAAATGGCATTAGCATGGCTAACGCTCCGGCCGCCAACAGACCCGTGATCACAGCCGATCGTACAAACTGAGTTCTTTGTTGTGTAGACAAGGGTGGCTTGGCGTTTAGTATTTCCATTTGGTGCGGAGCAAATATAGTTGTATTGCTGTTATTGCTAATATAAACAGAAAAAAGATCACGGACAATGCGGAGGCGTAACCGAGGCGGAACTGGGAAAAGCCGACCTCTTGAATTCGCATTACCACCATGCGACTGGCGTTTTCGGGTCCGCCCTTGGTCATAATGTAGGGGGCTGTAAACACTTGAAGGGCACCTATCGTTCCGGTTACCGTGGTAAATAAGATCGTTGGCGAAAGCATGGGAATCGTAATGCCCCAAAATAACTGCCACTCGTTGGCGCCGTCGATTTTAGCTGCTTCATATAACGTGGATGGTATGCCACTAAGCCCGGCTAGGAAAAGCACCATGTTGTAGCCCAATCCGCCCCAGATGGACATGAGAACTAGCGACGGTATGACCATTTGGTGGGAGTCTATCCAAGCCACCGGTCGCAGCCCGAACATTGCAATCAGTGAGTTTAGAAACCCAAATTTTGACGGCTGAAAAATAAACCGCCAAATGATAGCCGCGGCGATTGCGGGTGTGACCACCGGCAGAAAATACAGTGTCCGCCATAAAGATTGAAGTTGTTTGCGGCCATAGATTAACTGTGCAACTATGAGAGAGATGGCCATGCTCAATGGCACAGATAAGAAAGCATAATAAACTGTATTGAGGAATGACTGGTGAAAAATGGCATCCTCGGTCAGCGCCCGCGTGAAATTTTGAAATCCGACAAACTTTAATGGCTGTAGTAATTCATAATCAAACAGGCTAAGGTAGAACGATGCTACTATCGGGGCAATATTGAACAAAAATATTAAACCCATAATAGGAACCAGCCACAGGACAAACGGCCGAAAACTTATTTTATGGCGGAATGAGTCTTTGATTAGATGTGCGGAGTTGTGGTTTTGGCGCAAAGCGGACATAGATGCTTCGGGTTGGCTTAGCGTGCTGCTGAAATTAAGTTACGGTCAACAGCAGGTGATCAGATACAAGTCAGCCGTCACCTTCGCCCCGACACTTTTTGCCGGAACGCTTGGTGACGGCTGATTAATTCCAGTTCAGATTAAACAGACTAAGCTTCAGGAGTAACCCAGAATTTAGTATCTTTCAAAACCTGATCGTACTCTTTCTCGTATTCAGCAAGCGCTTCTTTTATAGGGCGCTTGTTTACAATGATTGCATCCTGCATTTTTGTCCACAGCTGATCAAACGGTGCGCCTACCTCGCCCGGGAAAACCATTCCGCCGGCAAATTGCTTGGCCAATACCGCCAGCGATTGAGAACGGCGTTCTTCCTGGGTAGGTTTCTCGATTGACGCAACAGCGGCAAATAACTTATCGTAATCTGGGTGTGGCTCAGTTACCAATACCAACCCTGATGTGTGTGAGCGCTCTACAAGGTATTGATAATCGTGCAAGTGATACTTGAAGAATTCCAAGGCAGCTTTCTCTTTGTCCCCCTTGGCCAATGTCGTCACCATCCAGCCGGGGCCGTCGTAGTCAAAGCGGCCGTAGGGCCCTTGTCCGGTAAATGTTGGGTACATTGCAGGAGCCCAATCAATATCTGGATAGTTACCTTCGAGTGTCGAGCCGAACCATGTCCAAACCTGCGCGATCGCAGATTTACCTGTGCCAAATCCTTCATCAAATGCCAAGAACTCGCGGGAGTTTATTTTGTATTTGTCATAAAAATCTACTAGCATTTGCCAGGCGTTCTCACTTTCCGGTGAATTGATAAAACTCTTAGTGCGATTATAAACGTGTGCTTTTTGCTGGTACATCATGTCGTTCCATATGTACTTGGCGTAGCCGTTAAATCCAAACCCGGCTTGCAGCATCGTTTCGCCGTCCCACTTGGTCAGGTCCTTGCAAAATTTACCGAACATATCCCATGAGGTGGGAATATCAGAAGGTTTGTAACCTTTTTCAGCCAGCAAAGTTTTGTTTGTGTAAAGAATTGGCCCCATAATGCTGGTGTGAAGCCAGTAAAGTCGATTGTCATCTAAAGGGCGTACTTCGTAGAATTTGTGTTCCTTGATAAATTTTGTATCCACAATGTCGTCGAACGGGCGAACCGCTCCGCGGCGCGGAAAATCAGCTTCGCGGTCGAATTCAAACAGAATATCTGGCCCTTGCTTAGATGCAATCGCGGCGCTGACCTTGGTATCTATGTCATCCCACGGTGTCGGCTCATATTTCACTGTGATTTCTGGGTACTTGGTTTCGAAGCGCTTGATCCCATCCTTGAGAGATTTAAGCCAAGGGTCCTCATCTGGTCCCGGGGGGCCCCAAACCACTAGCTCTACCTTGGTTGCAGGGTGCCATTCTTCATACCCACCATATGATGCCTGGCCTTCTGCGTAGGACGCCGCAGTTTTGCCGGTAGCCATCATTGCGCCGACCGTAGCGGTTGCTTGCGCAGCAACGGTTGGGAGTGCCACAGCAGCGGGCGCGGTGGTGGCCACAGGGCTACAGCCTGCCAAGTTTGCCAGAGCCATACCCCCAGTGCTGGCCCCCACCAAATGGAGCATTTCGCGACGAGTGAGAATTCTACGAGTCATAATTGGATCTCCTGTTAATTAGTCCCAAACTTAAACTGCGAGGTCTATGTAATCTATAGAACCAAATCTTAAAAGGGCATCTCTACTTGAAAAAGCATCCTTGTCCGTTACCGTTATTGGTCCCGACTTAATCGCCATACTATAGCACAGTGCTCGCTTTGTCCGAGCCGATGTTACGTCCACCAATTCCCGCCTTGCCCTGCGAAAAGGCGGCATTGGGTGATAACAAAGTCTTACTGATGAATAGCGCCCCAGTGCAGACAGGAATAGGTGGCACTAGCCTTCTGTGAAAGGTGGCAACTTTGGTACAAACTGATAGGTCGGGTCAATGTTTTGTCTACGAATAATGGTAATTATCACACTCCATGTTTCAATCAGGCCATAGGTAATATAGGGCAGCTCGTGCTTGATAGCCCTGTGTAATCGAGCCAGTTTGTAGCACGGAACAGCAGCATGCATGTGATGTTCAATGTGATAGTTCATATGCCAGTACAAAAACTCAACAACGGGATTTAGGTATATTGTGCGGGTGCAGAGGCGGTAGTCGCTGACCTCGTCCTGCAGGCCCACATGCTGTGTATTGTTGCACAAAAACAGCAGCAGACCCCCATAAAATGGTGCGAAGGTAATCAGGACAGGAAGCATCCATTGGCTCGTATACCACCCAGTGAACACGATTGCACTGTGGCCCGCCACCAAAATACGGGCCCAGGTGAAGAGCTCATGGCGGCGATCCAGCCTGTCGTCAGGGAAGAGGATTCGCTGCCAATCATCTTCCAGGCGCCCCATACTCAGCATCAGCCAGCCACGGGTACGTTCAATAAAGCCGCGCGGGTTTACAAAGGACGTCGTAAGCAAACTCTTGAGCGTAATTTCGAAGGGTAATATTACTTCCAAATCATCTGGTTGGTGCAGAGTGTACTTATGGTGCTCTTGGTGGCTGTCCCAAAAGTAGACATGATTTAGGCCACCAACAAAGCTGATTAGGTACAGGAAAAATCGATTTAACAGCCGAGTCTTGAAGACGGTACCGTGGCAAAATTCGTGAAAGGCATTCAGCAAAAAAGCGTAAACAGTTCCATGCAGAAACAGGCAGGCAATCAGGATTGGCCACGAAGAGTGGAGCGATGCGTACCACGACAGCACCGCCGTCACGCAGATGATGCCCAAGTGACCAAGCGTCTGGGCAAAGCCGCTGATGTCGCTGCGCTGGTTGAGGTCGGCTGACAGCGCGCGGCTGATGGGGATACGATACCAATTGATAGTTGACTGAACGGCTGCTTTGTCTGAAGACATTTTACACTTACAACTTATTATAAGGTACTTGATAGCTAGTTAGTACTTGTTAGTATCGAAGCGCCAGATTTAGCCAGTGCCTGCGCAATAAGCGCAATGACTGGTAGTTTCCACACTGCACTGACATTCGAATTTATGTTGGCCGCATCTCCTCGGCGTCCGCAATCTCCCGCCGGAGAACATGGCTGGTTCTGCGGAATAATGCACCGCAAGCTATTTCCAGAATTGTGGAAGGTGTTCTTTGTAGGCTAGAAGATAGTCGTCTAGTATAAGTTTGGCAACATCTAAATCAGTAATCACCGGATCGAGGAGTAGGCACTGAAGTGCCAGCTGGCGGTCACCGCTAACAGCGGCATCGACGGAAAGTTTAACCACAGCCAGTTCACGCCGAAGAAGTTCGGCCACACCGTCGGGGAGGGCATCCACAGCCACAGGCAACGGCCCCATACCCGTGAGTACCGCTGGCGTTTCTACTATCGCGCCATCCGGCAGGTTGCAGATCTGGCCATGATTGGGCAGGTTGATGGCGATATGGTACTCATTTCTCGCGCCGGCAATTGCCTCTATGACTTCTAGTGCGCCTTCGCTATCGACTTTCGTTAATTGGTCGATGTCCAACTCGCCTTTGCCCATCTTGCGAATGGCCTCGTGACCATCGGTGCGTCCCTGAGCTGCCCCATCCCAGTCGTAAAGGTCCAGTTCGTATTTTTCCCACGGCCGAGTTTGGGGATCGCTGCAGAAAGGCAGATATTCACATAAATGCTCATCGCCGGGAACAGGCATCAGGCCGAATGCGTCGAATACTCGCCGGGTGAGTGGCTCTATGGTGGGATCGGACCGGCCCCAAGCCTCCCGCATTTGGGGGTACAGATTTGCACCGGAGCGTTTGTCGCGAATATCCACCACCCAACTGAAGTGGTTTAGGCCGGCAGCTTTAATGTCGATTTTGTCATGCGCCTCACGTGCAATTTCACCGATCATTGCCCAGTATTTTGGATCAGCGTGGGTACTGAATTTTCCGATGGGCACTCTAATGTCTAGTTCTTTAGCCATGATATAGCCGATCATTCCATAAGCGGCATGGATTTGGTGGCAGAGACCAATGGGGTTTATTTTGCTGTAGCGCGAGATGGCATCGCAGATACGCACCATGGGATTCGAAAAATTAATATAGTAGGCTTCGGGGCAGGCTACTTCCATGTCATGAGCAATCTCGAGTACCGGACCGATGTTGCGCGCTGCGTGTGCAAAACCGCCGGGACCGCCGTTTTCGGCGTAGGGCTGGCGCACCCCGTACTTAAGAGTCATATTAAAGTCCTGCTGCCAGAGTTTTTCGCGCGGGGGTACCTCGATTGCCGAAACGACGAATTTTGTGCCGGGTAAGGCAGCTTGGTGGTGCGTATGCGTCTCAATGGTCATTTCTGCATCCCACTCACGGTTAAGGCGCTCTGCAAGTTTCTGGATGAGTGTGAGTGACTCAGTATTCCGGTCAACCAAGCAAATGTGGCTGCCCTTGAGGACTTTGCTCTTCATCAATGAGCCAATGGTGTTCAGGCCGAAGCTGGCGCTTCCGGCACCGATGACGGAAATTTTAGTTGGTGTCATTGGAAACTCCTGTTATACACAAAAGGCCAGCAAGAATTGGCCGATCTTGGCAAATCAAATTTCCGAAACCACGTGCCGTAATTTGATGCTGGGCCCACCAAATAATTTAAATGGGGCACCGCATCTAATAGTTTGTATCGACGGGAATTTCCCGATCGGTAGCATATGTTGGCCTGGCAAATGAAAAATTTCAATTCTCGGATTCACCATAAATCTTAATTATAGATCCTGAGCAATTTGGAGTTGGCGCGCACAGTAGCTGGTTTCATGCAAATAATCTTCGGGGAATATAAAAGTTCCACTGAAGATCTGGTGCATCGGGGAGACTGGTTATTTGTCACCCAGCAATTATCACTTGTGACTTGACAGCCGGCGCTCATTAATTTTTCCTAGTCGCGCCGGATTGTAAGTGTAAATAATAGCGCGTCGGGAAGACTTGCTGCGGTTGAGATCAGAATAATGCAGCAGATACGGGTCGAAAAATATCATCTCGCCAGCGCGCAACGGTACTGGCACGACCTTACTGTGGTCGACACTGGCCGGGTCTATTTCGAAACTGCCACCAGCCTTGAACGGGTAGATTGCTTTGTTGCTGTGGCTTCCTGCAGCCACCTGCAAGCACCCATTCACCGCATCGGCGTCGTCCAGATAAATGAAGCAGGTAATCAGCTCGTCAGTATGTGCTCGCCAACAACAGGCCCAATCCTGGTGCCACGGGTAAGCTGAGCCGCCCGGCAGTTTTAGGTTTAGCTTGTCTTCGAACAGCTCAATTGGTTCACCGAAAATCGCACTGACTTGGCTGGTAATTCCAGCGGAGAAGGCAAACTCGCGAAACAACGGGCTTATGTCGGAGATGGGCTCTAGCTTGCGGATCACGCGATCCATGCCCCCTTGATCGGCCTGGGCTAGGTGGTCGACCTCCCACTCGATGCGGTGGGCGTGGCGCTCGTGCTCGTGCGTGCAAAGCTGCAGCAGCCGATTCGATTCGGTGCGCAGATGTGATAGATGCTCTGGTGAGAATACTGGCGACGCCGTTAGATATCCTTCGCGCCAGTAACGTTCGACATCGACCTGATTGATTTGCGAGTCCATCGTATTTAGAATACCACAACCTGCGAAAACTTTCCCATGCGGAATTAATGTTACCGACGCAGACGGTGCGCTACAGGGCAGCTTGGACTGTGCGGAACCAGTGCTGGTCTAGTTTTATTTAGGTGCTCGTCATCATATATTTTGGTCACCTTAATAGCATTCCGAAGATTAAGGGACTGGAAATTCAAGCTGTTGGATCGCTCCAACCGCAACTAACACTTTTGTTAGTTGGTAAATTATTCAAGCGAGGAAACACAGATGCGTTAGGTGTAAGGATGACATACTAGATGACGGACATCGTGGCTGGGCATCGACATTCACCCAAATTGCACTCCACACTGCTTACCAGTGTGGAGTAAAAGAGAATATCATATCTTAAAGTTTGTAGAGTTTTCAAAAATAGTGACTGCTTGGATGGCTACCTATTCGGTCGATTTATAGTGTTACTGGGCGGATGGAAAGGCGAATCAAGTACTGCAAAGGATCTGATTTCTGAGTGATGATTGTGAGTAATCCGATGTTCCTAGTTGTTTTCCACAAGTGCCGCATCATCAGGTGGTCCGTACAACGTCTCAAAAATTGCGTTTGTTGCTGCGGGGTAAAGGTGCTTGCGAAACAAATAAATTTTGTTGTAGCAATGTGTTCCATGTTTATGTGAGAATTGCACATGTACTAAGAGCATCACAATCGGTTAGTTAGTTGTATCGTGGCCTGAACGAGACTTTTAGGGGCCTGTATAATAATTATTCTCGAGAATGCGCCCTCGTGTAAAGCTTTAGATATCGGATATTGTGATGGTGTTACTTATAATTACAGTTGTTCACGAATCCGGTTCTTGACGGTACACACAGTTTTATTGGGTTAATTATCACTTTCAATATCCCAGGGTCATGACTATTGAGCTGGGTTACATGCTTCCAGCATTATCAATACCGGTTCGACTGTCTGCTATTATGCTGAAGTGTGCACCAGAGCGCGCCGGAGTAGTCGGCGCTACAGGATAAGTTTGACCACCAATATTGTTTGTTTATGAACAAGTTTGATCCATGGTATATACAGTACCACACGGTTAGGGCCGTGCGAAACTGGCGCACTTGGCCGATTATTCGCCACTTTCGAGCAATGGGGTTTCGGCGCGTTGTTCCCTTTGGCCAAGGGCGTCACGGTCCTATCTCAGTAATTCGCTACTATTGGGCAAACTTTTTGGAGCATTACCGAGAAGACTTTCGCGGGCGAGCCCTGGAAATTGGAGAAACAGATACGATCCGCTATTACGGCGGTAGCAGACTCACACATGCTGAGGCTCTGGACCTATCTGCGCACACATCCGAGGTGCAGGTCGTCGCTGATCTGACACGCGCTGATCATGTGGCGGGGGATCAATACGATTGCTTTCTGGTACAGTTCACAACAAATGTTCTCTATGACATAGAGTCTGCTCTACACCACGCCGTGCGCCTACTCAAACCGGGTGGGGTGTTGTTGACAAACTTCTGGACGACAGATTTTTACTTTCACAGTGGTTTGGATATGGGTACTGGTGGCCCCATCTATATGCACCACTGGTTTACACCAATACAGGTAGCAAATATTCTTCACCGTCTTGCCTTGACGAGTTCGGACTTCCATCTGCAAACGTACGGCAATCTGCTAACAAAAATTGCTTTCCTACTCAACGTTCCAGCTCGAGAATTTACGGTCCAAGAACTTGATGCTGTAGATCTGTTTCAGCCCTTGCTGATTTGTGTCCGAGTGGTTAAACCCATCAACTGGAAGGCGCAAAAGCCTGACTGCCAGGAACCGCTTTGGCTACCGCCAGGAAAGCCACAGAAGCTACATCCAAAAACTGGTCACTTTGGAGACGCATATCTACCGAAATAACTAATGAATATATGAGGTTGATTGAGCCTGAATAACGCTGGATATATACTGATCGATATAAGCGTACAGTAACTCTCGGATCAAGCAGGCAGTAGCTCGAATAATTAAGCTGTCTTGCGAGACTTCGGGTCAATGGTCTCTCTGCGTATCGGCTTTTGGTGTCATCTGGAAGCTTGATCAATATTTTTTGGAATAGTAGGCTGTGCCTGTAATTGGCCGGCGTGGTGAGGGAAACGGATAGATGTATGGTGGGGTATGTAGTGTTGTATTCGATCAGAGACCCAAGCTGGCCCGCAAATTCAATTCGTGAAATTGTAAAGGCAGATGATTGAGACAAACTAAGCCGATGAAGCGGGCTGTAAATGGCAAGTTTTGCGGTTGGCACCCGCTAACATAGTGCAAACTTAGAGTAGAAACTGGAATAAACACGATAGATATGCTCTCATGCAAAATTCGCGCTTTCCAAAAGTCAGATCATAAACATCCTGACGATAGCATTGGCGAGCTAGCTTTTTGAGACTGTGTTGCGCCAGCGCGGTAGAGGCAGATATTGCTTTTTAAGTGGGAATCCAAATACGGTGGCGCCGACATTAGTGTGCTGAGGCTACAAATGTAATTAGACGAGGAGTATCCAGTGCCCAAGAATATTGTCGAATACAACCTTAAAGGCTGAGGTGCGATTGGCGCTGGTAGAGATCGTCCAACCTGCGTATGCGGTGAGTGGGCACCGGACATGACGTCTGGTTAACCTTTTGCGCTGTAGCCTCCACATGAATAATATGTAGACGGGTAACTGCGTATTTGCTGCGCAAGTGCGGTAGCTGGCCGATCATCAACCCCGGGGCGTTGTGGGATGCCATTACAGTGCCCAAAACATCAAGAAGGTACCAATAACCAAAAGTGTATTTTCCGGATTTACCGACATTTAGCCCTCAAGTTTTACTGGAAACTGTTTTGACGGCTGCCGATCCCGCTTGCATTGCCATTGGTGCAACCACCCCTGGCTACTCCAACTTAGTCCTTGGATTTTATGAGCGAGAGCCTACTGGATGGCAACACCGTTCCTGAATTGACAATTCTGGGTACCTGGAACCGCGAAGGCACGTGGATAAAGTAGTAAACCTGTCTGCCTACTGCGCAGCTAATCTGCGTATTTTAGATGCTCCTAAAATCCCCCCAGGCGCCACCTAAGGTGTGGTTTGACCACGGGCTTGAATTTGTTTCGCAGCTTTTGGCGAACCGAGACGGGCAGCATCAGATTAAATTAGTGCATGTTTGACCCTATGAATCGGTGCAAAATACATACTTTTAGCACTATCGCAGAGCTGTTCTCAGCGATAACATACTCCCAAAGTTTGCTCGAGCGCGCCAACCCACAGTGGCCTGATAGAAGTATTACATCAACAATTGGCCTCCTGACGCACTGAGGGGATTGCGACCCCGTCAACATTCCAAGCAACTAAGCAGTTCTATCTACTATTGACTGGCACTAAGAATTTAGAATTAATATAGTACTGCGTTTATCAGTTGATCCAATCCGTAACTGTGCCAGAAAGTTGCGCATATACCTCTGCTAGTTGCGTTGCAAACCAATAGTTTGGGCAAGATAATTTAGACTCCGAGTTGCACAAACAATTGGATCGGGTAAGGCTTTGTCATGCTCGACTATTAACCATTGCACCCCCGACT
>OFRL01000639.1_pt1 | contig 14714 bp, 10 predicted proteins | sample 1543121 | NCBI WGS metagenome assembly OFRL01 (sample SAMN07774228, study PRJEB24372) | wastewater metagenome | isolation source: Lake Maggiore Cannobio | place: Italy: Cannobio | collected 2016-01
TACAATCTCAAGAAGAAGCGGGGCGAATCCCTGCGGGTCTTCCCGCTGTCGAACTGGACCGAGCTCGACATCTGGCTCTACATCGAGCAGGAAAACATTCCGATCGTGCCGCTCTACTTCGCCAAGGAGCGGCCCGTGGTGGAGCGCGACGGGGCGCTGATCATGGTGGACGATGATCGCATGCCGCTGCGTCCCGGCGAGACGCCGCAGCTGCGCAAGGTCCGGTTCCGCACCCTGGGCTGCTATCCGCTGACCGGCGCGATCGAAAGCGGGGCCGAGACCCTGACCGACATCGTACGCGAGATGCTGGCCTCGACCACCTCGGAGCGCCAGGGCCGGGTGATCGACCACGACCAGTCCGCCTCGATGGAGAAGAAGAAGCAGGAGGGGTATTTCTGATGACCTCCAGCTATCGCCCCGACGCGCTGATCGCGTCCGACATCGACGCCTATCTGGCGCAGCATCAGTCCAAGTCGCTGCTGCGCTTCATCACCTGCGGATCGGTCGACGACGGCAAGTCCACGCTGATCGGGCGCCTGCTCTATGACAGCAAGATGATCTTCGAGGATCAGCTCGCCGCGCTGGAGGCCGACAGCAAGCGTGTCGGCACGCAGGGTCAGAATATCGACTTCGCCTTGCTGGTCGACGGGCTCGCCGCCGAGCGCGAACAGGGCATCACGATCGACGTCGCCTACCGCTTTTTCGCCACCGAAAAACGCAAATTCATCGTCGCCGATACGCCGGGCCACGAACAATATACCCGCAACATGGTCACGGGTGCCTCGACCGCCGATGCCGCAGTGATCCTGATCGATGCGCGCAAGGGCGTGCTCACCCAGACGCGCCGCCACAGCTTCCTCGTGCACCTGCTGCGCCTGCGCCACGTGGTGCTGGCGGTGAACAAAATGGATCTGGTCGGCTATGATCAAAGGGTGTTCGACACGATCGTCGCCGATTACCGCGCCTTTGCCACCGCGATCGGTATCACCGATTTTACTGCGATCCCGATTTCGGGCTTTGTCGGCGACAATATCGCCAGCCGATCGGACGCGATGCCCTGGTATGCCGGCCCGTCGTTGATCGAGCATCTCGAGAGGATCGATGTCGAAACCGATGTCGCACAGGCGCGACCGTTCCGCATGCCGGTACAATGGGTCAACCGGCCCGACCTCGATTTTCGTGGTTTTTCGGGTCTGATCGCGAGCGGTCGCGTAAAGCCTGGGGATGCCGTGCGCATCCTGCCCTCGGGCCGCATCAGCCATATCGCGCGCATCGTGACGATGGACGGCGATTTGCCCGAAGCGGTGGCGGGGCAATCGGTCACGCTGACACTGGCCGACGAAGTCGATTGTTCGCGCGGCGATGTCATCGCCACTGCCGACAATCCGCCCCAGGTCGCTGACCAATTCCAGGCGACGATCGTATGGATGGCGGAGACGCCGTTATTGCCCGGGCGCAGCTATTGGCTGAAGCTCGGCACCCAGACGGTCAGCGCGACGGTGCAGGAGCCGCGCCACGCGATCGACGTCAACACGCTGGCCGAATTGTCGGTCAGGACGCTCGCCCTCAACGATATCGGCGTGGCCGAAGTCTATACCGATCGCGATCTGGTGTTCGAACCGTTCACCGAAGGTGCCGATCTTGGCGGCTTCATCCTGATCGACCGCGCGACAAACGCCACCGTAGCTGCGGGAATGCTCCACTTCGCGCTGCGCCGCGCGCAAAACGTGCACTGGCAAGCGGTCGACATCACCCGCGCCGCGCACGCCGCGCAAAAAGGCCAGACGCCGCGCCTGCTGTGGTTCACCGGCCTGTCGGGATCGGGCAAGTCGACGATCGCCAATCTGGTGGAAAAGAAACTGTACGCGCTCGGCCGCCACAGCTTCCTGCTCGATGGCGACAATGTGCGCCACGGTCTCAACAAGGATCTGGGCTTCACCGACGCCGACCGGATCGAGAATATCCGGCGCGTCGGGGAAGTCGCCAAGCTGATGACCGATGCGGGGCTGATCGTACTGACCGCCTTCATCTCGCCCTTCCGCGCCGAACGCGAGATGGTACGGGCGATGCTGCCCGAGGAATTCGTCGAGATCTTCGTCGATACGCCGCTGGCCGAGGCGGAGGCACGCGACGTGAAAGGCCTCTATGCCAAGGCCCGCGCGGGCAAAATCGCCAACTTCACCGGGATTTCGAGCGCCTATGAAGCGCCCGAACGCCCCGACATCCGCATCGACACGTTGCGCGAGGGCCCCGAAGCCGCCGCCGAGCGGATCGTCGGACATATTATGGGCGTGTGGAGTCCCGACCTTTGAGTGCGCAAACCGACGCCCAACTCGCCCGCTCGGTCGCGCTTGCCGCTGGCGAACTGCTGCTTGGCCTCTGCAAAGCAGGGGCGTGCGCCGATACCGAGCTTGGCGATCGCGGGGATGCCGAGGCCAATGCGCTGATCCTGCGGCTGCTCCACGCCGCACGACCCGATGACTTTATCCTGTCGGAAGAGGCACGCGATGATGGCGCGCGCTGCGCCGCGCAGCGCGTATGGATCGTCGATCCGCTGGACGGCACGCGCGAATTTCGGGAACGGCGCGCGGATTGGGCGGTGCATATCGGGCTTGCCATCGACGGTGCTCCGGTGACGGGGGCCGTGGCCCTGCCCGCCGTACAGCGCGTCTTTGCCACCGACGATGCCTTCGCCTCTCCCCAGCCCGCTCCGGCGCGCCCGCGCATGGTGGTCAGCCGCACGCGCGCGCATCCGCTGGTGCTGCGTGTCGCCGCGGCGATCGGCGCGGATCTGGTGCCGATGGGGTCGGCAGGAGCAAAAGCGATGGCGGTGGTGCAAGGCGATGCCGAAATCTACCTGCACACCGGCGGGCAATATGAATGGGACAATTGCGCGCCCGTCGCGGTGGCCCAGGCGGCGGGCTTGCATGCCTCGCGCATCGACGGATCGCCGCTACGCTACAATTGCCAAAATCCGTTGCTGCCCGATTTGCTGATCTGTCGCCCGGAATATGCGAGGCCGGTGTTGGCGGCGGTCGCGGCGGAGAATCCCGCGTCGGGATGAACCCCCTCGAAACGGCCAATTGTTTCGATGGTGAATCGGCATTAAACCTCGCCTGACCGGACGCCCGTCCGCTCGGGGAGATACATCGGTGCGGCTGTTTTCGGGACTGTTCCTGCTGCTGGCAGGTCAGGCGTTGCTGGTTGCCGTGCTGCCAGGCAGCGCGCTGATCTTCAACCTGCAGCGTGGAGAGCATGCCTATCTTGAAGCGCAGGATCGCCAGTCGCTCGTCGCGTTGAGCGCCCTGATCGCGTCACAGATTCGCGCGGGCACGCCTCTGGCGGGTGCCTTGTCGGCCGCGCAGGAGTTGGAAGATCACAACACCGGGGTCGGCGACGCGCTCCCTCCGCTAAAGAACCGCGTCGCGCTCTATACCGTGACGGGTCAGCGCCTGGCAGGGGCGGCACCGGATGCCGACGGTGTCCGCGCTACCCATCCGGTGACGCTGGCCGGGCAAACGCTCGGCGTCCTCAAGATTGTCTCGGGAAGCGCGGAGACCCAGGCAAGCTACGCCTTCGTCCGCGATCAGCTGCTGGGGATCGCGGTGGCCGCATTCGCAACGCTGCTGATCCTGCTTGGCTGCGGCCAGGGTATCGCTGCGCGCTGGACGCGCCCGCAACGCGCGCTATTTCGCGCCAGTCGGGCGATTGCGCATGGCGATTTCGAAACCGATTTCTCCGAAACCGGCCCGGTCGAAACGCGCGCGACCATGCGCAACCTCAGCCACATCGCCCGGCGGTTCGACCGGCTCGAATCCGCACGACGGACATGGTTGGTGGCGGTGTCCGAAGAATTGCGGGTTCCCGTTCTTCGGCTCGGTGAAAACGTTGCCGCGTTATACCACAAGATGCCGGACAATCAGCGGGATTTCGCCGAGGTGGCGGAAGGCGTGCAACGCTTGCAGGAAATGGCGGAGGATCTGCACGCCGTCGCGTTGGCCGATCTCGGTCGCCTGCCCGTTACCTTCGCCACGGTCGATCCGGTCGCGCTGATCCACAATGCGGTGTGGGCCAATAGCCGCCGCGCCAAGGCGCAATCGGTGTCGGTAGAACCCGGGCAATTGCCGTCCACGACGGTGCTGGTGAAATGGGACGGTGCCCGGATCGAGCAATTGTTCACCGCGCTGATCGAAAGCAGCCTGCGCTACACGCCAGCGGGAGGACGCATCGCTCTGGGGCTTGAGGGGCATCGCAATGCCTGGCGGCTGATCATCGACGACAGTGCGCCGGGCGTCGACGTCGGGCTGGCGCAGCAATTGTTCGAGCCCTTCTATCGAACCACCAAATTGCCGGGAGAGTCCGTCACCACCTCGGGTCTTGGCCTTGCCACGGCCCAAGCCATCGTCGAGGCCCATCACGGGCGGATCGAGGCCGGGCACTCTCCGCTGGGCGGCTTGCGCGTCACGGTCATTTTACCGACGACACCGCCAAGCGCCTGACGGCCAAGGGCGAATTTTTCCATAATTGTGCATCGCAACATTTTTGAACGATATTCATAACGCACACGACACGAAACACGCACACGGGAGCCCCGACAGTTCTTAAGAACGGGGGATCCAATGAACATCAAGCACCACACTGTAACGGCTCGGCTGCTCGCGGCGACCGCATTTTGCTCGATCATCGCCGTGTCGCCAGCCTATGCGGCCACTGCACCCGAGACCAAGCCGACCGTGCCCGCCGCCGCCAGCGAAGGGGACCAGCTTGGCGACATCGTGGTCACGGCTGAGAAGCGGCCGCAAACCGCGCAAAGGACTCCGATCTCGATTTCGGTGCTGAGCGGAGCCGATCTTGCAAACCGGCATGTCGTTTCGCTCGCCGATCTCACGGACGGTTCGATCCCGTCGTTGAAGGTTGCGCCTTTCTATTCGCGCAACTCCGCGCTGATCGTGAATATTCGCGGTGTCGGTGTGCTGTCGGACGGCAACCAGCCCGCACGCGACCAGGGTGTCGGTGTGTACGTCAACGGCGTCTATCTCGGCCGTGCGCAGGGCCTCGGCACCGCGCTGTTCGACATTGACAGCCTGGAAGTGCTGAAAGGCCCGCAAGGCACGCTGTTCGGTCGCAATACCGAAGGCGGCGCGATCAACATCACCACCAAAAAGCCGACCGGGGAGTTTCACGCAAACCTGATCGCCGGGGCCGGCAATTTCGGCAGCTACAAAGCCGAGGGACATATCGACTTGCCGTCGGTCGCTGGGATTGCGCTCAAGATCGATGGAGTCGTCAGCCACCGCGATCCGCTGGTGAAAAACACGTTGACGGGTGCATCGGGCTTCAATGCTTACGACAAGCGCGGCGTTCGCGTGGAAGCGCTGTGGAATCCGACATCGGATTTCAGCGCCGATTACGCGTTCGACACCTCTTATGATGCCTCGACGTCGCTGTATCTGCAGTTGCTTGCTCCCGGTAGCAACAAGCAGGCACCGCTCGGCACCGTTCAGGCGACACGCGCCGACGTCGCCAATGTCGGCGTGCCGGAACAACCGAGCGTCGGCAAGGTTCACGGCCATGAGCTGACGCTGGAGTATAAGCCCTCAAATACCCTGACGTTGAAGTCGATCACCTCCTATCGCTCGCTGACGCAGAGCCAATATGACAATGGATCGGCCGCAACGACCTTGTCGAACGGCACGGGCGTGTTCACGTCCAAGGACGCAAGCGGAGCGACCGTGCCACTGCTATTCGCCCGCTACAGCCTCGCCCAGTTCCGCCAAAATCAGATCAGCCAGGAATTTCAGGCCATCGGCGAGCTGCCGCGCCTTAAATATGTCTTTGGCGCGCTTTATTATCAGGAGCGGGTTCAGGATAACGCGCAGGCCTTCTTCACCAATCAGTGCACCGACACGACCTGCACCAATTACATCATCTTACCGCAAAACTTCCGCACCGACGTCGTCAATTGGGCAAGCCTGCCGCAGTCCTATGATTCGCAGCGCATCGACCGCGCCAGCCATGTCACCACCACCAGCGTCGGTGCTTTCGGTCAGGCGACCTACACCCCCGCGCTCTTGGACGACGCGATCCACGTTACCGGCGGCCTGCGCTGGACGCGCGATGCCAAGCATGGGCAACTCTTTACAGTGAACGGGGCGACCCCGGTGGTCTTCGGCGTCAGCGGCACCCGCTATCTCGATGCGCATTGGTCGCGCGTCGATCCGATGGTCAACGTCCTCGTCGACGTGTCGCGCGACATCCATGTGTATGGCAAATGGAGCACGGGTTATAAATCGGGCGGTGCAAATTCGCGCTCGCTGCAATATCTCGCCTTCAATCCCGAAACGGTGTCGGTGTTCGAAGCCGGCCTGAAGACCGAGTTCTTCAACCGCCACGCGCGCTTCAACGTTTCGGCCTATGCCGGGACGTATAAGAACGTGCAGGTCGATTTCTCGGGTCTGTATGAGACGATCGTCGGCGGTGTGCTGACGCGCAGCAACCGCACGACCACCGAAACGCTCAACGCACCGGGCACCGGTGGCATCCACGGCGTCGAGGCGGATTTCAAGCTCACCCCAGTCCCGCATCTGACGCTGGGCGCATCCTACGCTTATACCTATGTCCGCATCCCCTCGACCGCCAATCCCTTCCCGGCAACCGCAGGCGGCACGGTCAACAACACCCCGGTCCCGATTTACCAGACCTACACGCCGAAACATGGGGCAAGCGGCACAATCGACTATGAGGTGCCGCTCCAGGGTGCCACGGTCCGAGCGCATCTCGACGGCAATTATGACAGCGGCTTCTATGCCAACGGAAACGACGTCCTCTATCTGGGCGCGGGCAACCCCGGCAACGTGTACCAGCCAAAGGGCGACAGCGCGTTCATCGTCAACGGCACGCTGGCGCTGGCCGATATCGACATGGGCCGGGGCGACGCGCGCGTGACGGTCTCGGTCTGGGCGCGCAATTTGTTCAACGAACAGCATGTGTTCTACCGGGCGCTCAGCCTCACCAGCGGTTACAACGGCTTCTTTAACGAAGCGCGGACCTTCGGCGGGCAGGTGCAGGTCAAGTTCTAAGACGATCCGATCCCGGAGACAGACCATGAAGATCGCCCCGTTTCGACTGAGACTTACCTTTGCCGCAATGGCTGCGGTAATGTTGGCGAGCGGGGCGGCAGGTCTGCCCGCCCGGGCCGATACCCCGATCGCAACGGCGGCACCGCATGAGCGGTTGCTGCCGTTGCAGGGCGGACGCAACTTTCGCGATCTAGGCGGCTATCGCACCGCCGATGGTCGCCACGTCAAATGGGGCCTGCTGTTCCGCTCCGGCTCGATGCACGGACTGACCGACAGCGATTATGCCTATCTCGAACGGCGCGGCATTCGTGTCGTGTGCGACTTCCGCGACACGCGCGAGCGCGCTTCCGAGCCGGTCAACTGGCCCGCAGCGGGCGCACCGCACGTGCTGAGCGCCGATTACAAACTCGACATGGCGGGCTTCATGCCGGCCGGACCAATGAAAGACTGGACCGCCGAATCCGCCCGCGCGGCCATGGCGGCGAGCTATCCGCATATGCTGGTGCAGTTTCACGACCAATATCGCCGGATGTTCGATGAATTGCTGGCGGGCCATGCCCCGCTCGCTTTCAACTGTTCGGCTGGCAAGGACCGCACCGGCGTCGCCGCCGCGCTGTTGCTGACTGCGCTTGGCGTGCCCCGCGCGACCGTGGTCGAGGACTATCTGCTTACCAACCGCTATCTCAACGCCAGAACGCTGCTGGCGAAGGACAGCAAGGCGACCGCCGGTTCGATCGGCCAAATGCCGTCACCGGTGATGCAGGCGCTGCTCAACGCCGATCGCAGCTATATCGAGGCCGCCCTGAAGGTGCTCGATTCGCATCGCGGCGGCGCGCGCGGCTGGCTCCGCGACGAAATGGGATTGTCGGACGCAGACCTCGCCCGCTTGCGCCGCGCCTATCTCGAATGACGCCTATCCTTCCCCGACATCGGGGAAAGGGCAAAACCTAGCAGGATCTTTTGAAAAGCGAACGCGCACACGGCGTAGCGGCGGCGTCCGTCGCTGCGGCCCGCCGCCGTGCCTGTCGCGGCGTTGCCGGAAACCCCGGTAACGTCCTGCGATCAGACACTTTTGAAAGAATGGTGCACCCAGAGCGATTCGAACGCCCGACCCTCAGATTCGTAGTCTGATGCTCTATCCAGCTGAGCTATGGGTGCGTGGAGACGCGCTGTTAGCGGCGTCTTTTGAGAGATGCAAGTGCGTTGCGTGACCTTTCTCATCGGCATAGAGCAATTCGTGATGATGCTCCGCCCCCTGCCCGCCCGCCCCACCCGCCTCGCGCTGGGGTTTATCCTGACAATCGCCCCGGCATTGGCGGGGTGTGCCGCGCAAACCTCGACCCGCTACCCGTCGCTGCTGCCCCGCGCGATCGAATCGCGCAGCGATGCGGAACCGGATGTCGTCATTCCCGTCGTAGCGGCGGACCCGGCGACCGACCTGGCGTTGGCAGACCTGCGCAAGACGCTCGACAAAACCACGGCGGCCTTTGCGCCGGCCGCCGAAACCGCGGAGCGGCTCGCGAGTGCGGCGCAGGGCGACCGAGTCGGGGGAGAACGCTGGATTGCCGCGCAGACCGCCCTGGCCGGGCTGGACGACTATCGTGCGACCACCTCGTCGATGCTGACCGATATCGATTCGCTGGCGATCGCGCGCGCCGCCGACGGCAAACCCGACTATCCCGCCATCGCCAGCCTGCACAATGCCGCGCAAGCCGCGTTCGAAGCGCAGAGCGCGCGAATCGCGGCGATTGCCGCGCGCCTGCCGGACGCCTAACGCCCCGCCTTCAACAGCGGTAAAATGGTCGAATAGTCATCCGTCCAGGGCGCAAAACCCGCGCGCGGCTTGACCGGTCCCCAGGCCGAATCGCGCGCCTTCAAAGATTGGATCACCGCCGGGTCTCGCGACAGCGCAATCCATTGCGACATCGTCGCAGCATCGCGATTGATCGCGCGCGGATGATAGAAAAGCTGCGCGCTATACCACCCACCGCCCTGCGCCGCCGCCGCGACAACGGGTTCAAGATCGAGGAAGCGATTCGAAATGTGGACGAGCAACAATCCGCGTGGAGCGAGGACGCGCGCATAACTGGCGAATGCTTCCCGCGTCATCAGGTGCATCGGCACCGCATCTGACGAAAACGCGTCGAGCGCCAACAGGTCAAGCGACGCCGCGGGCGCAACCGCAAGGTTCAGCCGTGCATCCCCCAACACGATACCAGGGTGCGGAAGACACCGCGAAAGAAAGGTGAACTGGCCTGTATCGCGCGCGATCCGCACCACCGCCGGGTCGATCTCGTAAAAGCGCCAATCCTGCCCCGCCACGGCATAGCAAGCGAGCGTTCCCGACCCCAAACCGACAATCCCGACACGCGCATGCGCGCCATACAGTATTGGCAGCACCTGCATTGCGCGGCCAACCCCCGACGCTGCGACATAATAGGCTGTCGGGGTCCGCTCGCGAGCGGGCGAACCCAGCAACTGGACACCGTGGACCGTGGTGCCGTGCGCCAATTGCCGCTGGGTCGCCGCGTTATGAACGGTATAAACGCCGAAATAGCTCCGCGTGCGCGCGTGCGGTTCCAATGAGATCATCACCGCCCGGTATCCGCCGAACGCGACCAACACGCCAAGCAGTACAGACACAAACGCCCACCGCGCGCCCATGGATAACAGCCCGATCACGACGATCACCAACAAAGCGGCCTGCGGCAGCGCGCCAAGCCCCGGCCCCGCATCCGCCAGAATCAAACCCACCAGCCCCAGCACGACCAGCGCCACCACGCCGGTGAGAATATGGCGGCGGTGCGCGCTCCCCTCCCACAATCTTCTGATCGGACGCAGCAAGGCATGCTGGGGCACCAATAGCCCGGCCGCGAGCACCAGGATCGGATATTCATAGGTCCAGTCGAACACGAGCGGGGCGATCAAGGCGGCGAACACCCCACCGAGCGCCCCGCCCACCGCCATCGCCAAATAGAATCCGGTCAGCCGGTCCGGCTCGGGTCGAATGCGGTACAAGGCGGTGTTGAGCGCCACCGACACCAGAAACAACAGCGCCAGCGCCATGATCGCGCCGAGATAGGGCATGCCCCCCATACCGGCCACCAAAATGCCGCCAAACAGCAGGATCGCGACCGGCGCGACCCGCGTCTGCATATCCGCCATCGTGCGATCGGTGGCGAACGCGACGGTGAAGCTCAGCAGATAGAGGCCGAGCGGCACCACCCACAGCAGCGGCATCGCGACGATATCAGTGGAGATATAGGTAGACGTGGCCAGCATCAGCCCTGACGGCACGAATGCCAGCGCGATCCAGTGTGCGACGCGACGGCCGGTGGGTGGCGCAGATTGCGGGGCAGGACTGGCCAGCGCTGCCGCACCCGGTGCGGTTTTCGGCAAAGTGGCCGCGCATAAAGCCACCAGCAGGCCGACCAGGATATACCCGCTGCTCCACAGCATGCGCTGGCCGAGAAGCGCCATGCCGGGCTCCACCACCAATGGATAGGCGATCAGCCCGGCAAAACTGCCGAAATTGGAGGCGGCATACAGCGCATACGGATCCTCCCCCTCGCGCGACAGGCTGAACCAACGCTGCAGCAGCGGTGCCTGCGCCGACACTGCGAAAAACAGCGGCCCGATCGAAAGACACAGCAACCATGGCACCCATAGTGCCGGTTGCGCGGTCGGTCCCGGCTGCAGCGCATTGAGGCCGATCGGCAACCACAGCCCGGCAACCAGCAGCACGGCGAGATGCATCATGCCTTGCGCGCGGGGCCCAAGCCGCCCCAGCCAATGCGCATAGGCATACCCGCCGAGCAGCAACGCCTGATAGACCAGCATCGCCGAGTTCCACACCGCAGGCGCGCCGCCGAGGCGCGGCAGCGCCATGCGCGCGACCATCGGCTGCACGAGAAACAGCAGGAACGAACTGGCCAGGATCGTGACGACGAAAAGCGGGCGAACCAGGCGTATGGACATCAGGCAGGCCGATCGATGCGATAGAGAATGTGGCGCTTGAGCGGGCTGCCCTCCGGGACAGCGGGATGATCGAAATCGCCGCCTTCGACGCGGGAGAGGCCGAGCCGCTCCATCAGGCCCCAACTGCGCGTGTTGGCGGCGACGGTGATCGCGGTGATGCGCGGTGCATCCAGATGGCCCCAGCCCCAGGCCAGGCTCGCCTCGGCCGCCTCGCGCGCATAGCCCTGCCCCCACGTATCGCGGCGCAAGCGCCAGCCTATCTCGATCTCGCCTTCGAGAAAGTCATATCCCTGCTGCAGGCCGCAAAACCCGAGAAAGGCGGCGTCGCTCTTGCGTTCGATCGCCCAGAAGCAGCAGCCCGCTTCGGCCTGCCGCGCGACGCAACGTTCATAGGCCGCGCGCGCCTGGTCGAGCGTCATCAAGGGGCCGAGATAGCGCATGACCTCTTCGTCCTGGCCCATTGCATGGAACGGCGCGACATCGGCTTCGCGCCAGCCGCGCAAGGTAAGGCGCGGCGTCTCGATCATGGGGCGGGGCGGTCGATCACATAGACGACGCTGTCGCGCAGCCGGTCGCCCTCGGGATAGCTTGGATGCTCATAATCGAGCGTCGGTTCGGCGCGCATGCCGATGCGCTCCATCACCCGCTGGCTCTTGACGTTGACCCGCGCGGTGACCGCGACGATGCGCGAGTCGGGGCGATGCGCCCAGGCCCAGTCGATCACGGCGCGGGCCGCTTCTCCGGCATAGCCCTGCCCCCAATGCGCCGGGCCGAACATCCAGCCGATTTCGAGCTCGCCGGCCAGCGGCCGACCGGGGTCGCTGGGTTTCAGTCCGCAAAACCCAACCGGGACGCCATCAGCGCGGCGCTCGACCATCCAGAAGCCGAGGCCATCGGCCTGATAGGCTTCATGCCGCGCGATCACCGCATCGGATGCGGCGGCGTCGCGCACCGGGCCGAGATCGGCCATTACCTGGCGGTCGCCGAACCAGCCGTGCAGCGTTTCACGATCGCCCGGCGTGCGCAGGCGCAACCGCAGCCGCTCGGTCTCGACGATCGTTTCGTTCACGCGCCGAGCAACCGCGCCGCCAGCGCCGCATGATAGGTGAGCACCCCCGAACAGCCCGCGCGCTTGAACGCCATCAGCGTTTCCAGCACCATCGGGTCGCGCTCGGCCGCACCGGCTGCGACGGCGGCCTCGATCATCGCATATTCGCCACTCACCTGGTAGGCGAACACGGGCACCTCGAACGCCGATTTCACCCGCGCGACGATGTCGAGATAGGGCAGGCCGGGCTTGACCATGACGCTGTCGGCACCCTCGGCGAGATCGAGCGCGACTTCGCGCAGCGCCTCCTCGGCATTGGCCGAATCCATCTGATAGGTCTTCTTGTCGCCCTTCAGCAGCCCGCGACTGCCGACCGCATCGCGGAACGGGCCGTAAAAGGCGCTGGCGTACTTCGCGGCATAGGACATGATCTGGACATTGTGGTGCCCGCCTTGCTCGAGCGCCTCGCGGATCGCGCCGATGCGGCCGTCCATCATGTCCGAGGGCGCGATGATGTCCGATCCGGCTTCGGCCTGGTTGAGCGCCTGAGCGACCAACGCCTCTGAGGTGATGTCGTTGACGACATAGCCGGCTTCATCGACCAGCCCGTCATGGCCGTGCGTGGTATAGGGATCGAGCGCGACGTCGGTGAGCACGCCGATTTCGGGCACGGCATCCTTGAGCGCGCGGATCGCGCGGCACATCAGATTGTCGGGGTTGAGCGCCTCACGCCCGTCATCGGTGCGCAAATGCCCCGGCGTGTTGGGGAACAGCGCCAGACACGGAATGCCGAGATCGCGCGCCTCGCGTCCGCGCGCGACGATGCCGTCGACCGACCAGCGCGACACGCCGGGCAGCGAGGCGATCGGGTCTTCCACGCCCTGCCCTTCCGCAATGAACAGTGGCCAGATCAGATCGGCCGGGGTGAGCACGGTCTCGGCGTAGAGACGGCGGCTCCACGCGCTGGCGCGGGTACGGCGAAGGCGGAGGGCGGGATAGTGTGCGGTCATGCCCCGCTTTCTGGAACCGCCCGCGCGCATGCGCAAGCGAGTCGGTGATCAGCCGACCGGATGTTGCCCGCCGACGGGTTCGGCGGCAGCAGCTTGCGTCGGGGCAGCAGCGGTGCTGGCGGGGACCACCAGCCGCTGTTTGCGCCAGCCGCCGTAGCGATAATAGACCGACGACATCAGCAAGGTCGCGACCGAGCCGAGCGGGAAGCTCCACCACAGGGAATCGGCGCCTAAGCTGCCCTTGAAGGCAAGCGCGAAGCCGAGCCGCACCGGGTACATGGCGATGATCAGCATCACCAAAGGCGCCCATACCGCGCCGTTCGCGCGCACCGCCGAGAACAGCACCATCGTCATGCCGAAGACGATGAAGTTCCAGCTCGCCAGCACCTGGATATGGCGCGCGATCGGCAAGGCCGGGCTGTCGCCGCCGAGGAACACCGCCATCACCGGCCGATCGAACAGGATCACCGCAGCCACCATGGTCGAGGTGAGCAAGGCGCTGAACAGCAGGCCCGACCGGGTAATGCGATCGACCCGATCCCACAGCCCCGCCCCGATATTCTGCGCGACCATGCTGCTGACCGCCGCACCGACCGCGAGCGCGGGCATCTGGATATAACCCCATAATTGCATCGACACGCCGTAGGCCGCGCTGGTGTCGACGCCGTAGCGGTTGACGAGGCCGGTCATCGTCAGCGCAGCGAAGGACACGACCAGCATCTGCGCGCCCATTGGCAGGCCCTTGCCGATGATCGTGCGGATCAAGGCGGGGGACGGGATCAACCAGGTCAGTTCATGCCCGCGCAGCCGGATCGGCAAATCACGCAGATAGATAAAAGCGAGCAGCCCAAATGCTGCGACATGCGCGGAGATGAGCGTCGCGGTGGCGGACCCGGCGATGCCCATGGCCGGCATGCCGAACCAGCCGCGAATGAAAACGGGGTTGAGCCCGCTGTCGAGCACGACACTCAGCACCGTGAACCACAAGGGCGTGATCGAATCGCCGACGCCGCGCAGCGCCATGCCGAGCAGCACCAGCAGCAGCGTCGCGGGGAGCCCGAGGAAGATGACGCGCAGATACTCGAGCGCCAGCGGCATCACGCTGGGCGGGGTGGCGAGCACCTTCAGGATTTCGGGCGTGAAGATCCAGCCGAGCACCGCGATCACCACCGCCGCGCCCATTACCAACCCGATCGACGCGCCGAACGCACGCCGCGCCCCCTCAATGTCGCGGCGGCCGATACTCTGGCCGATCAGGATTGTCGCCGCCATGCCGAAGCCGAAGATGCCGGCAAACATCAGGAACATGATCGTGTTGGCATTGGCAGTCGCCGCTACCGCGCCCTCACCCAGAAAGCGCCCGACCCAGATCGTGTTGATCGACCCGTTGAGCGACTGGAGGATGTTCGCGCCGAGCGTGGGCAGCGCAAAGGCGAGCAGCGTCCGCCCGATCGGGCCGGAAGTGAGATCGTGCTTGCCGCCCCTGCCCCTTACCGGAGGCGCTGCCGCTAAGGCTCCCCTCCCGCTTGCGGGAGGGGCTGCCCCTATTACTCCCCTCCCGCGTGCGGGAGGGGCTGGGGGAGGGCTTGTACGATCGCT
>OFRL01000642.1_pt1 | contig 14687 bp, 15 predicted proteins | sample 1543121 | NCBI WGS metagenome assembly OFRL01 (sample SAMN07774228, study PRJEB24372) | wastewater metagenome | isolation source: Lake Maggiore Cannobio | place: Italy: Cannobio | collected 2016-01
CTGCGGTCGCGACCGCCGCATTCAGGCTGTCGGCCTTGCCCAGCATCGGGATCTTCACCAACAGATCGCACTGCGCCGCATAAGCATCGGGCATGCCTTGCGCTTCGTTGCCGGTCAGCAGGAAGGTCGGGGCGGTGTAGCTGGCGGCGCGATAGTCGCTGTCGGTGTCGAGGCTCAACCCCACCAATTGCCCCGGTCCACTGCGCAACCACTGCGTGAACTCCGCCCATTCGCACTGCACGACGGGCACGGTGAACAAAGCGCCCATGCTTGCGCGCACGGCTTCGACCGAGAAGGGATCGACGCATTCGCCGATCAGAATCAGGCCGCCTGCACCGACCGCATCGCCGGTGCGCAGGATCGTGCCGAGGTTACCGGGATCGCGCAGTCGCTCGGCCACCAGCCAGATCGCCGCGCTCGAGCGATCGAGGCTGGCCAGATCGCGCGTAAATTCGGGGAAGACACCGACCACCGCTTGCGGATTGTCCTTGCCCGACAGTTTGGAGAGGATGTCGGGCACCGTTTCGATCGCTTCGCCGCCCGCCGCCTCGACATCGGCGACCAGCGCCTGCACCAGCGGATGCGCCGCGCTGTCGCGGGCGAAGAACAAATATTGGGGAATACGCCCGGCTTCGCGCGCCTCGGTCAGGATGCGCAAGCCCTCCGCCAGGAACAGCCCTTCCTCGCGGCGATGCCGCTTCTCGCGCAGCAAGCGCACGCGCTTGATCAGCGGGTTGGAATAAGCCGTGATTTCACGCGGCATTACAGGCGCTCCGGTGCGGCGGCGGGAGCAAGGCAGGGGATGTCGACGTCCATTCCCGCCACATGCCCTCCGCCAGCGCAGCCCGCAAGCGGGGGCTGTGCGGGTCGGTCAATCCTCGCCGAACTTGGCTTCGACCAGGTCGCACAGCGCGCTGACGGCCGTCTCAGCATCTTCGCCGTCGGCGGAGATCATGATCGTGTCGCCCATCGCTGCGCCGAGCATCATCAGGCCCATGATCGACGTGCCCGTGACAGAGCCCGCACCGTCTTTTTCGACCAGCACTTCGCACGGTTGCGCCGCCGCCAGCGTCACGAACTTAGCGCTCGCTCGGGCATGGAGCCCGCGCTTGTTGGTGATCAGGACGCTGCGGCTGACGGCCATCAGGCCGCCGCCTCGCCCAACACCTCGGATGCGACCGAAATATATTTGCGACCCGCCTCGCGCGCGGCAGCAACGGCATCGACGACCTTCATCGACTTGCGCGCCGATTCGAGCCGGATCAGCATCGGCAGGTTGATCCCCGCAATCACCTCGATCCGCCCGCGTTCGAGCAGCGAAATAGCGAGATTGGAGGGCGTGCCGCCGAACAGATCGGTAAGCAGGATGACGCCGCGCCCGGCATCGACACGGGCGATCGCGGCGGCAATGTCGTTGCGCCGCGCCTCCATATCGTCGTCCGGACCGATCGCGACGGTGGCAACACGCTCCTGCTTGCCCACGACATGTTCCATCGCGGTCACAAATTCGTCGGCCAATCGGCCATGAGTCACGAGAACAAGCCCGATCATCGCTCCGCCCAGCTCATGCAACACGCGCCCCATTATTTTGCGTCTCGTCCGGCGCGCCTTCCAGCGAGTCCTGGGGAGCAGCGTCAAGATCTCGATGCGAGACCGTGGGCGAAAATCCCTCCGCGCGCAACCTGGCACCTACCCGCTCTGTCACATGCACCGAGCGATGCCGCCCGCCGGTGCAGCCGAACGCGACGGTGACATAGGATTTTCCTTCGGCTCTGTAGCGCGGAAGCAACAGCAGCAGCAGCGACTCGATCTGCCCGACTGCGGATTCATAAGCAGGGTCTGCTGCGACATAGGCGGCGACATCGGCGTCCAGCCCGGTACCGGGGCGCAGCTGCGGCACCCAGTGCGGGTTGCGCAGGAAGCGCATATCGAAAACGAGGTCAGCGTTGCGGGGCAGGCCGCGGGCGAAGCCGAACGAGGTTACGGAAAGCGTCGGTTGCCCCAGCCGTTCACCGGAAAACGTGGTGCGGACCTGCTGTGCCAGTTCATTGGCGGACAGCGTGGTCGTGTCGATCAATCGGTTGGCCCATTGGCGAATCGGAGCCAGCAATTCGCGCTCGCGCGCGATGCCGTCCGCCGCTGGGCGGTCCAGCGCCAAGGGGTGGCGGCGGCGGGTTTCCGAATAGCGCCGCTCCAGTTCGCTACCGGCGCAGTCCAGGAACAAGGTGCCGATGTCGTGGCCGTGAAGTTTCCGCAGCCGCTTGATCCGTTGGACGATCCGTTCGGGATCGAAGTCCCGTGTGCGCGCTCCGATGCCAAGCGCAAGCGGCTGGCCTGATTGGCCGGCTCCGTTCGGGAGCGGCGTGTCCAGCAACCGATCCAGCAACAGGAGCGGGAAATTGTCGACGACCTCCCACCCGAGATCCTCGAGCGTTCGGAGCACCGTCGACTTGCCGGCACCCGACATGCCAGTGACGAGCAAAATGTCCTTCGGGTCACGCATTATAGTTCCTTTGTAGCGCGGTGCAGCGCTAATTCCACCTTGATCGGGGCAGATTGTTCGAAGGCTTCAAGCTTGGTTTCGGGCAGATCGACCCCCGCGATGGTCATTACGGTCTGGCGCAGTGGCATCCGTTCGACGGCACCGCCCAGATGCACCACGAGCGCGGCGGCGACATTGTCGATATGCGGAATCGCGACGATGCCGATCCCGCGAACTTCGATCTTTCCGACAATCGTTTCTGGAGCCGAGGCAAACAGCGCACCGTCGCGAACCTCAAGGATCGTGTAATCGTCGCTGATCAGATTTGCCCCACGATCAATCAGGCGCAAGGCGAGGTCGGACTTGCCCGAACCGGACGGCCCCATCAGCAGCACCGCGTGACTGCCGATCGCAACAGCGGTTGCATAAAGCCGAATCTGCTTCACGTCGCGTTCCTCGCCGGAAGGCGGACGACCAGACGGGCACCCTCCGCGCCGTCGCTACGACTCTCGACATTGATCGTCCCTTGGTGGGCCTCGACGATCGTGCGCGCGATAGCAAGGCCCAAGCCGGAATGCTTTCCGAACGCTTCGCCCGCTGGGCGCAAGGACTGGAATCGACGAAACACCTGCTCGCGCGCGCTTTCCGGAACGCCGGGCCCCTGGTCCTCCACCGAAACCGTCAAAATGTCGTGATCGCGCGACGCCGTAATCGTGATGACACCGCCTTCGGGTGAGAAGGAAACTGCATTTTCGATAAGGTTTTCCAGCACACGTTCCAGGCGCCCGCCTTCTCCGAGCACGATCAGGGGTTCGGCAAGCTTGTTGTCGAACCAGATCCGAATGCCGCGCTCGATCCCGCGCGCGTCGCGGCTGGCGATCAGTGCCATGATCATCATGCCCAGATCGACAGGCTCGAACTTCGCGCGGCTCAATTGTGCGTCCAGGCGTGAGGCCTCCGCGATGTCGGTGATCAGCCGATCGAGCCGCTGGACATCATCGCGAACGATCGCCAGCAGACGATCCTGCAGCGCGGGATCCTTGACCATCGCCATGCCCTCGACGGCGGAGCGCAATGAGGCGAGGGGGTTTTTCATCTCGTGCGTGACGTCGGCGGCAAAGGCCTCGATCGCGTCGATCCGCGCGCGCAGCGCGAGGCTCATGTCGGAGAGCGCACGCGCCAACATGCCGATCTCGTCGCGGCGCTCGGGCAGGCGCGGAACCACCACTTCGCGCGCGCGCCCAAGCCGCACCCGCACCGCCGCGCGTGCGAGCCGCCGCAACGGTCGCACGATCGTGCGTGCGAGAAACAGGGAGAGCAACACCGACACGATCGCGACGATCAGCAAGACCACGCCAAGGCGAAAGCGCTCGACCCGCACGGTTTGCGTGATGTCGCGCGCGTTGATCGTGCTCATCACCACGCCGCCGCCCGGAAAGGCCGAGGCGGCGGTGATGACGGGCGTGCGATCGGGCGCGCGCCATACCGTCGCGGCGACCTTCGGCTCGGCACGCGCGGTGCGCACGTCGGGCCACGCCATTCCACTGGTTCGCTCGCGATAGAGTGGTGCGCGCGGTGCCCCGACCACGGTGTCGATGACCGCGTCCAGAAAGCGCGCTGCAGCCTGCTGCCAATCCTGTTTGTCGGGGTCTTGCAGCACGAAATTGCGCAGTCCCATCGCGCGCGTGTCGATGATGAGCTTCGCGTCCTTGTCATAAATCCGCAAGCGTGCGCCCATGTCCTGTGCCAGCTTCAGCGCGAGGTCGGGACGCTGCTTCTGCGGTACCGCGACGATCGCCTCGGCGACCAGGCGGGCCTCGCGGATCGATTGGGTGACGCGGCCGTCGACGATGCGGCTGCGGTAGGAATCGAGATAAAAGAAGCCGCCAGCGAGCATCGCGAGCGCGAAGACGTTCACGAACAAAATGCGGGGTGTAAGTGAAACGCGCGCCGACCAGCGCAGCGACAGGGCGCGCGCATCCTCCTCGTCGCGGGTCAGATCGATGCTGACGGCGCTATTCCTCGGAGAATCGATATCCGGCTCCATAAAGCGTCTCTATCGCATCGAAGTCGGCATCGACTTGGCGAAACTTGCGCCGCACGCGCTTGATGTGGCTGTCGATGGTGCGGTCGTCGACATAAATGTCGTCATGATAAGCCGCGTCCATCAACTGGTTGCGGGTTTTGACGATGCCAGGGCGCTGCGCCAGCGTTTCCAGGATCAGAAATTCGGTGACGGTCAGGGTTACGGTATCGCCATTCCAGGTAACGCGGTGCCGCGCCGTGTCCATCGCCAATCGGCCGCGCACCAGCGATGTCTCCGGGGTTGCCTCACCGTCGCCCGCGCCGCCCTGCGCAACTTCGGTGCGGCGCAAGATCGCCCGAATCCGCGCGATCAGCAGCCGCTGCGAGAACGGCTTGGCGATATAGTCGTCCGCCCCCATCGCCAGGCCTAGCGCTTCGTCGAGCTCGTCATCCTTGGAGGTCAGGAAAATCACCGGCAACATGCTCTTTTCGCGCAGGCGGCGGAGCAGCTCCAGCCCATCCATGCGCGGCATCTTGATATCGAGGATCGCGATGTCGGGCGGGTTGTCGATCAGCGCCTTCAGCGCCGTCTCGCCATCCGAATAGACCCGCGTGACAAAGCCCTCGGCCTGAAGCGCGATCGAGACCGAGGTCAGGATATTGCGGTCGTCATCGACCAAAGCAATCGTTGCCGTCATCAGGCGGGATAGATCCTTGTCGTTCGCGAGTCGGCGTAATCGATTACACGCGCAGCCTCAATGCACGCTGAACAGAGCGTGTTTGACCGCGGGCAAGGCCAACGATATGCGCCACGGTGCAAAAGCATAAAATGCGAGGTCAATTGGCCCGCATGGGACATTGAGGAGACCCCACGCAATGAGCGACCGTACCCCGACCGCAGGGCTGGAGGCCCAGGGCATCGAGACCCGCGCCAACCTGCACTGGAACCTTGTCACCGCCCGCCTGATCCAGTCCGCCATCGCGCGCGGGGAGGGAAAACTGTCGGCCGATGGGCCGCTCGTCGTGGAAACCGGCGCGCATACCGGGCGCTCCGCACAGGACAAGTTCATCGTCCGTGATGCCGAAACCGAGAGCACCGTATGGTGGGGCAAAAGCAACAAGGCGATGTCGCCGGAGCATTTCGCTGTCCTGAAGGCCGATTTTCTGTCCGCCTTGCGGGACAAGGAGGATCTGTTCGTTCAGGATCTGTTCGGCGGTTCGCAGCCCGAGCACCGCGTCAACGTGCGCGTGATCAACGAGCTGGCCTGGCATAACAGCTTCATCCGCACGATGCTGGTGCGCCCGGAGGAATCGGAACTGCGCGGTTTCGTGCCCGATTACACGATCATCGATTTGCCCAGCTTCCGTGCCGACCCCGCGCGGCATGGCTGCCGCAGCGAAACCATCATCGCGGTCAACTTCACCGACAAATTGATCCTGATCGGCGGCACCAAATATGCCGGCGAGATGAAGAAATCGGTGTTCAGCCTGCTCAACTATCTGCTGCCGCCGACGGGCGTGATGCCGATGCATTGCTCGGCGAATATCGGCAAGGATGGTGACACCGCCGTATTCTTCGGCCTGTCGGGCACCGGCAAGACCACGCTCAGCGCCGATGCCAGCCGCACGCTGATCGGTGATGACGAGCATGGCTGGTCCGACACCGCCGTCTTCAATTTCGAGGGCGGCTGCTACGCCAAGATGATCCGCCTGTCGGCCGATGCAGAGCCCGAGATCTTCGCCACCACCAAACGCTTTGGCACCATCCTCGAAAATGTGGTGATGGACCCGGTGACGCGCGTGCTCGATCTCGACGATGCGAGCCTCGCGGAAAACAGTCGCGGGGCCTATCCGATCGACTTCATCCCCAACGCGTCCGAACACAATATGGGGCCGGTGCCGCGCAATGTCGTGATGCTGACGGCGGACGCCTATGGCATCCTGCCGCCGATCGCCAAGCTGACCCCGGAACAGGCGATGTACCACTTCCTGTCCGGCTACACCGCGCGCGTGGCCGGGACGGAAATTGGCGTGACCGAGCCCGATGCGACCTTCTCGACTTGCTTTGGCGCACCGTTCATGGCGCGGCATCCCTCGGTCTACGGCAATTTGCTCAAGGAGCGGATCGCCAAGGGCGGGGTCGATTGCTGGCTGGTCAATACCGGCTGGACCGGCGGGAAATACGGCGTCGGCAGCCGTATGCCGATCAAGGCGACGCGGGCGCTGCTCAACGCGGCGCTCGACGGCAGCCTGAACGGCGTGGAATTCCGCACCGATCCGAATTTCGGCTTCAAGGTGCCGGTGGCGGTGCCAGGGGTGGACAGCGCGATCCTCGATCCGCGGGCAACCTGGGCCGACAAGGCGGCCTACGACGCCACGGCGGCAAAATTGGTCGATCTGTTCGTGGAAAACTTCGCGCAATTCGCCGATCATGTCGATGAAGGGGTGCGACAATCGGCCCCGAAGGTTCACGTTCCCGCCTGATGGCCCGGTCTTCGGATCGGGCGCGCCCAACCGGAAAGCCCGATCCGATGACCCAATTGCCTTTTCGCCCATTCCCCGACGATGACGCCATTCGCCGCGTCGGGGAGGGGCTGCTCGACCACAGCCTGCCGCGTGCCGAGTGGACGCATGAGGCGCATCTCGCCGCGACCACGTGGCTGGTGCGCGATCGTCCGGACATCGCCATCGATGTCGAAATTGCCGCTATCATAAGTAGCTACAACGTCGCGGTCGGCGGGGTGAACGACGACACCCAAGGATATCATGAGACGATTACCCGCGCCTACCTCAGTGGTGTGTGCGCCCATGTTGCAGCGCGACCGTCCGGGGAGACGCTGGTCGCGTGCGTTAACGCCCTGCTTGGATCACCGGCAGGACAGCGCGATTGGCCACTACGCTTTTATTCGCGCGATCGATTGTTTTCGGTGGCCGCGCGACGCGGTTTCATCACGCCCGATCTCGCGTCGCTGCCGGGCGCATGCTAATCTTGCTATGCTCGGATCAGCTCGAAAGGATGCACATATGGGATTGCTCGACGGACTGCTCGCCCAAGTCACTGAAAATGTCGACGTAAAGAACCTTGCCGCGAAGGTCGGGCTGACGCCGGAGCAAGTCGAATCGGCAATCACCGCGCTGGGCCAGGCCCATGCCGCGCCGACCGATACGGCCACGACTGCGGCCGAGACGACTGGCCTCCCCGTAGACGTGCTGCAGCAGATCATCGGCCACATCGGCGGTGAAGGGGCGCTCGCCCAATTCGCGACGCTTTTGGACGGTCCGCTTGGGAGCGCTGGCAAGGGCGCGCTTGGCGAACTCGAAGGGCTCGCCGCCAATTTCTTCGGCAAGAAATAACGCGACGGGCAGCGTCAGGCGGGCTCGACCCGCAGGACGCTGCCATCCGCGCCGACGATCCGCACCGTCGCGCCTGCGGCGGTATCCGGCCCGGTTGCGCTCCACGCGCCATCGCCAACCGTCACCCGGCCCTCGCCATCGACGATCGCTTCGCAAACCACGACACGCTTGCCGATCAGTCGGGCCGCGCGATCATTGAGGAGCGGGTCGGCCGAGGACCGGTCCGACTGGCGATACCAACGCCACCCAAGCGCCACCAGCGCCCCGGTCACCACCGCAAATATCAACGCCTGGACGATCACCGGCAAGCCCGGCGCGATCAGCGCGACCACGCCGACACTGGCGGTACCGGCTCCCAGAAAAATCAGGAAAAAGCCAGGTGCCAGCATCTCGGCAATGACCAGCGCGAGCGCCGCCGCAAACCACAGTGCACCATCGCTCCATGCCACGCCGAACAGCATCATTGCGGCTTGTCCTCAAACGGTCCGCGCGGCCGCGGCGTAGCGGGAGCCGGCGGTGTCGGACTGCCCGAAATCGCCTCGCGCGCCAGCTCGCCAATCCCGCCCAGCGTCCCCATCAGCTGAGTCGCTTCGACCGGGAACAGGATCGTCTTGGCATTCGGAGACGTGGCGAACTTGCCGATCGCCTCGACATATTTCTGCGCGATGAAATAATTGATCGCCTGAACGCTGCCGCTCTCGATCGCGTCGGACACCGCCTTGGTCGCGCTCGCCTCGGCCTGGGCGGCGCGCTCGCGCGCTTCGGCATCCCGGAAGGCGGATTCGCGACGACCCTCGGCCTCGAGGATCTGCGACTGTTTGGCCCCTTCGGCGCGGTTGATCGCATTCTGCCGCGCCGCTTCGGACTCGAGGATCGTCGCGCGCTTTTCGCGCTCGGCCTTCATCTGGCGCGTCATCGCGTTGACGATGTCGGCAGGCGGGCGGATGTCCTTCAATTCGACGCGGGTGATCTTCACGCCCCAGCTTTCGGTGGCATGATCGACCACCATCAGCAGCCGCGTGTTGATCTCATCGCGCTTCGACAGCGTCTCGTCGAGATCCATCGATCCCATCACGGTACGCAAATTGGTCGTCGCGAGCTGCATGATGGCGAGGTAGAGGTCGCTCACCTCATAGGCGGCCTTGGCGGCGTCGAGCACCTGGAAGAACACCACGCCGTCGACCGCGACCATCGCATTGTCCTTGGTGATGATCTCCTGTCCCGGAATATCGAGCACCTGCTCCATCATGTTCACTTTGCGACCGATCTGGTCGAACAGCGGCACGATGAAGGTGAGCCCGGGTTGCGCCACAGCGGTGAACTTGCCGAAGCGCTCGATCGTATATTGATAGCCCTGGCGCACCACCTTCATGCCGAGCATGAGATAGAGCAGGACAACGACGACCAGCAGCCCTGCAATGACGAGTGCCATGAAATACCCCCGGAGCGGCGACCGCACGGGCGCGGACGCGACGTGGCGCTGTTCTAGCAGATCGGGCGCGGTGGGGTAGGGGAATATAACGGTGGCACCGACACCCTATCGCCCGATCTCGCTTCGATGCAGCAAGGTTATCAAACGCGGCCATACACCGTATGCGACTTGGCTGTTTCGATACCGTGGGAAACCCTGAACAATGAGCGATGTGCCGTCCGATATCCCCGAAGTGCTGACGATGCGCTCCTGGTTGTTCGCGCCAGGCGATAGCGAACGTAAGCTGGCCAAAGCGATTGCGAGTCCGGCCGACATCGTCCTGCTGGATCTGGAAGACGCGGTGACGCCCGAAAACAAGCCGCTCGCGCGGCAGGTTGTTCACGATGCCTTGCAGGCGAACGCGGCGGGCCGATCGCGCTTGTGGGTGCGGATCAATCCGCTCGACGGCACTGCTGCGCTTACCGATCTGGCCGCGATCATGCCTGCCCGTCCCGGCGGCATAATGGTGCCCAAGGTCAACGGGCGGGAGGATGTCGAGCGGCTCGATCATTATCTCAGCGCGTTCGAGGCGGCGCACGGCATCCCGGCAGGGTCCACCCCGGTCATCGCGCTGGTCACCGAAACCGCCGCCGCCATGTTCCGCACCGGCGACTATAAGGGTGCGCCGCGCGTCGTGGCGTTGACCTGGGGAGCGGAAGATTTGGCCGATTTGATCGGGGCCAGCGACAATCGCAACGCCGATGGCAGTTATGGCTTCACCTATGAATTGGCGCGCTCGCTGTGCCTGCTCGGTGCGGCGGCGGCGGAGGTCGCGGCGATCGAAACGATCCAGGGCGATTTTCGCGATCTCGACTTGCTCAAAGCGCGGGCGGAAAAGGTGCGGCGCGATGGTTTTCGCGGGATGCTCGCCATCCACCCCGCCCAAGTCGACGTGATCAACGCCGCCTTCACGCCGACTGCGGAGGAAATCGCCGAGGCGCAGGCGATCGTCGATCTCTTCGCCGCCAATCCGGGCGTCGGCGCGATCGGGTATAAGGGCGGAATGCTCGATCGCCCGCATTTGTCGCGCGCAAAGCAGCTTTTGCGGCAGACCTGACCGCCTGTCATCAGGCCGACGCCGGGCCCCCGCGCCCTTGCGTCGGCCTTGCCGATGCGCGGCTTACGGGTGGATCAGCTCAACCGCGATTGCGGTCGCCTCGCCGCCGCCGATGCACAAGGCGGCAACGCCCTTTTCGAGTCCCCGCCGCTTCAACGCCGCGACCAGCGTGGCGATGATCCGCGCGCCGCTGGCACCAATCGGATGGCCGAGCGCGGTCGCGCCGCCATTGACGTTCAACTTGGCATGGTCTGCGCCGACATGCTTCAGCCAGGCGAGCGGCACCGGCGCGAAGGCTTCGTTGACTTCGTACAAGTCGATGTCGTCGATCTTCATGCCGGCCCGCTGCAAGGCGCGGTCGGTCGCGAACAGCGGTTCCTCCAGCATGATCACCGGGTCGCCGCCCGTCACCGTCAAGTTCACGATCCGTGCGATCGGGGTGAGGTTGTGGGCTTTAAGCGCTGCTTCGCTGACGATCATCACCGCGCTGGCACCATCGCAAATCTGGCTGGCATTGGCGGCGGAGATGCTGCCGCCTTCCTGCAGCAGCTTGACCGAACCGATGCTCTCCAGCGTCGCATCGAAGCGGATGCCTTCATCGGTGGCGTGGGCGACGACGCCTTCGGGCGTCTCGATGTCGAGCGCGATGATCTCATCGGCAAAGGCCCCGCGCTGGGTCGCGGCGGCGGCGCGGCGGTGGCTTTCGAGCGCGAAGGCGTCGAGCTGGGCGCGGTCGAAGCCGTGCTTCTTGACGATCATTTCGGCGCCCATGAACTGGCTGAACAGGATGCCGGGATATTTCTCCTCCAGCCGCGGCGATTTGTAATTGCCCAGCCCCTCTTTCATGAACAGCGTGGCGGTCGAGCCCATCGGCACGCGCGTCATGCTCTCGACGCCTGCCGCGATCACGATATCCTGCGTGCCCGACATCACCGCCTGCGCGGCGAACTGCATTGCCTGCTGCGAGGAGCCGCATTGCCGGTCGATCGATACGGCGGGGACGCTGTCGGGCAGGTTTCGGGCGGCGAGCACGGCATTGCGGCCGACTTGCCCGGCCTGCTGCCCGCCCTGCATCACACAGCCCATGATGACATCATCGACCGCGGCGCCATCGATCCCGGTGCGCGCGACGATCGCATCCAGCACTGCCGCTGCCATGTCGACCGGGTGCCAACCGGCGAGTTTGCCCCCGCGCTTGCCACCGGCGGTGCGGACTGCGTCCACGATATAGGCTTCGGCCATGCTCGACTCTCCATATCCGTTGTTATTTGCAACCTCTCTTGCCGTGATCCTCCGCGCTCGGCAAGGTGGTTCGCATACCGAATGATCGAAAGGATAGGGTGATGGAGGTCAGCGAAGCGATTGCGGCGCGGCGATCGGTGCGCGGGTTCCGCGCCGATCCGGTCGATCCGGTGGTGCTGCACGGCATCGTCACCAAGGCCGCGCGCGCCGCGACGGGGGGTAATTTACAGCCCTGGCATATCGACGTGCTGACCGGCGATCCGCTCGCGCGGCTCAAGGCGGCGGTGCTGCACAAGCTCCAATGGGGCCAGCCGGAGACCCCCGCTTATGACATCTATCCCAAGGAGCTGGTCGCGCCATATCGCGACCGGCGTTTTGCCGTGGGCGAGGCTATGTATGGCGAGATCGGCATCCCGCGTGAGGACAAGGCCGCGCGGCGCTTATGGTTTGCGCGCAACTTCCAGTTCTTCGGCGCGCCTGCCGCGTTGTTCTGCACGGTCGACCGGCGGATGGGGCCGCCGCAATGGGCCGATCTTGGCATGTATCTGCAGAATGTCATGTTGCTCGCGGTCGAGGCCGGGCTGGCGACCTGCGCGCAGGAATGCTGGGGGATGTACCCGGAGACGGTGGGCGATGCGATTGGCATTCCGCCTGAGCGGATGCTGTTCTGCGGCATGGCGATCGGGTTCGAGGACACAGAAGAGCCCGCGAACCGCTTGCGCAGTGCACGGGCTCCGGAAGAGGAGTGGTTGCGGATTCATAGATAATCCTCCCCGGCACGGGGAGGGGGACCCTGAGCATTCAGCGAAGGGTGGAGGGGGCGTGCCGCGAGCGTAACGCCTGTTGAGAGCCCCCTCCACTACCAGCCTGAAGAAGCCGAGCGGTCCCCCTCCCCGTTCCGGGGAGGATTGAAAGATCAGCCTGCTGCTGGCGAGCGACGGCCACCGCCGCCGCCGGCCGGACGGCCTTGGCCGCCGGGGCGACCGCCTGCGGGACGGCCATAGCCGCCGCCGGGGCGACCCTGGCCACCGGGACGACCGCCGCCTGCCGGACGGCCTGCGCCTTCGGGGCGCGCACCAGCCGGACGGCCGGCACCGGCCGAGCGATCACCGGTCGGGCGTGCCGCATGCGTCGCCTTGGGCGGGGCGCGGTGACGGCCCGAGTCATCGCGACGTTCGAACGTGTCGGAACCTGCCGGGCGTGCCGCCTTGATGCGGGCGGCTTCGGCGGTGAAGCCTTCGGGAAGCTGCATCATCTCGGGCTTGACGCGCGTCAGCTTCTCGATGTCGCGCAGGTACGTCCGCTCATCATCCGCCACGAAGCTGATCGCGGTGCCCGATGCGCCGGCCCGCGCGGTGCGGCCGATGCGGTGGACATATTGCTCGGGCACGTTGGGCAGCTCGAAGTTGAAGACGTGGCTGACGCCCGACACGTCGATGCCGCGCGCGGCGATGTCGGTTGCGACGAGCACCTTGGCCTTGCCCGACTTGAACTCGGCGAGCGCGCGTTCGCGCTGCGGCTGGCTCTTATTGCCATGGATCGCGTTCGACACGATGCCGTTCGCGCCAAGCAGCTTCACGACGCGGTCGGCACCATGCTTGGTGCGGGTGAAGACGAGCGCGCGCTCGACCTTCTCGTCGCGCAGCAGGATCGTCAGCAGCGCCTGCTTTTCGCCCTGGTTGAGGAAGGTGACGAACTGGTCGACGCGCTCGGCGGTGCTCGACGTCGGCGCGACCTTCACCGTCTTGGGATCGTTGAGGAACTGGTTGGCCAGTTCGCGGATCGCGTTGGGCATCGTCGCCGAGAAGAAGAGCGTCTGGCGCTGCTTGGGCAGCATCCGCACGATCTTGCGCAGCGCGTGAATGAAGCCGAGGTCGAGCATCTGGTCGGCTTCGTCGAGCACGAGGATCTCGAGCATGGCGAGGCTGACAAAGCGCTGCTCGATCAGATCAAGCAAGCGGCCGGGCGTGGCGACGAGGATATCGACGCCGCGCGCCATGTCCTGGCGGTTCTTGTTGATGCTGGTGCCGCCGAACACGGTTGCGACCGACATCTTGGAGAACTTACCGTATTCGCGGGCGCTCTCGGCGATCTGGCTGGCCAGTTCGCGCGTCGGCGCGAGCACGAGCATGCGGCAATGCGTCGGCAGCACGCGCTTTTCGTTGTTGACGAGCTGCTGGATCGACGGGAGCACGAAGGCCGCCGTCTTGCCGGTGCCGGTCTGCGCGATGCCGAGCAGATCGCCGCCTTCGAGCAGGATCGGGATCGACTGCTTCTGGATCGGGGTGGGGGTGGTGTAGCCCTTGGCTTCGAGCGCGCGGACGAGCGGCTCGGCGAGGCCGAGTTGTGCGAAAGTCATAATGGTTCAGTCCATTGCATGTGCCATGGACGCGCGTTCTGGACGCGCGGATGGCGGGGGAAAATGACACCCCGCGTGAAAAGGGAAGTCCGTTGGATAACGACCGAGGCGGAGCTTGGGCTACCGGTTAACGGCATACCTAATCACGCTGCATGACGCCTCGCTGCGGTGCGATATGGCAACAATGCTGCCAAAAGTCAATGTGAGCGCTCAGCCGGCCTTGCGGGCGGGCGGGGCGCTGGGGTCGAACACCTGCACCGCGGCGGCGGCGAGGCGGGTCATCAGGCCGACCGCGTCGAGGTCGACTGCGCCGGGGAGCCGCCAATAGGCGCCGAGCGCGGCGGTACGCCCGATCGGGAACATCGCCATGCTGGCGACGAAGGTCGCGAGATAGGCGTTGAGCGGCACGCGGGAATCGTTGCGGATATCCGGGATCAGGATCGGCTCGCCCGCCATGATCGCAAGGCCGGAGATGCAGCGTTCGATGGGAAAATGCTGCCCGGTCCAGAGCGGGCTGATCGCATCCTCGGCGGCGTAGAACACCTGCTCGCCCTCGCGCAGGACCACGGTGATGCCGTCGGCATCGGCGATGGCGCGCGCGTGATCGCGCAGGATCGTGGTGGCATCGTCCCGGCCGGACGCTGAATCGAGCAGGCCGATCGCCTGCGCCAGCCGCTCATGACGGCCCTGGATGTCG
>OFRL01000644.1_pt1 | contig 14661 bp, 10 predicted proteins | sample 1543121 | NCBI WGS metagenome assembly OFRL01 (sample SAMN07774228, study PRJEB24372) | wastewater metagenome | isolation source: Lake Maggiore Cannobio | place: Italy: Cannobio | collected 2016-01
AGTGCCCCGCCATCCCACGGAATGCGGCATTTGATTCTGCTGTAGCGTTGGCCGTTGCCTCTGCGGGTGCCGGGCACAGCCCGGCCGTCACCTCATCGCCCGTGCGGATCCGGCCGGTGATGCACGTACTCGACCACGGTGCCATCGGGATGCACCGCATTGAACGCCGCCCCGGTCGGTACCACCTGCAGCGGGAAGATGATTTCAGCGCCAGCCGCCACCAGCTTGTCGTGATAGGGCCGAACGTCATCGACCAGCAGCGTCCCCGTGGTCGAAGTGAACGGCGCCAGCGCCGCCTTGCTGCCCTCGATCAACAGGAACGCACCGACCATCGCCAGACGCAGGCCGGCCTCCGGAAACGGGAACCCGGCATCGGCCACCACGCCCTGCAACTGCTCGTAGAACGCCACGCTGCGCTCCAGCTCACCGGGGGCCACGAACACCCGGATCAGCACGCGCGGCGCGCGCTGGCTGGAGGTATCACAGCGGTCGCGCCAGAGATGATCGAAGTCGCGGTGTACGGTCATGGGCTCGATTCGTGGCCAGGGATCTCCATTATCAGCAGCCTCGCGCGGCGCGCTGATGACCGCCGGTGATGGCCTGATAACCAGTGGCAGGGGGCAGCCTGTGACTTAGGTCCTGTTGACAGGTGTGAACGCCCTCGCACAATCTTCACATGATTGGGTCGCCCTGCGCGGCCCGGACAGGCAGGTTGTCACGCCGGGAGGAGGGTCCCAGGCGCAGACCGGCCCGTCCTTCGGCCTGCGGGACGTTGCCTGGCAACCCCTGCGCGGCATGAACGCTGCACCCTTCGGCGGCACTTTCCCTGGACCGATTGCCTTGGCAACGGAATTACGCCTGCCGATGAAAACGTTTACAAAGCCGCTTGCACTGTCCCTGGCGCTGTCAGCCGCACTGGCCGCCCCGGCCTGGGCCGACCCCGCCGCGTTCACTGTGCTGACCCTGGAACAGGCCCCGACCGCCGAGGCCATGCCGGCCCTGGCCGCCCAGCTGAAGACCCTGCAGGTGGACGCGGTGAGCGTGCGCCAGGTGCAGCGCGGCATCGGCCAGGTCGATCCGCTGCAGGTGCTGGCCGATGGGCTGGGCTACGCGTACCGCTTCATTGCTGCGGGCAAGGACGATGGCCAGACCCAGCGTGGCCAAGCCGTGCTGACCCGGCTGCCGATTGCCGCTGAGTCCGGCCCGGACCAGCCGGGATTGAACTACCTGCGCCTGGACGATGGTCGCCACACCGTGGCGGTGTACACCGATGCTGGTGCAGGTGCCGCGCAGCTGCCGGCGCTGGTCACGCGCTCGCGGCTCGGCGCACCGGCGGTGCTGCTTGGCGCAGTGGCCGGTGAATCGGCCAAGGCCGCAGGCTTCGACCCGGCACGTGTGGCGCTGGAAGCCGATGCCAGCTATTTCAGCGACGGCTTCCAGGCCGCCAGCAGTGCACCGTTCAAGGTGGAAGGCAGCGCCCTGCGTGCCACGCTGCTGACCCTGGCCTATGCCGCCGACAAGCACGGCGAAACGCCGTGGATGGACACCACCCTCAATGCCGATGCGCGCGCTGCGCTGCTGCTGAAGGCGATGACCGAGGATGAGAAGTTCCAGATGCTGCACAGCTACTTCGGGCTGGGCAAGGACGGTGGCCCGCTGCCGGAAGGTGCGGTCGGCTCGGCCGGTTTCGTGCCGGGCGTGGCGCGCCTGGGCATTCCGTCGCAGCAGTCGGCCGATGCCGGCGTCGGCGTGACCAATCCGGGTGGCATCCGCCCGGGTGACTTCGCCACGGCAATGCCGTCGGGCCCGTCCACCGCCTCCAGCTGGAACCGCGAAGTCGCCTTCGCTGGTGGTGCAACGATGGGCCGCGAGGCGTGGCAACAGCGCTTCAACATCCTGCTGTCGGGCAGCGTCAACCTGCAGCGCGACCCGCGCAACGGCCGCAATTTCGAGTACGCCGGCGAAGACCCGCTGCTGGCCGGTTCGATGGTCGGCGCGCTGATCCAGGGCGTGCAGAGCCAGCACGTGATCTCCTCGATGAAGCACTTCGCACTGAACGACATGGAGACCCGCCGCAACTTCCACGACGTGCGCATCGGCGAACAGGCCATGCACGAGTCCGACCTGCTGGCCTTCGAGATCGCGCTGGACGCCGGCCGCCCGGGCGTGGCGATGTGCTCGTACAACAAGATCAACGGTACCTACGGCTGCGAGAACGGCTACCTGATGAATCAGGTGCTGAAGCAGGAATGGAAGTTCCCCGGTTTCGTGATGTCCGACTGGGGCGGCGTGCACAGCGGTTCCAAGGCAGCGCTGGCCGGCCTGGACCAGCAGTCGGCCGGTGAAGTGTTCGATGCGGCAGTGTTCTTTGACGAACCGCTGCGCCTGGCCGTGCATGGTGGCGTGGTGCCGCAGGCGCGCCTGAACGACATGGTGGCGCGCATCCTGCGCACGATGTTCCTGCACGGCAACTTCGACAACCCGCCGCAGCACCAGAAGGTCGATGCCGAGGCTGGCTTCGCCGTCGCCCAGCGCACGGTGGAAGAAGGCAGCGTGCTGCTGCGCAATGAAGGCAACCTGCTGCCGCTGGCCGACAGCGTGAAGCGCATCGTCATCATCGGTGGCCACGCCGACAAGGGCGTGATCGGTGGCGGTGGTTCGTCGATGGTGGGCGTGACCGCCAAGGGCACCAACGCGGTGCCGGGCGTGCTGCCGACCACCTGGCCGGGCCCGGTGATCTTCCACCCGTCCTCGCCGCTGGAATCGCTGCGTGCGGCGCGTCCGGATGCAACCATCGAGTATGTGGACGGTACCAACGCCGCCGCTGCGGCCAAGGTAGCAGCGCAGGCCGACGTGGCCATCGTGTTCGCCACCCAGTGGGCGGCCGAATCGGTGGACCTGCCGGACATGCAGCTGCCGGACAATCAGGACGCACTGATCTCGGCGGTGGCCGAGGCCAACCCGAAGACCGTACTGGTGCTGGAAACCAACGGCCCGGTGCGCACGCCGTGGCTGGCGCAGGTGCCGGCGATGCTGCAGGCCTGGTACCCGGGTATCCGCGGTGGCGAAGGCATTGCCGCACTGCTGACCGGTCAGGTCAATCCGTCCGGGCGCCTGCCGGTGACCTGGGTAGTGGATGAATCGCAGCTGCCGCGCCCGCACATCGACGGCCTCGGCTTCAAGCCGGCCAAGCCGTTCGGCGATGTGTTCGATTTCGATATCGAAGGCGCCAACGTCGGCTACAAGTGGATGGCGGCCAAGGGCCTGACCCCGACCTTCGCCTTCGGCCACGGCCTGTCCTACACCTCGTTCGCCTACGAGAATCTGAAGGTGAGCGTGGAAGGATCGCGCCTGGTCGCCAGCGTCGACATCCGCAACACCGGCAAGCGCGCCGGTGCCGACGTGGCCCAGCTGTACCTGAAGTTGCCGGCTGGCAGCACCACGCCGATCCGCCTGATCGGCTACGACAAGGTGACCCTGCAGCCGGGCGAACAGCGCCGCATCCGCATCGAAGCCGAGCCGAAGACGCTGGCTCACTACGATGCGCAGGCCCGCCAGTGGAAGATCGATGGCGGCACCTACCAGGTGCAGCTGTCGCGCAACGCCGCCGAACCGCTGCAGACGGTGGACGTACAGCTGGTGGAGCAGGTGCTGCGCTGATGCCTGAAGGCATGGCCCCGCAAGGGGCCATGCAAAAAAGGGGACGGAGGGGATTAAGTCGTTTATGCATAAACGACTTAATCCCCTCCGTCCCCTTTTTTCAGGTGACAAACCACCCGCGCAGGAAATCGATCAGCTGCCGCACCTTCGGTGAGGGCTGCGTGCTGTGCGGGTAGACCGCGTACACGCTCTGCTGCGGGAACCGGTGCTGGCGCAGCACCGGGCGCAGCCGGTCCTGGGCCAGGTCGTCCTCGATCAGCCAGCGTGGCAGCACGGTGACCCCGGCGCCGGCCACGGCGAAGGCGCGCAGGCTGCTGGCGCCATTCACGCGCACCACCGCGTTGCCCGGGTTGGTGGCGAACAGGGCGTCGCTGCCGTCAGGTGCAATCACCGGCACGTCGGCCAGGCGTGGGTAGCCGAGGCGGGGCAGGGTGCCCAGCTGCACGGGGTCATCGGCAGCATCGGCAGAGGGCAGGCGTGCCAGCAGGGACGGAGCCGCCACCGCGCACAGTGGGTGCCGTTCCAGTTCGCTGGCGTGCAGGCCCGAATCGGGCAGGCGGCCGAGGCGGATGGCCAGATCGAAGCGTTCGGGAATCAGATCGGCCGGTGCCGGTGAGGTCGACAGGTGCAGCTGCAGGGCCGGATGCCGCGCACGGAACGCCTCCAACGCAGGAATCAGGCGCAGCTGGGCGTACTCTGGGGTGGTGGTCAGGCGCAGCACGCCCTGCAGCTGATGCTGGTCGCGGCGGGCGGCATCGATCGCCGCCTGTGCGGCGTCCAGCGCCTGCACGCAGTGCTGCAGGAACTGTTCGCCGGCCTCGGTCAGGGCCAGGTGGCGGGTACTGCGCAACAGCAGGGTCACGCCGAGCTCCTGCTCCAGCCGCTTCAGGTTGAAGCTGACCACCGCGCGGCTCAGGCCGAGCCGATCGGCTGCTGCGGTGAGGCTGCCGGCCTCGACCACGGCGCGGAAGATATCGAAGCGATCGAGGCTGACCATGGCAATTCATTGTCAAAGTGGATTTGACAGTGTTGCAGTTGCTGTCGTGTTTTTCCAACAAGGCCCGCACGGCATGCTGGCCGCTTCCCTGCTGGAGCGCCGCCGATGCCGCCCCCCCGCCTGCGCCATGAGGCGATCTTCCTGCTGGTGTTCGCCCTGGATCTGGTCAACATGTTCATCGCCACGGTGGCCTATCCGGCACTGGCAGCGGAACTGCACGCCGATATCAGCACCCTGGTCTGGGTCGGCACCGCCTACATGCTGGGCCTGAGCGTGGTGATTCCGCTGGCGCTCTGGCTGGCCGCACGCTGCGGTGAGCGTCGCCTGCTGCTGGTGGCGTTGCTGCTGTTCGCCGCCTCCGCAGTGTTGGCCGGGGCTGCACCGGGTATTGGCTGGCTGTTGGGCTGGCGCCTGCTGCAGGGCCTGGCTGGTGGCCTGCTGATTCCGGTGGCACAAGCGGCAGCGTACCGACAGTGCACGCCTGACCAGCGTGGCGCGCTGACCCGCCGCATCCTGCTGGTGGCGCTGCTGGTGCCGGCACTGGCGCCTGCGCTCGGTGGGCTGCTGGTGCAGTGGTTGTCCTGGCGCGGTGTGCTCTGGGCCAGCCTGCCGCTGGCCGTGGTGGCGATTGGACTGGTGCTGGCGTGGATGCCGGCCGATGGCGCGCGTAGTGCGCCACGCCTGCAGGCCTATGCGCTGTCCACCGCGATGGCGGCGCTGGGCGCGCTGCTGCTGGCGTTGACTTGGCTGGGCGAGCCCGGACATCGGACCGCCGGTGCCGTACTGCTGTTGATCGCAATGCTGTTGGCGGCGGCTCACCTGCGGCATGCACGGCAGCAGGCGCAGCCACTGCTGCGCTGGTCGCTGCTGTCCCATCGCGGGCTGCGCCTGGCGATGCTGGTCTACCTGGCCGTACCCGGCGTGTTCATCGGCAGCCAGCTGGTCAGTACCCTGCAGTTGCACCAGGCCGGCTATAGTGCCGCGCGCATCGGCGCGCTGATGCTGCCGTGGGCGCTGGCCTCGGCCATTGCGATCACGGCCAGCAAGCGCCTGCTGACCCGCTTCGGCCCGGCCACAGTGCTGCGTGCGGGCATGCTCCTGCAGGCCTGCGGCCTGTTGTTGATGGCGCTGCTGCCACACCCGGTCTTTGCCATTGCCGCATTGCTGTTTGCCTTGATGGGCGCTGGCGGCAGCCTGTGCAGCAGCACGGCGCAGACGCTGGCCTTCCATGGGGTCGAGGGCGAAGCATTGGGCGATGCCAGTGCGCTCTGGAACCTCAATCGCCAGCTCAGCTTCTGCTTGGGCACCGCGGCCATCGCGTTGCTGCTGGCCTTGGCCATGCAGTGGCTGCCTGCCCGCGCCACCGGCGCGGCGCTGGGTCTGGCCGCCGTACTGACCCTGTTGCCGATGGCGCTGCTGCGCCGGCCGCAGTTGCTCACCCTTTCACAACCGGAGAACACCTGATGGATACCACCGCAGAACACGAAGTCCACCACCTGCACGACAAGCTGCAGGCCTGGTTCCGCGCCGAGATGGGCGCCGACGCGCTGGACGATCTGACGGCACATTTCTGCGCCGATTTCAGCATGGTCGGTATCTCGGGCCAAAGGCTGGATCGGAATGCCGTGCAGGCACTGTTCGCGGGCGGCCATGGCGCGCGGCCGGGGCTGCAGATTTCCATCGACGCCGTGCAGGCGGTGGGAGCGCCTTCACCGCTGGCGGTGCTGCGCTATCGCGAGGGGCATTCGGTGGGCGATGGGGTGGTCGCGTGGCGGGAGTCGCTGGCGGTACTGCGGCAGGAGCAGGGGCGTTGGCGCTGGTTGGCGCTGCATGAGGCCATTGCCGGATGATGAATACGCGCTAATTTCGGTGAACCGCAATCCCGCAAGGCCTGAAAGATCAGTGAGTGTTCTGAAAGTACACGTGTATCTGGTCGCTATCGATCAATGCAACCCGCTCCGGTTGCCCGTCGAAACAGGGGGAAATCAACATAGGTCGAAGGTCGTCGCAATGACAGGCGTCGTGCAGGAATGGCCGTAATAGCGTCAAGGTTGATGTCACGGTCTTACCTTTGAACATCTCAGCTTTCCCGCGATGTGCGACGTGATTGCTGGCGACATAGTATTCGCCTGGCGGCATATGCATCCAAAGATCATCGAGCGTAGGCAACGAAAGAGATGTCGCCGCGATGGAGCAGAAGCTTCGCATCATGAAGAAGATCCGTCGTTCTTCCTCCGCGCTGGCGAGAGCTGTGTGCTTGAGGCCGGCTAGCCGGTAGTGATTGGTCATGGTGTATGAGCTTAACGCGGCCCGCGTGGCAAGAGGAGAGGAGCTCTCGACCATTCTCGCCGACCCGCACATGTGCCATCAGTCCTGCCCACATCCACCGCAGAATGCAAAGCCTGCCCACACTTCACGGCACGAGGCAGGAGTAGGCTTGAGACTTTCCTGCCGGGAGGGGTTTCCATGCGTGTGCGTGCCGTTGCTGTAGCCATTGCCCTTTGCCTGTCCAGCACCGTGCTGGCCGCAGAAACCCCGCCGATGACCCCGGACATCAGCGGCAAGCCCTTCGTTGCCCCCGATGTCGGTCGTGACTACGACAAACGCGTGGTGATGGTGCCGATGCGTGATGGCACCAAGCTGTATACGGTGATCGTGGTGCCCAAGGGTGCGCGCAATGCGCCGATCCTGCTCACCCGCACGCCCTACGACGCTGCCGGTCGCGCCAGCCGCAGTGATTCGCCGCGCATGCGCGACCTGCTGCCGCAGGGCGACGAGGTATTTGTCGATGGCGGTTACATCCGCGTATTCCAGGACATCCGCGGCAAGTACGGCTCCGAGGGCGATTACGTGATGACCCGGCCGCTGCGCGGACCGTTGAACAACACCAAGGTGGACCACTCCACCGACGCCTGGGACACCATCGACTGGCTGGTGAAGAACGTGCCGGAGAGCAACGGCAAGGTCGGTATGCTCGGCTCGTCGTACGAGGGCTTCACCGTGGTGATGGCGCTGACCGACCCGCACCCGGCGCTGAAGGTGGCCGCGCCGCAGAGCCCGATGGTGGATGGCTGGATGGGCGACGACTGGCTCAACTACGGCGCGTTCCGCCAGGTCAATTTCAACTACTTCGCGATGCAGACCGAGAAGCGCGGCAAGGGCACGCCGCTGCCCAGCCTCGGCTACGACGACTACAGCACCTTCCTGCGCATCGGTTCGGCCGGCGACTACGCGCGTTTCACCGGCGTGGACCAGCTGACCTGGTGGAAGAAACTGGTCGAGCACCCGGCCTATGACGGCTTCTGGCAGGGCCAGGCGCTGGACGCGGTGATGGCGAAGACGCCATTGAAGGTGCCGACCATGTGGCTGCAGGGCCTGTGGGACCAGGAAGACATGTGGGGCGCCAACCACGCCTACCAGGCAATGGAAGGGCGCGACAGCGGCAACAACCGCAACTATCTGGTGATGGGGCCGTGGCGGCACAGCCAGGTGAACTACAGTGGCAGCGAGCTGGGCGCGCTGAAGTTCGATGGTGATACCGCGCTGCAGTTCCGCCGTGATGTGCTCAAGCCGTTCTTTGACCAGTACCTGGTGGACGGTGCGCCGAAGGCGGATACGCCGCCGGTGCTGATCTACAACACCGGCGAGAACCACTGGGATCGCCTGAAGGGCTGGCCACGCAGCTGCGACAAGGGTTGTGCTGCCAGCAGCAAGCCGCTGTACCTGCGTGCTGGCGGCAAGCTGGCGTTCCAGGCACCGGCGGCGGGCGAGGGTGACTTCGAGGAATACGTGTCAGACCCGGCCAAGCCGGTGCCGTTCGTGCCGCGTCCGGTGCGTTTCGGTGACCGTGACATGTGGACCACCTGGCTGGTCAAGGATCAGCGTTTCGTTGATGGTCGCCCGGACGTGCTGACCTTCATCACCGAACCGCTGACCGCGCCGCTGCGCATCGGCGGCGCACCGGTGGTGCACCTGCAGGCGTCGACCAGTGGCACCGACAGCGACTGGGTGGTGAAGCTGATCGACGTGTATCCGGACCAGGAAGCGTCGACGCCGGAGATGGGCGGTTACGAGCTGCCGGTGTCGCTGGCGATCTTCCGTGGTCGCTATCGCGAGAGCTTCAGCGATCCGAAGCCGCTGGCCGCCAACGAGGTGCTGCCGTACCGCTTCGACCTGCCCAACGCCAACCACACTTTCCAGAAGGGGCACCGGGTGATGGTGCAGGTGCAGTCCAGTCTGTTCCCGCTGTATGACCGCAACCCGCAGACCTACGTGCCGAACGTCTACCTGGCCAAGCCCGGCGATTACCAGAAGGCCACGCAGCGGGTCTGGCACAGCGCGGCGCAGGCCAGTTACATCGATCTGCCGGTGTATTGAGGTTGATGGGGTGCGCCGGGTGCGCGATACCCGGCGGTGCGCGGTCGTGCCGGCCGCTGGCCGGCATCCGCGATGGCGTGAAAGCGTGTCGACCAAGGTCGACACCTACCAGAGCGGAGCCATGGCAGGTCGATTCAGGCGGCTGCGGTCGTGCCGGCCGCTGGCCGGCATCCGCGATGGCGTGAAGCAGAAGCTGCTATCCGACCTTTGAGGGTCCGGTGCGCCAGCGGCTGGGTACCAGGCCGAAACGCTTGCGGAATGCAGCCGCGAAGTTGCTGGGGTGGCGGTAACCACTGGCGGCCGCAGCCTGCTCGACAGTCCAGCCGTCCTCGCGCAGGCCCTGCTCGGCGTGGCGCATGCGTTGTTCGTGCAGGTAGTCGAACACCGAGCAGCCGTACTGCTGGGCGAAATGACGGCGCAGCGAGCTTGGGCTCATGCAGGCCAGCTGGGCCAGTTCGATCAGACTATGGGCGTGGCTGGGATCGTCATGCAGGTAGGCACGCACGCGCTCCAGGCGCTCGCGCTGGCCAGCCCGCAGCGTTCGTACATGGTCGGTCTGCAGATCCTCGGCCTTCAGCCCAACGGCCAGCAGCTGCAGTGCGACGCCTTCGCGCCACAACGCGTCGATGCCGTCCTCCCATGGGCTTTCGAACAGCTGGCCCAGCACCGGCAGCAGGGTATGCGGAATGGCCCAGTGGCGGCATTCCAGGTGGGTGTTGAGCGCGGTCTCCAACTGTGGCAGCTGGAACAGGTCCGGATCGATCTGGCCGGGCACCATCACGCTGACGCCGCGCATGCGCGTTTCGCCAGGATGCGCACCGGTCATCTCAACCTGTTCGCGGTGGTGCGCGGTCATCGCCGTACCAGCACGCAGGGTGAAACCACCACGTCGCGGAATGCGCACATCGACCTGGCCCTGCAGCATCACGCGGATGGCCAGGCCGGGACTCTGCTGGGCGGTGGCGACATAAGGGAAGCGATTATGGACGTCGGAGGCGATCAGGCTCATGCCGCCGCGCAGGAACTGCTCGTTGACCTCGCCATGGCCGGCCCACTGGTCGTCACGCAGGTGCTCCGGGTCGGCGCGGTAATCGAAGCCATGGCGGTGGCCGAAGCGGCGGTAATCAGCAAAAGTGAAATATCGGGACATCGCTCGGCACGTGCTTTGGAGGTGGACGCTGGCATTACCTCGCCCACGCGCTCTGCAATGCAGATGCAGATCCCGTCGTTACCCGTGCAGACATGCTGGGAAGCAGGGGCGTGGGCACGCTGGATGGTGGGGGAACACCAGGTTGAATGGAATGTGTCGAAGAAACTGGAAACGTTTCCCATTGTCGCCTTGATTCGCGCGCTTTTGATTTCAATATGGTCAAAACGATTGACGATTACGGCCAAAGTGAAAATGCCGCCGAACATACGCCAGCGTTTTGCATGCATATCCGTACGCAATTCCATACATCAACTTGAGTTGAGGTTTCATGGCTGGAACGATCACCCGTAGACGTGATGTCGGCCGGGCCATCACGAGCGGGCGCGTAGGGTGGGGCGGTTGGCCATTGCAGGTCACATCGATACCCCCACTGATGGAGAACGCAGATGATTGACTACCAGCTCACCGGCAAGACCGCGATCGTGACCGGCGGCGTGTCCGGTATCGGCCTGGCCGTGGCGCAGACGCTGGCCGCATCCGGTGCCCGTATTTCGGTCTGGGACCTGAAGCAGGATGCAGTCGATGCCACCGTGACGCAGCTGCGCAGTGCCGGTGCACAGGCCATCGGCATTGCGCTGGACGTTACAGACGACGCGGCCGTGGAGGCGGCGGTGCAGCGCACGATCAAGGAACTCGACGGCCTGCATGTGGCAGTCAACAACGCCGGTATCGGCGGGCCGGCCGCAAGCAGCGGTGACTATCCGATCGATGGCTGGCAGCGGGTAATCGACGTCAACCTCACCAGTGTGTTCCTGTGCCAGCGTGCGCAGATCCAGGCGATGCGCACGGCCGGAACCGGTGGCAGCATCATCAACATGGCCTCGATCCTGGGCCAGGTGGGCTATGCCGGTTCCACCGCGTACGTGGCGGCCAAGCACGGCGTGGTCGGGCTGACCCAGACCGCCGCCTGGGAGCATGCAGCCGACGGCATCCGTGTCAACGCGGTCGGCCCGGGCTTCATCAGCACACCACTGCTGGAGAAGATGGACCCCAAGGTGCGCGCCACGCTGGAAGGCCGCCACGCGTTGAAGCGGCTGGGCACGGCCGAGGAAGTGGCGGCGCTGGTTGCCTGGCTGGCCAGCGACGACGCCTCGTTCGCGACCGGCACATACTATGCGATCGATGGTGGTTATCTGGCGCAATGATCGAGTGCGTGAAGGTTACGCATGGCGATGGCCAGTAGATCCAGGCCATGCGTGGATGAGCGCATGCGGTGAAGCATGCGGTGAAGAGGGCGTGCCATCGTCTTCACCGCCATCCCACGGCTGCCGAGCAACGCTCCGGGAAACGCCCGGAGCCTGCCCATGGAACTCACCCAGGATGTCTCGATCCTGCTGCGCGTGGCCGCAGCAATGCTGTTCGGCGGCGTGCTCGGTGTCGAGCGCGAGATGGGCAAGCACGCTGCGGGCCTGCGCACCCACATGCTGATTGCCGGCGCTGCTGCGCTGATTGTTGGACTCGGCGATTCAGTGGCAGAGCATTTCCAGCAGGAGCGTTACCGCGACCTGCTGCAGGTCGACCCGGTGCGCCTGATCGAAGCCGTGGTCGCCTGCGTCGGCTTCGTTGCCGCCGGCACCATTCTGCGTGGGTCACGCGAGGATCAGGTCAGCGGCCTGACCACGGCCAGCTCGCTGATCATGGCGGCGGCCATCGGCATCGCCGTGGGCATAGGAAAGTACGTGATTGCCATCGGGGTGAGCGTGCTGTGCGTGCTGGTGCTGGCGGTGATGCGGCGGTTGGAGAAGCGGATTTCGTAGGGAATCTCGAATTGCCGGCAAGCGGCCGGCACTATCACGGGATCTAAATGGTCGGACCAATATGGCATCTAGCCCTATGGTCTAATAGGCGCTTCGTCGGAGCGGCGGTTAAATCCGCTGCAAGTGGTCTGATCGAAATCATTATTGGTAATACCAATAATCGACGACCATGGCGACCCACCGCCTGCGGTGGAGCACATCCCGCCCCAGTCGAGAGCCCTCATGCAGCCCTGGCAACACCTGTACGACCCCGCCGGCAACCTGTGGTTGTCCAGCCTGATCGCGCTGCTGCCGATCGCGTTCTTCTTCGTCGCCCTGGCCGTGCTGCGCATGAAGGGCTGGCTGGCCGGCACGATCACCGTGGCCATCGCGCTCGGCGTCGCCCTGCTGTTCTACCGCATGCCGCTGAGCCAGGCGCTGGGCGCGGCCGGTTTCGGCTTCGTCTACGGCCTGTGGCCGATCGCCTGGATCATCATCGGCGCGGTATTCCTCTATAAAGTCTCGGTCAAGACCGGGCAGTTCGACATCATCCGCGCCTCGATCCTGTCGGTCACCGAGGACCAGCGCCTGCAGATGCTGATGGTCGGCTTCGCCTTCGGTGCCTTCCTGGAGGGGGCAGCCGGCTTTGGTGCACCGGTGGCGATCACCGCGGCACTGCTGGTCGGGTTGGGCTTCAAACCGCTGTATGCCGCCGGCCTGTGCCTGATCGTCAACACCGCGCCGGTCGCCTTTGGTGCGATGGGCATTCCGATCATCGTGGCCGGGCAGGTCACCGGTCTGGATGCCTTCGAGATCGGTCAGATGGCTGGGCGCCAGCTGCCGTTCCTTACGATCATCGTGCTGTTCTGGATCATGGCGATCATGGATGGCTGGCGCGGCATCAAGGAAACCTGGCCGGCAGTGCTGGTGGCCGGTGGTTCGTTCGCCATCGCGCAGTATCTGACCTCCAACTTCATCGGCCCGGAGCTGCCGGACATCACCGCGTCGCTGGCCTCGCTGGTCTGCCTGACGCTGTTCCTGCGCCGCTGGAAGCCGGTGCGGATCTTCCGTTTCGATACCGAAACCAGCGCCGAGGCGGCCGCACAGGCACTGGAGGCGCCGCGCTACAGCGTCAGCCAGATCGCCAAGGCTTGGTCGCCGTTCCTGATCCTCACTGCGATGGTCACGCTGTGGAGCATCAAGCCGTTCAAGTCGCTGTTCGCGGCGGGCGGCCCGCTGGAAAGCTGGGTGCTGAAGATCCCGGTGCCGGGCCTGGACCAGATGGTGCAGAAGATGCCGCCGATCGTGGATGCACCGCTCAGCTACGAGGCGATCTACAAGTTCGACTGGTTCTCGGCCACCGGCACCTCGATCATCCTCGCCGCGGTGATCGCCATCATCGCGCTGCGCATGCCGGCCCGTTCGGCGCTGCAGACCTTCGGTGAGACCGTGCGTGAGCTGCGCATGCCGATCTACTCGATCGGCATGGTGCTGGCCTTCGCCTTCATCGCCAATTACTCGGGCCTGTCGGCGACGCTGGCCCTGGCACTGGCGCACACCGGTGATGCGTTCCCGTTCTTCTCGCCGTTCCTGGGCTGGTTGGGCGTGTTCCTGACCGGCTCGGATACTTCGTCCAATGCCTTGTTCTCGGCACTGCAGGCCACCACCGCGCAGCAGATCGGCGTGTCCGACGTGCTGCTGGTGGCGGCCAACACCACTGGCGGCGTGACCGGCAAGATGATCTCGCCGCAGTCGATCGCCATTGCCTGCGCGGCGGTCGGCCTGGCCGGCAAGGAATCGGACCTGTTCCGTTTCACGGTCAAGCACAGCCTGATCTTCACCACGATGGTCGGCCTGATCACCCTGGCCCAGGCTTACTGGCTGACCTGGATGATTCCCTGAGCCATGCACGGCAGGCCGACCACCCGCTGCGCGCTTCGGGCCACAATGACGCCATGAGCACGCAACGTATTTCGGACAAGGTGGCCGCGCAGCTGCGCGGCCTGGTGCAGGAACATCGGCTGCAGCCGGGTGACCGGCTGCCGGCCGAACGCACCCTGGCGGTGCAGCTGGGGGTCTCGCGAACGGCGTTGCGCGAGGCCATCGCGCAGTTGGCCAGCCAGGGCCTGCTGACCGCACGGGTCGGTGGCGGCACCTACGTGGCCGAACCCGCGGCGCGCGCGCGGCAGGCGCTGGATGAACCGCTGGCGCCGTACCTGCCGCTGTTCCAGGGCGACCCGGAATACCGCTTCGACGTGCTGGAGATCCGCCACGCGCTGGAAGGCGCCACCGCCTGGCATGCAGCGGCGCGCGCCACCGATGAGGATCGTACGCGCATCGCGCAGGCCTTCCAGACCATGATGGACGCGCACGGCAAGGATGACCCCACCGGTGAAGCCGAGGCTGATGCGGCCAGGGTAGCCTACCGCGATACCACGGTAGCCGATATTGCTCCGTCCGCGGCAAAGCTCAGCCACGTCCGTCACGCGCAGTTCCTTGGACTGACGGGAAAGCCCGAGGGGATTCTTGGCCTGCGTGCCGGCTTCGAGGTACCGCCAGAGGGCTTCAATCTGTTGGGACGAATCGCCCCCGAGCACATCCGGGCGCAGGGTTTGCCCGCCCGGCCAATAGCTCGGCATGATGATGCCGGGGTGGAAACGCTGCGGTGAGCGCATGTAGAG
>OFRL01000645.1_pt1 | contig 14640 bp, 19 predicted proteins | sample 1543121 | NCBI WGS metagenome assembly OFRL01 (sample SAMN07774228, study PRJEB24372) | wastewater metagenome | isolation source: Lake Maggiore Cannobio | place: Italy: Cannobio | collected 2016-01
GCCGCTGGTGAGGGGGTCTTCCCAGGCGCGCAATTAGCGGTGCGTTTGCGCGGTGAGATGCAATGTCTGCTGGTGGTGGGGCGATTGTCGTCGGAGCCTTCTGGCCCTCCCGTGCAAGTTTCCACTATCTATGACCTAGCCTCGCTCACGAAGCCGCTGGTGACGGTCACCTCGCTCTTGCTTCTGATTCAACGTGGAAAGGTTGCGCTCGATGACTCCCTGCAACAGGTCTTTGTGGAGCTGGAAGGGACGCCGATCGGACAGGCCTCTGTGCGGGATATTCTGATCCACCGCTCAGGCTTGCCAGGCTGGAGGCCTTTATATGAGCGGCTTGAAGCGCGAGGCTTGGTTTCCGGAGGGGCCGACGGAAATCAGTCCATCAAGTCGGCAATGCTGGAGCTGATTCGTGACGAACCCTTGATTTACGAACGGGGCGCGCGAAGCCTCTACAGTGACCTTGGGTTTATCTTGTTGGGATTGCTGGTGGAGCGTCTCACGGGAATGGGCTTGGACCGCTGGTGCGAAGCGGCCATTGCGAGACCGCTGGGGACTAACCCGCTGATATTTTGTCCCACAAAAGGGCATGGGCAATCCCCCATTGATCTATTAAGTATTGCACCGACTGAATGGAGTGAGAGGCACCAGCGGCTGTTGCGCGGCGAGGTGCATGACGAAAATGCCGCGGCGATGGGCGGGGTTGCAGGGCATGCGGGCCTGTTTGGGACGACGGAGTCTGTGTTGGCTGTGTCAGGGGCCTGGCTCAGCGCCTATCACGGGAAAGAGTCGATGCTGGATGATGCATTGGTCCGGCAGTTTACGCTGCGCCAGAAATCAGCCTATCAATCCAGTTGGGCCTTGGGATGGGATACTCCGTCTGCCCCCTCCTCCTCCGGGTCCTACTTCTCCGAGCAGTCGTTCGGGCATCTCGGCTACACCGGGACGTCTCTGTGGATCGACCCGCTGTGCGAGTTGGAGGTGGTATTGCTCTCTAACCGTGTGCACCCTCATCGGACGAACGAGAAGATTAAAGCTTTCCGCCCGCTTATTCATGATTTGATCTATCGCGAGTTTGTGGCGAGGGGATAGTCGGGGTTACGCCTGGTCTTGATACTCGATCCAGGTTTCTTTTTCGGCGAGATACTTCGCGCCTTTGAAGTTGGGGCGGGTTCTCAGCTTGCTAAAGCCAAATCCCTGCATCACGTTGATGAGCTCCCTGACGGCTGCGCCGATGGTCTGATGCGAGTGCCCTTCGACCGTGAGGGCTTCATACATGGTCTTGGCGGCGTAGCCGGAGGGAGTCCGATTGACGAGGACGGCACGATTGAAATACCGGTCGCTTGGATCGACTCCTTCAACCTGGTGTTTTTCGACGAGACCTTCTTTTTTAAAGAGCAGGGGAAGCGAACTCATCACGACCTCCATAACACGCCAGTGAAATGCCCAGAACCCCGATTATAAGGAGAGGCCTTGCCGACCGCAAGCCGTTGACATCAACATAACGCACTCCTATTATTCACCGCCCGCTACCGTAGAGGATATGCTTAGGAAAATATGAATGTTCCCAACAGTCTGACCATCCTCCGGATCCTCTTGATCCCCTGCTACATCGGGTTGTTGGTCTACGGCCAGTTCGATCAGGCCTTGGTCGTTCTGATTGTGGCCGGCATCACCGATGCGCTTGATGGGGCGATCGCCCGTGTCATGAATCAGCATACGAAGTTGGGGGCCATGTTGGACCCTTTGGCCGATAAGCTGCTCCTCACCTCCGGGTTCATTACGCTTTCGCTGATTCATTTGATCCCCTCATGGGTCACCATCCTCGTGGTTAGTCGGGATTTGATCTTGATGCTGGGAACAGTGGTGGCGCACGTAACGGATTCTCACGTGGATATTACCCCCACGCTTCTGGGTAAAGGCACGACGCTGTTCCAGCTATCCTATATTGTGATGGTGATATTCCTGACCTCCCATCAGCTCAATGCTGCTGTCATGCTACCGCTGTTGTTCTGTATGATCTCCTTTACGCTCATGTCCGGGCTGCATTACCTTTACCGAGGCTATAGGGACACGAGTGCAGCTAATACCGATTAGAGAAGTATGCGATCAAAGAAGATCGTGAGTAATCCGCCACTAAGTCCCTTGGAGATTACCGTTTTCGCTCCGGCCAAAATCAATAGTATCCTCCGCATTCTTGACCGCCGTCCCGACGGGTTCCACAATCTCTGGTCAATCATGCAGACGGTCGCGCTTACAGATGAGGTGCGGATCAGGCTCTGTCCTGAACGGCCTGGTATCCATCTGAGTTGCGATACCGTGCAGCTGGCGGCGGATCAGAGCAATCTCGTCTATCGCGCGGCCTCGGCGGTCTTGGCGCGAGCCCAACAATCGATTGGTCTCGACATTGCACTGCGTAAGCGCATTCCTATGGGCGCAGGTCTGGGTGGAGGGAGCAGCGATGCCGCTGCGACGATCATCGGATTGAACCGCTTGTTGCGGCTGGGCTGGTCATCGCTGGAGATGGCTGATGTCGGGCAAGCGCTGGGGAGTGATGTGTCCTTCTTTCTCTTTGCTCCCTCGGCCTTTGTGGCCGGCCGAGGCGAAACGGTTCGTTCGGTTGTCGTTGAAGGGGGCCGCTGGGTCCTGTTGGTTAACCCAGGGTTCGAGGTCAATACCAAGTGGGCCTACCAGGAGTTGGCTGCGGCGAGGACCGGAGTCACGTCTTTGTCCCAGATTCACCGAGAGCTCGACCGTCAGGCTCTGGTGAGTTGGCCACAATTAGCTAGCGCAGCAGTTAATGACTTCGAGGCTCCCGTCTTTGCCGCCCATGGGAAGCTCCGGGAGATCAAGCAGCGCCTGCAGGCGCAAGGGGCTGAGATTGCACTTTTATCCGGAAGCGGGGCGACGGTGTTTGGGGTTTTTGCGGATGAAACGGCCGCGCGTCTAGCGCACGCCACGTTTGCGGGTGAGCAGGGGATGGCCTTGTTTGTCGTCCCAACCTGTTCCGGCCCGCTCCTCGTCCAAGAGGGGCCTCCGCGATAGGGCTCGGTTGACAACCTTCCGTGCATTCCGTTAGAGTTTCATCCCTTAGTTGGCTTCCTCAATAGCGCGCAGTTCAGAGGGGTAGGCGAGTAGTACTATTACGCTTGCCGAATGTCCGCCGTCGAGACGAACCACTCAACGAAATCAGAATCTTAGCAGTTGTATCCAACGGATCATCTGGGAAATCAATGAGTCGAGAGATTAAGATATTTTCCGGTAATGCGAATCCGGCTCTGGCCCATGAGATTTGTCTCTATCTCGGGATAAAGCTTGGCGAGGCCACGGTCGGATCGTTTAGCGACGGTGAGATTCGCGTCAAGATCGAGGAAAACGTGCGTGGCGCCGACGTCTTTGTCGTGCAGTCTAGCTGTCAGCCGGTTAATGACTCCCTGATGGAGATGTTGATCATCATTGATGCGCTCAAACGGTCTTCCGCGGATCGCATCACGGCAGTCATCCCCTACTTTGGCTATGCTAGGCAGGATCGTAAAGACCAGCCGCGCGTGCCGATTTCAGCAAAGCTTGTGGCCGACCTGATCAGCACGGCCGGTACGGACCGCGTCCTCACGATGGACCTCCATGCGGGGCAGATTCAGGGATTCTTCAATATTCCGGTGGACCATCTCTATGCGCTTCCCGTCTTGCTAGATTACATTACCAAGCAAAAAGTCAGCGATCTGGTGGTGGTGTCTCCCGATGCCGGTGGCGTCGAGCGAGCCAGAGCATTTGCGAAACGGCTTCAAGCGAATTTGGCCATTATCGACAAGCGGCGTGAAGGTCCCAACCAGACGCAGGTGATGAATATCATCGGCGACGTGTCGGGCAAGAGCGCGCTTTTATTGGACGACATGATTGACACGGCCGGTACCATCGTGAAGGGGGCGCAGGCCTGTCTCGATAAAGGGGCGCGGGAAGTCTGGACCGCTTGTACTCATGCCGTGCTGACGGGGTCAGCGTTGGAACGGATTCAGCAATCCTGCCTGAAGCAGGTGATCGTGACCAATTCGATTCCGTTGCGGGGCAAGGAGCAGATCTGCCCGAAGTTGTATCAATTATCGATCGCGCCACTTTTGGGTGAAGCGATCCGGCGTATCCATGAAGATGAGTCAGTCAGTTCATTATTTGTCTAGCGAGAGATTACCGCATCTGAAGATTAGCGAGAAGGGGACGGAGGAGTACCATGAAATTTGAACTAGCGGTCACAGTACGAGAAACAACGGGCAAAGGTGCGGCACGCCAGCTTCGGCGCGAGGGCAAGATCCCTGGCGTGTTGTATGGGCAGGGCGAATGCCTAATGCTGATGATTGAGCCGGATAGCTTGGTCAAGATTTTGACGGCTCAATCCGGAGGGTCCGCCCTCGTGTCGCTCACGTTGACCGGCGCGAAGTCCAAACCAAAACGGACCGCGCTCTTACGAGATTTTCAGGTCGATCCGGTCGAGGGCAACATCCTGCATGCAGATTTGTTCGAAATTTCGATGAATAAGCCGATTCGCGTCAAGGTGCCCCTGCATTTGACCGGCGGCGTGCCGGCCGGGGTCAAGGAAGGCGGTATCCTGCACCACAATATGCGCGAGTTGCATATTGAATGTTTGCCGGATGTATTGCCGGACTTCATCGAAGTCGATGCGTCTGGTTTGAATATTTCGCAGGGTCTTCACTTGAAAGACGTGGCCGCGTACGAAGGGATCCGTTATCTCGACGATCCTGAGCAGATGGTGGTGAGCGTCGCGGCGCCGATTACGGAAGCCAAACTGGAGTCGCTCCTTGCTAGTGGCGTAGCTGGTGCCGAGGGCGCGAAAGAGCCTGAAGTAGCCGCGAAGGGCAAGGTTGAAGGCGCGGCTGTCGGCGACGCGGCGAAAGCTGGGGCAGCTGTCGATCCCAAGGGCGGCGACAAGAAGGGCGCTGCTGCGCCAAAAGCTGAGAAGAAAGAAACCGAAAAGAAGAAGTAACGTTGCGTCTCATTCTTGGGCTGGGCAATCCGGGCGCGTCCTATGCCAAGACCCGCCACAACGCCGGTATGTGGACTATCGAGCGGGCAGCCGCTCGGTGGTCCATCCGTCTCTCCAGGCGCGGGATGGCCCAGCGCGGCTCGGGACGACTCGGGTCGGAACTCCTCGAACTTGCCGGCACGCTCGACTGGATGAATCTTACTGGTCCTCCGCTCAAAGGTCTCCTTCGCGAGTATTCGCTCACAGCCGACGATCTCATCCTCATCCACGACGATCTGGACCTTGACCTGGGACGTCTCCGGATCAAGCAGGGCGGCGGGCATGGGGGGCACAATGGAATCAAGTCGGTGATTGAGGCGGTCGGGACGCCCGAGTTTGTCCGGATCAAGGTTGGAATCGGCCGACCAGCGCCGCGTCAGGATTCAGCGGACTACGTATTGCAGGCCTTCACGCGAGAAGAGATCGAGGCGTTGAATCCCTCCCTGGATCGTGCCGTCGATGCGCTGGAATGTCTGATCCATCGAGGGGTGGCTGTTGCGATGAACCAGTTTAATATACGAGAGAAGCCGGAGGACGACGCGGAGGCGCAGCCGGGCTGAGCAGAGTGCTCGGAGTGCTTCCCCCTTTGATTTGACAGTTTCTTCAAGGCTATGTTAGTTTTGACCCCTTGCGCTGGTTGAACCAGCGCCCCTACACCTTGCTCCCGACTTGTTCGGGGGCCTTTGTCCAGGAGGATTGCTTCATGGAGCTCTACGAGTCTCTGTTCATTATTCGTACGTCTATTTCCGATGAGGAGACTGCTGCCCTGATCGCGAAGATGAAAGCAGTAGCGGAAAAGACCGGCGCACAGTTCATCAAATCTGAAAACTTGGGCAAGAAAAAGCTCGCCTATGAGGTGAAACGGGAGCGGAAGGGGACGTATGTCCACTTCTACTTCAGGGCGCCCAGCATCACGGTTGGTGAATTGGAGCGCTCCTATCGTCTCGAAGACCCCATCATCAAGTTTTTGACCGTCCATCTCAAAAAAGAGTTAGTGGCGCCACGTCCGCTTCAGGCGCCATCGGAGGAGTTCGCCGGTGGCCGGGTTTAATAAAGTTATTCTTATCGGGAACCTCACGAAGAACCCCGAATTGCGGTATACGCCGAACGGGACGCCGGTGGCCAGTTTGGGTCTGGCGGTCAGCCGGCGCTATAAGCAGGGTGAGGAATTAAAAGAGGAAGTATGTTTTGTCGACATTGTCGTCTTCGGAAAGCAAGCGGAACACTGCGGACAGTATCTCAGCAAGGGGAGCGGGGTCATCGTCGACGGGCGACTGCAGCAGCGCCGGTGGGAAACAGAAGACGGCCAGAAGCGCAGCAAGCATGAGGTGGTGGCCCAAACGGTCACGTTCATGCCAAAACGCCAGGATGGCGGCGGTGGGGCTGAGGCGCCAGCGAATGATGATGTCGGCTATGAACCTGAAGAACACGTCTAACAGAGAGGGAGACGGTTATGGAGCGTGAACAGGGGGGAGATCGTGAGGGGGGCGGTGGAGGCGGACGGTTTTTTCAACGCCGCAGGCCTTGCCGGTTTTGCATTGAAAAAGGGGCGATTGATTTCAAAGATGTCGGTTTGCTGAGAAACTTTTTGACGGAGCGTGGTCGGATTGTCCCGCGGCGTATATCCGGCAATTGCATGAGGCACCAGCGCGAATTGACGGCAGCCATCAAGCGGGCTCGGCACATCGCCCTCATCAGTTTTGCGGAAGAGCGATAGATCACTGGTGACGTGGGGATGGGGATGCAGGTAGGTGTCGCGATGGATTTGCTGACGCCGCTGTTGGCGGACATCACAGATGACGGGCTTTCGCTAGTTGGCGAGATCACGGCTGAAGAGCTCGGCTTAACCGAGGATGATGGCGTCGCCCGTGGTCCTCTGGCTGTCAGTCTTGACCTGACCAACGTCGAAGGGCTGGTTGCCGTGACCGGTGTGCTGGAAGGCACAATTGTCCGCGAGTGTGTGCGGTGTTTGAAGCAGTACGAAGATCCCTTGGCTTTCTCTGTACGAGCGGCCTTTATCTCGGAGCCCAAACCCGCGTCGAAGCATCCCAAGCGTGTCGATTCCAGAAAGGCCCGTGAAGAGGCTGCAGCGGCCGAAGAAGAAGAGGACCTGGACGATCAGTATCAATATCAGGGCAACCGTCTCGATCTCGCTCCCATGTTACGAGAGCACATAATCCTAGCCGCACCGATGCAGCCGATCTGCAGCGACGAGTGTTTGGGGCTGTGCGCGCGATGTGGGAAGAATTTGAATGAGGGCCCCTGCCAGTGTGCCGCGGAACCACCGATCCCGACGTTTCGGGTGGTCCAGAGCATGAAACGCAAGACCGGCGGATCATTAGCCTCTTAGGCCTGACCGCTTGCTACGGAGAGTGAGAAGGAGTTGCTATGCCAAATCCGAAACATAAACATTCACGGGAACGTCGCGATACGCGACGCACCCAGAAATTGCGTATGACCCCTCCGGGCATGTCCGTCTGTCCGCAGTGCCATGAGATCAAGCTGCCGCATTACGCCTGCTTGAAGTGCGGCATGTATAAGGGCAAGGCGGTCATTCAGGTCGAAGAGTCCTAGGTCACTCATGTCCGTGGGCGATGCCCGCAGGATCGAGGCTCAAGATCACGACGGGAAGATGTCTGTTCGCTTGTTGCGTCAAGTATTTCACTGCTTTACACTTCTCCAGTATGTCGCGTGGTGACGGACAACCGTCGACCGTGACCGCGTAATACACCATCATTTGACGAGTACCTAGTCGCTATGAAAATCGCGCTTGATGCCATGGGCGGTGACTATGGACCGGCCCCGGCTATTCAGGGGGCGCTTGAGGCTGCCCAGGAATGTGACGTGGAGATCATCCTCGTCGGCGATGAGGCCCTGCTCACCGCCGAATGTCACCGCCTTGACTGTACCGATCCCCGTCTGTCGATTCGCCATGCGTCGCAAGTCGTCGAGATGCACGAATCGCCGGCAGCGGTCGCCCGCAAAAAGAGAAATTCCTCCATTTGGATTGCGACCGAGCTGGTCAAGAGCGGCGAGGCCAGTGCCGTCGTCAGTCCCGGGAACACCGGCGCCAGCATGGTGGCCTCCTTCTTTGTGCTCGGGCTAACCACAGGCGTTGAGCGCCCGGCAATCGCTACCTGCCTGCCCACGGTGACCGGCATGGCCATCATGTTGGATGTCGGGGCTAATGTGGATTGTAGCGCCCAGCATCTGGCGCAATTTGCCATCATGGGGAATGAATATGGCAAGCATCTCTTCGGGAAGCCTAATCCGCGCATCGGATTGTTAAGTATCGGGGAAGAGGACAGCAAGGGGAATGAGGTGACGAAGGAAGCGTTCAAACTCCTGAAGGCCAGCTCACTGAATTTTATCGGTAATGTCGAGGGCCGCGATGTGTATAGCGGGAGTGCGGACGTGGTGGTGTGCGACGGATTTATCGGGAACGTCGCGCTGAAGATTTCCGAGGGTGTGGCCGATACGATCAAGAAGTTGTTGCTCAAGGAAATCTCCGGCTCCTTTTTCGCACGTTTGGCGTACCCGCTGTTTGCCAAGCCGCTGCAGAATTTGAAAAAACGAATTGATTATGCAGAATTCGGCGGCGCCCCGTTGCTGGGGGTCAATGGCATTACGGTGATCTGTCATGGCCGTTCGTCTGCCAAGGCGATTAAGAATGCCATTCGCCTGGCGAAGGGTTTGGCCGAGAGCCGCGTCGATGAGTTGATTCAGCGTGATATTCAAGAGAGCCTCTCGCAACCCAAGCCCGCCGGGGATGTTTCAGCATGAGGGCCTGCATAGCAGGGATGGGTTCCTATGTGCCGGTCAAGGTGCTGACCAATACCGATTTGGAAGGGATGGTGGCCACCTCGGACGAATGGATCGTCGAGCGAACCGGTATCCGCGAGCGGCATGTGGCCAGTCCCGGTGAGGCCTGTTCAGATCTGGCGGTGCAGGCGGCGGAGCGGGCCTTGGCCGCCGCGCGGGTGAGCGCGGCCGAGCTCGACATGATTCTGTTAGCTACCTGTACCGGCGATTACCCGCTGCCTGCGACCGCTTGTTTGATTCAGCATCGATTGGGGGCGGCAAAGGCGGCAGCATGTGATGTGTCAGCCGCCTGTTGCGGATTTGTCTATGCCCTCTCGCTGGCGGATGCCTATATTAAAACCGGCATGCGCCATGTGTTGATCATCGGGTCGGAAGTGATGTCGGGGATTACCGATTGGACTGATCGGAACACCTGCATCCTGTTTGGCGACGGAGCCGGGGCTGCCGTGATCAGCGCCAGTGACAACGACCGAGGCATTCTATCCACGCACCTCCGTTCCGATGGAAGCCTGTGCGAGTTGATTACGGTCCCAGGGGGCGGGTCGCGCCTGCCTCTCTCTGAAAAAGTTGAGGCGGAGCGGATGCAGTACATCAAGATGAAGGGAAACGAGACCTTTAAGGTGGCGGTGCGGACCCTCGAGGAAGTGGCACGCGAGACCTTGGCTGCGAATCATCTTGGGGTGGAGGATCTCGACCTCTATGTGCCGCATCAAGCCAATATTCGCATTCTGAAGGCCGTGGCCAGCCGTCTCGGGCTTCCGCCTGAAAAAGTGATGCTGAACCTCGATCGGTATGGGAATACCTCGGCTGCTTCGATTCCCATTGCGTTGGATGAGGCGGTGCGTCAGGGCCGTATCAAAGAGGGCAGCTTGGTCCTGTTGGGAGCCTTCGGAGCCGGATTGAAGTGGGCCTCGGCGCTTATCCGGTGGTAGGACAAGAACCGACCAGCCAGCGCGCTCAGCGTGTAGGCTCAAGAAACTTTTCTCGTTGACATTCAAGGGAAATTCGACTATATCTAACCACCGAAAGGGCGTATAGCGCCTGCTCGAGCTTTGAGTATTATGATGATGAGAGTAACTAGGAACCCCCTGCAATCACTCCGGTAGCATGACGATTCTCCAATCGACAAGGTCTTGCAACGTTGGATTGGTTTTTCCGGGCCAGGGGTCCCAGTCAGTCGGGATGGGCCGCGCCTTGGCCGAGTCCAATCCCGGCATCAGGAGTCTCTACGAGGAGGCTTCGTCGGTGCTGAGGTATGATATTGCCGCGTTGTGCTTCGAGGGCCCGGCAGAACGGTTGAACCTGACGGAATATACTCAGCCGGCCTTGCTGGTGAGCAGCCTAGCCGCGCTCCGTGCCTTCGAGCCTTTGGGCATTAGCCCGGTTGCGGTTGCGGGCCATAGTTTGGGAGAATATTCCGCTCTTGTTGCCGCCGGAGGGCTGACCTATCGTGAGGCGGTGGCGATCGTGCAGCAGCGGGGCCGCTATATGGCCGAGGCTGTGCCGCTAGGAACTGGGTTGGTTGCCGCGCTCCTCGGCTTGACCTCTGATGTTGCGCAAGAGCTCTGCCACGAGGCTTCATCCGTAGGAGTCGTGGCCGTGGCGAATTTCAATTCGCCCGAGCAGGTGGTCATTGCCGGAGCAAAGCCTGCTGTCGAGCGGGCCATTGAACTGGCGAAGGCTAGGGGCTGTAAGAGGGCGATTCCACTCCCTGTTAGTGTGCCGGTCCATACGCCGCTGATGCAGAAGGCGGCGGATCGATTGGCGGGCGATTTGGCCAGGATCGCCTGGTCCGATCTGAAGATACCCCTAGTGAATAATGCGGAAGCTAGGGTGATTAGTAAGGCCGGCGACATTCAGGCGTCGTTAATACGGCAGTTACCATCATCGGTGCGTTGGGAAGACTCGGTGAAGGCGATGGCTGCGATGGGCGTGACGACATTCGTCGAAGTCGGGCCAGGAGCGGTCTTGAGCGGTTTGATCAAACGAATCGTACCCGACGCAGTGACCTTGAACGTGAATGATCCGAAGTCGCTTGAGGCGGCTCGCGTGGCGTTGAGTGCGTGAAGGAATGTGAGGAACGAACGAATGTCACTAGAGGGTAAGGTTGCAATTGTTACAGGGGCCGCGCAGGGGATTGGCCGGGCGATCGCAGAAGCGTTAGCGCAGGCTGGGGCGGATATCGTCGTCGCCGACCTCGATCCGGGCCGGTCGAAGGATACGATTGCGGCGGTGGAGCAGTTGGGCCGCAAGGCGTTGAACGTCAAGGTCAATGTGGCGGACGGCGCCGACACCAAAGCCATGGTCGATCAGGTGATCAAGGAATGGGGGAAGGTCGATATCTTAGTGAACAATGCTGGGATCACGCGCGACGGGCTGCTGCTGCGGATGAAGGAAGAAGACTGGAACTTGGTCCTGCAAGTGAATTTGACGGGGACGTTCAATTGTATCAAGGCGGTCTTGCTCCCGATGACCAAGCAGCGGTATGGTCGTATCGTCAACATTGCGTCGATCGTCGGGGTAATGGGCAATGTGGGCCAGGCCAACTACGCAGCCTCCAAGGCGGCGGTGATCGGCTTGACCAAGACTGCTGCGCGGGAGTATGCGAGCCGGTCCGTGACGGTGAACGCAGTCGCGCCTGGATTCATCGACACCGCCATGACGCAGGGATTGTCGCCCGAGGTGAAAGACACGCTTCAAAAGCAAATCCCACTAGGGCGGTTGGGTACGCCGGTTGATATTGCTGCCGCGGTGCGCTTTCTCGTGTCGGACGAGGCAGCCTACATCACGGGCCACGTGTTGCACGTGAACGGGGGCATGCTGATGCCGTGACGACGGTGTGGACGGAGTTTTGTATGATGCGTCGGTGAAAGATTTGCAGCGACAAGGAGGATCTACGATGGCGAAGGAGGCAGGGAAATCAATGGGTACTGTAGAAGAGCGGGTGAAGAAAATTATCGGCGAGCAGCTCGGAGTCGAGGAGAATGAGGTCACGCTCGAAGCCAGCTTCGTGGAAGATCTCGGTGCCGACTCGCTCGATACGGTCGAGCTGGTGATGGCCCTCGAAGAAGAGTTTGGAATCGAGATTCCTGACGAAGACGCAGAAAAGATTCTGACCGTTGGGAAAGCCTTGGACTACATCAAGGAAAAGGCCTAAACGGCCGCAAGGCGTTATGAGTGTTCGTTCGACCAGACGGATCGTCGTGACCGGCTTGGGGGCGGTGACGCCTCTGGGTACCGGTATCGACAAAACGTGGAAGGCCATCTGTGCCGGCCACTCCGGTATCGGTCCGATCACGAAGTTCGATCCCGCGGGCTACGATGCTCGCATTGCCGGTGAAGTGAAAGACTTCGACCCAGCCCAGTTCATCGAGAAAAAAGACATTAAAAAGATGGATACGTTTATCCATTACGCCGTGGGCGCAGCCCAGCTGGCGGTGGATGATGCGGGGTTCACCGTGGCCCCGGAAGAGGCCACGAGAGTCGGGGTCTATATTGGGTCCGGCATCGGCGGGCTGGGATCGATCGAGCACTACCATAAGATTTTACAGGAAAAAGGGCCGGGTCGAGTCTCGCCATTTTTCATTCCGATGACCATCATCAATTTGGCGTCGGGGCAGGTGGCGATCAGATTGGGTGCTAAAGGGCCGAATTCTTGTGCCGTGACCGCGTGCGCAACGGGCAATCATTGCATCGGCGACGCGTTTCGGCTGATTCAGGCGGGTGATGCCGATGTTATGATCGCTGGTGGGGCGGAAGCCGCCATTACACCGTTGGGGGTCGCGGGGTTTGCCGCCTCAAAGGCCCTCTCATTCCGCAACGATGAGCCGGCGAAAGCCAGTCGGCCTTTCGACAAGGATCGTGACGGGTTCGTGCTCGGTGAAGGCTCCGGAGTCGTGGTCCTGGAGGAGCTGGAACATGCGCGCCGCCGCGGGGTTCGGATCTATGCCGAACTCATCGGCTACGGTATGAACAGCGACGCCTACCATATTACGGCCCCGTCGGAAGAAGGTGAGGGCGCAGTCCGCTGCATGGAACTGGCGCTCAAGGATGCTGGGATCAGCAAGGATCAGGTTGGGTACATCAACGCCCACGGCACCTCGACGATGGCGGATGCCATTGAGACCAAGGCCATCAAGCAGGTATTTGGCCAACGCGCTTATCAGATTCCAGTGAGTTCGACCAAGTCGATGACCGGCCACTTACTTGGAGCCGCAGGTGGGATCGAAGCGGTATTCAGTGTGCTGGCGCTTCATCACGGGATATTGCCTCCGACGATCAACTTGGACCATGCAGACCCGGCGTGCGACCTAGACTACATCCCGCATAAGGCCCGGCCTGCGGCGGTGACGGTTGCGTTGTCGAACTCCTTCGGGTTTGGCGGGGTCAATGCCTGTCTGCTCTTTAAAAAACAGGACGCCTAACAGGCCTGTACGAGGGATAGACTCGCCATTATGACGTCGGTCTCTTCCGTCGACTCACTCCAGTCTTTGTTGGGCTATCGATTCAAGGCGCCGGCCTTGCTCGAAGAGGCGCTGACCCATTCCTCTCACGTCAATGAACAGAAAACACTTCCACTGCCACACAATGAGCGGCTAGAATTTCTCGGGGATGCCGTGCTGTCGCTGGCGATGAGCGAGTATCTGGCTTCCGCTTTTCCGCAGTCTCCCGAGGGAATCCTCTCGAAGCTGAAGGCGAAGGTGGTGAGTGAGGGATCGCTGGCGCAGGTAGCTCGCCGGCTCGGGCTAGGGGAACATCTTAAGCTCGGACGCGGCGAAGACCGTTCGAAGGGGCGTGAGAAAGATTCGCTGCTGGCTGATGCGCTGGAGGCCGTGCTCGCGGCGGTGCATCTGGACGGAGGATTCGAGGTCAGTCGGGCGGTGACACGCCACATTTTCGCCGAAGAGCTGGCGAATATTGCCGCGCAGCAGGAGCAGCCGGGAGCGGGAGACTACAAGACCCAGTTTCAAGAGTGGTGTCAAAAAACGCATAGCACCTTGCCGTGCTATGTCACCACTCGCGAAACAGGACCGGATCACCAAAAGCTTTTCGCCGTCGAGCTATCCGTGCAGGGCAAGGCGGTAGGGACGGGGTCGGGGCGCAGCAAGAAAGAAGCGGAACAGCAGGCGGCCAAGCAGGCTCTCGAACAGTTAGGGCGCTGATTCTGCCGGCAGGGTCGGTCGCTTTACCGCGAGACCAATTTTCATTTTAGGGGGGCAGACGATGCAGAGGCGAATCATGGTACGCACGGTAGCGATGGTGCTTGCGCTGGGAGGTAGTCTGTTGTTGGGCCTGGGCTTGCTTCAGGCAGCCGATAAAGTCCTGTCTGGGAAAGTGGAGCCGGCCAAAGGTCCCAAGGCGATTATCAAAACGAAGCTCGGAGAGATCGAAATCGTGTTTTTTCCCGACAAGGCCCCCAAGCACGTTGAAAATTTCGTGACGTTAGCGAAGTCCGGTTTCTACAACGGGACAATTTTTCATCGGGTGATTCCCGGGTTCATGATCCAGGGCGGTGATCCGAACACCAAAGATCCGAACAAGCAGGAGACCTATGGGCAGGGAGGACCGAGCCAGCGATTGAAGGCTGAGTTCAACGATATTCCCCACCGGCGCGGTATTCTCTCCATGGCGCGTACGAACGACCCTCATAGCGCCGGGTCGCAGTTTTTTATTGTCGTGAAGGATTCGAATTTCCTCGATGGCCAGTACACGGTCTTTGGCGAGGTGGTGAAGGGGCTGGACGTGGTGGATAAGATTGTCAGCGCGCCGAAGAACAACCGGGACCTCCC
>OFRL01000646.1_pt1 | contig 14612 bp, 15 predicted proteins | sample 1543121 | NCBI WGS metagenome assembly OFRL01 (sample SAMN07774228, study PRJEB24372) | wastewater metagenome | isolation source: Lake Maggiore Cannobio | place: Italy: Cannobio | collected 2016-01
TGAATCACCAGAGTGGACACCTGCCTCCTCCACATGTTCCATTATCCCAGCAAGATAAAGTTCACTTCCATCGTAGAGCGCATCAACATCAATTTCTATTGCATTATCAAGAAATCTATCGACTAATACAGGATGATCTGGAGTTATATCAGTTGCTCGAGTGATGAATCCCCCAAGGGCAGCATCATCATAAACAATTTCCATACCGCGCCCACCCAGAACAAAGGACGGACGCACTAATACTGGATAGCCAATTCTCTGCGCAATGGTGATCGCTTCTAACTGCGAAGCTGCCATGCCAAACTCTGGGGCGGTCAATCCCTGCTCTTTAAGGATATTTCCAAATGCACCGCGCTCTTCAGCCAAGTTGATTGCATCTGGTGATGTTCCAAGAATCGTGATTCCAGCGGCCTTTAACCCTGCAGCAAGTCCAAGAGGAGTCTGTCCACCTAACTGTGTGATAACACCAAGGACCGGACCAGCTAGTGACTCAGCATGAACAACTTCAATCACATCTTCTAGAGTTAATGGTTCGAAGTAGAGACGACTACTGGTGTCATAATCTGTTGAAACAGTTTCCGGGTTGCAGTTGATCATAATGGTTTCGTATCCAGCTTCACGTAAAACAAAGGAAGCGTGAACACATGAATAGTCGAACTCGATACCTTGTCCGATTCGATTTGGCCCGCTACCTAAAATGATTACTGCAGGTGTGGTGCGTGGCTTCACTTCGGTTTCTTCTTCATAACTTGAGTAGTGATACGGTGTGAAAGCTTCAAATTCTGCTGCACATGTGTCGACAGTCTTATAGACCGGACGAATCCCTAAATGATGGCGTTCACGTCGAATATCTTCTTCCTGTAGCCCACGCAAAGTAGCTATTTGATTATCCGAGAACCCGTTGCCCTTTGCTTCACGTAGCTTTTCTGCGCTCAACTCACCCAGCTGTGTGAGAGCAAAGGCTTGTTCGTTGATGATCTGAATCTGACGCAAGTACCAGGGATCAATCTTGGTAGCAGCAAAGACATCCTCAATGGATGCCCCCGCCCACATCGCTTTTTGCACTTGCTGCAGACGGTACTCCGTAGGAATCTTCATCGATACTAAGAGGTTTTGTTTCTCTTGTTCACTTATCTGCGGCCAACTAAAGATTGCCTCCTTACGCTCTAGTGAGCGCAACGCCTTCATCAGCGCTTCTGAGAAGGAACGACCAATGGCCATTGCCTCGCCAACACTTTTCATAGTTGTGGTTAAACGAGGATCAGCATCGGCAAATTTCTCGAAAGCAAAGCGAGGAACTTTGACTACGACATAATCAAGAGTCGGCTCAAAGGAGGCTGGGGTGGTCTTAGTGATGTCATTTTGGATTTCATCCAGGGTGTAACCGATAGCAAGCTTTGTTGCGATCTTTGCGATCGGAAACCCAGTGGCTTTTGAGGCTAAAGCACTCGATCGTGAAACTCTAGGGTTCATCTCAATGACAATAATTCGCCCATTGTGAGGATTAACTGCAAATTGGATATTGCATCCGCCAGTGGCCACGCCGACTTCACGAATGATGTCGATAGATAGATCGCGTAGCTTTTGATACTCAACGTCGGTTAAAGTCATTGCAGGGGCCACGGTGATGGAATCTCCTGTGTGAACGCCCATAGGATCAAGATTCTCAATGGTGCAAACAATGACCACGTTATCTTTATGATCACGCATTACTTCGAGTTCGTACTCTTTCCAACCCAAAATCGATTCCTCGAGTAGCACTTCAGAAGTTGGGCTATGGCGCAAACCTGCTCCTGCAATTTGTGAAAGCTCTTCTTCATTGAAAGCAATGCCTGAGCCAAGACCACCCATAGTAAAAGAAGGGCGCACAACGACTGGGTAATTCAGTTGTATAACCGCCACAAAGATCTCTTCCATGGTGTGGCAAATAATTGATTTGGCTGACTCTCCCCCAACTTTCTCAACTATGCCTCTAAACAATTCACGGTTCTCACCACGTTGAATTGCATCAACATCAGCACCAATAAGTCTGACACCGTACTTAGCTAATGTTCCGCGCTCAAAAAGACCGATTGCTGCGTTGAGCGCTGTTTGACCACCTAAAGTCGCAAGAACAGCATCGGGCTTTTCCAGAGCAATAATCTGCTCGATGATCTCTGGTGTAATAGGTTCGATATATGTGGCATCTGCAAACTCTGGATCTGTCATGATTGTTGCAGGGTTTGAGTTAACTAGAATGACGCGGATACCTTCCGCTCGAAGCACACGACAAGCCTGGGTTCCTGAATAATCAAATTCGCATGCTTGTCCAATAACAATAGGGCCACTACCAATTACTAAGACGCTCTTTATCAAAGGATCTAATGGCATTAGACCTTCACTCTCTTACCCATCAAATCTATAAAGCGATCAAAGAGATATGCCGCATCATGTGGTCCAGCTGCAGCTTCAGGGTGATACTGAACAGAAAAGGCAGCACCTTCAAGTAGTTGCAGACCTTCTACTACGCCATCGTTCAAACACACATGTGTTACTTCTCCAGGACCATACACCGTAGTGAAGGCAGCATCAGTGGGAGCCTTCAATGCAAAGCCATGATTATGCGCGGTGATTTCCACCTTTTGCGTGTTCTTATCAATAACAGGTTGATTTATACCTCGATGACCAAACTGCAACTTATAGGTTTCAAAGCCCAGGGCGCGACCAAGGATTTGATGCCCAAAACAAATACCAAAGATCGGAATATGAGCAGCTAAGACTGTTCGAACTAATTCGATTGTCTCAGTCATAGTTGCTGGATCGCCAGGACCATTCGATAAGAAAACACCATCTGGGCGTATCGCTTGTATATCTTCAAAAGTGGAGTCAAATGGCATCACATGGACTTCCACGCCACGTTCAGCCAACATTCTTGGCGTAGCAGCCTTTATACCAAGATCCAGGGCTGCAACCACATATTTCTTCTTGCCGATAGATGGAACAACATAGGTCTGAGGAGTTGAAACATCTTTAACTAGATACGCTCCTGTCATTTGAGGAGATTTACGAACTTCAACGACCATCTCTTCGCGTGTGAGTTCCAAACTTGAAAAGATTCCAACGCGCATTGACCCGCGATCGCGCAGATGGCGAGTGATTGCACGCGTATCTATACCTTGGATACCGACAATATTTTGAGCAATTAACTGCGCTTCTAAATCATTTTCTGAGCGCCAATTTGATGTCAACGTGGATGGGTTACGAACTACATAGCCAGCAACCCAGATCTTCGAAGATTCATCATCTTCTCTATTCATACCAGTGTTACCGATATGTGGCGCAGTCATAACAACTACCTGCTTGTGGTATGAAGGATCAGTCAGCGTTTCTTGATAACCAGTCATACCAGTTTGGAAGACCGCTTCACCAAAGGTGCGCCCGATTGCTCCCCATGAGCGACCTTCAAAGATTCTGCCGTCATCTAAAACAAGGTATGCCTGCGTCATTACTACACCACCTTGTCCACTATTTTCGAATCAATCATTGTTGCTCGACCACCAAAGAAAGTGTGAGTAACTAATCCTGGTAATTCAAAACCATGATATGGAGTATTTCGACTCTTTGAGAGAACCAAATCGCGATCTACTATCCAACTCTTGGTTGGATTAATCACAGTGATGTGTGCGACAGAACCAACCGCTAAATTCTGTCCATGATTTGAATAATGTCCAATCTTTGCTGGAACGCTCGACATACGATCTGCGACTCCTGCCCAATCCAACAGTCCACTCTCAACCATCGTCATGTTAACTATCGAGAGGGCTGTTTCTAACCCGATCATTCCAAATGATGCTTCGGCCCACTCACAATCCTTAGTCTCACTTGTATGCGGTGCGTGATCCGTAGCGACGATGTCGATTGTGCCATCGGATAAGGCCTCACGAAGGGCCATAACATCTTTTGTTGTGCGAAGTGGAGGATTGACTTTAAAGACAGGATCATAGGAGCTTGCTAGATCATCTGTTAGTAATAAGTGGTGAGGTGTTACTTCAGCAGTAACTTGAATGCCACGTGCCTTAGCCCAGCGAATGATTTCAACTCCCCCGGCTGTTGTGACATGGCAGATGTGTAGTCGCGATTGCACGTGCTCTGCTAGCAAAACATCTCTTGCAATGATTGCTTCTTCAGCGATAGCTGGCCAGCCCTTTAATCCCAGCTTTGAGCTGACAACTCCTTCATTCATTTGAGAACCTACGGTTAAGCGAGGCTCTTGGGCATGTTGTGCAATGACGCCATCAAATTTCTTGATGTACTCCAAAGCTCTGCGCATGACAAGTGGATCAAAGACACAATTACCATCATCACTAAAGACACGCACACGTGCCAGCGAATCGGCCATTGCACCAATTTCAGAGAGTTGCTCACCCTTAAGTCCTTGAGTGACGGCGCCGATTGGAAAGACATCTAAGAATCCAGCTTCTTGTCCTAAGCGATACACCTGCTCAACAACACCAGCTGTATCTGCAACCGGTGAAGTATTAGCCATGGCAGAAAGTGCAGTGAAACCACCTTTTGCTCCCGCGCGACTAGCACTTGCCACAGTCTCGCTATCTTCTCGTCCTGGTTCACGCAGATGAGTGTGTAAATCGACAAGACCTGGTAAAACGATACTGCCCTTAAGGTCAATAACAGTTGCTGCTTCATCTGAAATTGATGCTGACATTGCTTCAATTCGACCATTAGCAACTAAAAGATCAGAGGCCTTGCCACCAAGTACTTTCCCACCCTTAAGTAAGAAACGTTGCTGAGTCATGAGTTGCTCCCTACTTCTAGAGGTCCACCGGCAAGTAATACATACAAGATTGCCATTCGCACATTGACTCCATTAGTTACTTGTTCAACTATGACTGAACGTGCACTATCTGCCACGTCTGCAGCTATTTCTAATCCGCGGTTCATTGGTCCCGGGTGCATCACAATTGCGTGTTTTGCCATTGCCGACATTCTCTCTGAATTAAGACCGAAGTAACGTGAATATTCACGTGAATTGGGAAAGAAGAGATCAGTCATTCGCTCTTGCTGCACGCGCAACATCATGATTGCATCAACATTTGGAATTACTGCATCAAAGTCATAAGAGATCGTTGCTGGCCAACTTTCAACACCCACTGGAAGCAATGTCGGTGGCGCTACTAGAACGACATCCGCGCCTAGCATTGAGAGTAGTAATACATTGGAACGTGCAACACGAGAGTGCAGAACATCACCAACGATGGCAATACGCAACCCAGTCAAATCACTTGCTCCCTTGCCCAGATGCTTGCGAATCGTGAAGGAATCTAGAAGAGCTTGGCTAGGGTGTTCGTGTGTGCCATCGCCAGCATTGATAACACTTCCTGACATCCATTCAAGGTCAGCTAAACGCTGCGCAGCACCTGATGCAGAATGGCGAATTACCACAGCATCTGCGCCCATCGCTTGCAGAGTTTGCGCCGTGTCTTTGAGTGATTCACCCTTGCTCAAACTCGAACCTTTAGCTGAGAAATTAATAACATCGGCTGAGAGACGCTTTGCTGCGGCTTCAAATGAAATTCTTGTTCTCGTTGAATCTTCTGCAAAGAGGTTAACTATTGTGCGACCTCGTAGCGTTGGCAGCTTCTTGACCTGACCATCATTGATGCGTGCTAGCTCTGTTGCAGTATCGAGAATTCCAATTGCATCAGTTGCACTCAAATCGTTAATGGATAGTAGGTGGCGCATTAGTTTGCCTCTCCTTCGATAACAACCTCATCGACGCCATCGATTTCAGTCAGAGAGACCTTTACTGATTGCTTCTCTGAGGTTGGAAGGTTTTTGCCCACAAAATCTGCTCGAATAGGTAGCTGGCGATGTCCTCTATCAACTAGGACAGCTAACTGCACTGTGCGTGGACGTCCCACTTCCCCGAGAGCATCTAAGGCTGCTCGAATCGTGCGTCCTGAGTACAAGACATCATCAATCAAGATGACATCTCGCCCTTGAATTCCTATAGGTGGAATAAATGTAGGCATGATTGCGCGCGGAGCACGAAGGCGCAGATCATCTCTATATAAGGTGATGTCTAGGGTTCCATGGGCAATCTCTTTGCCTTCAATGGAGCTCATAATCGTTGCTATGCGCGCAGCCAAGTGAGCACCACGAGTCGGAATACCTAGGACTGTGATATCTGATGAACCATGATTTTTTTCGAGAATCTCATGGGAAATGCGGGTCAACGCACGTGAAATATCCTGTGCGGACAGGGCTACGCTCATATAAATCTCCTTCCCCACCTCGCAGGATGGGTCGTTAAAGGATGCGGGGCAGACTATATCACCAACTACCGGGCTCTGTGGATATCCAAAAATGGGTGTGGCATCACATCCATACCCTTGCCCCATGAAGATAGAAATGGAAGAAATAGCCGCACGACTTCGATCAATCCGTATTTCTCGCAATCTGACTTTGGCCGATGTTGAAAGCAAGAGCCACAAGCAATTGCGAGCAGTCGCCCTTGGCTCCTATGAGCGCGGGGATAGAACTTTGAGTGTGAAGAAAGCAGCTCAATTATCAGATTTCTATGAAGTCCCTTTGTCATATCTCTTAACTGGCCATTCACCAACACACAGCATTGATAAAAATATCATGATTGATCTGCGCAGAGTGAGAGCTCTTTCTCACGCTGAAGGCAATGCCGCAACTACTCAAAAGATCCTATTCTCATTCCTTTTCGGAATCATTAAAGAACGCCAGGACTTCAATGGTGAAATCTTGTCTCTGCGCAAAAGTGATATTGATTTTCTGACCATCACCATAGGATGCAGCGATGAAGAGCTTCGTCTGTATCTAGCCCAAAATAGACTGCTCTTTGAAACTAAAGGGACAAGTTCTCTTTAAGTGATGAGATTCGACCTAAAACACCATGGATAAAGCCAGATGATTCATCGGTAGAGAGCTCTTTAGCCAAACTCAACGCCTCATCTATAGCAACGCTGTCTGGAATATCTACTGCCCACAAGATCTCATAAATGGCTAAACGCAAGATGTTGCGATCAACATTTGGAAGTCGATCCATATCCCAGCCTTGGGAATAGGTTGTAATAAGTTCGTCAATCTTCCGAGTGTTTTCATTGACGCCAACAACAAGTAAGCGTGTGTATTCACGGATTGGTCTGGCATCAGGACCTTCTTCAACAATATCTCTAGTATTGAGAAGCTCTAAAGAGTTAGTCCCACGAATATCAGCTTCGAAAAGCAGGTCTAACGCTTGCTTTCTTGCCTTACTGCGAGCAGACACTAGTTTGCGCGGCCTTGGTATGACCCATCACGTGTATCAACCATGACGATTTCATCCTGCTTGATAAAGAGTGGTACCTGAATTTCAATTCCTGTTTCAACTGTTGCTGGCTTAGTTCCGCCAGAAGAGCGATCTCCCTGGATACCCGGCTCTGTGTAGGTGATGCGCAAAGGAACTGATGCAGCTAACTCAATATAGAGCGGATTTCCTTCGTTGATTGCAACTACTGCATCTGTATTTTCGAGCATGTAGTTGGCCATATCCCCAACAACAGCCATAGGAATGGTCATCTGGTCATAAGTTTTGCTATCCATGAATACGAAGTCATCGCCCTCTTTATACAAATACTGCATGTCTCGCTTTTCCAAAATAGCGATATCGATCTTCACCCCAGAGTTGAATGTGCGATCAATAACTTTGCCAGTCAGAACTGACTTAAGCTTGGTGCGAACGAAAGCTGGTCCTTTGCCTGGCTTAACATGCTGGAACTCTACGACCGTCCACAGCTGGGTTTCAATCTCAAGAGTAATTCCATTTTTTAGATCAGCTGTTGTTGCCACGGTTCAAGCTCCACTCATGTCAGTAGGTGACTATTTACGGCCATTGATTGTCAATGACAAGAGGCTAAGGATACCCGTATTTGCCGGGCGATTTTTCAACTTAGCCAAGCAGGGATTTAAGGGCATTAATCGCTAAAACATAGGAATTGGGACCAAAACCTGCAATTGTCCCTGTTGCCACACCTGAGATAACTGAAGTGTGACGGAACTCTTCACGTGCCATTGGATTTGATAAATGCACTTCAATCAATGGTGCTTTCAAAATCTCTGCTGCATCGCGGATTGCATAAGAATAATGTGTAAAAGCTGCAGGGTTAATGATCACCGGCAACTTGGCATCTGCGGCTTCATGCAACCATCCAATAATTATGGCCTCATCATTGCTCTGTCGAACATCGGCCTGCATTCCCACTGCCGCCGCACTGGTTTCAATGAAAGTTTTAAGTTCAGCGTAATTGAGATCTCCATAAATTGAAGAGTCACGGATGTCTAGACGGGCCAAATTTGGGCCATTGATAACCATGATCTTCATGAGCTAATTCTCTCATATGCAGCGTGCAGTTCGCTTTCATTTGCATCCTCAATGCGCAAGGTCTTACCGATGCCACTCAAGCCCACAAATCGCAGTTGATGGCCACGAGATTTCTTATCCAAGGCAAGCAGTGGGTAAAGATGTTTCCATGCACCACTAGGGTATTTAGTGGGCAACCCAATCTCATTCAAAATCTGTTCATGCAGTGCGATGCTCTTTACATCCAGCAAGCCTTTGACTCCAGAGAGTTGGGCCGCAAAGACCAGACCAATTGCTACAGCTTCACCATGGCGCAAAGAATATTTGCTATGGGTTTCAATGGCGTGACCCAAGGTGTGTCCGTAATTGAGAACCTCTCGCCCAAATGATTCCTTGAAATCACTTGCCACAATATGGGCTTTGACTGCGACGGAACGGGTTATCAAATCTTGAACAAGTGAGGCATCACCGCGAATTTGTGACAGATTCTTACCTTTCATCAACTCGAGGATCTGTTCATCAACAATAAAGCCACACTTGACCACTTCTGCCAGTCCTGCTGCAAAATCTCTATCACTGAGTGAACTTAGCCACGAGGTGTCAATCAAAACCTTCTGCGGTGAATGAAAAGCACCGATGAGATTCTTGCCGTAATCACTATTAATTCCAGTCTTTCCACCGATTGCCGCATCCACCATGCCAGCAACTGTCGTCGGCACAGCGATCCAGTCGATGCCGCGTAGCCACGATGCTGCGGCAAAACCTGCTAAATCTGTGATTGTTCCCCCGCCAACACCAACAAGGGCATCCGATCGAGTAAATCCAGCAGCCCCTAACCAGTTCCATAACGATTGTAGGGATTGAGCGCTTTTTGCTCCTTCACCATCGGCAACTTCGAAGTAATGGATCTCAGTGTTCTCTGGTTGAAAACCTTTGATTTGATCACGCATTGCTGATGAATAGATGAGGGCAACACGGGTGTATGAATCAAACGATTGCTTTAGATTCTTTTGCCACTCACAACCAATGACTACGTCATACTCATGCTCTGCATGAACTCGTATTGTGTGAATCATAATTTCGCTTCAATCGCGTCAACAACATCTTTGACTGACATGGGATCAACTTTAATGACAAAGCTAGCTAAAGATTCATAGATTGGTCTACGTGTCTCTGCTAGTGATTGCCATTGCGCTCTCGGATTACCTAACAAAAGAGGTCTGTCACGGTTAAAGCCCACTCGTGGTGCTGCGACTGCTAATGAAACATCAAGAAAGAAAACTGGGGTTTGTGAGCTCTTAAGTAAATCCTGGGCTCTTGATGCAATCGGTGCGCCACCGCCAAGAGAGAGAACGCAATCGCTCACAGATAGAGACTGGGTCAAAGTGGTGAACTCTAAATCACGAAAGAACTCTTCGCCTTTATCTACAAAAATATCTGAAATCTTATGGCCATAGGAAGCTTCGATTGCAGAATCAGTATCTATGAACTTAACAGAGAGTTTGTTAGCTAATACGGCGCCCACAGTGGATTTACCGCAACCTGGCGGCCCAATCAATATAAGACGAGGCATCTTTATGAAAAGTTCAGGTTCTGCATGTAGCTATTGAAATTGCGGCGTGTTTCGGTTACTGAATCACCACCGAATTTTTCAAGTACTGCCTCGGCTAAAACAAGTGCCACCATTGCTTCAGCAACTACTCCGGCTGCGGGCACTGCGCAGACATCAGAGCGCTGGTTGATTGCCTTGGCACTTTCTCCAGTAGCAACATCGATCGTATCTAAAGCTTTGGGCACTGTAGAGATTGGCTTCATCGCTACGCGAACACGTAGGACCTCGCCATTGGACATACCGCCCTCTGTTCCCCCTGCTCGATCTGTGCGGCGAACAATCTTGCCCTGCTTATTCTTTTCAATCTCATCATGTGCAACTGATCCACGGCGCGTAGCAGTTTCAAAGCCATCACCAACCTCAACGCCTTTAATGGCTTGAATCCCCATCAACGCTCCCGCTAAGCGAGCATCCAGTCTGCGATCGGAATGAACATAAGAACCCAAACCAGGTGGCATATTGAATGCTAAAACTTCTACTACTCCCCCTAACGTGTCACCATCTGCGTGAGCGGCTTCGATCTCTTTGATCATTAAGGCACTTGTTACTTCATCGGCGCAACGAACTAGATCCTTATCAATTCTTGCCATGTCTTCTGCATCAGGCAGCTCATAATCATCGCTCACACGTACTTTTCCAATAGATAAAACATGAGACAAAATAGTTATTCCAACGCTCTGTTCGAGGAAACTGCGAGCAACTGCGCCAAGTGCAACTCGGGAGGCTGTTTCACGGGCGCTTGCTCGTTCTAAAATTGGTCGTGCGTCATTAAAATTATATTTTTGCATTCCAACTAGATCGGCATGGCCAGGACGTGGCCGAGTTAATGGTGCATTACGGGCTAAATCTTTGATTTCATCTTCGGAAACAGGATCTGCTGACATGACTTTTTCCCATTTAGGCCACTCTGAATTACCAACTTGGATTGCAATGGGTCCACCTTGTGTGAGTCCAAAACGGATTCCACCAAGAATCGTGACCTTATCTGCTTCAAAATTTTGTCGAGCCCCTCGCCCATAACCAAGGCGGCGTCGCTCAAGATGGCGATCGATATCTGCAGTCGTGATTTCTACCGAAGCCGGGATTCCCTCGATGATGGCAGTAAGTGCTTGACCATGTGATTCACCCGCAGTTAACCAACGCATGTGCCTATTCTTGCAGAAATTAGCTCCCGGCCGTTGCCAAATAAAGGCTTGTTCCCAGAAATATCGCTGGAGCCATGGCAATCGTTCTAGGGAAAACCTTGGAATATCCCCATCTGAGCATAATGTCAATGAGAGAGGTTAAAAGTATCGCTATTAAAAGCTGCTCGAATTCTTGGAGATTGGAAATCTCTACCATCAAAACAATCAAAGCCAATAACTTGCAGTCGCCCACCCCAACTCCGAAAATGGAGAAGAGGCCCAGAGTAAGGATGACCACGAGCATGAATTGTGCACCTGGCAAACCGTTGACTATTAAGAAAGCTCCAACGTAGTAGGCGTAAATCTGTAGATAGATATTTGGAATCTTACGCTGTGATAGATCCGCTATCGATATCGGAATCGCAAAGAGAAGATAGAGCACTCACGAAGAGTAGAGTTTTTGAAACGAGTGAAGATGTAGAATGTGGATTACTTAAGCGCGGCTAACCCCACGCCGCGCAGTTGTGTATACATCGCTGAAATATCAACGCTCGCGCCTGTGAAAATCGATATCTGCGCAATCGCTTGATGAATCAACAGCTCTAAACCATCAATAACAGTTCCACCGCGTGATGCCCATAGCGCTGAGGCAGGTGTTGGCCAAGGCTTGTAGAGAGCCTCAAAAAAAGGAGCGGAAGTTTTGTTAGGTAATTCAATTGAATCTGTAACGCCCGCTGGTGCTGTGCTAATTACTAGATCAGCATCAGAAAGAACGCTGAGATCATCCCAATTAAGAAAACTTAACTCAGAGTTAATGACCACTTCTGACATCCCTGCAACTCTGGAAAGAGAACGATTAATGACAGTTATGCGCTCTGCTGCACCATCACAAGCTGCAGCAGCAGCGCGCGCTGTTGCTCCAGCGCCAAGAATGACAACGTGGCCCTTGATATCAATCTTGTGAGACTTAAGCGCTTGAGAAAAACCGAGAACGTCAGTTGACGTAGCGTGCCACGCTCCCCCATCCCTATACAAAGTATTTGCACTATTAATTCGCTTTGCTAATTCATCAACATGCTGGGCATAAGCGATGGCCTCTTCTTTTAGCGGCATAGTTAAAGAGAAACCTGTCCAAGAATCATCCCGATCATCCATAAATTTGGTCAAGCCGCCTGCATTAACCTCAATCGCTTCATAACTACCCTGTACGCCCAACTGTTCGTAAGCAGTGTTATGTAGCAGTGGGCTAAGGGAATGAGAAATGGGTGAACCCAAGACAGCAGCCTTAATCATTTAAATGCTCCTGCCTTTCTGTTTTTCACAAAGAGGGCTTTCCATGTAAGAAATTCATCATGAGAACGAGTGAACCGTGTGTCCCCAGGAGCAACTGTAATGAAGAACAACCAATCCCCGACGGCTGGTTTTAATGCCGCGGCTATAGCATCGGCTCCGGGATTTCCGATTGGTGTTGGCGGAAGACCGTAATTTCTGTAGGTGTTATAGGGGGACTTGATCAGGGTGGAATTGGTGCTCAAAAAGATTTCCCCACGAAGTTTTTTCACATAGTGAACCGTGGCATCTAACTGCAGAGGCATAGAGATTTCTAGGCGATTTCTGATGACTCTAGAAACTTTATAGAAATCCCCTGCGCCACCCTCGGCTTGTATCAATGATGCGATGGTCAAAAGCTGTGCTGGAGAGAATTTTCCTTTTGCAGCTAGAAGTCTTTTTCCCGTTTCTTCATCTGAGAATCGGTCAACCATTGATTGCACAGCCTCTAATGCACTTGTACCCGCAGGGAATGAATACTGCGCTGGGAAAAGTAAACCTTCAGCATTCGAAAATCCGGCAGGCAAAACGACTTTCTTGAAGGCAGTATCAATATCTCTTTTTGTGAAACCATACTTAAGTAAAGAATCAATGACTTCACTCTTCCAACCACCTTCGAAAACTTTGATTAAATTCGGTATACGTTCAGGGTCAAGAAGTTGAGCTAACGCCTGACGCGCAGAGATTCCCACATTTAGTTCATGTGCACCGGGTGCAACTTTGGCAGAACGAGGATCTGCGACAGCTGCTCGAAAGTAAGCCAGTGCGGATTTGGTTACCTTGTTCTCATAAAGTATTTGCCCCACCACTGATCCGCTAGCACCCGCTGGAATTTCAACAACAACAACCAGTGAATTAGCTCCTAAATTAGCTGTTGGAAAATCAGGCGCAGAGGAAACATTGGATCTAACTGTGTGGATGGAGAGGCTGAGAAGGGCGACGAAGAGAAAGGCCGCAACCACACGGATAAGAGGGTTATTGAATATCTTCATCCCTTGTTCTTTTCAATTTCGAGAGCAAAGTTAAGAATCTCAACCGCAGCTGCTTGATCTATCGATGCGCGTGCATCCTTGCTGTTAACACCTGAATCCCGCATACCGCGAGTGGCAGTAACAGTACTTAAACGCTCATCAATGTGTGTCACTGGACAAGATGTCAACTCTTTCAACATCTTCGCAAAATCATTCGCTTTGATGGCTGATTCACTTTCTCGTCCATCCATATGCGAGGGTTTACCGACATAGATATGAACAGGTTCATATTCAGAAAAGATCTGAGCAATTTGAGACTTGAGTTTGTTATCAGAAGCCTTCAATGTTGTGAGTGGCGTAGCTAATATGCCATCTGGATCACAGACTGCAACGCCAATTCTGACATCGCCATAATCAAAGGCGATTCGGCGACCTCTTTGCATGGAGTAATTATCCAACGATGGCTTGTGAAATTGCAGCTAATGCATCAACTGATTTAGCCGCATCTGTTCCTCCGCCTTGGGCGAAGTCATCTTTGCCGCCTCCGCCTCCACCTAATACCGTTGAACCAATCTTTACTAACGCTCCCGCCTTAACACCACCAGCACGAGCAGCATCACTTGCCGCAACAACTAGTACTGGCTTGGAATCATTGACACTGATGAGTGCGACGACACTGTTTGCAGCCTTTGAACGAAGTTCAAGTGCAATCTTGCGCAAATCATCACCAGAGATGCCATCTCCCAAAAGCGCTGTGATAACTGTTGTTCCATTCACAACCTTTGCACCCTTTGCTATCTCGCCAACTTGAGATAGTGCTTGCGCAGAGCGCAACACACTTAGCTCTTTTTCAATCTCTTTCATTGAGTTGATGAGGCCGTTGATGCGCTCTGGGAGTTCTTCTACTCTGGCGCCCTTGATAATGTCCGTAAGAGAGTTAAGCAAGATGTGCTCGCGAGCTAAGAAGCGATAAGCATCAACACCCACAAGAGCCTCAACACGTCGAACTCCTGCCCCAATAGATGATTCGCTCAAAAGTTTAACAACACCGAGCTGACCTGATCGAGAAACGTGTGTTCCTCCGCAAAGCTCACGTGCCCAATCACCAACACTCACAACACGAACTTGGTCTCCATACTTTTCACCAAAAAGAGCCATTGCACCGAGTTTCTTGGCAGCATCTTGCCCACAGCCCAGCGCACAGCAGGGAG
>OFRL01000647.1_pt1 | contig 14611 bp, 8 predicted proteins | sample 1543121 | NCBI WGS metagenome assembly OFRL01 (sample SAMN07774228, study PRJEB24372) | wastewater metagenome | isolation source: Lake Maggiore Cannobio | place: Italy: Cannobio | collected 2016-01
ACTGTCGAAGGCGGGGGGTGTCCGGTTGCGGGGGCGTGAGCGCCATGGATGGATTTACGGCGTCCCCCGCAACCGGACCCACCCCGCCAACCCACAGATAGCCAGCTTCTGCTCTGGCTCTGGCCTTGGCTTCAAGGCCTCTGCGGGTGCAGGGCGCAGCCCTGCCGAACACCCCCAACCCTTACTGCAGCAGCGAGCGCAGCATCCAGGCGTACTTCTCGTGGGTCTGCAGGCGCTGGGTCATCAGATCCTCGGTCGGGGCGTCGTCACCCTTGGCCGCCACGTCCAGCACTTCACGTGCCGTACGGCAGACCGCTTCGTTGGCGACCACCAACTGGCGTACCATTTCACGCCAGTCCGCACTGTCGGTCAGGCCCGGTTCCTCGGCGATCGAGGTCAGCGCAGCGAATTCCCGGTAGGAGCCCGGGGCATTGAAGCCCAGCGCGCGGATGCGCTCGGCCACGTCGTCCAGTGCCGCCCACTGCTCGGTGTACTGCGTCTCGAACATGGTGTGCAGCGAGTTGAACATCGACCCGGTCACGTTCCAGTGGAAGTTGTGCGTTTTCAGGTAGAGCGTGAACGCATCGGCCTGGAAGCGCGACAGACCGTCGGCGATCTTCTTGCGGTCGCCCTGGGTGATCCCGATATCGATGTTCGGCGCCGACGGTGCCGCCGCTGCAAGCTTCTGCTTGCCGGTCTTGGCCTTGGTCGTGCTCTTGGTCTTCGCCATGGGGTTCCTCCTTGTGGAATCGTTGGCCTTCACAATAAACCGGTCGTGATGACTGGTCGCTTTCAAAGTTTTGAACGAACCGATTGATGAACTCTATCGATAAAAATCCATCGCCCCGCCTGCGCCAACAGCGCGCCGCCATCGACGGCGCCATGAGCCGCGACCGGGGCCGTTTGCTGGGGATGCTCTCGCGATGCCAGGCCAAGCCACAGGATGCGGCATTGGCCGCCACTTTCGAGCAGGCCTTGCAGGCGTCGGTGCAGCGCCGGATGACACGGGCGCAGCAGCAGCCGTCCATTACTCTGGACCCGCAGCTGCCGATTGCGCGTGAAGCCGACGCCATCATCGGGCTGATCCGCGACCACCAGGTCGTGGTGATCGCTGGTGAAACCGGCTCGGGCAAGACCACCCAGCTGCCGAAACTGTGCCTGGCCGCAGGCCGTGGCCAGGCCGGCATGATCGGCTGCACCCAGCCGCGACGGATTGCCGCACGTGCGGTGGCCAGCCGCGTGGCGCAGGAACTGCAGAGCGAACTGGGCCAGCTGGTCGGCTACCAGGTGCGCTTCAACGACAAGGTCAGCGAAGACAGCCGAATCAAGTTCATGACCGACGGCATCCTGCTGGCGGAAATCGCCAGTGACCGCTGGTTGTCGAACTACGACACGATCATCGTCGACGAGGCGCACGAACGCAGCCTCAACATCGACTTCCTGCTGGGCTACCTGAAGCAGCTGCTGCGCAAGCGCCCGGACCTGAAGCTGATCGTCACTTCGGCCACCATCGACACCGAACGCTTCGCCCAGCATTTCGACAATGCGCCGGTGATCAGCGTTGAAGGCCGCACCTACCCGGTGGAAGTGCGCTACCGCGCGCTGGAAGGCGAGGGCGAGCAGGAGGGCGAGCGCACCGTCAACGACGCCATCGTGTCGGCCATCGACGAAATCACCCGTCTGGATTCGCGCGGCGACGTGCTGATCTTCCTGCCGGGCGAGCGCGAGATCCGCGATGCGCACCAGTCGCTGGAACGCCGCAAGTACCGCAATACCGAGGTGCTGCCGCTGTACGCGCGCCTGTCCAACCAGGACCAGGACCGGGTGTTCAACCCCGGCCCGAACCGCCGCATCGTGCTGGCCACGAATGTGGCGGAAACCTCGCTGACGGTGCCACGCATCCGCTACGTGGTCGATCCGGGCTTTGCCCGCGTCAAGCGCTACAGTCCGCGCAACAAGCTCGACCGTCTGCACATCGAGCCGATCTCGCAGGCCAGCGCCAATCAGCGCAAGGGTCGCTGCGGCCGTATCGCCGAGGGTATCTGCTACCGCCTGTACGCCGAGGCCGATTTCCAGGCGCGGCCCGAGTTCACCGATCCGGAAATCCGCCGCTCCAGCCTGGCCGGGGTGATCCTGCGCATGCTGCAGCTGGGCCTGGGCCGCATCGAAGAGTTCCCGTTCCTGGAAGCGCCGGACGAGCGTGCGGTGGCCGATGGCTGGCAGCAGCTGACCGAACTGGGCGCGATCGACGCCGAGCGGCGCATGACCACCATCGGCAAGCAGATGGCACGCCTGCCGGTGGACGTGAAGCTGGCGCGCATGCTGGTGGCCGCGCAGGCTGCCGGCTGCCTGCGGCCGATGCTGGTGATCGCCTCGTTCCTGGGCATCCAGGACCCGCGCGAACGCCCGCCGGAAGCGCGTGGCGCGGCCGACAGCGCGCATGCGCAGTTCGCCGATGGGCGGTCAGAGTTTGTCGGAGTGCTGCGCCTGTGGGATGCCTATCGGCAGGCCCATGAAGACCTGACCCAGTCCAAGCTGCGTGACTGGTGCGGCCGCCACTTCCTTGGCTTCCTGCGCATGCGCGAGTGGCGCGAGCTGCATCGCCAACTGCGCCTGCTGTGCGAGGAACTGGGCTGGAAGGAAGAAGCCAACGAGGCCTCGATGGCACCGCTGCTGGCCGGCAGCAGTGCACCGGCTCCGGCGCGCGATGACGCCGCTGCAGTGAAGGCCACCCGTGGCCAGCTGCACCGTGCCGCGCGCCTGGCCCGCGAAGGCAAGGCCGAGGCGGCCCCGGCGCCAGTGCCCGTGCGTGCGCAGAAGGAACAGGCACCGGTGGGCGGCGGTTTCAGCGAACGCGTGCGTGCCGCTGCGTACCAGACCCTGCATCGGGCGCTGGTGGCGGGCCTGCCGACGCAGATCGGCCACCGCACCGAGAAGGGTGACTTCCAGGCGCCGCGCCAGCGCCGCTTCCTGCCGTTCCCGGGCTCGGCGCTGTCCAAGCGTCCGCCGCCGTGGCTGCTGGTGGCCAATCTGCTGGATACGCAGAAGGTGTGGGGCATGACCCTGGCGGCGATCGAGCCGGACTGGGTCATCGCCGAGCTGCCGCACCTGCTGCTGCGCAAGCACTTCGACCCGCACTGGTCGCGCGCGCAGGGCCAGGTGCTGGCCTCCGAGCAGATCAGCCTGTTCGGCCTGGTGCTGGCGCCGAAGAAGCCGGTGCACTACGCCCGCATCGCGCCGGGCGAGGCACATGACATCTTCGTGCGCCAGGCGCTGGTGACCGGCGAGATCAACACCCGCGCCAGCTTCGTGGCCGACAACCAGAAAGTGCTGGAGGTCGCCCGCGAAGAAGAAGCCAAGCTGCGCCGCGCCGGCATCGTCGCCGACGAGGACTGGCAGGCGCGCTGGTACCTGGACCGGGTGCCGCCGCAGATCCATTCGGCGGCGGGTCTGGACACCTGGTGGAAGGGGCTGGCGCCGGAACAGCGCAAGACTCTGCACTGGTCGCTGGTCGATCTGTTGCCGGGTGAGGGCAGCGAACAGGAGCGTTACCCGAAGTACCTGCCGCTGGGCCAGGCGCGCCTGCCGCTGCATTACCGCTTCGAACCGGGTGCCGACGACGATGGCGTGACCCTGGACGTACCGCTGCACCTGCTCAACGCACTGGACCCGGTGCAACTGGGCTGGCTGGCGCCGGGTTTCGTCGCCGACAAGGCCTCGGCACTGATCCGCAGCCTGCCCAAGGCGATGCGCCGCAACTACGTGCCGGCACCGGACTTCGGCCGCGCGTTCTACGAGGCGTTCCCGCAGCCCAGCGCCGATGCCATTACCGGCGAACTGGCGCGCTTCCTGTCACGTGCGACCGGCGCAACGGTGACCGCGCTCGATTTCGAGCCTGGTTCGATCGAACCGCACCTGCACATGAACCTGCGGCTGCGCGACGAGCAGGGCAAGGTGCTGGCGACCTCGCGTAATCTGGATGCACTGCGCGCGAAATTCGGTGGTCGTGCCGGCGATGCGTTCGCTGCACGCGCTGGGCGCGAGATGGCCGCCGATGGCCTGCGAACGTTCCCGGCCACGCCGATTCCGCTGCAGGTACCCGGTGAAGCGGGCGTGCCGGCTTATCCGGCGCTGCTGGACGAGGGCGACAGCGTGGCGCTGCGCATCTTCGCCGATCGCCAGCAGGCGCTGGAGGCCCATCCGCTGGGCGTGCGCCGTCTGCTGGAGATTGCCCTGGCCGAGAAGGTGAAGCAGGCACGCAAGCAGCTGCCGGTCGGTGCCAAGACCGGCCTGTTGTATGCGGCGATCGAGTCGCAGGAGCGCCTGCGTGGTGACCTGGTCGATGCGGCGATGAACGCGGTGCTGGCCGAGGGGCTGGAAGACATCCGCGATGCGGCAGCCTTCGAGCAGCGTCGTGAGCATGCGGCCAAGGCGCTGTTCGGCGAGGCCATGTCGCGGCTGAAGCTGGCCGAAACCATCCTGGCGCTGGTGGCGGAACTGAAGCCGATGCTGGAAGCACCGTTGATGGGTTGGGCGCGCGGCAATCTGGACGACATGGAAGCGCAGCTTGTCGGGCTGATCCATCCCGGCTTCCTGCGTGACACGCCGGCCGACGCGCTGGCGCAGTACCCGCGCTACCTGAAGGCGATGATCCTGCGTACCGAGCGTGCCAAGCGTGATCCGCCACGTGACCAGGCACGCATGCTGGAACTGCATCCGTTCCTGGAGGCGTTGGCAGCGGGGGAGCAGCAGGGACTGCGCGAACGCCCGCAATGGCAGGCCCTGCGCTGGGACCTGGAAGAGCTGCGGGTATCGCTGTTCGCGCAGGAGCTGGGTGCGCGCACCGGCATCTCGGCGAAGAAGCTGGCGCAGCGGGTGACCGCATTGCGCCAGGCGTGACGTCGTTGCTGCAGAGCCGAGCCCACGCTCGGCTCTGCAGCAACGTCACGGCGTTACTTGGTTCGGCGCACCTTCGGCTGGGTGTTCACGCCGTCGACCTTCAGGTACCACACGCCCATCACACCGGGCTTGATGCTGACGGCGGGGGACTGCTTGCGCACACCGGCCAGGGTGCTTGCATCGGTCTGCTCCCATTCCTGGCCGTTGTCCAGCACGTAGACGCGGCCCTTGCCGAAGCCGCGGAACTCGCCCTGCAGCACGCCGGTGATCGGCTCGCTGCTGCCGAAATCGAAGAAGCCGCGATTCTTCACGATCACTTCCTGACGGCCTTCCTCGCGCGCCGTTTCCCGTACGGCCGCAACCGCCTGGGTGGTGGCCGCTTCGACCTTGCCCTGCAGCCAGCGGTTCAGCGTGGCCAGTTCCTGCGCGTTGAGCTTGTCCAGGCCGGCCGCCTTGAACTCGGCCGGTGACATCTGCTGCTGCAGGTCACCCTCCACCACGCGCTGGGCCAGCGCAGGCGCCGACAGGGACAGCAACAGTGCGGCACAGGCCAGCAGCCGTAGGCGGAAACGCGGGACGATCGAGGACATGTCGGGACTCTCCTGGGTTTGCCCGCGAGTGTAGCGGCATGTCTTCATGCCGGGTGATGGTGGCCGCGGTGATTGTCCCTGAACGGCGCCGGCGCTAGTGTAGGGGCCTCTGTCTTGCCTGCTCGATGCTGTGAACCGCGCTTCCGTCCCCGGCCTGGATGCCTTGTTGAACCGCCCCTCGGCAGCCGTGCTGCCTGCTCCGCTGCGCCAGGCCCTGCGCGGGCACTGGGAAGCACCGGACTGCGACCATCAGATGCGCGCCAGCTGGTCGGTGCTGGGCGACACCCTCGACGCACTGGCGATGCTCTCGGCCGACGAAGGCGCGGTGGTCGCGGCCCTGCTGTTCGATCTGCCCGGCCTGCGCGCCAGCCTGGAGCAACTGCCGCTGGGCAATCACAAGGCCGCAGTGATCGGCCTGCTGGATGGCCAGGATGCGGCCGATCCGGTCTGGGCACTGCATGCCGGCCGTGAGGCCGGGCGCAACAGCGAGGGCCTGCGCCGCCTGCTGCTGGCGATCATCCGTGACCTGCGCGTGGTGCCCATCCTGCTGGCGCGGCAGCTGGCGCGCATGCGCGCGGCCGACAAGCTGGACGACGAGCAACGCCGCGCGCTGGCGCAGCTGACCCGCGACATCCATGCGCCGTTGGCCAACCGTCTGGGCATCTGGCAGCTGAAGTGGGAACTGGAGGACCTGGCGTTCCGCCACCTGGAACCGGAGACCTACCGGCGCATTGCGCGGGAGGTGGACGAAACCCGCATCGCCCGCGAGCGTTACGTCGAGAACGTCAAGAAGGTGCTGTCGCGCGAACTGGTCGCGCAGGGCATCAAGGCCGAGGTCAGTGGCCGCCCGAAGCACATCTACAGCATCTGGCGGAAGATGCAGAAGAAGCGGCTGGCGTTCGACCAGCTGTACGACATCCGTGCGGTGCGCGTCATGGTCGACGATGTCGCCGCCTGCTACGCCGCGCTGGGCGTGGTGCATGCACTGTGGGCGCCGGTGCCCAGCGAGTTCGACGACTACATCGCCCGGCCCAAGGCCAACGACTATCGCTCGCTGCATACCGCCGTGGTCGGCCCGGAAGGGCGCACCATCGAAGTGCAGATCCGTACCCACGAGATGCATTCGCAGGCCGAGCTGGGCGTGGCCGCGCACTGGAAGTACAAGGAAGGCGGCAAGGGCGCGGAGAAGTCCTTCGACCGCAAGATCACCTGGATGCGCCAGCTGCTGGAGCAGGCGCAGGACGGGCAGGGCAATGAACTGGCCGGGGCGCTCGATGCCGAGCTGACCGAGGACCGGGTCTATGCACTGAGCCCGAAGGACGAGGTGCTGGACCTGCCGCAGGGCGCCACGCCGCTCGATTTCGCCTACCAGGTGCACACGATGGTGGGCCACCGCTGCCGTGGTGCGAAGGTCAATGGCCGTATCGTGCCGCTGACCTACCGCCTGCGCAGCGGCGATCGCGTCGAGATCCTGACCGGCAAGGAGGCCGATCCGCGCCGCGACTGGCTGATGCCGGCCAACGGCTTCCTGGCCAGCAACCGCTCGCGCGAAAAAGTACGCAGCTGGTTCCACAAGCTCGACCGCGCGCGCAACGTGCAGGCCGGGCGCGAACTGCTCGAGCGCGAGCTGAAGCGTCTGGGCCTGCAGCATTCTGATCTGGCGGTGGCGGCGAAGAAGTTCCATGCCGACAGCGTTGACGACCTCTACATCCAGGTGGCGCTGGGTGACACCGGCCCGAACCAGGTCAGTCGTACCCTGCTGGAAGCCGAACGTGCAGCGAGCCAGCCGACGCCCGCGCCAGCCCTGCCGCGGCCGACCGCGCGCCGCGAGAACCTGGGCAAGTCCAAGTTCACCGTGCAGGGCGTGGGCAACCTGCTGGTGCAGCTGGCGCGTTGCTGCCAGCCAGTGGCCGGTGAACCGATCGTCGGTTACCTGACCCGTAGCCGGGGTGTCACCGTGCATCGTGCAGACTGTGCCGCGCTGGCCCGGCTGGCAGCCACCAGCCCGCAGCGCATCCTGCCGGTGGAGTGGGGCCAGGCCGGTGGCGGCTACGAAGTGGACGTGGTGGTCACTGCAGTCGACCGCCGCTGGCTGCTGAAGGACATCACCAACCTGATCGCCCAGGAAGACGCCTACGTGCTCGACATCCACAGTGACAACGTGCGCAACAGTGGCCGTGCCCACCTGCGCCTGCGCCTGAAGGTGAGCGACTACGGCCAGCTGTCGACCCTGCTGGGCAAGCTGGATGCGCTGCCCGGCGTGAGCGAGGCGCGTCGCCTCGGCTGAGCTTCACGCTGCCCCGGCTACCCTGCACGCATGGAACGCGAGCCTCCGCATCGCCCGCATGGCGCTGAACATCCTGCGCTGGACCGCGTCCGCCGCGAAGGCCGTTGGTGGTGGCTGCAGGCACGTCACGCGCGCCGGGTGTGGCGCTGGGCGCTGATCGCGGCGCTGGCGGTGTTCGTGCTGCTGGTGCTGCTGCGCAAGCCGCTGGCCGACTGGTTCTGGGATGAGCCTCAGATTGAACAGTTGCTGGCCGAAGGCGATCGCGCACTGGCGGCTGGGCGGCTGAGTGCCGCCGATGGCAGTGGTGCGCGTGAGCGCTACCAGGCCGTGCTGGCGCTGGATGGTGATCGTCCGCAGGCCCGTGAGGGGCTGGCCCGTACCGGCGCCGCGGCCCTGCAGCAGGCCAGCGAAAAACTGCAGGCCAACGACCTCGAAGGCAGCGCGCAGGCGCTGGCACTGGCCCGGGAACTGCAGGTGCCGCAGGGCGATGCGGACGCCGTGGCACGCCAGCTGCAGGCCCGGCGCAGCGCAGGCGCCGGCGTCGGTGCACTGCTGGCGCAGGCGCGCAACGCCTTTGCAGCGGGCCGGCTGGACGACGGTGACAGCAGCGCGCTGCCCCTGTTCCAGCGCATCCTGGTACTGCAGCCGGACAATCTGCCGGCGCTGGAAGGTCGCGAGGACGCACTGAGCGATCTGCTGCAGCAGGCCCGCATCCTGGCCGGACGCGGCGAACTGGCCGAGGCAGCCGCGATGCTGCAGCGTGCGCGCCAGTTCGATGCCGGCCACGCCGATCTGCCCGCCAGCCAGGAAGCATTGGCACAGGCCGTCGACCAGCGCCTGCGCCAGGCCCAGCGCGCCTTGCAGCGTCGGCAGCTGGAATCCGCAGCGAAGGGATTCCTCGCCGTGCTGGCAGTGGCGGTTGATGATTCCAGTGCCCAGCGCGGCCGCGAACAGACCTTGCAGGCGGTGCTGGCACGCAGCCAGCAGCAGGCCGACGATTTCCAGTTCGAAGCGGCGCAGGCCGATGCCGCGCTGGCAGCGGAACTGGGTGCTTCGCCGGCCGCGCAACAGCAGCTCGCGCAACGCCTGCAGCGCGCCCAACAGGCGCAGAAGGCGCTGCAGCAGCCGGCGGTCAGCAACACGCAGCGCGAGCGCCAACTGCGCGACCACCTGCGCAGGATCGAGCGCGCCGAACGTGCCGGGCAATGGATCAGCCCCCCCGGGCACAGTGCGTTCGACGCGTTGCGCGAAGCGCAGTCACTGGCGCCACGCGATGCACGGGTGAAGGCTGCCGCAGCGCGGCTGCTGCCCGCCAGTCGCCGCTGCTTCGACGACAACCTGCGGCAGAATCGCGTGCAGGCGGCCGGTGCCTGCCTGCAGGCGTGGCAGACTCTGTCGCCGACCGCGGCCGGGCTTCCCTCGGCACGCCTGCGCCTGGCCCAGCGCTGGCTGGCGATCGGCAGCGAACGGCTCGGCAACGGCGATCTGGCTTTCGCGGCACACGCCGCCGAACAGGCCCGGTTGCTGCAACCGGACCTGGCCGAGCTGCCGGCGTTCGAAGACCGCCTGCGCCGCGCCGGCGGTCGCCCGGATTAGGTGAAGAACACCCGCTGCACGGTCGCGCGGGCAGCGTCGAGGGAGAAGTGCTCTGCGATGTTGGCCAGGCCGGCGTCGGACAACTGCTGCCACAGCTGCGGATCCTGGTACAGGCGGACCACCGCATCGGCGAAGCCCGCCGCATCATCCGCCACCAGCACGTCCTGGCCCGGGTGCAGGTGCATTCCTTCCACAGCGCAGGTGGTACCTACCACCGGCTGGCCATGGGCCATGCTCAGGTTGATCTTGCCCTTCACGCCGGCGCCGAAACGCAGCGGCGCGATGGAAATGCGTGCGCCGTCCATGTAGGGCGTGATGTCCTCGACGAAACCGTGCATCTGCACGCCGGGTTGGCGTGCGGCCAATGCCAGCAGCGATTCCGGTGTGGCGGCACCGATGCAGTGCAGGCGTACCTCGGGCAGGCGGGCGCGGATGCCGGCAAAGACTTCGCCGATGAACCACTCCATGGCATCCAGGTTCGGCGGATGGCGGAAGCCGCCGACAAACACCAGATCATGGCGCTGTTCGAACGGTTTGCCGGCGCCGGCGACGTCGTGCAGGTTGGAGATCAGCTCCACCTGCACGGAAGGGGCGTCGGCCTGCAGCTGCTCGCGCTCGGCGGCACTGACCAGCACGGTGACGTCGCACTGCTCCATCACCGCCAACTCGCTGGCGCGGGTACGCTCGGCGGCGCGCAGCAACCCGGCATCACCGGCGACTTCGGCACCACGACGTTCGCGCAGGTAGTGCAGGTCCACGGTGTCGAACACGGTGCGGGCCTGCGGCGCATAGCGCTTCAGCAGCGGCAGGCACTCGTGGGCGACATGGTGGCGGACCAGCAGCGCCACGTGGAAACGCGCACCGTGCGTTCGCAGCCAGCTGGCGACGCCATCGAGGAACGGCGCATACCAGACTTCCACGCCCATCCGCTGCAGTGCTTCGGTGGCGGCACCGCCATGTTCGCGGCGGGTGGGAACAAACACCACATGAGCGCCGCCCTGCAGCAGCAGGCGGATCAGGTTCACCTGGCGCAGTGACGCCGAATCGCGATCCGGCTGGGGTACTTCCTCGTCCAGGATCAACACCTGGCGTCGGCCACGCAGCAGCAGCGCGGGTGACGGCACTTCGCCCACCGCCGGATGGTGGGCCAGCTCGGTGGCCCAGCGGGCGGCGAAGATGGCCTGGTTGCGCACCTGGTAGGCCTTCACCCCGCTGCCGGTATCGGTGCCGTTGCTGGTGCCTTCATCGTGGATCACCCGGCTGGCTGGTTGCACCAGCACACGCAGGCCCTGGGCGCGAACGCGGAAGGCCAGATCGGTGTCCTCGTAGTACGCCGGCTTGTAACGGGTATCGAAGCCGCCCAGCTGCTGCCAGAGGGCGCGCGGCAGCATCAGCGCCGCGCCGGAGCAGTAGTCGACGTCGCGCAGGCTGGCAAAGCGTGGGTCGTCCGCCGCCTCGAAACGGCCGTAGCTCCAGCCGCTGCCGTTGGCGAAGATCACACCCCCTGATTCCTGCAGGCGGCCATCCGGGTACAGCAGCTGGCTGCCGACCAGGCCGGCGTCGGGCGTGCTGGCGAACGTGTCCAGCAGGGCATCCAGCCAGCCCGGCTGCGGCACCGTATCGTTGTTGAGCAGCACCACATAGCGGCCGCGTGCGCGCGACACGCCATCGTTGCAGGCCTCGATGAAGCCGCCGTTGTGCTCGCGCACCTCATAGCGCAGTCCGGCGACCTGCGGCATCCACTGCACGGTGGCGTCGCTGCTGCCGTCATCCACGACCAGGATCTCGCACGCCGCCAGCGGCGGATGTGCCGCCAGGGCGCGCAGGCAGGCCAGGGTATGGCCGACGTGGTTGTAGACCGGGATGACGATACTCACTTCCGGCGTTTCGCTGAACGGCACCGTGAAGGGGGCGAAATCCTGTGCCGGCGGCAGGAACAGCGGCGTTCGCGGCGCGGGAACGGCGCGCTGGGTATGCACGCGGATGCGCTGCCAGGTCGCCCGCCACCCACGGGTACGCAGGCTGGCCAGGCTCCGGCGAGCCAGGCCCGTGAGGCGGTTGATCAGGTATCGGATCTCGGCCAGGGACATCGCCATCCGGTTGCAACTCCAGCTTAAGCAGGGGAACCCGGGAGAATTCGCCAGCCGCAGCGGCTGGGGTAGACTCGCCAGACCCTACATTCTCGCATTCCCGTGCCCCGACGCTACGATTCCGACGACATCGACGATTTCGACGACGACGACCAGCAGGACAACGGCCCGCTGTGGCGGCGCCGGCTGATCACCTGGAGCATGGCTGCGGTCGCGTTGGGATTGGGTTTCCTCATTCCCTATACGCTGTACCTGAACCAGCAGGTGACCCAGCGTTTCGGCGAGCTGCGCTGGCAGATCCCGACGCGCGTCTACGCGCGCCCGCTGGTGCTCACCCCCGGCAAGGCGATGGATGCGTCCACGCTGAAGACCGAGCTGGCCGCCTCCGCCTACCGCGATGACGGCCAGGGCAAGGAGCCGGCCACCTATGCGGTGAACGGCGGGCGCTTCGTCATCTCCAGCCGCGGCTACAACGACGTCGATGGCCGGGTTGCCCCGCGCCGGCTCGAGCTGTCACTGGCCGATGGTGCGGTCGCCTCGCTGCGCGACGCCGACAACCGCAAGGCCTTGAAGGCCGCGCGGTTGGACCCGGCCCGCATTGCCACCCTGTACGGCCAGAAGCAGGAAGAACGCCGCCTGATCCGCATGGACGAGGCGCCGGACCTGCTGGTGACCGGCCTGCAGGCGGTGGAGGACAAGGACTTCAACCGCCACCACGGCATCGACCTGTCCGGCATCGCCCGTGCGGTGTGGGTAACCATCCGCTCCGGTGGCCAGAGCCGCCAGGGCGCCTCTACGCTGACCCAGCAGCTGGCCCGCAGCGGCCTGCTCGGCATCGGCAAGGAGCAGACGGTTACCCGCAAATTCAACGAAGTGCTCTACGCGCTGATCATGGAAGCGCGCTACGACAAGCGCACCATCTTCGAGGCCTACCTCAACCAGGTGTATCTGGGCCAGCGTGGCAGCCAGGCGATCCATGGCATGTCCTCTGGCGCCGAGTTCTGGTTCGGTCGCGACCTGCAGTCGCTGGAGACCGAGCAGATCGCGCTGCTGATCGGCCTGGTCAAGGGCCCGTCCTTCTACGACCCGCGGCGCAATCCGGAACGCGCGCTGGATCGCCGCAACTTCGTGCTGGGCAAACTGCACGAAGCCACGCTGATCGATGACGCCGAGTACCAGCGTGCGTTGAAGGCCCCGCTGGGCGTGCCCAAGACGCCGGGCCTGGTTGCCGCCAACCGCTTCCCCGCCTATGTCGATCTGGTCCGCCGCCAACTGGGTCACGACTATCCGGAATCTGCCCTGCAGGGCGCCGGCCTGAGCGTGATGACCGGCATGTCGCCGTCCGCGCAGGCCTATGCCGAAGGCGCGGTGACCCGCACCATCAAGTCGCTGGAGAGCAAGCGTCGCCCCGAACTGCAGGCCGGCATGGTGCTGACCGACGTGCACAACGGTGACGTGCTGGCGGTAATCGGCAGCCGTGAAGTGTCCGAAGTCGGCTTCAACCGTGCGATCGAAGCACAGCGCCCGGTCGGCTCGTTGCTGAAGCCGTTCGTGTACCTGCTCGCGTTGGCGCAGCCGGACCGCTACTCGCTGGCCAGCTGGGTCGACGATTCACCGGTGACCGTCCAGCTCGGCCGCGGCCGCAACTGGAACCCGGGCAACGCGGACAACCGCAGCCACGGCACCGTGCGCCTGATCGACGCGCTGGCGCATTCCTACAACCAGGCCACGGTGCGCGTGGGCATGCAGGTCGGCCCCGAGCGCGTGACCCAGCTGATCCACGTGCTGGCCGGCATCAAGGCCGAGGCGAATCCGGCGGTGATTCTCGGTTCGACCGACCAGAGCCCGTATGCGATGGCCCAGCTGTACCAGTTCCTCGCGTCCGGTGGCGAAATCCAGCCGCTGCATGCGGTGCGTGGCGTGCTCGATCCGCAGGGCAAGCTGCTCAAGCGTTACGACAAGACCCCGGCACCGGCCCAGGAAGGCGACTCGATTGCCGCCAACCTGATCAGTGTCGGCCTGCAGCAGGTGGTTGCCAGCGGCACCGCGCAGCGGCTCAACGCCGATGGCCTCGGCCGCCTGCAGCCGGCCGGCAAGACCGGTACCACCAACGATGGCCGTGACAGCTGGTACGCCGGTTACACCGGCGATCATCTGGCGGTGATCTGGATCGGCAACGACCAGAACGAGCAGGCCGGCCTGTACGGTGCCACCGGCGCGATGCGGGTCTGGTCGGGCATCTTCCAGCGCCTGCCGAGTGCGCCGCTGCGGGTCAGCAACAAGGGCCTGGACTGGCAGTCGGTGGCGCCGACCGGACTCAACAGCACGGATGAAGGCTGTCCGGGCGCGCGTCGTTTCCCGTTCGTGGTGGGCTATGCGCCGGCCTATGCACCGTGTGCGCCGGCGGTGTCGCCGGACGGGCAGGGTGCCGAAGGCGAGGGCGGTGGCTGGCGTAGCTGGTTCGGCCTGGACCGCAAGCCTGAGCCGCCTGCTGAACCTGCCGCGGCGCCCGCCGCCGCCACTCCTCCCCCGAGCCGATGATGCCGATGAACATGCGATCCCTGCTGCAGCCCCTGGCCCTGACCGGCCTCAGCCTGGCCCTGGCCGCCTGCGTCAGCAGCGCACCGCCGGTGGCCAAGCCGCCGGTTGATACCACCACGCCGGCACAGCGCCTGGCTGCGGTGGATGCGGCCGCAGGTCCGGACGACAAGGAGCTGTCGGTGCAGCCGCTGCGTGATTCGCAGGTGGAAGACCTGCGGGTGACCGCACAGACGCAGCGCCAGGCCAACGACCTGGCCGGTGCCGCCAGCAGCCTGGACCACGCGCTGGAAATCGTGGCCGGTGACCCGGCGGTGCTGCAGGAGCGTGCCGAGCTGGCGCTGTTGCAGGGCCAATGGGCACAGGCTGAGACGTTCGCGCGCAAGGCGGTGGATCTGGGCTCGAAGACCGGGCCGCTGTGCCGCCGGCACTGGGCGACGATCGAGCAGTCGCGTCTGGCGCGCGGCGAGAAGGAGAATGCGGTGTCGGCGCATGCGCAGCTGGAAGGCTGCACCGTGCCGGGGATCAAGCGGTACTGAGTTTCCGGCCAACGGCGCAGCCCCTCGTGGCTGGGCATACTGCGTAGAGTCGAGATCCTATGTTCGTGGTGC
>OFRL01000650.1_pt1 | contig 14561 bp, 16 predicted proteins | sample 1543121 | NCBI WGS metagenome assembly OFRL01 (sample SAMN07774228, study PRJEB24372) | wastewater metagenome | isolation source: Lake Maggiore Cannobio | place: Italy: Cannobio | collected 2016-01
GGACCTGCCTCTAAGGCGGCGAGAATTTTTAGCGCTTTATCTAATACGCCAACTCCGCTATTCTTCTTGTCCACACTCTGATAATGCCATCTCAGGATGTGAGAAGCAAGTTAAATCTAGATTGGAAAAAAATGGGCAAGACGTTAGCGGAAAAGATTTGGGAAGATCACGTAGTTCGTCGCGCCGATGGCGAACCAGATTTGCTTTACATCGATCTTCATTTAATCCACGAAGTTACCAGCCCACAAGCATTTGATGGCCTCCGCTTAAATAATCGGAAAATTCGTCGTCCAGATTTAACTATTGCAACCGAAGATCACAACACCCCAACCCAAAATATTGACCAACCAATTGCTGATCCAGTTTCAAAGCTACAAGTCGATACTTTGCGGAAGAACTGCGCCGAATTTGGCGTGCGGATTCATTCACTTGGCGATATTGAACAGGGCATCGTGCACGTTGTCGGGCCACAACTTGGTTTAACCCAACCTGGAATGACAATTGTTTGCGGCGACTCACATACATCAACACATGGCGCATTTGGCGCGCTAGCTTTTGGAATCGGCACCAGTGAAGTTGAACATGTAATGGCCACCCAAACTCTGCCATTAGCACGCCCTAAAACTATGGCGATCAATGTAGAAGGAAAATTGAAACCTGGTGTAACCAGCAAAGACATTATTCTCGCAATTATTGCAAAAATCGGCACCGGCGGTGGTCAAGGTTATGTACTTGAATATCGCGGTAGCGCAATTCGCGAACTTTCGATGGAAGGTCGCATGACGATTTGTAATATGTCAATCGAAGCGGGCGCTAGAGCCGGCCTGATCGCTCCAGATGCAACAACTTTTAATTACATAAAAGGAAAGCCACACGCTCCAAAAGGTGCAGACTGGGATGCTGCAATGGCATATTGGCCTACGTTGGTAACTGACTCCGATGCAAAGTTCGATGCCGAAATTAATTTAGATGCCAATGAACTTGCGCCATTTGTAACTTGGGGAACAAATCCAGGTCAAGGTTTACCACTTAACTCCAATGTGCCAAATCCAGCAGAAATTACTGACGCTGAAGCACGCGGCGCAGCAGAACGAGCTTTAATCTATATGGATTTAACCGCCGGAACCCCTTTAAAATCAATCAAAATTGATACAGTTTTCTTGGGATCTTGCACCAATGGCCGTATTGAAGATTTACGAGCAGCGGCTGAAGTTATTAAGAATAAAAAGATCGCTAGTTCGCTAAGAATGTTAGTTGTACCTGGATCTGCGCGGGTTAGATTGCAAGCAGAATCCGAAGGTTTGGATAAAGTTTTTATTGATGCTGGCGCAGAATGGCGAAATGCTGGATGTTCCATGTGTCTTGGTATGAACCCGGACCAATTGAAATCAGGAGAGCGATCCGCATCTACCAGCAATCGAAACTTTGAAGGCCGTCAAGGTAAAGGTGGCCGTACCCATCTAGTAAGTCCATTAGTCGCTGCAGCAACCGCACTTCGCGGCACGCTTTCATCACCGGCCGATTTGTAAGAGCGGATAACGGAGCAGCCATGGAAAAATTTATTCGTCATACCGGGAGCGCAATCCCATTACGCCGGAGCAATGTCGATACCGATCAGATAATTCCAGCAGTGTATTTAAAACGAGTTACTCGCTCTGGTTTTGAAGATGGACTTTTTTCGGCTTGGCGGAGCGATCCAGAATTTGTTTTAAATAAACCTGAATATACGAAGGCTTCCATTTTGGTTGCGGGAGTTGATTTTGGAACTGGGTCATCGCGGGAACATGCAGTTTGGGCGCTCCAAAATTATGGATTTAAAGCCGTTATTTCGAGTCGCTTTGCCGATATTTTCCGAGGGAATTCACTTAAAGGCGGACTCCTTACCGTGATACTTCCGCAGGAAGAGGTGGAAGCGCTCTGGCTTGCCATAGAGAGCGATCCAACAACTCAAGTTACCGTCGATTTGGAAAGTCGAACAGTTTCCTATGGAAAAGTTAGTTGTGCCTTTGAACTTGATGATTACACGCGATGGCGCTTGCTGGAGGGCCTAGATGACATCGGCTTAACGCTTCGCCACGTAGATGTTGTTACGAGTTTTGAGGAAAAAAGATCGCAATTTAAGCCTAAAACGCTACCTGCATTGGCCGAATAAACTTTTTTCATACAACCCTAAACCCGCAATTGAGAGTTTTTTACGCATAAAAAGTGCGCTTTTCGAAATTATCTTATTGCGACACACCGCAGTTAATGCGGTAAAACCTTGATTTTCTTGCGTAAATTATAACCAGCGTTAAGCGAATGCTTAACTTTACGCTTAAAAATAAGGGGAATTTAAATGAACAAGACCCAGTTCATTGCTTCGTTGGCTCCGCATTTCAACGGCAGCAAAAAAGAAGCTACACACGCTGTAGATATCGTTTTCGATTCAATCGTACGGACAATTCACAAAGGTGAAGATGTAACGATTAATGATTTCGGTAAGTTCAAGAAAGTTGATCGTAAAGCCCGCAAAGGTCGTAACCCTTTCACTGGCGAAACCATTCAAATTAAGGCAAGCAAGAAAGTTCGCTTCCTCCCTGCAAAGGCGCTTAAAGAGACCATCGCAGGCCTACGCAAGATGGAGCCAGCTCCAAAGCCAGCTCCAGTTGTAAAGCCAGTTGCAAAGAAAGCCGCTCCTAAAAAGGCTGCAAAGAAAGTTGCAAAGAAGGCTAAGAAAGCCGCTCCAAAGAAGGCTAAGAAAGCCGCTAAGAAGCGCAAGTAGTAGCTTTAAATTGAAGAGCCACGAGAAATCGTGGCTCTTTTCTTTTTTCATGGTGAAATTGATTTAGGCTCTAAGCATGGTTACCTACGATCCGCCGCAAGGAAATCCGCTTGGCAACAATCCTTGGTTCCAATTTGGTGCAAATGTCGTAAGACCAATTCTCAATTTAATTACAAAAAAGGATTGGCAAGGTGGCGAGAAATTGCCTAAGAGTGGTCCCGCAATAGTTGTATGTAATCACCTATCTTATATAGATCCACTCACTTTCACTCACTTTCTCTTTAATAGCGGCAGAGCACCAAGGTATTTAGGAAAAATGGGCGTCTTTAACATTCCGATTATTGGTCGAATTGTTAGAGGGGCTGGCCAAATTCCAGTTGATCGTCAATCTCCAAATGCAGCTAAAGCTTACGAACATGCAATAGCGGTTCTAAAAGCTGGACATTTGCTTGGCGTGTTTCCAGAAGGAACTCTTACCCGCGATGAAAATTTTTGGCCAATGCGTGGCAAAAGCGGCGTGGTAAAACTTGCCTTATTAACTGGTGTTCCCATAATTCCATGTGCACAATGGGGCCCAGAGCGCGTTCTTCCGCCATATAGCAAAAAAATAAAATTATTCCCGCGTACCAAGATTTCTATTCGCGTCGGCGAACCACTAGATTTTTCGAAGTGGCACGGAAAAGTCGATGATCCGATTGCGCTCGAGGAGGCAACTGATTACGTGATGGATGCAATTACTACGCTCTTAGAAGGTATTCGTAGCGAGAGGGCACCTAAAGTTAAATTCGACCCTAAAAAATCAGATCTTCCAAGAATTGGTAATTTCAAAAAAGCTAAGAAGCAAAATTAATGACATCTGTTTCAGTTATTGGTTCAGGGGCTTGGGGGACAACCCTTAGCCAGGTTCTTTGTGATGCTGGAAATGATGTTTTGATTTGGGGCCGTAACCATGAAGTCATTGCGGAAATTGCAAACAAAGGCACTAACGATAAGTTCATTCCAGGTGCTCAATTACCAGAAAATCTTAATGCCACGACCGAAATCGAGGTAGCACTAGCAGCGGCCGAAGTGATTGTGCTTGCAGTTCCAGCTCAAACTCTAAGAGCTAATTTACTTAATTGGAAAGCTTTTTTTCCTACAAATAAGCCAGTAATAAGTAGCTTAAAAGGTATTGAAATTCAAAGTAACTTACGGATGTCTGAAGTAGTTAGAGATTGCATAGCGATGTCAGATTCTTTAGTTGGAGTAATCACTGGGCCAAATTTGGCAAGCGAATTGATATTACGCCAACCAGCTGGTGCGGTCGGCGCATCAACAAATCCTGAAATTTCAAAATTGATCGCTAGGTTATTCAAAACTAATTATTTTCGGGTTTACACATCCGATGATTTATTAGGTTGCGAGCTGGCTGGATCAGCAAAGAGCATTATTGCCCTTGCGGTTGGCATGGTTGTCGGAATGGGGCTAGGCGAAAACACCCAAGCCACCATCATCACTCGGGGATTGAACGAAGTTAGTAAACTTGGCGTTGCGCTAGGAGCAAACCCACTTACATTTGCCGGCCTGGCTGGCATGGGTGATTTAGTTGCTAGCTGCTCATCCGGTTTATCAAGAAATCGAACTTTTGGCGAAGTATTAGGTGGCGGAAATTCCATGAATGAAGCCCGCTTAAAAGTTAATAAAACGGTTGAAGGAGTTGCAACCGCAGGCGCAGTATTAGAAATCGCACATTCATTAGGCGTAGAAGTTCCAATAATTGAAGCTGTCGCGGATGTAGTAAGTAATACCCTTACCCCTGCAGAAGCAGTACAGCGATTGATGGCTTTAAATATCGGGGCGGAGATAGATCACGTATGAGTAGCTCGAAGAAAATTCGAGTCGCAATCGTTTGCGGCGGCCGTAGTAGCGAACATGAAATTTCTTGCATATCGGCTAACGGAGTTCTTTCCGCACTCGATCAAGAAAAATTTGAAGCGATTTTGATCGGCATTACTGAAGTAACTGGCGACTGGGTTCTATTAGATAAAAACGCCCCATTTTCAAAAAAATCAAATGGCTTGCCTGAAGTACCGACTAGCGCACCGAAATTGATTGCTGATATCCACGGGATTAAAAATGCAGACGGTACTGATTTAGAAATTGACGCGTTCTTCCCATTACTCCACGGTGCATACGGTGAAGACGGCACTATTCAAGGGTTATTTGAAATGATGGCAAAGCCTTATGTTGGTTCTGGAATTTTAGCCTCTACGGTGGCAATGGATAAATCTTTTGCGAAACCGATTTATGCATCTTTCGGATTAGCAATCGCAGAAGGCTTCGTATTACAAAAGCGAGATTGGGAATCTAATAAGAGTTCTCAAACTGAAAAAATTTCCAAAATGGGTTTCCCGATTTTTATAAAACCGGCGCGAAGTGGTTCTAGTCGAGGTACCTCAAAAGTTAAATCAACACCTGAAATTGAGAGCGCGGTTAACGCAGCGCTAGCGCTAGATCCTAAAGTAATGATTGAGAAAGCTGTGATTGGTCGCGAATTGGAATGCGCCGTTCTAGAAGTTGGCGGCGAAGTTAGGACTTCAGTTGTAGGAGAAGTAAAAGTTTTAGGAGATCACGAGTTTTACGATTTCGAAGCTAAATATTTAGATAGCTCAACTGAATTCGATATTCCAGCAAAAATTTCAGTTGAAAAAACGAACGAAATTCAAAACGCGGCCCGCAAGGCTTTTCAAGCGCTCGGTTGTGAAGGGTTAGCCCGAGTGGATTTCTTCTTAACTCCCGAAGGCACCGTCATCATTAATGAGTTAAATACCCTGCCTGGCTTCACTGCAACTTCTGTTTTCCCAAAACTCTGGCAAGCAACTGGTAGAAATTACAGCTCGATTATTACGACTTTAATTGAATCTGCATTGAGCAGATCGCAAAATGTGGTTCGGTAAGTTAAGAGGTTTACTTAAAGCCTCGCATTTTGGCCCAACCTTATTAGTAACGGCTATTTCTTTCGGATTTGCGACTTACTATTGGTGGGAAGGTCCGGCTTACGTGATTGCATTTGGCGTATTTACCGGACAACTCGTAGTTGGCTGGAGCAATGATCTCTACGATTATCAAGACGATCTGAGCCACAACCGAAAAAATAAGCCGCTAGTTTCTGGACAAATAACAGAAGAATTGCTGCAAAATTGGTTGAAGTGGGTAACTCCCTTTTCATTTATTGCAAACCTATTCGGTCCACTTGGAGTAAAAGGTGGCCTTGTTTATATGTTGGGTATTCTCTGTGGAGTCGCATATAACTTCTATTTCAAGTTTTCGGTTCTTTCACCGCTACCGTACGCCGTCGCCTTTGCAGCGTTACCTTCGTCGATTGCAATTTCAAAAGATATAACTCCGCCACTATGGATGTGGTTGGGTGGCGCACTTTTTGGCATGGCGGCACATTTCATTAATGTCATAAAAGATATGAAAGAGGATCAGATCAGCAAAATTGGGGGATTACCGCAAAGGTTAGGGAGTAAGAATTCTATTTGGGTAGCCGTAATTTTGATTGCTATAGGAATAGCCGTATTAAAAATTACTTAAGGGAAATCCAAGTGAAAACTGGACACAGATTATAGAGCCAAGTAGAATTTGAAAGTGAAGCGGAGTTTAATTTTAGTACTAAGTATTTTTTTTGCCTTAACAAGCACTACAGCGCCATTAGTATCTGCTGCTGGTCCGCAAACGCCGAGCTGCGGAAACTATAAAGTTACCAAGAATGAGGTAATTGTTGGAGTTGAATTTCCTAAAGGAAGCTATCAAATAAACGCCTTTGGAATTTCTTGTACAAAAGTGATGGGAAGCAAGGGTCTATTTGCGCAGTTCCTGAAATTAAAAGATAAAGACCCACTACCTAAGCCGTGGCGTTACCTGGCAGATGCAATAGGAGCGCCAAAGTTTTCCTCAGGACCAGGAGTCGGATTTCGGGTTCAGTTAATTATTCCAACTCCAACTCCAACTCCAACTGCTCAATACACAATGGCTAAAGTAAGGGCCAATAACACCAGCGCAAGTTGTTGGACGGTCATTAATGGAAATGTGTATAACTTGACCCTCTGGATCGATGCCCACCCGGGTGGACCTTCAATTATCCGTGGCCTATGTGGTGTAGATGGAACAAGTAATTTTAATTCACAACATCAGAATCAATCCAATCCGGCTCAACGCCTAAGTGGTTACCTCTTGGGGCCACTTACCAACTAAAACTCTCAGCATTTTTTTAGCTGCCAATTAAACTTAAATATATTTTTTTTAATTTTGCAACTACTATACGCAGATGCGCCTAAAACGTTATGCACTGACTTTTCTCTTAGTTGGAGCTTTTGGCCTCATTAGTTTTAGTGCGATTGCAGCAACCACAAATGTAAAAGTGGGTAGTAGCTGCCCCAAAATTGGCGCAACAGCTGTTCAGAAATCACTTACTTACACTTGCGTTAAAAGTGGAAAAAGATTTATTTGGTCAAAAGGAGTACCCATCGCGCCAATTGTTGCGCAAGATTTAGTACTTACAACTCCGTCCTACATTCCAACACCACCTAAAGGAGGAAGTGATGAGTACCGATGCTTCTTGCTCAACCCAAAGTTTGAAAAAGAAAGATATTTAAAATCAGTCACGATTACACCAGATAACCTGGCGGTCTCACATCACGGAATTTTATATCGGGTTTCATCCATGAACGTTGCACCTACCGAAATACTTGATGCCGAGAGCGCTGAGCTCGGCTGGCCATGCTTTGGTGACACTGGCATACCAGGTGCAACAGCATTTACACCAGCATCACCATCAAGCTGGATCTCGTTCTGGGCGCCCGGAGGTAATTTTAAATCATATCCAACTGGAACAGGTATGAAATTTAACACAGGAGATCAATTTATTTTACAATCTCACTTTATGGTAACGCCCGGATATGCTGATAACGAAAAAAAAGCTTCGATGAAAATCACAATCGAATATGCAGCAAGTACCGTTGCAGAACTAAAAACTATGTTGGTAGCGGCGCCGATTGAAGTACCTTGCGCGCCAAGTGAATCTGGAGCACTTTGCAATCGCGATGCAGCACTAGCAGATTTAGCCAAACGAACATCTGCTAAGGCCGCGCTCCAAGAAACCGCTTTGCTATTTCTTTGCGGTAAAAGTCCAACAAAACCGATACCAAGCACGGTCTCTGACTGCAGCCAGAGAGTGAATTCATCAATGAAAATTTATGGCGCAACTCCACATATGCATCAACTTGGCAAGAGTGTAACAATTACACATACCAATATTTCCACTGGTGAAGTAACTACTCTATCCACGCGACCACAATGGAATTTTGATGATCAACGAACAGATTGGCTAGCAACACCAATTGCTGCTCAAGTAGGTGATCGGATCTCAGTTACGTGTACCTACGATGTTGGGCTGCGTTCACTATTGCCTATATATAAAAACTTATCACCGAATTATGTAGTCTGGGGTGAAGGTACGCGTGATGAGATGTGTTTAGCAATAATTAATTACACAGATTGAAAGAGCTAAAACTCGGTAACAAACAATCAGTCTCGAATAAGTTTTAGTGCGAAGTTACTGGGCAAGTAAGGGTTCGAGTAATTCCAGGTACTGCTTGAACTTTTGAAAGAATAACTCGACCAAAATCTTCCATGCTTGCAGATTCAGCACGCATGATTACATCGTATGGACCAGTTACACCTTCGGCGATAGTTACACCCGAAATTGCAGATACTGATCTAGCAACGCTGCTGGCCTTGCCGACTTCAGTTTGAATCAAGATGTAGGCCTGTACTGACATGTTTTAATTCCTCCGTTTGGCTAAACTTCTATCTACTGTGCGTTTCTGACACTAGCGCATCTAGGCTATCCAAGGGAACTAGTTATTCTGAGTAAAACGAAAGCAGGCAATAGCGCGCATGAATGAGAGTGAGATTCTCGAGCGGATCGCAACAATATTCGCGCGCAACGGGCGCTATACAAAGGATTTGATTCTCGGAATTGGTGATGATGGCGCAGTAATTGCTCCCACGAACGAGCCGCTAATACTTACAACGGATTGTGCTATTGAAGGAATTCATTTTAAAAGAGAGTGGTCTAGCCTCCGCGAAATCGGCGCGAAAGTTGCTGCGGCTAATCTCGCTGATGTTTATGCAATGGGGGGAGTACCAAAGTTTCTTTTAGTTGCAGCGGCGATACCAAAAGGTGCCAGTGACGAGATTTTTGAATTAGCTGAAGGAATTGCAGCAGAAGCAGATTTAGTTGGTGCTCAAGTAATCGGTGGCGATTTATCAAGATCAGAGAAAATGATGATCACAATCACTGCAGTTGGTATAACGACTAAACTGGTGAAGCGCAGTGGTGCGAAAATTGGAGATGTAGTTGTTGTTACCGGGCTAACTGGTTGGTCGAGAGCGGGATTAAATTTATTGGAAAAAGGGTTTGCTAATTCAGATAGAGCTATTTCACAATTTAAGAAACCTAATCCGCCATATTCAAGTGCTGAGAAACTGGCAAAGATTGCAAATTCAATGTGCGATGTAAGTGATGGATTGCTCTCTGAGGCAAACCACATTGGTAAGGCAAGTAGCCTCACTTTAGAGGTTGATCCAGAATTAATTTCTAAACTTGCAGGATTTTCCGAGATTGCGAAATTAGGTGGAGAAATTTCATCAGATCATTGGGAATGGGTTTTAAGTGGCGGTGAAGACCATCAATTCTTGGCGACAGTTCCAGCCAATTCAGATTACGAAAATCATGGGGCTTTTAAAATTGGAACAGTAAAAGCGCTCGGCAAAAATTATGTGGAATTAGTTGGAAGAGAACTGCCGAAAGAAGTTGGGTATTCCCACTTCTAAATTAACGAGAGACCTTGTTCGCTTTCATGCATGAAGTGCAAACATTTTGGCGCTTTGTGTATCCACCAACGAGGGTGCGGATGCGTTGAATATTTGGATTCCAGCGGCGGCGAGTGCGTCGTTTTGAGTGCGAAACATTGTTACCAAAGCTGGGGCCTTTGCCACAGATATCGCATGTCGATGCCACGGTATTTCTCCCTGCGTAATGTTGAATTCTTTAAACCCTCAAGGTTTGAGGGGAGTTAGTTAAGCGGGGGCAAGATTAGCCTGAAGGGAGCACCTTTCGCCAATTTGCCCAAGTTGCACCAAGTTTCAGCGGGGAAATCGCTATCTTTTTGGAGAGAATGAAGCATGGCCAACGGTATTTTGAATCTTCCAATAATTAAGGTCGTTGGCGACCGGACTGCAAAAGTTCTTATCACCCAACTTGGAATTGAAACTCTTGGAGATCTACTCCGACATTACCCACGCAGGTATGTGGCTCGAGGTGAGCTGACCGATATTCAAGGGTTGGTTGAAGGCGAAGAAGTAACGATTCTTGCAGAGATAGAAAGTGCAAAAGTGCGGAAAATTCCAGGACGCAAAGGCGGCATACTGGAAGTTATTGTGACTGACGGGCGAGCAAAACTTTCGCTGACATTTTTTAATCAAGCATGGCGCGAAAAGGAATTGCAATCTGGTCGACAAGGATTATTTGCGGGCAAAGTTGGATTATATAAAGGCAAGCGACAACTATCGCATCCGGATTATCAACTTATTCCAGATGGCAACGATGTTGATTCTGCGATTGGAAATTTCGCAGGTAAATACTTACCGATGTATCCAGCAACTGCAAAATTGCCATCATGGAAAATCGCACAATGCACTGCGATGGCCGTCGAAGCTCTAGAAGAGATTCCAGATTACCTACCAAGTGCAATAAAAGAAAAGTTGGGTTTTCCCACGCTACATGAAGCATTTGTCCAAGTTCATAACCCAGAGTCGCCGGAAAGTGCAGAATTAGCGCGAAAGCGCTTAACTTTTGATGAGGCGTTACTTTTGCAATTATTGCTGGTTTTGCGAAGAGTTGAGTTGCATAAGCTCTTTACAGAATCTCGCAAAGTTAGATCGGGCGGTCTTCATGAAGCGTTTGATGAGAGATTGCCTTTTAAATTAACGGCGGGCCAGATTGAAGTTTCAAAAGAAATTGAAGAAGATCTTGCAGCGCCACATCCGATGTATCGCTTACTACAAGGTGAAGTTGGCTCCGGTAAGACCATAATCGCGCTTCGCGCAATGTTGGCAGTTTTGGATTCTGGCGGCCAAGCTGCGTTATTGGCTCCGACGGAAGTATTAGCGGCGCAACATTTTCGCTCGTTTCATAATTTGCTGGGGGATTTGGCAAGCGCTGGACAAATCGGTGGCGATGCACGGGGTACTCAAATAGTTTTATTAACTGGATCGCAAAGTGGTGCAGCGCGAAAAGAGTCCTTACAAAAAGCGCAAAATGGTGAAGCTGGAATAATAATCGGTACACATGCTCTGCTTAGCGAGAATGTGGAATTTAAAGATTTAGGTTTAATAGTGGTTGATGAACAACATCGCTTTGGGGTAGAACAACGCGATGCGCTTCGAGCAAAAGCAAATAATCCACCACATGTATTAGTGATGACAGCTACGCCGATACCACGAACGGTTGCGATGACGGTATTTGGAGATTTAGATGTGTCGACACTCCGAGAGTTACCTGCTGGAAGATCCCCAATTACAACTCACGTAATACCAGAATTAGAAAAGCCTGGTTTTATCGAGCGAGCCTGGCAGAGAATTTGCGAAGAAGTTTCGATCGGTCATCAGGTTTATATTGTGGCGCCACGAATTGCCGAAGATGATTCAACTGAGGATGCAATGAATGCACTTGGGCTTAGCGCAGAAGCGTTAGCGCGAGTTAAAAGATTGAGCGGTGATGGCGATGAAGAATTAGAAAATGAAAAGACTGAAAAATTCCCGATGGTTTCCGTCTCTGAGTTATATCCACTCTTAGGGCAAGGTGCTTTAAAAGGTCTGAGAATCGCGGTTTTACACGGGCGGTTAGCTTCTGATGTAAAAGATAAGACAATGTCAGAGTTTTCACGGGGCGAGATTGATGTATTGATTTCTACAACGGTGATTGAAGTTGGCGTGGATGTGCCAAATGCAACCATGATGGTGATTATGGATGCCGATAGATTTGGGGTATCGCAATTACATCAATTAAGGGGGCGAGTAGGTCGAGGAAGTGCGCCTGGACTCTGCTTACTAGTTTCAAAATCAGTTCCTGAAAGTCCGGCAATGGAGCGATTAAATGCAGTCGCTTCGACTCTTGATGGATTTGAATTAAGTCGAATTGATTTGGAACAGCGCCGGGAAGGTGATGTGCTGGGAGCTTCTCAATCCGGCGTCAGATCTCATTTAAGATTATTGAGAGTGTTGCGAGATGAAGAACTAATTGAGAGCGCACGTGAGATTGCAAGTAAATTAATTGATGAAGATCCAGACTTGTCAGAGAACCCATTGTTAAAAGTTGAAGTAGCAGAATTGCAAGCGCTGGAAAGCGCAGCATTTATCGATAAACGCTAACTCTGAGAGAATAATCTAATGAGAATTATCGCCGGAATGGCAAAAGGGCGGAATTTAAATTCCCCCGTAGGTGATACCCGCCCCACCTCTGATCGCGCACGAGAAGCGCTTTTTTCCACTTTGGAATCCGAGCTTGGCGCGCTAACTGATAAATATTTTTTAGATTTATATGCGGGTTCTGGCGCGGTTAGCGCGGAAGCGCTTTCCCGAGGAGCTGCGCTAACTCATGCCGTCGAAAACGAAGAGAGCGCCGTGCAGATTGCAAGGAGCAATTTAGAACTTTTCGAAAAGATTGTTGGCTCTGGTACCTATCAAGTTTTTAATTCATCAGTTGCAAGATTTTTGAAAACTAACATAAATATTCAATACGATGCAATATTTATCGATCCGCCATATGGATTTGCTAATGAATTAGTAACTGGTGATTTGGAATTATTGCTTGAGAATAAATTATTAAAATCGAATTCCATCATCGCAGTGGAGCGAGATTCAAAGAGCAAGCCATTCTTATGGCCAAGCGGAATTACGGAGCTGAAGGTTAGAAAATACGGCCATGCGGTGATTTACTATGGATTTCCCTCTCGGAATGGATAAGCACGCGATTTGTTGCTAGCGTTTTCACATGAAGCGCGCCGTCTGTCCTGGATCTTTCGACCCAATCACTTATGGACATCTCGATGTTATCGAGCGCGCCAGCGGATTATTTGATGAAGTCATTGTTGCGGTATTAGTAAATCGAACTAAAGCGAGCCTGTTTAACGTAGCTGAACGAATCGAAATGATTACTGAGGTTACGGCTAAATATAAGAATGTAAAAGTAGATTCTTGGTCTGGGTTATTGGTTGATTTCTGTAGCGAGCATAAAGTTTCAGCAATTGTTAAGGGACTTCGCGCCGTCAGTGACTTTGATTATGAGCTTCAAATGGCACAAATGAACTTGCAATTAAAAGAGGTTGATACCTTGTTTATGGCAACGACTCCAGCTTATTCATTTCTCTCTTCGTCGCTCGTTAAAGAGATTGCAACTTACGGCGGCGATGTTTCAGCCTTAATCCCACCAAAAGTATTGACCCTAGTAAAAGCACGTTTATTGGAAAATGGTGAACATGGACGCAATTGAGAAATTACTTTCAGCGATTACAACGGTGGAGGAAGCCCGATCAGTTCCGCTTTCCGCATCCTGCGTAGTTCATCGCGGCGAACTTTTGGAAATCCTTAACGAAGTTAAAGCAGCCCTCCCTCGAGATTTGGAATCCGCCCAAGATCTTTTGGCTAGTCGTGATGCAATTATTGAAGATGGTCAAGCCAGTGCTGAACAATTAATTGCTCATGCACGCGAAGAAGTTTCACGAATGGTGGAACAGACCGCAATCGTTTCCGCAGCACGCGAAGAATCTTCGAGAATTCTTGATGAAGCGACATTGGCTAATGAATCGCAACGCGAGGACGTTGATGCATACATTGATTCCAGACTCGCCACGCTAGAAGTTATATTAAACAAGACGCTAGATGCGATTAACCGCGGGAGAGAACGGCTTGCTGGCGCAAGCGATAAAGATGTACTTTCGCAACTACGCGACTAACTTATAAATCATGTCGATGAAAATTAATACAAATTCGCCATTTTTTTACAATGCCCATGATTTACCGCGCCGAGCCGGTGAAATGCGCGAAGCAGCGCTGGAAATAAAATTATTGGATAATTTAGGAATTCCTTTGCTTTCCGTCCCATCGGGAAGTTCAGTTTCATTAGGACTTAGATTGGAATCAGTTGATGAAGGAATTCTGGCAACTGGCCAGGTCCACGCAGTTGCAATCGGTGAATGCACTAGATGTTTAGATTCAATAACTTTTCCGATTAATCAAATGTTTCAAGAGCTCTTTGAATATGAAGCTAAACCAGATCGAAAGCAGAAATCCAAGGCGACTGATACTGATGATCTTGATGTTGACGACGCCTTCTTCCTGGTCGGTGATTTCCTCAACTTGGAAACACCAATTCGAGACGCAATAGTTCTTGCGTTACCAATAAATCCGCTCTGCGATGAAGAGTGCGAGGGACTTTGTGTAACCTGCGGCGAAAAATGGGAATCGCTTCCAGATAACCATGAACATGAGGTCATTGATGCCCGTTGGACTGGGCTAGCCAATTGGGATAGTTCGAACGGGAAAAACCCAGAGGTCACCGAGAAATAGCCCCGTTTTTACAAAAGCCTGCCTTATGGGGGATACTTACGCCCTCGTAAAAGATTGCCGTTATAACAAGGAGAACAAAGTGCCACTACCAAAGCGAAAGATGTCCCGCTCGCGCACGCGTTCCCGT
>OFRL01000653.1_pt1 | contig 14516 bp, 12 predicted proteins | sample 1543121 | NCBI WGS metagenome assembly OFRL01 (sample SAMN07774228, study PRJEB24372) | wastewater metagenome | isolation source: Lake Maggiore Cannobio | place: Italy: Cannobio | collected 2016-01
AACGCAATTGAAGCACTGTGTTCGGCGGAAGAGTTTCGAAACAATGCAGGCGAAGGCCAGTTAGACACGAACCCTCTTAAATTAGTCTTGCGCCCCTTCGCGACAGTTCGAGTAGACTCAATTCCGTTCGGAGAAGAATGGGGGTCATTTGTGCAGAAGACTTGATTTGCTATCCTTTTCGATTTCGTTTGTTCGCTGCTCGAACAGATCGGAGCGAATGTTGTCGGCCCCCTGACCATTCGTTGCCCGTGAACGGGTTGACCCACTTCTAAAATGCTTTGTTATGTGGCACCGCTGAGCTTGGTCTCCCGGTTCAGATATGCTTAGTGCTATAGTACACGATAGTGCATGCCACAGGATTTAATAAATCTGCGCCACGTAGATTGCTGTTTCTCACCGCTCAGGTGGGCATCTAGTCCATGTGGAACTCCCAACGGTCAGTTAAACTGTGTTGTTTCCTTATTTGTTTGGAGTTAAGCCGGGCGGTGCTCCAGAATGATCGATAGAGTAGAGTTACTACCGTTGTCGGGCAATATTACTCAGTCTAGTGGTATCAACTTGCGCCTGAATCCTAGTTTGTTCTACAACGCGCTTTTTAATTGAGGGATTTGACCGTGCTGGATAAACGACTGTCCGGGCAGATCGCATGGATCAGTGGCGGTGCATCAGGTATGGGTGAAGCCGTGGCCGAGCTATTTGCAGTGGAAGGCGCGCGCGTTGTGGTGGCTGACATACAACAGGAACGCGGGCAGCTCTTGGTGGCGCGGATCTCCGCAAGCGGCGGCGCGGCCCACTTCTCCGATTGCGATGTCACACAGGAAACGCAAGTTAGGGCTTCTATTGAGGATGCAGCTGCCCGTTTTGGGGGAGTAAATATTCTAGTCAATTGTGCCGGCGTGGTTCATGTGGGTGCGCTCCACGAATATAGCGAAGCCGATTGGGATTTACTGATGGGCGTCAACTTGAAGTCAATTTTCTTTTCATTAAAGCACGCTCTGCCTCATCTCAAGCGTGGCAAGCGTAGTTACGTCGTCAATATCGGCTCGGTTGGTAGCTTAATTACTCAGGGGCTTACTCCCGCTTACATTGCCTCCAAACATGCGGTATTGGGCCTGAGTCGTTCCATCGCTGTGGACTATGCTGCCGATGGCTTGCGCTGCAACTGCATTTGCCCGGGCATCACCGACACTCCGATGCTGCGGTACCACCTGAGCACTTCTAGTGATCCGGCAGCTAACTTGGCTGCCCGCTTACGGCGTGTTCCCATGGGCGTTTCAATGTTTCCACGGGACATAGCCCGCGCAGTCCTCTTTCTGTCATGCGAGGATTCCTCAGGCATTACAGGTACCTCGCTCGTGGTCGATGGCGGTTATATTGCTACCGCCGAGTGGGAGACTGCTGCCCCAACCCAGTTCATGAAGTACCCGCTTTGAAAAACAAACTTGCGTGTGCTGATTTTACATTTCCGCTGTTGTCCCATGACCAGGCGCTACAGCTCATCTCGCTGCTTAACTTTGAAGGAGTTGACATCGGCTTCTTCGAGGGCCGCTCTCACCTATGGCCATCGCGTGAGTTCAAAAATATTTCTCGCACCGCACGCTTACTGCGCAAAAAGCTCGACAGCCTTGGCCTCAAACCCGCTGATTTCTTTCTTCAATTGGCGCCTGACTTTCAGTCGTTGGCCATTAACCACACTGAAGACCGTCGGCGGCATAAAGCGCGCGAGTGTTTTCTGAAAATTCTCGAGTACGCTGCTGAATCCGGTGGCTCGCACGTTACTATCCTGCCCGGAGTACATTTCAAGGAGGAGTCCCGGGCTAATTCACTGTCGCGATGTGTCGATGAATTGGCTTGGCGCGTTGCCCAAGCTCGTCAGCACCGCATCACACTGGCCGTGGAAGCCCACATCGGCTCCCTTGTGCCACACCCCACCCTGGCTGCTGAACTCATCAGGCGAGTACCTGGCCTCACTCTTACGCTTGATTACACCCACTTTACGCGCAGCGGTCTTTCTGACTCATTGATAGAGCCACTTATCAAGCATGCCAGCCACTTCCACATGCGCGGTGCACGCCGCGGCCGGCTGCAAGAACGGCTGGAAAACAGCACCATTGATTACCAGAGAGTTATGAAATGTTTACAGCGAGTCAACTACAAAGGTTGGATTGGAATTGAGTACGTTTGGATAGACTGGGAGCATTGCAACGAATGCGACAACATCTCAGAGACCGTCCTTTGCCGGGACTTCATTCGCAAACTCGGATAATAAAACTTGGTCTAGTAGTTTTGCGGATTGTGGCAGGGTGCTCTGCCGTGTTACAAATGGAGGCCCCTTGCCGGGCGTAAATCTCCCTGGCGAAAAGCCACAGGTATGGGGCGCACCACCTATCTCTTCTACCGCGCCGTCATACCTTAGCAAGTGACCCCCGAATTTTTTGCGGGATACTATGGTACTAGAAGAAACCAATCTTTAGTAACTATAAATTATTCGCCACTGGCACGGATTGTGACTTCACATTCTTTGGAAACGGATCATACGATTGAATGTATGGTGTTTTTGGTTTGGCGATCAAGTACAATAGTTGCGCACCGAGTTTGTCCGACCCGGCCGCCTAACATATCGCGGTTTGTATGGCGGAAGATTAAACAGGGATATTATTATGGATGAGACGATCATAGATAAAAGCCGTGACTTTTTCACATCAGTCGTCAAGCCAATTTTGGACAAAGAGTTCCCGACCGAAACCAGCCAGGCATGTTTTGGATTCTTTGGCTATGGTTCCGAGGTTTTGCACCAGGATGACGCTCTTTCCAAAGACCACCACTGGGGTATGCGCATTAACGGGCTCCTTCCAGATCGGTTGTTCAAAAACTGCCACGAAGAAATTCAGAAGGTGGTGCGCGTTCAACTGCCGGACACATGGCGCGGACAGGCGCTCGCTGGGATGCTCTCAGGGGGACAGTGCCTTTCGTTACTTAGTTTTGAAGACTATCTCACACAAACAATTGGTATAGATCACGCCCCAAGAATTTTCGAGGAATGGTTGGGTATTCCAGAAGAGGACATAATGCACATAGTGGCGGGCGAGATCTGGCATGATCCATCTGGACGCTTCACTGCTATTCGGCAGACTCTCGACGGCTACTATCCGGAACCAGTGCGCCTGCGGCGGATTGCGCATTGGTGCCGATATTTCTCCGGGATGGGTACCTATGCGCTAAAGCGCGCAATTCTGCGCGGGAACGAGCTTTATGCGACGACCACGTTTGCCAAGGCAATCCGCTTGGGGATACAGCTGGCTTTCCTGCTCGACAAAAAGTACTTCCCGTATGACAAATGGCTTTTGGCCTACTTTGAGCGCCTACCACGACTCGCCGGTCCCCTGCGTCCGCTCGTCAACGAAGCGGTGGCACTATCCACAGGATGGGACCGTAAGCTGGAACTATTGGACAACATGGCTGATATTCTTGATGCAACAATGGTAAATGACGGCATTATAAAAAGGCACCCAAAGTTTGGAGGCTCAGCCACTTCTGGCTATCGAATAGCCGAGCATGCGTATGCTGAGATTATTCAGGGCCTTCCCGAAAAAATTAGAACTGTGGTGCCTGTGTGGGACCAGATTTATTTTGAGCGGTGGCATAGTGGATACGTAAGCACTCTTGATCTGGCTCTGTGGGACGAAATGTTAAATTTGACACCGGTCAACTAGGAGTCCAAATGAATTCCAAAGAACGCGTTCTGGCGACTATGCGCCATGAACCTACAGACCGCACCCCGATAGATTGCTGGCTCTACCAAAAACAGTTTGTGGAAAAGCTAGAAGCAGATTACGGTCCACGCGACAAGTTTTGGGATGAATTCAACATTGATATCAATATTGGCTTTGTGCCGTGGCCTAATCAACTTGGAAAGAAGGTGGATGTTACCGAATTGGAAAATATAGATCTGGGAGATCCGCGTGATCCGCGATGGCTGGAGCATGTCAATTGGGCGGATGATTTTGCCGGCTCGAACGTCAAGGATGCCATCGCAAGGTATGGCGATCGACGGGCGGTGATTGCGCACATGTGGGGCATGGTGGAGGGTACCAGTTCATTTTTGGGCATTGAGAACTGCTGGCGAAATCTTGCAGAGCATCCAAATCTAATGCTGGCGTGGTTTAGCCGCTATGCAGATTGGCTGTGCGGGCTCGTCGATAGCCTCGCAGGTGCCGGTGTCGATGCCATCACCCTGTCTGATGATTGGGGCAGCAACAAGACTATGCTGTTCTCGCCGCGCATGTGGCGCCGTATGATCAAGCCATATGCAGCCAGGGTGGTGCAACACGCGCGATCCCTCGGTTTACCGGTAAATTTGCATAGTGACGGGTATATCTGGGATATTATCGATGACCTTTTCGAGGTCGGGTACACCTCACACCACCCTGTGCAGGAGAGCGCCGGCATGGAGCCGGTGAGCATTAAGGAGAAATACCGGGGCAAGTTGGTGATTTACGGCTCCCTAGACGTAATTGATGGCCTGCTGAAATATGATCATCAGCCCCTAAAAGATTACATTACCAAACGATTTGAGGTATATGCACCCGGTGGTGGCTTCATATTTAACAGCGGGCATTTTGTCCAACCTGACATTCCGCCGCTTAGGCTAATAAGAGCTTACGAGACAGTAAATGAATTGGCTCAGAAGTATGGAATTTAATGAAGCGTTGGTCCCAGCTAAAGTCTTTTGGATTGGCTCAGATCACCCATTCGATATGCAGGAAGCATATCTTCGCTTCCGACAAAAATGGCAGGTAAACCGGCAAACAGCACCTTCAAAGCTATTTATAAGTGCAGACAGCCGCTACAAGCTGTGGGTCAATGGTCAATATATTGCGCGCGGTCCGGCGCGCAGTTGGCCGCATGCCCAATGCTTGGATTGCTTAGATATCTCCGCGCATCTGCAACTGGGGCATAACTGTCTCACTATACAGGTCTACCAACCGGGTTACTCGCACTTTGCGTATGTGCATCGCGGTGCAGCGGGCCTTATTGCGTGGCTAGCTAACGACAGCGAAACTATGCTGGTGACTGACCAATCGTGGCGCACGCGGCGCGATTTCTCTTTTGCGGAAGTTGTTCCGCGAATATCGATTTATGGTACTGGGTTGGAAGACCGAAATTTGGCACTTGATGATGACTGGCAAAGCTTGGATTACGATGATACAGACTGGTCGCAAGCGCGGATTGTGGCTTCTCCCGGCGGTTACCCATGGTCGGCTTTGCAACTGCGCTCACTGCCATTATTAGTAGAGCGGCCAGTTTCTATTTGTTTGTTGGAACTGCGGATCGGATTGGTACCAGCTGTCTCTTGCGCAGATGTGCATGTGGACCTCCGGCGTGGCTGGGCGGATGCTCAGCAAATATCTGCCGAGCAGTTGGATGCCAGCATTGATGGAAAAGGAGCTGGTTCTAAGGATTGGTATATTGTTGGGCTTTTTCCGGGGCAGGCTGCTTATTATCTATTTGATCTCGGGCGGGATTTCATTGCTCAGGGCTGGGTCGAAATCGAAGGCGCATGCGGCGAGGAATACGTGGTGGTGAGTTATGCAGAGAAAGTTATTGCGGACCAACTAGTTCTTTCCGACCCGCGCACCTACTGTCGTGTGCGATTGACCGACCGCTTCCGCCTCCGCTACGGCAACCAGCATGCCCAATCGTACTCACTGCGTGGTGGGCGCTATTTGTTGTTCCAGATCGTGGGTCCATCTGGTCGAGATTTACGTGTGCGCTTTCACGCAACTGTCTCTGAATACCCACTGGAGCTTTCGAACTCGTTAGAGACTTCTGATCTTGCGCTTGCAAAAATCATTGTGCTTTGCGAAGATACATTCCGGGCGTGCTTGCTGGATGGATTTATCGACAGCACCTGGCGTGAAAGCTCGCAGTGGATGGGCGATGCCCTGCCACAGGCGCTTATAATGGCATCCATGTCGGCTGATACGCGCCCGCTGCGGCGCGTGATCGAAATGGCTGCGCTTGGCGCATATCCGGACGGCATATTACCAAGCGTCCTGCCAGGGGAGGTACATGCTTATACGGTGACGGATTACAACTTTATCTGGATCGAATTGTTGAGCCTTGATTGGAAACTAAACCGCGACGGAGATTTTGTGGCAGCAATGTGGCCTACGCTGGTCAAGATTCTTGAGCGTTTTCATCAAGACTGTCTCACTGACCAACTAATAACTAGTCAGCCGGGACGTCGCCTTTTTCTGGACTGGTCACCGCTTTCGCGGCGGGAACCCAATGCTGTCTACAACCTGCACTATCTTTTTGCGTTAACTACTGCCGCAGCGCTTGCGAGGGCTCGCAACGCCTCGGTTGAAGCGGACGTCTTTAATTTGCGGGAACGCGCTTTGCGATCTGCCATCCGGTTCGCATTCTGGAAAGATGGCGTCTGGTGGGACGACGCTGAGCGGTCAACTTACTCTCAAGTGGCCACTGCGCTGGCACTTTTGGCCGGAGCCGCAGATACTGAGGAGCAGCCAGCTTTACTAGATGCGCTGGCTGCGCGCTCACTGAATTTAATCGACGCACATGATTCCAGCAGGATGGTACTGGCAAGCCCATTTATGCACCATTATGTTTTTGAGGCGCTTCGGCAGGGCGGAAGGTCGGACGAAGTGATCGAGATCATTCGGGGGCGGTGGGGTCGATGGGTTGAAGCCAATTGCCCAACCACCTGGGAAAATTGGAACGTAGACTTCCCAGATGGTTCGCAGTGCCATGCTTTTTCTGCACACCCACGCTATCATTTGGCTGAAATAGCCCGTGAACGCGGAGGGTTATAAATGCCGATATTTGTTTTGTTGCATGAATATGCGCCTGCACCTAACTTTGTAGCCCCTAATTGTCTTTGTTTCTAGATTGAGCATGTTACGACGCGGTAGTACACGTGAGAAATACCCACCAAAATTTACCTCAAGCAATGCGCGGATCGCAATATTGACTCTACGCGTATGCCGGAAACGCCTAAGCCAGGTCGTGATATCTCATTTATGATCCATGGAGGTTGAAAATAAGTTCATGAAGCGAATAGCGTTTATGTTAAAGGTGAAGCAAGATAAGCTCGCTGAGTATCGGGCGCATCATATGGCAGTTTGGCCCGAGATGCTCGATGCCCTGCGGCGTACGGGTTGGCACAACTACTCGTTGTTTCTGCGGGATGACGGTTTGCTTGTTGGTTACTTCGAGGCAGCAGAAAATTTTCGGGTGTCGTTAGATGGAATGGCCCGGGAGCAAATTAACCAACTCTGGCAGGATTTTATGGCCCCATACTTCGAGAATTTTGGGGGAGCGCACGCTGATCAGAACATGCAGGAATTGGACGAGGTTTTTCATTTGGATTGACGTGACAGATTTCGCAAACTCTGGTAAAGTTTGCGTAGCTGGAACTAAATTTAGCATGCCATACACCCCGCTACAGGAGTACTGCAATGTCAGAACCGATTAGGAAGGCATTTTTGCTTCGGCTGAAGCCAGACGCGCTTGAGAAATACATCTACTGGCATAACAACCTGTGGCCAGATCTCAAGCAGGAGATTGCGACGCAGGGCATCATTGAGATCTCACTTTACCAGGTCGACGATATGGTTATGTTGTTCTCGACAGTTAGAGACGAGGAGTCGTGGGCGCGGTTGTGGGACTCCGAAGTCCACCGCCGCTGGGCTGAGGTGATGTCGCCTCTGATGCATTATCGGCAGGATGGTGTTGTGGACTCCCGCGCGCTACGAGAAATTTGGCATCACGTACCGGGCGTAAAGGGTTAGGGGTAGGTGGCTGCATATGATGTAGTAATAATTGGGGCCGGCTCCGCGGGTTGTGCCCTAGCACACAGTGTCTCTGCAGATCCGTCAGTTTCTGTGCTCCTGCTTGAAGCGGGTGGCTCGGACGACCGACGTGCAATTCGCGTGCCCCATGAATACTTTAGTCTCTGGGGAACAGATGTTGACTGGCAATACCGCTCTACACCGCAACCCGGTACGGAAGGGCGTGTACACGTGCTTCCGCGTGGACGGGTACTAGGTGGCAGCAGCAGTCTGAACGGTATGGTATGGCTGCGTGGTGCCGCGTCCGACTATGACCGGTGGGCAGGGAGTGGGTGTATCGGTTGGGATTGGACATCAGTACGATCAGCTTTTGAGGAATTGGAGCAGTGGCAGCGCCCTTCGTGGTTGCCGATGCGCAATATTCTCTCTTCGACCATGGTCGAAGCGGCGATTCAAGCCGGTCTGCCGTGGAATCCAGACTTCGATACAGGCATGCTCGATGGTGCGGGCTGGAATCGTTCTGCTATCGTAGATGGCGAGCGCTACAACTCCCACCGTGCCTTCGTAGTTCCCATCCGTAACAGACTGAACCTCACAGTTCGGACTGGAACTAAGGTACTTGAAGTGTTACTGGATGGCAATCGGGCCACTGCGGTGATGGTAGTTTCCGATGATCGTGGAATAGAAACAATTTCAGCCGGCGAGGTGGTGCTCTCGGCTGGTGCTTTTGATTCGCCACGGTTGCTGATGCGCTCAGGTATTGGGCCGGCGGCACACCTAAAGGAAGTTGGGATCAAACCGCGGGTGGATTTACCAGTCGGAGATAACCTGATCGATCATCTGCTAATTGGAATTGTGTACACCTCTCGCCAGCCTGTTCCCGAATTAAACGCCTATGCGACAGAAGCCTGCGCTTTCGCCCGGTCCACCCCTCAGCGCCCCGATTCTGATATCGAGATTTCTTTTGCAAAAGAGCCGCATTTTGCACCTCTGGCGACCGATGGGCTGCCGCGCTTCACTATTATTCCGGGAATCACTAAGCCGAAGAGCAGGGGTACGGTCCGTCTTACTGGCAGTGCTCCTGACGATCCAATTGCAATCGACCCCAACTACTTTAGCCATCCGGACGACATGGGTATGATGATCGCCGCTGTCCGGCTAAGTCGAAAGATTGGGGCGCAGGCTGCCTTGGCGGAATGGAACGCAGATGAACATTTTCCTGGAGTGGATATTGAAAGTGACGAAGCGATTTCCGCCTACGTGCGGCGCGACGTTAGTACTTGGTTTCACCCGGTGGGCACGTGCCGCATGGGAACTGGCGCGGGTGCTGTAGTCGACCCTCAGTTGCGTGTCCATGGGGTTGCCGGGCTGCGAGTGGCTGATGCCTCAATCATGCCTGACATCGTCTCAGTCAATACCAATGCAGCTTCCACAATGATTGGGTGGCGGGCCGGCCTACTCATCCGTTCCTAGCTGTCGCTTACTCTGTCCGAGAAATTTAGGTAGCTAAAGCGATGTTATATTTCGCCGCTTGTAATTTTGCACGGACCGGGATTGCAATTCCCAGTTTGGATTTAAATCTTACGTGCCCGGGTAACTAATTTTGACCCATTCACCCCAAGTTGTTTTGGAAATTCGGCACATTGCCAAAAAGTTTGATACGACTCAGGCGCTTGATGATGTCTCGTTTAAGCTATTTTCCGGAGAGATTCACGCACTACTAGGTGAGAACGGTGCTGGTAAATCAACATTAATTAAGATCGTAACTGGAGTCCATCAGCCCGATCAGGGTGAAATCGCTTTGGAGGGTCGAACAATCAGAATTCGCAACGCGGTGGAGGCACAAGGTTACGGAATTGCAGCCATATATCAAGAGCCGATGATTTTCCCTGACTTAAGCGTGGCCGAAAATATTTTCATCAGCCATCGGGCTCAGGGTGCGATCATACGTTGGGGCAGTATGTGTCGCGCCGCCGAGTCGATACTTGCCAAGTTGGGCGTCACCATTGATGTGCGGCAGTCGGCGCGCGGCCTAACACTGGCTGCTCAACAAGCTGTGGAAATCGCTAAAGCTATTTCGCTAAACGTGCGTGTATTGATCATGGATGAGCCAACTGCTTCGCTGTCGGCGCACGAAGTAGCACAGTTGTTTAAGGTGGTGGCCACTTTGCGCGCACGGGGTGTTGCCATCCTGTTTATTAGCCATCGAATGGAAGAGGTATTTGAGATTGCCGACCGGGTCACAATTTTGCGGGACGGGAAGAGAATATCTACTTTGCCACGTGCTGAAGTAACAGCTGAGAGTGCAATTCGCGACATGGTTGGGAGAAAGCTGGAGGAGTTTTTCTCCAAAAGCCACATTCAGCCAGGTAAATTATTACTGTCTGTGCGCGGACTGCAGAAAGCAGGAGTTTTCAAGGATATCAGTTTCGAAGTGTATCGCGGAGAAGTGTTAGGCTTTGCGGGATTGGTTGGCTCGCGGCGCACAGATGTCGGACTGGCACTGTTTGGCATCGAACCAGCGGATAGTGGTGTGGTCATCATTGATGGCAAGTCGGTGGAAGTGCGCTCGCCGGATCAGATGCTTCAACTCGGCATTGCTTATGCCACCGAGGATCGCCGTGGGCTTGGTTTGACGATGTCCATGTCAATAGCGTCAAACATATCATTGCCAACGCTGCGAAAATATCTGACGCGTTTGGGTCTGATCAAGCGGGCGGAGGAAGATTCTGCCGCCGAAAAATCACGCGAGCGCCTTGCAATTCGTGCCGTATCTGTGCGCGTCAATGTTGCCCAATTGTCTGGAGGCAATCAGCAGAAAGTCTTGTTGAGTAAATGGCTCAATGCCGGTCCGCAACTACTCGTGTTGGACGAACCAACGCGCGGCATTGACGTGGGCGCAAAAGCCGAGGTGCATCACATGATCAATGATTTGGCGGCACAGGGCTTGGGGATTATTCTCATTTCATCTGATCTACCGGAGATTCTGGCAATGAGTGATCGCATCTTGGTAATGCGTGAAGGCCGTCAAATGGGCATCTTTCCGCGAGCGGAAGCTACCCAAGAGAAAGTATTAGGCGCCGCCATGGGACAGACAAGCAGCGGGCTAGGAGATCATTGATGCAAAACGTCAGGCGGTATTTGCGCCCTGAGCAGCTCCGCGAGCTGAGCTTGGTATTTCTATTAATTGTCACAGTGGTATTTTTTAGTACACAAATCGACGGATTTTTTAGCGGGCGTACCTTCGGCCGTATTTCCACAACGGTTGCAATTATTGCGGTCGTTGCGATTGGCGAGACCTTGGTCATTCTCACTCGAAATATTGATTTGTCGGTGGGTTCAATTGTGGGCTTCACGGCTTATTTCGTTGGTACCCAACTTGTCAATCACAATAGTATGCCGCCGCTCGCTGCTATTGCTCTAGCCGTTTGTGTTGGCGGAACAATGGGTCTCATAAATGGAGTGGTCGTGTCGTATGGTCGCGTGCCGTCAATAATCGTTACATTGGGCACGCTGGCTATCTACCGAACATTGTTGGTAAATTATTCTAATGCGAAAACTGTCCTGACCCGTGACCTTCCGGAGTGGTTGCTTGACTTGCCACGCGCAAATCTGTTCAAAGTAGGAGAACTTGATTTTCGCCTCATGGTTGGGGTGGCGTTGGCGCTGGTAGTAGTTTTCCAACTGATCGTTACGTATCTACCGTTTGGCCGTAGGCTGTACGCAATTGGGTCCAATCCTGAAGCCGCCCGAATGGCAGGTTTCCCAATGCAGAGAATTATTCTGACGGCTTATGTCGTTTGTGGCATGCTCTCGGGCTTTGCTGGTTTTATGTTTCTTGCCCGCTTTGGGAATATCACTGTAGTGGCTGGGCAAGGCATGGAATTATCGGCGATTGCGGCGGTCGTTGTTGGCGGAGTGAATATCTTTGGCGGATCTGGCACGATGATTGGAGCGCTACTGGGCGCTTTGATGATTAACACACTAGAGCAAAGTCTGATTAGGTGGCTGCAAATTAGCGAGTTCTGGCGTGACGCACTGCTTGGATTATTGATTCTGATGGCAGTCGCGACTGATGCAGTGATCATAGATCGGCTCCGTAAATTTTGGGCGCGGAGTGGAATGCACTATCAAGTGGATTCTGCGCCCCTCCGGGTACAGGAAAAATATGAAAATAAGCCGTAATTTGCAAAGGCTTATAAGTTGGGAGGGGTTGTTACTTGCCATTTTAGTGGTATCCGTTGGCATAAATGTTGCTCAATCGCCCGTATATCTGACTAGCGAAAATCAGGTAAACCTGTTTCAGCTCTTCGTCGAGAGGATTATTGTCGCCCTGGCGATGGCCCTTGTCATTATTAATGGTGAAATTGACCTTTCAGTGGCGTCGGTAATGGGCTTGGCGTGCTGTGTGTTGGCTGTCCTTCACGATCAAGGTGTGCCTTTAGTGGCCGCTATTTTTGTTGCACTGTTAGTTGGTATTATTGTTGGTTTATTTAACGGATTTTGGATAGCTTACATGGATCTACCTTCTCTTGCGGTCACGCTGGCTGGATTAATTGGGTATCGGGGCGTGGCTCGCATCTTAATTGAAGACCGTTCCATAGGTAGCTTTCCAGAGTGGTTTAATAACTTAGGCCAGAAGCCGTTTCTAGGAGTCATGCCGCTTGCCTCGCTAATCTTCCTAGCATTGTTTGTCGTGGCAATCGTAGTACTACAATATTCGGCATTTGGTCGCTATGTTTACGTAATCGGAAACAGTCGCGAAGTTGCGCGGTATTCTGGGGTGCGGGTGCGCCGGGTAAAAATGCTTCTATTTGTTGTCTCTAGTACTGCTGCGACAGTGGCTGGTTTGCTGCTTGCAGCCCGATTGGGCGCGGTGCGCGGTAGCACTGCAGAGGGATTTGAACTGGATATAATCACGATGGTACTACTGGGGGGCGTCAGTGTATTCGGTGGCAGCGGAACAATAATTGGTGTAGGTCTGTCGATATTGTTAATTCTAAACCTTCGCAATGGCATGTCGCTGTCAAATATAACCGGCAATACCCAGACTGGTGTAATTGGGGCACTTTTAATATTGTCGGTGTTAATCCCCAATTGGTTGGGGGATATGCGTGTAATGTATAATCTACGCTGGGGCGCGGCGCGGCGGCGCCCAATAGAAGAATAATTCCCCGCACGGGTTTGGATGAGTGTGGGCAACAAATGCCTGATGGAGGGGTGAAACATAGATTAGAAACAAAGTTACATAGAGGTTGCTAGTTCGAACTTAGGTGATTTGGTGTATGACAAACTGGAGACAAATATATACATGAAGAAACTGAGTGTTTGCGCAAATGTACTCACAATTACTATGCTGCTGCTTGCCGCCTGTAGTCCAGCTGCGACTGCAGTTCCGGCTGCGGCTGCGACCGCGGCACCTGCGGCAACTTCGGCGCCCGCGGCGGCTGAAGCTCCAAAGGAAACTGGACCCGCCAAGGCGACTGCTGGCCAGGCGGTGAGCATGGTGTTACTGCCAAAGTTTCTGGGCATTTTGCCTTTCGATCAAGCCCATACGGGTGCATTGGAAGCTGAGGCAGAGTTAAAGAATCCAACCGCGCTGCAATTTCTGGGACCGACGCCAGAGAACAGTGTCGCTGGCCAGATTGAGATAATTACCACGGCAACCACGCAGAAGGTGGGCGCGATCATGCTTTCCAATAACGCTGGTGACCAAATCGCTCCGGTTGCCAAAGCGGCGGTAGCGGCGGGGATCAAGGTTGTGACCTGGGATTCTCCCATCCCGTCAGCGGAAGGCGAGCAAGTGTTTGTGGCGCAGGTGGACTTTGCTGAGATTGGCAAAGTGATGGCCGACATGGCTCTGAGCATTTTAGGTGCAGGTGGTGGAAAGTTTGCAGTGCTGTCCGCGTCGCCTGATGCAGCCAACCAGAATGCCTGGATAAAGGCTATGAAGGAAGCGCTGACAGACTCGAAGTACGCCAAGCTGACGTTGCTGGACACGGTATATGGCAACGACCAGTCTGAAGAATCGTACAGTCAGGCACTGGCGCTCGTGGACAAGTACCCTGACATGGGATTAATCATGTCCCCAACGAGTGTTGGCATTGTGGCAGCAGCCAAAGCGATGACGGATGAGGGGCTGTGCGACAAGGTAAAAGTTAGTGGCCTGGGGCTTCCGAGCGAGATGGTGTCGTATACCATGAAAGGGTGCGCTCCAGAGTTTGCTCTCTGGTCATTTGTGGACTTAGGATATCTGACCTACTACACTTCCTACATGATGGCGACTGGTGCCATTAAGGGTACCGAAGGCGAAATGTATGAGGCGGGGCGAATGGGTACCTATACCATCACAAAAGACCCGACTCGTGACGCGGGATTGCGTGTTTTGATGGGTCCGTTTACTGTCTATAACAATAAGAATGTTGAGGCAGCGTCTAAGTAATAAATCAGACTAAGCAATAGTCTGATGTTCATCAGGCCCTCGATGTCTTCAACGACCTTGAGGGCCTTTTGTGTATTTTCCAATAATGTCGGTTAGAGCAAAGGTGGTAGCGTGTTGCAATGGTGTCCTTTACTTACTAAATAAATGGATAAATCAATATCTGAGTTAATCTAGCTGGTTTGAGGCAGCTGCCGGCAATCCATAGTTTGCTCACATGCCGGGCGGGCGGCGCCGCCATAAGTTTGTGGCCGCCTCAAACG
>OFRL01000658.1_pt1 | contig 14414 bp, 14 predicted proteins | sample 1543121 | NCBI WGS metagenome assembly OFRL01 (sample SAMN07774228, study PRJEB24372) | wastewater metagenome | isolation source: Lake Maggiore Cannobio | place: Italy: Cannobio | collected 2016-01
CCGCGCGCCGCCGCATGTGCCATTTCTACAACGCAGGATTACCACCACAATGTCTGGTCAAACTCCAACTCCGGGATAGGCTCAGAGCCCAAGTCCGCAGGCTCGATCAAGCGCACATAACTCCAACAGACTCTGGGGAGCGCACGCCGCTGCGCGTGCCGGGGCCAGCCAAGCGCTGGGCACAGAGGATGTGCCGGCGTGCGCGTGTTCTTCCATTCGCTTGGCTGTGATATCGTTGCCGAATTCGATGGTCGCCCGCACTCTGTTTATAAAATAACATGCGTTTTGCCATAGGTGAGTTCGCCCACGAAACCAACACTTTCTGTCCTGGTTTCACCGAACTCGACGCGTTCAAATCGACATTCTGGTGCGAGGGCGATGAGATTTTCACCCGTAACCGCGGAGTACGAAACGATCTGGGTGGAATGATCGCCGCTGGGGAGCGCCTCGGGATCGAGTTAGTTCCGACCCTTGCAACGACCACCGAACCATCCGCCACCGTATCCAAACATGCCTACGAAACAATCCGCGACACCCTCTTTGCGAGAATTCAGTCAGCCGGGCCGTTCGATGCAATCTGCCTGGCGCTCCATGGCGCTGGCTCTGCAGATGGGATCGAGGACATGGAAGGCTTGTTTCTAGCCGAACTACGCGCGCTCGTCGGGGCACAAATCCCGGTGGTGGTCTCGCTCGATCTCCACGGGAACACCACAGCGGCCATGATTGAGCACGCGACCGCCGCGCTCTACTGTCACAGTTATCCGCACATTGACACCTACGACCGCGGCATCGAGATCGTTGAAATGGCGGCGAGAATTCTAAGCGGGGAGATCAAGCCGGTGAAGCACTTGTTGCGCCTGCCGATCACAATTCCACCCTCTACTACCTTCAGCGGGCCAGCCAAGTTAATTAATGAGCGCTGTTTCGAATGGGAAAAGCACCCTGCGGTGCTCGATTGCAACTTTACGCACGGTTTCCCACATACCGATGTCTCAGTGATCTGCAGCTCCATTCTGGTCACAACCAACAACGACCCTGAGCTGGCGAAAATCGTGGCGCAGGATGTAGCTACTTTGGTGATCGAGAGACTAGAAGATTTTCGGCAAAGCCTCCCAGACGCCGCCGAAGCGATTGCTCAAGCGCTGGCCGCAACCGCATTTCCGGTCATCGTGGCCGAGGTTTCGGACAACCCCGGGGGCGGAGCGCCAGGCTGTGGCACGCACTTGCTGCGCGCACTGCTCGCTGCAAATGTGCGTGCTACATGCTTTGGTTTTATCTGGGACTCCAATACTGCTGCTCAGGCGCATGCAGCAGGCGTCGGGGCAACAATTGGGGTTTCTCTCGGTGGATTCACCGACGGTCTTCACGGCACGCCGATTGCTGCACAAGCATACGTAAAGTCACTGACCGACGGAAAATTCATCCTCGTCAACCCGATGGGCGCGGGGAGCACAGTCAATCTCGGTAAAATGGCGCGGCTTATTATCGGCAATGTCGATGTGTTGGTCGGGTCTAATCGGGCACAAACACTCGACAAGCAGCTTTTCTTGCTGCACGGAATAGACGTCGGCCAAATGCGGATTGTTGCGCTGAAATCGCAGCAGCACTTTCGCGGTGGCTTTCAGGAGACTGCCGGCACCATCATCCGCACAGACACTCCCGGCTTCACCACCAGTGACCTGTCGCAATTGCCATACAAAAACATCACACGCCCGATTTGGCCGCTCGATCCGCTTCCCAAGTTCCATATTTGAAATCGCGAGGAATCACACCGGGCTAGGAAACAACACGGTCACACTCAAATAACCAACTTTGTAGACTGCGCAATGTACTTTGATTGCACGCGCTGGGGCGATCAACAGCAGACAAATTCGCGGCATCTTAATTGTTGGGCCACGGCTCGTTAGATAACTCAGTTCGAGACCCGACAGTGACAAAAGGAAATTGGGGGGCGCACTCCAGCGCCGCGCACAGCGGACACTTAAACTTTTCGGTAACTAAGTTCAGCCGCCAACATTGACACGCCCCTGCGCGGCTGCTACACTCCTGTTAACATTTACGGGGAGCTTGGTGATCCAGGCTGAGAGGCGGGCATGCAGCCCGCGACCCGCTGAACCTGTTCCGGATAATGCCGGCGAAGGGAGCACCGCATTGCGCACAACCACCTTTCGCCCAAGGGTGGTTTTTTGTTGCACAATACAAAGCCGCAGAGACTGGCGCTGGTGGTGGCCAATGGTCCGCTGCCGGATGGGGTGGCGCAGCTGGCCAAGTTTGCAGCAGTGGCAGCGCTGCGTGTGGCGGTTGATGGCGGCGCGCGCCACTTTATGGCTGCCGGCCTGACGCCGCACTTTCTGGTGGGCGACCTTGATTCGCTGCCGGCCGCCGAAGCAGACGCGCTGCAAAAAGCCGGGGTGCAGGTGCTGCGCCATCCGGCGCGCAAAGATGCCACAGACCTGGAGCTGGCGCTGGATGTGGCGCTTGCGCAAGGCGCGGACGACGTGGTGGTGCTGGCGGCGCTGGGCGCACGCTGGGACCAGACACTGGCAAACATGCTGCTGCTGGCGCTGGAACGCTTTGGCCGCGTGCCCATGCGCGTGGTGGAAGGCGCGCAAACGCTGCGCGTGCTGCGCCCCGGCCGGCCACACCAATTGGCAGGCGCCAGCGGCGACACACTTTCGCTCATTCCCATCTCCGGCCCGGCTGCGGGCATCACCACCAGCGGGCTGGACTACCCGATGCAGCACGGCACACTGCCGTTCGGTGCCACGTTGGGCGTCAGCAATGTGCTCACTTCCGCAATCGCCAGTGTGACGCTTGAGTCCGGACTGCTGCTTGCGATACATATTTCCCATGTCCAGTAACAACTGCAGCGCTGGATTGAAACTGCTGCATCAACGATTGTGGTGCTTTGGCGTTGGCACAATGCTGGCGCTGGCTGCCGGATGTGCAAACTCTGCTGCCACAATCAACGCAACAATGGCAGCCAGCCCGGTTCCGGCAGCTACCCCCACAAGCGCAGCGCCGGTAACGCTCACGTTGCTTGCGTATGACTCCTTCACACCATCAGCGAACATTTTTGATGCGTTTACAAACCAAACCGGCATCAAAGTGCAACTGGCACTTGCTGGTGATGCGGGCGAGCTTGTGACCAAGGCCGCGCTTACCGCAGGCAAGCCGGAGGGCGACGTGCTGTGGGGCGTGGACAACACGCTGCTGTCGCGGGCGCTGCAGGCCGACATGTTTGTGCCATACGCAGCGCCGAACCTGGCGTACATGGATCCAGCCGTAACTGCGCTGGTGCCCGGGCACGCAGTTACGCCGGTTGATACCGGCGACGTGTGCATCAACTACGACATTGCGTGGTTCAAGGCGCGCAGCCTTGCGCCGCCGCTCACGCTGCAGGATCTGGCCAGCGCCGCTTATAAGGATCTGCTCGTCACGCCCAGCCCGCTCACCGCTTCGCCGGGGCTGGCGTTCTTGTTAGCCACGGTTGCGGAATTTGGCGAGGACGGCTGGCAGGCTTACTGGACGCAGCTGCGTGCGAATGGCGTGCTGGTTGTGGATGGCTGGACGGAGGCGTACTACACGGAGTTCTCAGGATCGTCCGGCAAGGGATCGCGGCCGCTGGTGGTGAGCTACGGCTCCAGCCCGCCGGCAGAGGTGATCTATGCCGACCCGCCCATCGCCACGGCGCCGACTGCCGCAGTGCTGCGCACGTGCTTTCGGCAGGTGGAATTTGCCGGCATATTGCGCGGCACTGCGCACGCGCGCGAGGCACAACTGCTGCTCGATTACCTCACAAGCGTTGCGTTTCAAGAAGACCTGCCGCTGACATTGTTTGTGTACCCGGTGCATCAAGCGGCTGCGCTGCCGGAAGCATTCATCAAGCATGCGCAGCGCCCGGCTGCACCCCTGCAAGTGGACCCGGCGCGCATCGCTGCGCAGCGCAGCGCGTGGCTGGATGAATGGACCACGCTGGTGCTGCGCTAGGCGGCCGTGAACAGCAGCCGCTCACCGTATCGCAGCGCTGCGCCGTGGCTGGCAATTGCACCGGCACTGCTCTTGCTGGTGTTTTTTGTGTGGCCGCTGGCCGGCATTGTGGCGCGCGGCGCAAGCGGCGCAGCGTTTGCTAAGCTGTTTGAAAACCCGGCAATTGCGCCGGTGCTGTGGTTTACGGCTTGGCAGGCGCTGGCAAGCACGCTCCTCACGCTTGTGGTGGCGCTGCCGGTGACGCATATTTTGGCGCGCTACCACTTTGCCGGGCGGCGCTTGCTGCTGGCACTGGTGAGCACGGCCTTCGTGCTGCCCACGGTGGTGGTGGGCGCAGCATTCTTGGCGCTGCTGCCTCCCGCGTGGCACCGCACGGTGTGGGCAATCATTGCCGCGCATGTTTACTTCAACAGCGCGGTGGTGGTGCGCGTGGTGGGCAGCCGCTGGGAGCAGCTGCACCCGCACATGGCGGATGCTGCGCGCACGCTGGGCGCCAGCCCGCTGCGCATATTGCGTACTATCACGCTGCCCTTGCTGCGCTCCGCACTGGGCGCAGCCGGCGCGGTTGTCTTTCTTTTCAGCTTCACCTCGTATGGCGTGGTGCGTGTGCTGGGTGGCCCCGCCCGCTCCACAATTGAAACTGAGATCTACTTGCGCGCGGTGCAGTTGGATGACCTGGGTGGCGCAACGGCGCTCAGCGTGCTGCAACTAGTTGGGCTGGGGCTGCTGCTGTGGTGGTGGCTGCGCAGCGCAGCTGCGCGCCAAAGCCCGCCCGGAACAATCTTCACGCAAGTGCGCCGGCCGCGCAGCGCTGCCGCGTTTGCGGCGGTGTATGGCATTGGCACACTGGCAGCTGCCGGTGTGCTGGCGCCGCTGCTGGCGCTGCTCCTGCGCTCGCTGCGTGTGGGTGGCACGCTCAGCACAGCCGGCTGGCGCGCAGCGTTTACGCCCGGCCTGCAATCCGTTGTGCCAGCCCCGTTTGCTGCGGTGCTTACCTCGCTGCAGTTTGCACTTGCCACTTCCGTGTGCGCCACGCTATTTGGGCTGGCGGCAGCCAGCGCAATTGCCTACGGCTCGCGGCGCCTGGTGCTGTTCGAAGCATTTGTGATGCTGCCCCTGGCTGCCTCAGCCGTAACCCTTGGCCTTGGCATGCTTATCACTTTCGATGAGGCACCGCTGGATTTGCGCGGCGCGTGGATCATCATGCCGCTGGCGCACAGCTTGATTGCGCTGCCGCTGGTGGTGCGCATGCTGCTGCCCGTGGTGCGCGCCGTCCCACAAGGTGCACGCGAAGCAGCCGCTGTGCTGGGCGCAGCGCCGTGGCAAGTCTGGTTTAGCATCGACCGGCCGCTCGTGGCGCGCGCCGCTTTGGCCGCTGCCGCATTTGCATTTGCCGTGTCGCTGGGTGAGTTTGGCGCAAGCAGCTTCCTGACGCGGCGCACCACCGAAACGCTGCCGGTCGCAATCTCGCGCCTGCTGGCGCGGCCCGGTGATCTGGTGCAGGCGCAGGGCTATGTGCTTGCCACTTTGCTGGTGCTGCTCACCGTATCGGCAATTGCAGCGGTTGACGGTTTGCGGCCGGACCGCCTCGCAATCTGATGCTTCAAATTCGCAACATCACGCTGCGCTTCGGGGAGCGCGTGGTGCTCGACCGCATCTCGCTGCACGTGCAGGCGGGCGAGATTGTGGCGGTGCTGGGTGCCAGCGGCTCCGGCAAGACAACGCTGCTGCGCGTGATTGCGGGCCTTGAAACGCCCGGCGCCGGAACAGTTTGGCTGGCAGGTGCAAACATCAGCGCCACGCCCGTGCATCGGCGCGGTATCGGCATGGTGTTTCAGGACAATCAATTGTTTCCGCACCTCAGCGTGGCAGAAAACGTGGCCTATGCGCTGCGTGTGCAAGGCACGGCCGCGCCGGAACGCCAGCGCCGCGTGCGCGCAGCGCTCGAGCTGGTTGGCCTCGCAGATTTTGAGGCGCGCGCGGTGGGGCAGCTATCCGGCGGCGAGGCCAAGCGCGTGGCCGTGGCGCGTGCACTGGTGGCCGCGCCGCAGGTGTTGCTGCTGGATGAGCCACTTACCGGCTTGGACAACGCGCTGCATGCGCGCCTGCTGGCTGATCTTTCTGCGCTGCTGCGCGCCCGCGGCACCACCACGCTGCATGTCACCCATAACCGCGCCGAGGCTGACGCCATCGCCGACCGCGTGGTGGAAATTGCCAATCTCACTGACAACCAGTCTGCACCACACTAGCTGTTTAGCATGCCACAGTGGGTATGCCACTGCGTCGGTATAATGCCAAAGTGAAATCGATTACTGTGCGCAAGCTGGATGTGCATGGCACAACGCTGCTGTGCTGGCCGGCCAGCATACTGCAGCACACGCCGGAGTTCCTGCAGGTGGAGGCGCGCTTCAGCCATAGCGACCGCCTGCAACTGGATTATGCAGTCTTCGAGCGCGGCGACCGCTTCGTGGAATGGTTCTTCACTGCGCGCTGGTTTTCCATTTACCAAATATTTGGCGTGGCAGACAACCGTCTCAAAGGCTGGTACTGCAACGTGACGCGCCCGGCGCAGTTGGTGTCCGGCGAGATACATACCGTTGATCTGGCGCTGGATTTGTGGGTGGCGCCCGACGGCAGCCAGCAAGTACTGGACGCGGACGAATTTGCTGGGCTGCAGCTAAACAACAGCGACCAGGCGCAGGCGCACAAAGCACTGGCTGAGCTGCAATCGATGGCGCAGTCCGGCGCAGCTCCGTTTGCTGCATTGATTGCAGAGCCTGTGTGATGCGGGCGGCCACAAACAATTTGGCCGCGGCCGCCGGTAGCCGCGCATGAGCAGCGCTGAGCGCCACATCATCGCCATGGGCGGCGGTGGATTCTCCATGGAGCCGGACAACCCCGCCCTGGACTTGTACGTGCTCCGCCAGGCACGCTCCAAAAATCCGCGCGTCTGTTTTCTCGCCACTGCCAGCGGCGACGCCGACAGCTACATCGTCAATTTCTACAGCGCCTTTACACGCCTCAACTGCCGCCCCACGCACCTATCGCTTTTTGGCCGCGTGCCGGACTTGCACAAACTACTGCTCGAGCAGGACATCATCTATGTGGGCGGCGGCAACACGCGCAGCATGCTCGCACTCTGGCGCGCCTGGGAGCTGCCGGAAATATTGCGCGCAGCGTGGGAAGCCGGCGTGGTGCTGGCGGGCCTCAGTGCCGGCGCAATCTGCTGGTTTGAAGCCGGCATCACAGATGCCGTGGCCGGCCGGCTCTCCGTGCTGCAAGGCCTCGGCTTTTTGGCCGGCAGCTGCTGCCCGCACTATGCTGGCGAGCCCGAGCGCCGCCCGGCGTATCACAACTTCATCACAAGCGGTGAAATTGCAGCGGGCATCGCCATCGATGATGGCGCGGCTGCGCACTACATTGGAACAGAGCTGGCGCGCGTGGTTGCTTCGCAGGCAGACGCCACTGCTTATCAGGTGAGCGTCAGCGCCGGCAGCGCGGTGGAGGCGCCACTGCCCGCCGAGGCGCTGCCGGAGGCGTAGCCTACAACGATCCCTTACTCTCTCTCAGCACGCTGTCTTCAGCCGACCGATTCGAATGCAGCTTTCAGCCGGCTAGCTGACCACTCTAGCAACTTACCACAAAACCGGATTCGCGCGAGCGCAGTACCCTAAATGGACACCCTGTTTTTTCGCGCTACGGCAATCAGCGAAACCCCAAACGGAAGCGGAAAGAAGCGTAAAAGAAATCTCTCCGCGGCAAAAATTGAGGCGAGCATCGAATTCAATAATTCGGGGGTAGCAGAAAAATCACTGACGTTTCTACTGAATCTAAATGCACCCGATAAAACACGGAATAATGCAATTGCGGGAAACAAGAAGAAATTAAAATAACTGATGAAAATAGGCTCAAGCCCAGCCGTTTCAAAGCTTGCCCTAAGCTCTTCCCTGTTGTATCTTCGTTTATGGTGCGCCAACTCATCATGAACACTCCACAAAAACGAAAAAGCGGGTACCGAGATCAAAACAATTCCTCCTGGCTGTAATGCATCTGCAACCGCGCGAATCATACCCTTGTCATCATCTATATGTTCGATCACATCTAGCGCAGTAATGACCGCATAGCTATCGCGCGGTACAAGCGATGACGGGAATGATGTTGCCAGTATGTTTATGGAAGGTGCAATTGCTCTAGCCAAACCAATTGCTACTGCAGATGATTCTAAGCCTGTGACCAAAAACCCATTCCCGGAGAATAGCATGGCATTGAGCCCCGTGCCACACCCAATGTCCAGCAATTTGTTATGGCTCGCTCCTGAGAAACGCATAAGCGTGTCCAACAATATTGCCCGCCGACCAACAAACCACCAGTGTTTCGCCTCAATTTCTGCCGACTCTAAATATAACTCCTTTTCCATAAATCAAGCCAAACCATACATGCCAGTAAAGCGGCGGTACAAAATTTGGAGCAGTCCAATCAATGACCGGCCAACATCACGCAAAGGATTAACCTTTGAATCGCTGCTATCAGTCCATGCCACTGGGAGCTCAATATTTCGATGCCGGCGTATGTGGGCGACGTAAACCAATTCTGCCTCCGCCAAAAAGAATGGGTCGTATTGATGCGCAAATATATCTCGGGCTGCTGCTAACCGGAACATCTTAAACCCAAGCGTAAAGTCAGTTACATGCCACAGCGAGAAAAGAAGGCGGGACAAATATAGGAATACATACCCTAACAACCAGCGCATGTATGGTTGCGCGCCAAGAATGACTGCCCCGCGCATTTCCCTGCTTCCAAAAACAGCCTGCAGCCCTGCATCGGAATCGAATGCGGCGACAAATCTACCAATTGCTTCGTCGGCCACTGAACCATCCGCATCCGTCACGAGTATCAGATCGCCCTGCGCTTTAGAAACGCCAATCCTTACTGCTTCACCCCTCCCGCGATTAATTCCATCCGAAACTAATACTAGATTATCGTTTTGATTTTGTAGCTGACGGACCAATTCCGCAGTCTGATCGATGCTACCATCGTCAGCAACGATAATTTCATACGAGCATCCCAGCCCTGGCAGATAACGAAACAGACGATGGAGTGTGGGCGGAAGGCGATTTTGCTCGTTAAACGCTGGAATAATAATCGATAATTTGACGGTGGTCATTGACTTCATGCCTCTATCAAGTCAGTGGCCACAAAAATAAAAGCTGAGAAATAAAAACCGTGAATTCTGGTGGATTGTGCGCAGTTCACGAGCAGTGTTTTCCGCTAAGCCTTCACGCTGCCAATACCCTCAAAGCGTTCCAGCCGCGAAATAACCTCAACCACCTGCACCGCGAGCGCTATGTCGCTAAGGAACGATTGGCCGGCACGGATACACGATGCAAATGCCCCCAATATCTTTTCCAACGGCGACCCTACTTCAAATGGAATGGGCGTACCTCTTGTGCCCACCGAATGTAAACTGTCACCCGCTTCGTGCATAATCACCTTGTCTTCAAGACGGTCATCAAAGATCAGCGTACCTTGCCGAAAATCAGCGCGCAGCCAGCGGCGCTTTTCCTTAAAAAGCGTGCCGATTTCACTGTGCATTGTCACCTGATTAGGGAAATCAAGTTTAAGAGAGAGTTGTTCTGCAATGCCCTCTGGTACTTCATGCGATATCAGTTTGCGGCACACTGCAGAAGTTGGCATCGCCCCCGTTATGTCAAGCCCAAGAGCCACATCATGTGGCGCCCAATCCCATAGCACGGAAACATCGGTCCGGATCGGGCCGGGAGCGCCAGCTTCACTCTGTACATTCAGCAACGGGCCCAAGTGTTGAGATGCATTCTTGAGTGCTGCCCATGCCGGGTTGTAAAGATGAATATGGTTCACGAGCGCAATTGCATGATGCGCATCCGCCGTAGCTTTCAAGCTTAGGGCCGATTGCAAATCGGTCGTCAACGGTTTCTCAATCAGCACTGCTTTGTTGTTCATAATTGCGCGCGAGGCAATAACTGCATGTGTTGCAGGCGGGGTGGCAATGATCACGCCCTCAATATCATTCGATGAGACAAGGTCCTGCCAGTCACAATGTATCGTGCAACCAGCATCGACCAGCGCAGCAGTTGCAGGATTACTGCTGGCGATTCTGCTTAGGGTAATCCCGGGTATCTCACGTAAAGTAGATATGAAGTTACGGCCCCAACGACCAGCCCCCACCAAGCCGATTGGAACAGGAGCCTTTGTCACTGTTCGCCAGTGTAGGTCTTGTCGGTCCAATCCAGAAATTTCCGGAGGCCATCGGCCAGCTTTATTTGCGGGTCATAGTCCAATTGGATGCGTGCCTTGCGGATGTCGGGACAGCGCCGGTTGGGTTCGTCTGCTGGATAGCTATCAGGGTAGGCAATAACCGCTACGGGTATCTTGCGGTCCAGAACAGTCTCAATCAAAGCCGCAAGACCCAGCATGCTAATCTCGGGGTTTGGGTTGCCAATGTTGTATGCCTCGCCCGGAACCCCCCTCGCGATTACACGCAAAAAACCGTTAATTGCATCTGATATGTAGCAAAAGGTGCGTGTTTGATGGCCATTACCATAAATATTCAGGGGAAGGCCACCCTTGATGCGGCTTGCAAAGTTCGGCATGACGCGATAGTCAGCCTCTTGCATGCCGGGGCCAAATACATTGAAAGGTCTGATGGTATTTGTGTGCGTGCCACTTTGCTGGTGGAAGATGTAGCACAACGTTTCTCCAACCCGCTTGCTTTCATCGTAGCATGCGCGTGGCCCCTGGCAGGAGACATTTCCACGGTAACTTTCCGGGGTTGGCACATAAACCGGGTCAGGATCGCCGTATATTTCACTCGAAGAAAAGAACGTGAATCGTGAGCTTCTTTCCGAAGCTAGCTTGAGCAGATTGCGGGTACCGCTAATTGCCACCTCCAAAGTTTCCAACGGGTAAGCGCGGTAGTAATAAGGGCTGGCAATTCCCGCTGCATGCACTACAAAGTCAATGTCAACCCCCGTTCCCGGGTCAAACGGCTGAATTACATCGTGCTGGAAAAACTCGATATTGTCTTCAACCCCAATTTGCGCGCCCTGCTTTCCAGAAGTAATAAAGTTATCCAACACGATTAGCTTGCATGGACTTGCGAGTACTTTCTGGTTGAGATAGAGGAACACCTCTGTAAAGTACCGCCCGAGAAACCCCCGTCCGCCACTTAGCAACAGCGTTTTGCCCGAAAAATCATGGGCGACGGCACCAAGCTGATTTGCAATTGCAGCAATGTCTTCTTCCAAGAAATGTTTGTTCATGAATCTAGATTACTTTGATATCCGGAAGCGGCACAATAAAATGGCCGCCCGCATTCAAGTATTGTTGGTTCTGGGATATTATCGCGTCTGCAAAGTTCCATGCCAGAATTACCGTGTAGTCAGGCTGTCGCATCGCCAGTTCGGTCGATGGCAGCACAGGTATGTGCATTCCCGGCGTAAACAAACCTTGTTTCAGTGGACTGTCATCAACAAGAAACTCAATCTGGTCGGGACCTAATCCAAAATGATACATGAGTGTGGTGGCTTTGGCTGGAGCACCAAAACCCGCTATGCGTTTGCCTTCACTCTTCAGTTGCTGTAAAAGTCCGACCAGTGCATCGCGTACCAAGTCGATTTTGGCCCCAAATTTGTGGAGAGTATCAGCATTGTCGAGACCTAGACTTTCCTCAAGTTCAGAGAGTTGGATCACACTTGCATGTCTCGAGTGTGGACCCGAACGGTGTTGCACGTGGCAACGGATGGAGCCGCCATGGCTCGACACGCGGTCTACGCGGATGAGTTCCAGTCCGTATTTGACGAAGAAGCCGATCAGGGGCCTCACGGAATGGTACGAGAGGTGCTCGTGGTAAATAGTGTCAAAGAGAGTGCCGTTGTACACATCAGCCAGGTACGACACCTCGAATGTAAACACCCCGTCTTGCGCTAGCAATATCCTAACGCTTTCAGCCATAAGGCCCAGATTATCAGCGTGGGCGAACACATTGTTCGCAGTCAGCAACTTCGCAGTACCAAGTTCCGCTACGATCCGGCTGGCGACTTCAGGCTGAAAGAACTCCGCCCATGTTTCGATCCCGTGCGCAGTTGCAGCTTCAGCAATCGCGCGCGCCGGGTCAATACCCAAGACACGCAATCCGCGGCGCTTGAAGCACTTCAGAAGTGTCCCGTCGTTAGAGCCAATGTCCACAACCAGAGCGCCAGGAGCCGGCTGGTAGATCCTTAATATTTGGCTCGCATAGTCCTCAAAGTGTTTTACAAAACTTGGCGAAGTACCCGACACGTACACATAGTTGCCGAATAACTCTTGTGGATCAACAACATCGAGCAATTGCACATGGCTGCATTGATTGCAGAAGTAGACTTCGAGTGGGAAGCAGGCTTGGGAATGTCCCACCAATGCAGCAGGCACAAACGCATTTGCTGGCGGAGTAGGTCGCAGGGAGATAACGAGTTCAAGCGCGGTACTGCCGCACAGACGGCAATCTGCCCGGCGCACACATTTCAAGGGCACGGTGCTGGTCTAATCCTGAACCAAATCAATGCGCACCACATCGGCCTCGTAAGAGGCTTGGTCACGCGGATTCCGCGAAAGGCACAAGAAAACTGTGTCTTCGGGAAAATTCATAAGATGATCAACCATTGGAGGAGTGAAGACCATACTCCCTGCCGGCACTAGCAGCTGCTCCGGGTGGCCTGTACTGCCTGTCGGGCGATGGCGGTAATCGATGCATCCCTTCACCACATAGCAGAAGTGCCAATCGGTCTTGTGGTAATGATTGGCCCGGATGGCACCCTTGTGCGTTTCGATCAATACTGCACTCTGCATCGGTATGTCCACCAGTGGCTGAATACCGCCGCGCGCATCAGTAAATGGCGGGCGCAGTGCTACATCGGGCATAGTGGGCCAAGTCTCACGCCCAGAAGTTGTGTGCGATTCCGGTTGCGTCTGTGTCATAATAAGATTATCCGTGTTGTATTACCGACTAATTGAGAGGTTTAAAGATTAATCAATTCGTAATGCTGCAATTCTAAGCCACGGTACTACATAAGCGGCCGTGCCATCTGCCCAATATTCAATAGCTAATGCATGCGTTCCGCCAGAGCGATACTCGGTGAAACAATATTTACTGTCGCAGCTACCAAAATCTGTAAGTTCCTCGAGAACACTAGCATCTTTAGCCAAGATCCTAGCTCTATAGTCCACCCACCCCACTAAATTAAGGGGGTGCATCATAAATGTTAGTACCACTGTATAGACGAGCTTAATAATAGCAGCAGCCATCGCAATTCGGACAGCGTTATCAAAATATAGTCCGGTGCGCGCGCGAAGCCACTTGGATATGCTTCCCCATGGAAGAGACAAATAGAATGCAGTTAGCATCAACATAATTAAGAAGTGACTGCGCCAATCTATAACACCGCCCAATACCAAGCCGTATACAAAATTCACGCTAACAGCTGCAAATATCAATCCGAAAAGCAAATAAGGCCAGAGCCCCATTTTAGAGAATGCAGGGTGTCTAGTACTACGCATAACGCCAAACCCAATAATTGCGCCGACCGGAAGTGAATCCACGAGTATGTTCAGGAGTATACTTGCCGTCAAAATGGTTAACTTGGGAAGCGCAGATAGTGCGACACCACTAATAGGTACAGCGCCACGACCATCTGGACCCCCCTCAGAAAATACACGGAGTAATAAACATCCCACAAGCGGAAATCAAATTGCAAAAATCTGCCTGTAGCTCATTTTGTAGATTCGCAATCTACCGGCCGAACCTGGAGCTAACTTCGCTCCGATTGCGACTACGGACACGCCGACCAAGAACATCATCCATGTCTCGTACGACAGCGCCATCAACACAACTAGACACGCAATTGAGATATAGTTGACCGCAGAAGTGTGATTTCCTCGCGCAATTTGGTAAAGAAACGCCACGAACATTATGGCCGTTGGACCAAAGATACACGCCCATGGTCTGTCCATTCCGTTGGTAAGATATGGAAATCCAAAAATAAATAGCCCCGCCAACCCAGCACGTACCCACACCGGCTCGCTGGCAAGAACATTCCAAATAAGTATACCGAGTACGCCCACCAGAATTAACTGACCCGGTTGAATCAGCCCCAAAGGATTCCAAGTAAGGGTATAGGCAAAGAAATTTCCGGCAATACGCCCTGCCCCGTTACCGCCAAACACAACAAGATTCAGATCCAAAAGTGAGCTACTATGAAAGACATTTATTGCCTCGGAAGTAGGCGACCTGATCGCAATTAGACACCACGCCACAGTACAGATGGCTAAAAGTAGAAGCTTGTCAAACCAACAGTTCGACTGGTTTTTATGGGCAAACAACCAATCTTTGATACTTACAGATGACATAATCA
>OFRL01000662.1_pt1 | contig 14303 bp, 16 predicted proteins | sample 1543121 | NCBI WGS metagenome assembly OFRL01 (sample SAMN07774228, study PRJEB24372) | wastewater metagenome | isolation source: Lake Maggiore Cannobio | place: Italy: Cannobio | collected 2016-01
TCCGGCTGCCATACACCAGAAAATAACGGAGAAGATGGAATCTGCGCTGGAGCATCTCAAGCGAGATTTAGCCGGCCTACGAACAGGACGAGCCTCTGTGGCCCTTTTCGACGGTGTGCGGGTGGACTACTACGGCACAATGACCCCACTCAAGCAGGTAGCTAATATTTCGACCCCGGAGGCGCGCCTCATCACGATCCAGCCCTGGGAGCCGGCCCTCATCAAGGAAATTGAAAAAGCCTTGGCCGGATCGAACCTCGGCGTCACCCCGTCTAACGACGGAAAGATCATTCGTATCCCCCTCCCGCCCCTCACCGAAGAGCGCCGCAAGGACCTTGGTAAGGTCTGCAAGAAGCACGGCGAAGATACGAAAGTGGTGGTCCGCGGGTTTCGTCGAGATGGGAACGACGAGTTGAAGAAACTGCAAAAAGATACCAAGCTCACCGAAGACGACCTGCGAAAAGCTGAAATCGACACCCAGAAGCTGACTGATCAGTACATTCAAAAAGTCGACGATGTGGTGAAGAAAAAAGAACACGAAATCATGGAAGTGTGACCGTCATTTCCACCGTGGTACCTACCTACGCCACCATCAGTCTCGCGGCACTCGCCCACAATGTCTCGTGTATCACCGAGTATCTGCCCCCCTCTTGCAAAATCCTCGCCGTCGTCAAAGCCAATGCCTATGGCCATGGGGCGATCACTGTTGCGCACGCGCTTGCCAAACAGGGAGTCGAGCGATTTGCCGTCGCCTCACTGGCTGAAGGGATCGAACTCCGCCAAGCTGGCCTCAACGCACCGATCCTCATTCTAGGCGCGCTCTTCGAGGAGCAAATCCCCGATCTGGTGGCTCACCGATTGACCCCAGTTGTGAGTGATGTGCGCATCTTGCCCGCCTTGACTAAGGCTGTTTGTGCTCATCAGGCCCCCTATCAAATTCATCTGAAGATCGAGACCGGCATGGGGCGGCTGGGTCTTTCCACCGAAGAACTGCCAGCCCTCTTGGACTCCCAGATCTTGCGGAGCCCTCTCCAGATCGAGGGAATCATGACCCATCTCGCCGACGCGGATGGAGAAGACGGCACCTTCACGGAACGACAGCTTGGCGTATTTCATGCCATGCTGGAGCAAATTTGCCTACGAGGCCTCACCGTGCCCCTGGTGCATGCTGCCAATAGCGCCGCCATCGTCCGGTTTCCCACAACCCATTTTTCGCTCGTACGCCCCGGCATCATGCTCTATGGCTATCACTCCTTGCCGAGCTCCGTGCCCGCACCGGCCCTCAGGCCAGTCCTCTCGCTGCAAACCCGTATTGCCAAACTGCGAACGATTCCGCAAGGCGGAACCGTTAGCTACAATAGAACCTTCGTGGCCAAACGACTGACGAAGATTGCCGTCCTTCCCATCGGCTATGCGGATGGCTACAACCGGCTGCTCTCCAATCGTGGGACGGTATTGATTCAGGGCAAGCGCGCCCCAATCGTTGGACTGGTCTGCATGGATATGACGATGGTCGATGTCACGGACCTCGCTTCGGTGCAGATCGACGAGGCCGTCACGCTAATTGGTCAGCAGGGGGCAGAATCCATCGGGGCGGATGAAGTGGCGGGATTGCTTGGCACGATCCCCTACGAAGTCCTCTGCGGGATTAGCTCACGTGTTCCACGCCTCTACGAATCCGCTGCGCACGGCGGGTAAGACTAGTTCGCGTCGACCGCTATCTAAGCGATAGGCGTCGTAAGATGTTGATTTAATTAATATAAAGTAAAAGTATTGGGAGCGAGCTAAGAACAGTAGCGTAACGTGTCACACTTTACGAAGCACCAGCACGGCCTCTTCAGCAAAAATGGCGACCCACGAATCACGGCAGCGGGGCTTACTGCTTGATGGTACGCTTCAGCTTCAACTCGACGCTCGCCACTTTGCTCTGCAGCCGACCAGTCCGGCCTTTTCGATGATCGACCTTGATCGTACAGGAGATGCGGCCACAATCTTTTTTCATCCGGTCATAACATTTCTTGACGACGGCAAAGACCTCGTCCCAGTCCCCTTCGAGCACCGTACCCATAGGGTTCAAGCGGTAGTCCACACCACTTTTATCAATAATATCAAGTGAGCGAGCCACGTATTTTCCCACACTCTCACCCTTGCCCAGTGGCGACATGCTGAATTCCAATAAAACCATGTATCCCTCTCTTACTTTCTCTTATACGTTCACACCAAGCCCTCAGGCCTGACCCCTCTCCTACACTTCGCTCTTCACGCCTGGTGCCACATTGAGCTTCGCCCGTTCATCCAGCCAGACTTTCGGATACTGAATCTTGCCCACGAGGCGGAACCCATCCAGCACCTCACGCAGCAAATCACGGCGCTTCTCGAAATCAGGCGCATCGGCCTTGGTCTGCTCACGGAGTTGGCCAACCCACTCCACAAAGGCCGCAAACTCATCGCCAAAAATCTTCTCGATATCTTCTTTCATGAAACCGGACAACGCTGGGGCCACTCCGCTCGTGCTGATCGCGATGCGCAAATGACCGCAGGCCGCGACCGCCGGCATAATCACCGTGGAGGATTCCGGGTGATCAACCGACCACAGTAGGAATTTCTTCTCGCGCGCCTTTGCGAACAACGCCTTAGACAAATCACGATCCCCGCGCACCATATTCAGCACTAGAATCGCGCTCTCCAAATCCGTGTCCCTGAAATGCCGTCCACGATGGACGACTTTCGCCGAGGCCGCCAACTCCTTGAGCGTCTCGTTGAGCGACGGCGCCACGACGACGACTTTCGCCCCTGCCGCCAATAGCTGCTGAGTCTTTTCGGCTGCCTCCTCGTCTCCCCCAAGCACCAGCACCGGGTAGCCCTTTACATCCAGAGACAACGGATAGCCAGAATTTGCCACCATGATAATTCCTCCCGATTCGGATAATCATCCTATCATACACGCCCTATTTTGCAGCGTAAACTATGCCTTCCCCTTTTCTCCGGGCCCCCGTTATAATAGAACGACTGAGATTCTCTTCATCTTCCAAAGGAGCCGTGCCTATGGCCGCCTATAACCTCCGTACACTTGGACTGGCCAGCAGTATTATTGGCTTCGCCGCCATAGCCGCTTGGCTTGGTCTCGCCCACAGTTGCGATCCGCAAAGCGGCGAAGCCGTGATTGCCGGTCGCGTCATGATTACCCAGACCTTGGCGGGTCAAGTCCGCCCCACCGATGTCCTATTTATCATCGTGAAACGACCTGGCGGCACACGGCCCGTTGCGGCCAAGCGAATCGAAAGCCCTCAGTTCCCTGTGGCCTTTGAGCTCACCAACGCCGATGTGATGGTCCAGGGCTCTGAATTGCGGGGGATGCTAGATGTGATGGCCCGGTTAGATCGGGATGGGCAGGCCGGCCCGGTACAGCCGGGCGACATCGAAGGCCGTTATGCCAAGAACCCGACACTGCCTGGCGGACGGGATTTCGAAATTGTCTTAGATACGGTGCACTAGACGAAAAGAGAATCACGATCAGGCTGCTCACATACGTTTTCAGCAAGGCCGCAGCGGATGAACAAACTGGAGGACACCCTCTGAAGTACGTTGAGGATGCGGGTGAGGCGAGAACGACGATGAAAGGTTGCGCACCAGCCGGATTAGGTTTCGGCGGGATCGGCGTCCAATTCGAGGTTCCAATAAAGATAGTCGCGCCAGTTTTCCGGCGCATTCCTGATCCCGATACTAATCGTCACGGTGGGACTCCAGCGAGGCTTGACCGGTTTCTTCATGAGCTTCATGCCTGCTTCATCGGGCGTGCGCCCACTCTTTCTGTTATTACACCGCCAGCAAGCGGTGACAATATTCTCCCACGTCTTGCGGCCACCCTTCGCAATGGGCACGACATGATCGAACGTCAGCTCCTCGGTCCTGAACTTGTGCCGACAATACTGGCAGGCATAGCTATCTCGCGTAAAGATATTGATGCGGGAGAACTTAACTGCCCGGTGGGCATCCTTGAGCCGGACCAATTTGAGGAGACGCATGACGGAGGGAAGCTTGAAGGAGATCGACACCGCGTGAACCTCTCGGTCGTAGACCTCGAGGACTTCGACTTTACCCTGCCAGAGCAGGGCGATCGCTTTTTGCCAATGTACGACCCGCAGGGGCTCGTACGTCGCGTTCAGCAGGAGAGTCATTTCCATGCAGCAACCTCATTTTTCACCAAGGCTCCTTCTGTGAGAAGGCCTGAGCTTTGTCTTCAGATGCTTGCATTTCTTTATGCCATAAATCGCACTCGAAATCAAGGCAGTGGGTGGCCGCAAGAAGATACCAACTCGCAGGGATCAACAAAAAAAAAGGGTCCGCGCCATGCCTAAGCTTATCACCGTGGCGAGGGTTGAGGAGATCCCCCCGGGAACTGGACGAACCGTTCAAGTGGAAGGAATCAGGATCGCGCTCTACAATGTCGAGGGATCGTTTTACGCCATCGACAATACCTGCCCTCATGCGGGAGGACCGCTGGGTGAAGGCCATCTGGATGGCTGCTTGGTCAAATGTCCGTGGCACGGCTGGCAATTCGATCTGCGCACAGGGGAGCGACCGGAGAATCCCGACATCACCGTCGCCTGCTGTCCCGTGCAAATTAAAGGGAATGAGGTCCAAGTGGCACTATCGGACACCTTTAGTATTTAGGACCGAACGGCATGGGGGGCACTGGCAAACCTGTCGGTTCGGAATCCGGCTCTTTAGGCGTAACACCATCGGCGGGGAGCGATGCGGCATTGACCTTTTTCAATGAAAGATTGGCATGCCAAATAAATTCACGCTCGAACCATTGCCCCGTAACCCCTTGGTCTCGCAGCTGAACCCGTATCTCGTATAGATCCCCCTCCACCGGCTTCACCCGCCATTCACCCAACCGGGCGACCAGGTTCCGTTCGCTCATCGAACGCACATGCTCCGTCATAGCCTGAAGAATCGTGGGGTAGCCCTGTGCCCGGTGGGTTTGCACTAGCGCGAGGGCCTCGGCACCCCGTGGATCAGTGATGGGATTGAACGTCGGAGGCTTCACCCAAATATAATACGCTGCACCCAGCGCAAGTACGACCACGACCGCATAATGAACGATGGTTACGGCGGAAAACGAGAAACGACTCTCTGACATAGCCATCCTGTGAACACGGTTGGTGTGAAATCTGCGCTGCATCTTAGGAGGAGCGGATGTACGATGTCAAACCAGCACGCAGCCTGTGAAACCAGCGCGCAGCCTGTGCTTGTGCGGGTGAAAGTGGTTATGCTACAAGTATCGCTCCAGTCGACAGACATGTACCCTTGAGCGGTGAAGCACCCATGAAATTCTTTCTTTACGGGGACCATCTAAACCCCACACAGCTGAAACGTCGCGCGCCGGAACATCAGTTCCTCTTGCTAGCCACTCTCCCCGAACACACGGTGAAGTTCTGCCGCTGGTCCACGCAATGGCGCTGCGGCCTCGCGAGCGTAGCTCCCTCACCGGGAGAGCAGGTCTGGGGCGCGGTCTTCGAAGTCACGGACGAAGACCTCACGCTGATGGACCAATTCGAAGAGGACGTCCCCCCAAGCGCCTTTCGCCAAATCCAAGTTACCGTGCTGACGGAATCTGGCGAGAAAATGCTCGTCACCACCTACGCCGCCACCCCGATTGGCAAATTCAAGCCCAAAGCGCATTATCTCGCGTGGGTGATGAAGGGCCTTCAACATTGGAAGCTGCCCACAGAGGCCCACGATCTGTGGAAGTCGTTTGTCCCAGCGCCCTAACACTAATTCAGCTCGTTCAGTCAAAAGGAGAATCCATGCCGAAGCCTAAATATCACATCGTTGTCTGTACCAACTCGCGGCCCCCGGGGCACCCAAAGCCCTCCTGCGGGAGCGCAGGCGCAGCCTCTCTTCTCATGGCTTTCAACATGGGTCTCATGCAGAAGGGTGTGACACCGGGCGAGGTCATCGTCAGTGGCTCTACCTGCCTCGGCCCCTGCGAGCAGGGACCGACCGTCGTCGTCTATCCCGACGCTACCTGGTACTCCAAGGTGACAGAAGCAGACGTCGCAACCATCATCGATGAGCATATCAAGACAGGAAAACCCGCTGCGAAACTCAACCCTGACGCCGTCTGGAAGTAAGGACTCCGTTCTGAACCATGGCCGACGCTACACACCATGAGCACAAATCCCATACACCCAAATCCATTGGGTGTATGGTGATTACCTGCAGCGATACCAGAACCCCCGACACCGATACCAGCGGCCAAGCCATCCACAAACTGCTCCGGCAATTCGGACATGAAGTCGTGGCTTACCATTTGGTAAAGGATGAGCCAGCGCAAATCACCAACCGGATCAAGGAAAGTCTGGCTAACAATGCGGTCAAAGCCATCATCATCAATGGCGGTACAGGCATTTCGAAGAGGGACTCAACCTTCGAAGCGGTCGATGCAATGCTGGAAAAGCGACTGGTAGGATTTGGCGAGATCTTCCGCTACCTGACCTATCGAGACATCGGCTCTCCGGCCATCATGAGCCGCGCCACAGCCGGCATCATCAAGGACCGGATTCTGTTTTCCATCCCTGGCTCAGAAAATGCTGTCCGCATGGCGATGGAAAACCTCATCCTTCCAGAGCTCGGCCACCTCGTGAACGAACTCAACAAATAAGACCAGCGGTCAGCCGTCCACTTCAAGGAATCAGAAGATTGCGTCTTGTCCCCTCTTTCAGATAATAACCAGACCGCCGGCTGTTCAAAACGCCAAGGTTCCCTTCACCATCATCACACACTGCCCGCCCACCTTCACCGTCTGAATTGCGTCGTCTTCCGATTCCACTTGGACAAGGATGCGCGAAGGCCGCGTGATCTCATAGCCCTGCTCAACGATAAGTTCCGTCATGAGCCCTACTTCGACCAGTCCATTATGGACCAAATAGGCACCCATCGCTCCGCTGGCGCTCCCAGTGGCTGGGTCTTCCGGAATACCAATCGAAGGCGCAAACATTCTTGCATGCACCGTCGAATGGCTTTCGACCGTCATGCTCGTAAAGACCATAATGCCGTTGGCGCCGACCCGCTCGCAGACCTTAACAATCGCCGTGGCATCCGGGACGATCGACCGCACAGCCGTGAGAGTCCGCACGGGCACGATCAAGACTGGTAATCCGGTCGAGACCACCATCACCGGACGATTCGTGTCGGTGATCTGCTTTTTTGACAGGCCCAGAGCCTTCGCAATGCCCAGGAGATCATCGAGCGCTTCCACCGAACCGAGAAAGAGCGGTTTCGGTTGAGTCATCACGACGAGGGTAATTAGCCCATCTTTCGCATGGATCTCGACGGGAAAGAGGCCGATATTGCATTCCTGCATCACGCAGGTCACCCCATCGGTGATAGCGATCAAGCCCAGCTGGGCCAAGACATAAAAGGTCCCCAGCACTGGATGGCCAGCAAAGGGAATCTCCTGTGTTGGGGTGAAAATTCTAAGGCGCACAACAGCCGCAGGATCGGTCGGGGGCAACACAAAGACCGTCTCGGAAAGATTCATCTCCCGCGCAATCTGCTGCAACTGATAATCGTCGAGGCCCTGCGCATCGCAAAAAACCGCAACCGGGTTTCCCCCGAACGGCCGCGAAGTGAAGACATCGACGTGATAGAATTTCAGCTGGTGCTGCCAGGACATGATCTCTCCAAGAATCGTACGCTGCCCGTCATCATCCAACTCGCGCGTCGAAACTCTGGCGGGTCACGCTGTCCGCGATACAAGCGATAGACGTTCTATCGTCCTACACAGGCTGCCGAAGAGCTTCAAACTCCTGCCTCATTGGGCTGCGGAGAAAGTCCTCCACAAAGTTCTTGAGCGAGCCGTTCCGATAGAGCAGCTCGTTGGCAAATCGCGTATCAATCTTATGCAAGACCTTGACCGTGACGCCCGTCTTCTTCGCAAACTGCGCCAGTGTCACTCCCGTGATATCGCTGTAGGGGCCGCGGCCTGACTGCATGATGCACTTAGGGATATAAAGAATTTTTTGATTGGTCAGCCTGCGGGCGATATCATCGAACGTCAAGAGGACTGTGCAGTCCGAATCGCCGCTCAGCAACGCATTCGGCACATACAGGAACTTGGCACGATTCTTCCGGTACAGGGTCAAAATCTTGTGGACGCTTCCGGCGGTGACGATTGTGTCCTGCTTTTCCATCTCCAACGAATCAAAGCTGCTCACGATCCGTTTCCGGTTGAGAAAGGCTGTCGCATAGGACTCGGTATGAATTGTCTGGAGGTTGGGCAGCCCCGCCTCATAGACCCGCAGCGCTTCCATGGGTAGATATTTTCTCCCCTGCCTCATCAGAGCCGAGGTCTCCTCCTTCAAACCTCGCACCGGCGTCAGAGTCCCCATCCAGAGTACGCAGTCCTTATTGATCGAGGAGATTAGGGCTGCGTCTTTCGACATGGTCTGCTCATCGAAGGCGTAAAAATTTGCCGAGGAGACAGCCGGCCCATCTAAGACCTTCAGCAGATGTTTGACCGAAGGTGCATGCGGCATCAACCGCTGGCGATAGTCGCTCATGGTAATCACCGACAACTCAAAATTGATCCGTCCGGGGAACTGCGCAGCAAGCTGATGGATCTTCGGTACATGTACATATCCAACGGTAAAGAACTGGATGCTCTTGTCCGTATAGGTCAGGAAGTCCTCGACCCATTCCATCGCCTTCGGATGTAGGAAAAGATCGGTCCATTCCATATATTCGTTACCGCCCAGGCACCAAAACTGCTTTGGGTCTGTCGGCTTCTTACTGATGTAGTCGAGGATATATTTCCAATCCTCGTCGCTGGTCTTGGGGGGGTCGAGCGTTTCGCGATAGGAATGGTCTAGCTCGTAGCAGAACTCGCACTTCACCGGGCAATCGCGACCCAGGCTGAGGGGAATCTTGCCTGCGTCCATCTCCTTGCGCAAAACCTCACGATAATCTTTATTGGTGAAGATGGGGGTCGCTTGAAGAATGGGAAGTTGCGTCGGCATCGTTGACAGGGTTATACCACGTTTGTCAGACTTGCCCTATGGCTGAGGTAACCCAAGAAGACGTGAACCATGCATTGGAGGTACTGGGAATCACCCTCGCTATCACCCCAGAAGCCCTTGCGCAGACTCGGCGAACGCTGCTCCATACCTGGAACCCCGCCCGCTACGCCAATCTGGCCAACAACCCCAAACAATATATGCAGTCCTACAAGAAGGCCGAGGAGATGACCGCACTCATCGAAGCAGCCTATGCCCTACTGTCGGTCGTACTGGGTCCCGATGAAACACCCGACGACCAGCGTATCGCGTGAGGCGTATCGCATATCTCATCTAAAAGCGCGCGCCTATGCGTCGCGCAACGCGTCACGACACCGAATGGCTGACCACTCGCGACATCCCTTCCTTGCCGTCTTCCCCTTCACGCACCGTCACAGGCCAGGTGACTAGGCCTGACACGCCATCCGGCGATCCGACAGCCTGGGTCTCCTGGGCATAGATCTGCGGCAACTGGTTCGTCCCGAACTTCGAAATATAGAGGAAGACGTGCTCGCGGGAATTCACCCGCACCGCCCAGGACTGGAAGTCGTTCTTGTAGAATTCTTCGCAAAGTTCCATCGCCTCCATGCAGGAGAGCGTACTCGGATCGTTCAACGTGTAGTAGTAGTCCAACGGCAGATCGTAGTCCGCTTGCTTATGGATCGTAATGCCGAACTTCTCCGGGTTCCGTACCATCGGCGTATGACGGTAGGCCACAAAATAGAACATCTCTACCGAATGAATCACTGGCTGGTTGTCGAGAACGAACTGGCGGGTTTCCAGCGCTTCCTCCCTCGTCTCACCCGGAAAGCCGTAGAAGGCCATCACATGGTTCCAGATCCCAGCCTTCGCCGCCTGATGGAGGTTATTCTGGATCACGCTCTTCTTGGCATGCTTGTCCATGAGGTTGAGCACCCGCTCGTTCGCCGACTCCATCCCGTAATAGAGGGTACAGCAGCCGGACTTGGCTGCCAGATCCCAGATCTCCTGATCTTGTAGCGTCTCTTCGAACCGGATCAACGTCGTCCATTTAATTCCGACATTCTGGTCCACGAGCAACTGCGTCACCTTCTTAAACAGGGCCGGCGGATAGGATTCATCGGAAAAGAGGAAATGGCGACACTGATACTTGTCGCGTAGCGCCTTGATCTGCTCGACCACTTGCTGAGCCGGGACCCCGCGATACTGGTCGAAGTAGCCTTGGCCATGGTCGCAAAACGTGCAGCGGCCCCAATAGCAACCGCGGGTGGCAAGGTAGGGAATGATCAGCTCCGGTACAAAGTATTTATTCAGCGGCAGCCCCTCAAAGTCTGGTAGAGGCAGCGACGTCGTCTTCTCAGTATAGACTTCCATATTCCGGTGGAAGCCGGACTCATCGCGATACATCAAGTTGGGCACGGAGGCGAGGGGCCGCTCCCCATTCAGGGCCTCCACCAGCCAGAGCAGCGCATGTTCCCCTTCATAGAGGATAGCCGAGTCGAAGAGCTCGGTGAAAAACCGTTCCTGATTTGGCAGTTCTTCCTGTAACCGCGTGATAACGTTGCCTCCCACGACCACATGGATCTGGGGGAAGGTCTCCTTAATCATCTTGCAGAACGTCAAGCCCGCCAACAACTGCATCTGGGTCCCGATCGAGATCCCGATCACGTCCGGCTGCTCTTTCGCCACAGCCGGCATGACCAACTGGTTGCAGATATCCCGATAGACGTTCACCTGCTCATCGTCGAGACAGGCAAAAACTTCTTTCGAGACGCCAGGCCGATAACCCAGGTTGCTTTCCATTGGATAGAATACGATCGAGGCCGGATAGTAGGCAGACGAAATGTAGTGCATTGCCTCACGGAAGCAGTTCAGTGCTCCTTCCAGCTTCTCAGCTTGGTAGAACCGCTCACCCCGCACGATCCGCTTGGCATCCTCGGCCCGCTCTGCCAGATCAAACACGTCCACGGCATAGGCCTGCTCGACCACCGCTTTCTGATGATCCTGCTGCTCGGTGAGCGTCCCAGCCTTCTCTTTATCTTGGAGGGATTTCAGCTGCATTCCCAGCCGAGCCTTCACCCAGACCAGAAACTCCATCGTGAAGAAGTGGTCGTACATCTCAATGTTGATGTCCCGCTGCAGGACCGTATGGCCCGCCTCACGCAGCACGGCCGCTAGGGAAGGCAACGCCAGATAGGGAGCGGTCGGCACCCACTCGGGTGGGAAAAGCAGCATGACCTTCGACTGCTTCCGCTCCTCTGCCTTGACCGGAGCCAAACCTTGAATTTGTACGAGACCTGAGGCAGACATTACATTTTTCCAGCTAATGATGGGGCTACGCTAACAATCCTTGCCGCCTTGAACTGTAAATCCGGTAGCTTTTCCAAACCGAATTTCGCAATGTAGAGAAAGATGTATTCGCGGATAAAGAGCCGCAGGTCCCAGCCGGCATTGTGGTTCCGCTCGAATTGTTGAAAGACTCGTTCCGCTTCCTCGATACTCATCCCATTCGTCACCGTGTAGTAATAGTCCAGGGCCAAGTCCCATTCTGGGTTCTTATAGGCGGTCACGCCCCACTTCTCTGGGTGCTTCGCCACAGGGTTATGGCGGCCTAGGTCGAAGGTGCCAAAGCCCAGCGAATGGACGTGGTCTTTGTTCTGTTCCAGAAACTCGACCGAGGACCACGCCTCTTCCTTCGTCTCGCCAGGAAAACCAAAAAACCCCATGCAGTGGTTCCAGATGCCCGCCTTTGCCGTGAGCTGCAAATGCTTCGTCATAATCTCCGTGGTCGTCGCCTTGTCCATCAGCTTCAGCACCCGCTCGTTCCCCGACTCATAGCCAAAGTGGAGGTACTTGCAGCCAGACTCTTTGGCATCCTGCCAGACCTGCTCTTCCAGTAGGCTCTTTTCAAACCGCATGTGGGTTGTCCAGACGATGTCCATCTCGGTCTCGATCAAACCACGCGCCAGCTTGCGAAAGAGGGCCGGCGGGTAGGACTCATCAGTAAAATGGAAATGCTTTGCCCCGTACTTATCTCGCAGATACCGGACTTCCCCCAGAATGTCCTGGATCTTTTTTGTGCGATACCCAGCCGTATAGCCTTCGCCATGGTCGCAGAACTCGCAGCGGCCCCAGTAGCAGCCGCGCGTGGCCAGATAAGGCAGAATCTTCGTCGGGACGAAATACTTGTCTAGTGGCAGCCCGTCAAAATCAGGCGGTGGCAGCGCATGCATATCTTCGGCATAGCTCGTGGCCGACACATGCACGCCTGTCTCGTCCTTATAGATGGTATTGGGGACGTCTGCGAGACTTCGCTTGGCCCCTACTGCTGAGACGAGTTGGACGAAGGCCGTCTCCCCTTCATAGACCACAGCGCTGTCGAAATACTGAAACAGGGGTGACTGGGGCAGCACATCGCGCAGACGCGTGACCGTATTCCCGCCGATTGTGATGTGGATATGAGGGAAATACTCCTTGATCAAGGCACAGAAGGTCATGGTGGAGAAGATTTGCTGCTGCAGAACGATGGAAATGCCGATCACATCCGGCTGCTCGTGGTCGATGACCGGCTTTACCAAATGCTCGAACACATCCCGGTAGATATTCACCTGGGTATCGCTCACCGCATCCATAACTTCTGACGAAACGAAGACCTTATAGGACAGATCCGTCTCCATCGGTGGCATGCAGATCCGCGCTGGGGCATAGACGGTCGAAATGACCGATGTCACCTCACGGAAGACTTGGATGGCCCACTCCAACTTATCGATTGCGTAGAATACTTCACCGCGGATAATCGCCTTAGCCTTCTCCGCTTTCGTAATCAATTCCTCGATCCGCGGCCTGGTCACATCAGACAGTGCCCGATATAAATCAAGCTCATTCTGGTCCAGATCGCGTTTCTTAGCGAGCTTGCGAAGGCGGTCGAGCTGCATCGGCACCCGGCGCAAGACCTTCTTCAAAAAGTCTTCGCTGAAATACCAGTCCCACATTTCGAGGTTGATATCTTTTTGGATGACGGTATGGCCAGCCTGACGGAGGACGGCGGTGAGGGAGGGCAGACTGAGATAGGGCTCAGAGGGGAACCAGTCCGGCGGGAAGATCAACAGGACCTTCATCTTCCGTCCACTGGTGGATTCGAAGATCTGACGATTTGAAAGGATAAGCTCTTTGGAAGTCCGCGCGCCCTTGGAGTACTCCACTTTCATAGATATCGTGTCCTTCTTCTGCTCGGCCGCCAAGCGGCGGAAATAGCCAGAAAGCCAACGTGTTACGCCCAACACGTATTGTACGAGGGAGGAAGAATGAGATGCAAGAGCGGGAGCCGGTCGCGTACAACGTGCGATGCACCATCGACAAAACGCCATCCCTCTCAGCTGCAAACACGCCAAGTCGGTAGCCACCCGTCGATCAACCCCGTGCATGAGGCTACAGGGAGCCGTAGCGCTGAGGATGACCGAGGTGAGCATACCGGGAATTTCAAAAATAAAAAGCCCGCTGACCTTTCGATCAGCGGGCCTTTTTGTAACCCGGCAGCGTCCTACTTTCCCACTGCCTCACAGCAGCAGTATCATCGGCCTTGGAGGGCTTAACTTCCGTGTTCGGGATGGGAACGGGTGTGGCCCCTCCAGCAATGCCACCGGGAACTCTTTAATACGTCTTGGATGATCTATGCTGATAGTGAGAAGTTTGGAGCCTGAAAATAGATCAGAACTCAGAACTTTTCACTCAGCACGCGCGACACATTCTGTGTATCGCGGTAAGACCATGTCTATCAGGAGCAAAGATGATGATGTTAAACCGCACGACCGATTAGTACTGGTCAGCTACAGCCATCACTGGCCTTCCACACCCAGCCTATCAAACTCGTAGTCTACAAGTGGTCTTTAGGGGGCATACACCCCGGGAGAGCTTATCTTGAGGCACGCTTCTCGCTTAGATGCTTTCAGCGATTATCGCTACCGGACATAGCTACCCGGCACTGCCGCTGGCGCGACAACCGGCAAACCAGAGGTCCGTCCTTCACAGTCCTCTCGTACTAGTGAAAGCCCCTCTCAACTCTCCTCCGCCCACAACAGATAGGGACCGAACTGTCTCACGACGTTCTGAACCCAACTCTCGTACCGCTTTAATAGGCGAACAGCCTAACCCTTGGGACCAGCTTCAGCCCCAGGATGCGATGAGTCGACATCGAGGTGCCAAACCTCCCCGTCGATGTGAACTCTTGGGGGAGATCAGCCTGTTATCCCTAGAGTAACTTTT
>OFRL01000663.1_pt1 | contig 14275 bp, 7 predicted proteins | sample 1543121 | NCBI WGS metagenome assembly OFRL01 (sample SAMN07774228, study PRJEB24372) | wastewater metagenome | isolation source: Lake Maggiore Cannobio | place: Italy: Cannobio | collected 2016-01
GACCGCAACCCCTCACCCGATTTGCTGCGCAAATCGACCTCTCCCAAGGGAGAGGTGAACTTTCAACGCCGTTCCAGCTCGATCTAATCTCATCATGCTTGGCGCAGGCCGGGACGACAGCGAGTTTGCGACGCCTATTTCGTCGTCAACGCAAATGCGCCGTCCCAATCATCCGGCGGCGGCTCCTTCTGGAAGGCGCGGATGCGTGCCTCGTAGAGGCGGTAGAGATATTGCAAGGCCTGCGCCTCGTCGGTCTTGCGGCCACGCTCGATCGCGGCGAGCGCGCCATCCCAATCGCGGCTGCGGTAGCAGGCCAGCATCTCGATGGTCAGGTTGCGCAGCCGCTGGAAGCGGCCGGAGCCGGCGACGTCCTCACGCCCGGCGATCGCATAGATCACCTCGGGCTCCTTCTTGCCCTTCACCATGATGAAGTCGAGCTCGAGGATGGCGAACTTCTCCTTCACCGCGAGCGCGGTCTTCGACCCCACGATGATCGGGAAGCCGTACTCCTTGGATTGCCCCTCGAGACGCGAGGCCAGATTGACGCTGTCGCCGAACACCGAATAGTCGAAGCGCACATCGGAGCCCATGTTGCCGACCACGCAGGTGCCGGTGTTGAGACCGACGCCGATGTTGAGCGGCACATAGACGTGGCCACCCTCCTTCGCCTCCTGCTCGCGCGCGCGGTTGAGGTCGTCGACGCGCTCCAGCATGTCGAGCGCAGCGTCGCAGGCGTTGAGCTGGTGCTGCTTGTCGTCGAGCGGCGCGTTCCAGAACGCCATGATGGCGTCGCCCATATATTTGTCGATGGTGCCCTTGCGGGCGAGGATCGCGTTGGAGAGCGGTGTGAGGAAACGATTCATCAGCGCCGTGAGGCCCTGCGGATCGCTCTTGTAGGTCTCCGAGATCGAGGTGAAGCCGCGCATGTCCGAGAACATGATTGTCATCTCGCGCTCCTCGCCGCCGAGCACGAGCCGCTCCGGCGACTGCGCCAGCTGCTCGACCAGCGCGGGCGACATGTACTGCACGAACTGCGACCTGATCTGCCGACGCTGCTGCTGCTCGCGCACGAAGGCGGAGAAGATCAGCGTCAGGTAGATCGCCGTGGTCGACATCAGCGGATAGGTGAAATCGATCAGGAGCCGGTGCTGCGAATAGAAATACCAGGACGTACCGATCAGCACCGAGGCAAACAGGCCGCCGACGACGACCAGCGTCACCGGACCGAATTTCGGCGCGAAGGCGATGACCAGCAGCCCCATGATCATCGCGGCAAAGAACTCGATGGCGATGCCGTAGCTCGGCTGTGAAACGACGTCGCCGGTCAGCGCGCTCTCCAGCACCTGGGCATGAACCTCGACCCCGGGCATGGCCGGCGTCACCGGCGTGGTCTTGATGTCGTTCAGCCCGACCGAGGAGGTGCCGATCAGGATCAGCTTGCCGGCGATTCTGTCCGGCGAGACCCGCCCATCCAGCACATCGACGGCCGAAACATAGATCGAGGGGTCGCGGCGGGCATAATGGATCCAGAGCTGGCCGTAGAGGTCGGTCGGGATCGCAAAGCCCGTGATGCCGAGGCTCTGGATGCCGCCCTTGTCGGCCTTGATCAGGATGGTGCCGGAGCCGCCGGCCACCCGCAGCATTTCGAACGTCAGCGACGGCATGGTGACGCCCTGCGCGACCATCATCATCGGCACCCGCCTGACGATGCCGTCGCGCTCCGGCCTGATCGTGAACAGGCCCCGCCCGGCGGCGGCCTCCTCGAGCACCGGCACGTTGCGCAACAATCCGGGAAACTCGAACATGAACTGCTGCGGCTCCTCGCCGAGCATTGCAAGCCCGGTGACCGGCAGCTTTTCGTTGAGGTCGGCGCGCACATTGGGCGCGCCGGATTCGCCGAGCACCACGCGCGAGTTCTTGATGGCGTCGGCCAGGATGCTGTCATTGCTCGGTAGCTGCCGCAGCCTGGCGCGCATCTCCTCATCGAGGCTGCTGAACGTATCGGCCGCGATATCGGGATTGAGGCGGTCGGGCTCGGAGAACACCGAGTCGAACGCGATCACCACGGCGCCGAGCCGGGTCAGGTTGATGACGATGTCGGCGAGCCGCGTCCGCGGCCACGGCCATTGCCCGAGCCGGGGATCGGCGAGGCTCTTCTCGTCGATATCGACGATGGTGACGGGCCGCGCGGTCTTCTTCCGGGGTTCGAGCACCTGAAATGTGTCGAACGTCCTGACGCGAATCTCCTGCACCGGAGCCGGATCGGCGGCCCGCAGCGCGGCAAAGCCGACCAATAGCGCCACGCAGGCCAGCCGCGCATAGCCGAAGCGCCGTCCGAACCACCTTCGTATCGCCTTCAGCCGTCTCATGCCATCTGGATATCACGCACGGCGAGTTGTTCCAATGGAGCAGGCATGCGCGCTGCACAACCAGCCAGATCCGGCGCACCGCCGATGGCGGCACGGCCGCACAGCCGTCACGTGACGTGAAGCAGGAAGTCGTTGTGGCCGAGCGCCGCGGGACTGACGTTGCGCAGCGTGATGGTGTCGGCGCTGTCGATCGTGATCAGGGTATCCGCCGCGTTGGTCGGCGATGCCGCGACGTGCTGGCTGATCCAGGTATCGACATCGCCCGTCGATACCACCGCGGTGAGATCGATATGGTCGATGCCGGGCTTGAAGTTCAAAATCGTGTCGTGGTTGAAGTTCGGCGCGAACACGAACTGGTCCTGATAACCCGCCGTCCCGAACAGCACGTCCTTGCCAGCGGTGCTGGTCAGGGTCACCGGCGCGGTCGGATTTTGCTGGACGTTGAAGATCAGGTTGACCGTATCGCTCGCGCCGTTGCCGTCGGTCACGGAGGGCGTGACGGTGTCGGTCGGCGCGGTGCCGGGGTGATAGGTGAGTGCCGACGATACCAGCGCCGCGTTGATGTCGGCGAGGTGCCCCGCTTGCGCGGGCGGTGTCACGCTGCTGCCCGAACCGACCGTCGTCGCCGCCAGCAGAAAGTTCTCGGTAGCCGTGGCGTCGATATCCGTCACGGTGAGGCCGGAGATCGTGTCCGTCCCGTTTGGATTCTCGGTGATGCTGATGTTGTCGGTGTGGATCACAGGCGCATCGTTGGCGCCGATGACGTCGACCGTCAGCGTCGCCGTTCCGACGGCGCCGTGCACGTCGACCGTCTCGACGGTGAAGGTGTCGGCATAGGTCCCCTTGGGCAGCGCGTTGATCGCGGCAGCATCGGGAACGTAGCTGTAGGTGCCGTTGGGGTTGACGGTGAGCAAGCCGTAGAGACCTGTGATCTGCGTGACCGCGGCGTGGTCGGAATTGAGGGCGGCATAGGTCAGCGTCGCCGTCTCGCCGTCGTCGACGTCGTGGCCGTGCAGCGTGCCGGTGAGTGGGCTGAACGTGTCGTAGGCGGCGGTATCGGTCAGCGTGCCGGCATTGACGTCGGCGAGCGTCGGCGCGTCGTTGGCGCCGTGGATGGTGATCGTCACGGGCGTGTTGACGATGCCGCCATGATGATCGTCGAGCTGGATCGTGTAGGTCAGCGTCAGCGTCTCGCCGGCGGCGAGATAGTCGAAATTCTTGTCCGCGGCCGAGAACGTCCAGGCCTGCGATCCGGTCACATGGCCGGTCGAATCCGTCAGCGCCCCAAGCGACAGCCAGTTCAGGATCGTTGGCTCGCTCTCAGGCAGGCCCGTGGTCGTCCCCTGCTCGGTCACTCTGGTGATGGACACGGTGTGGGTGTCGCTGAGATCGACGTCGGCAAATCCCACCACGCCCTGGGCCACGTCCGGCTTCGATGAACCCGTCGTATCGGGCTGCTCGGCGATGGTCGCGGTCTGCGGCTCGGTGGTGAATGTCGGAACGTCGTTGGTGCCCGTGATGGTGATGGTGACGGGCTGGGTGACGACGCCGCCATGATGGTCGTCGACCTGGATCAGGTAAGTCAGCGTCAGCTTCTCGCCGGCCGCGAGATAGTCGAAACTCTTGTCGGCGGCCGAGAAAGTCCAGACGTCCGTTCCGGTCACGCCGCCGGTCGAATCCTTCAGCGTGCCGAGCGACATCCAGCTCAGCACCGTCGCCTGATCGGGGAGCCCTGACGTGACGCCGGCTTCGGTGACACCGGCGACGGTGACGCTGTGGGTGTCGCTGAGATCGACGTCGGTGAAGGTCACCGTGCCGGACGCGGTATCGTGGCTCACCGAACCGGTCGTCTCCGGCACCTCGGTGATGGTTGCCGCCTGCGTCGGCGACGTGATCACCGGCTTGTCGTCGGTGCCGACGATCGTGATCGTGACGGGGACCGTGACGACGCCGCCATGCTGGTCATCGATCTGGATCGTGTAGACCAGAGTCAGCGTCTCGCCGGCGGCGAGATAATCGAAACTCTTGTCGGTTGCCGAGAACGTCCAGGCGCGCGATCCCATCACGCCATCGGTCGAATCGGTCAGCGCGCCCAGCGACAGCCAGCTTAGCACGGTGGCGTGGTCGGCGAGTCCCGTGGTGACGCCGGCTTCGGTGACGCCGGTGATGGTGACCGTATGCGTGTCGGTCAGATCCGCATCGGTGAACGTGATCGCGCCGTGCGCGGTATCCGGCGCGGCGGAATTCGTCGTCCATGGCAGCTCGGTGATCGAAGCGACCTGCGGCGCAGATGTCACCACCGGCGTGTCGTTGGTACCGGTGATCGTGATGGTGATGGTCTTGAACGCGGTCTCGTTGCTCGGCGCATAGTTGTTATCGACGCGCACCAGATAGGTCAGCGTCAAGGTCTCGCCGGCGGCCAGGAAGTCGAAGGCGCCGTCGGCAAGGCTGTAGGTCCAGGTCGCCGAGCCGACATTGGTGTTGTTCGGATCGCTCTGCAGCAGCAACGGGATCTCGACCGCCTTGATGGCCGCCAGTTCCGCCGCCGTCAGCTGCGAGGTCACGTCCTTGCCGCCGGCGTCGTGGTAGCTGAACGTGCTGAAGCTGACCGCCGCACTGGGCCTGTCGCCGAGATTGACGTCCGTCCAGGTGATCTGGCCGGTCACCGTGTCGGGCAGCGCGCTATGGGTCAGCCCGGCCTGTTCGGTGAACGAAGCATTCTGGGTCACGACATGCGGCGCACCGGGAGCGTGGTCGGGCTTCGCGGAAGCGGCCTCTGGCCCGGCATTGCCGGTCAGGGCCAGCAGCAAGCTTGTCGGCAGGATCACATCGCCGGTCGCGAGCTTGAGGATTGTCGTGACCGGGACGATGCTGTCGGTGAAGTTCGTCGTAAGCTTGGTGTTGGGATTGTTGTTGTCGGTAAACTTCAGCGCGAAGACGTCCGAGATCAGCTTCTGCGCATCGGTCGACAGCTGCGCCGACGAGACGAAGCTGACGCTGCCCTGGCCGTTGACGATGGTCTGGGTGCCGGCCTGATCGACGGTTGCGATCGGATTGAGCGTCGTCTTGTCGAACAGGATGTAGGAGCCGGTGCTGCCGTCGGGCTCGACCAGCACCTGAAATTTGGCCGGCGGCACGCCGCCCGAGCCCTGCACGTCGAAATCGATCTCGACCAGCACCGCGGTGCCGCGGATGCCCATGGTCGCGACCGGCGTATCGACCTTCATGTCGCCATGCTTGGCGGTGGCGCCGGCGACGAACGAGATGGTGCCCGAGACGAGGCTCATCAGCGACGAATTGCTCGACCCGTTCGGGTCGTAGATCATCTCGTTCAGCACCATCTTGGCGTTCGGTCCGAGACCGAACACGGTGCCGTCGATGAAGGTGATGCCGAGCGTCGAGTCGCTGCCCGACTGCACCACATCGCCCTTGTTGACGTTGTCACCCTGGTTCAGGACAACAGCGACGCCGTTGCGGATGGCGGTGGCGCCGCCCGTGAGCTTGGTGACATGGCCGATGACCTTGGCCGGCTCCGCCGCGCCGCCGGCCTGGGCATATTGGGTGTAACCGGTGAGTGCGTTGACGAGGTTGCCGGTGAGGTGCGCGCCTTCAGGCGAGGCCAGCGCCGCGCGCTTCTCGCCCTTGAAATAGTCGTGCAGGACGAGTTCCCGATCGTCCTTCGAGATGACGAGATCGAGCCCGGTTCGCTTGAAGTCGCCGGTGAACAGCAATTGCCCGTCGTCGACCGTGATCGCGCCAGGCGGAGCATTCGAGGTAACGCTTTCGACGTATGCCGATCCGCGGGCGTAAGCGTCCGCGCTCGGCAAATGGCCGTCGAATTTCTCGACAAAGTTCACTGCGGATCACCGCACGAGGGTTAATATTGGTAAAATATCCGAATGATTACGCCTGCATATCATCGGATAAAGCTTGGCGAAACCATCCTTTGCTTTCGCAAGGTGCTCCGGTCGCGCGGTTTGAGCGGATGTGACTTGGCTCACTCTCACATGAGTCGTGTATTCCGAACTCGCCTGACGGTACCATGAGATGGGATTTGAGCCAAGATGGGTAGTGAGCCACGTATTCGTGGTATTGACTGGCATTTCTGTACTTGCCTTTATTTCCCCGCAGCCCCGAGAGGGCATTTGACCCGATTTTTCCGGCTAAAGCTGTGACTTGGCTTACAAATCGCAGCTATCCCATGCGCGGATTGGCCGGGTTAACCAGTAGGCAAGGATGAGGCGTTTCGCGGTGGAAAAAGGTTCGCGGGTTCGTTTCACAAACCGGTAAAGTTTTCGGGACCCGGGCCACGCGCCCTTCAGCCTCCTGCCCGGATTTCCCACCTCTTAAGTCGATTCGAAGGGTCGTTTGCGATGCTGTCGGCATCAAACGATCCGTCGCGTGCGCGGTGTAATCTCCACCCGCCGATGAGCGGACAGGGGGTGTCACATGGGATTCTCGCTTCGCTCGTTTGCGCTGCGCTCCGTCGTGTTAGGCTTCGGCCTGGTTCTGGCCGCGCCAATTGTCGAGCTCAATGCCGCCTCGCTCCTGTCGCCCGGCCCGGCGACCCTGCTCAGACAATCAACCGAACCGTTCGGCCTGGCGACCAACCTGCTTGCCGGCGGCGGCCTGCATGACAAATGGCGCGGGGTGCAGCGCCAGCTGGCCGACGAATTGGCGCAGCTTGCAGCCTGCGAAAGCGACCGCGCGGGCTGCGCATCGCCTGAGGCGCTGCGGTTCCTGGCGATCGTCGATGCCGGCCGGGCACGCGATGGCCGCGCCCGGTTCGGTGAGATCAACCGCGCGATCAATCTGGCGATCCGCCCGGGCAGCGATCTTGCGACCTACGGCGAGCCAGACGTCTGGTCCACGCCGCTCGCCACATTCGCCCGCGGCAGCGGCGATTGCGAAGACTATGCGATCGCGAAGTTCGTCGCGCTCGCCAAGGCCGGCGTCGCGCCGGACGATTTGCGCATCGTGGTCATGCATGACCTGCTCGGCGGCGAGGACCACGCCGTAGTCGCGGCGCGGCTCGACGGCCACTGGCTGATGCTCGACAACCGCCGCATGGCGATGATCGAGGACACCGATATCAGGAGCTTCCGGCCGACCTTTGTGATCGACCAGAACGGCGTCAACCGGTATGGCGATGCGCGGCTCGTCGCCGAGACCGCGTGGCGGCCTCAAGCGCGGTGAACTGAGGCGACGCCTGCCGCCGGCGGCGACATCGGAATGCTGAGCCGGACCTAAAGCGCGATGAGATTTGGTTGAATCATCATCGCGCTTCAGACCTTTGTTTGAGCATGATCTTTTCGGAAAACCGCTTCGCACTTTTCCGGATCATGCTTTAGAGCAGCTGGCGCGCCGCGAAGTCCGCGAACGGGCCAGGGCGCGCGACAAGTTCGGCGTAACTTCCCACCTGGACCACCTTGCCGCCCGACAGCATGATGATGCGGTCGGCCTGGCGTACGGTACTCAATCGATGTGCGATGACGAGGCGCGTGATAGGAAGCCGCTCCAGCGAAGCTGCGACGATCGCCTGTGTCCGATTGTCGAGCGCGCTGGTCGCCTCGTCAAAGAGCAGGATCCGAGGCGCCCGCGCAAGCGCCCGGGCGATCATGACCCGCTGCCGCTGGCCGCCGGAGAGCGTGTTGAAGCCTTCGGAAACCAGCGTATGCATACCCATCGGCATCTGCTGGATGTCGGTGTCGAGACCGGCCTGCCTCGCTGCCTCCCAGGCCTTGTCCTGCGACAGATCGATGCCGCCGCAGATGTTCTCGTAGAGGCTGCCCGTCGCCAATTTGGTGTCCTGAAGCACCACGCCGAGTTGTCGGCGCACCGCACTGATGTCCAGCGTGTTGAGCGCCTTGCCGTCATAGAAGACGGAGCCCGTCTCCGGCTGCTCGAAGCCGAGCAGCAATCGCAGCAGCGACGATTTTCCGCTGCCCGACGGGCCGACGATGGCGACATATTCTCCGCGCTGAATCTTCAACGTGACATCGTCGAGCACCGGCGGACCACCTTGCGCATATCGGAAGCCGACGCCGGAAAGCTCGATCTCACCGGACAGCGCTCCGGGTGGCCTGCGCTCTTCGCCGATCTCGGCGGCAGTTGACATCAATGGCTTCAACCGCGCCAGCTGCGGGACGGCAACCAGCGCTTCACTGATGCTCGACGCCCAGTTGCCGACCGATGCCAAGGTCTGGCCGAAAGCCGCCAGGAAGCCGAGGAAAGCGCCGAGATCGCGCAGGATCTCGCTGTTGTCATGGAAGGCAATCGCGAAGATGACGAGCGTCGCAAGTGTCGGATAGGAACTCTCGAACGCGCTGAGCGCATTCGAGACCTTCTGCGACGCGGTGAAATAGCGCTTCTGGACCGAGAAGCGTTCCGACCACAGGGCGAGCGCGCGTCCGGTCGCCCGGGCCACACGCAGCTTGCCAACGCCGGTGATCAACTGGAGAACGAAGCCGCCGATCTTTCCCTGCAGATCGAGGTAGCGGGCTTCGTAATAGATACGCAGCCCGCCGGCGGCCATGATCGCGGCCGCACGCACCGCCACCAGCAGAACGGCGATGCTCCCCAGCTTGACGTCGTAATACAACATCAGGGCGATGCTGAAGAGGCAGAACAGAAGCGCCGTGAGGCCGCGGAGATTATGGACGGTCAACGTCTTGCGGACGGCGTCGATGCCCATCGATCGATCCACCAGATCGCCTGCCGTGTAATCGCGAAACAGGGAGGCCGGCAACCTGAGCAGCCGATCGATCAGCGCCGCCTGAAGCCTGTATTCCGCGAGGCCCTCGAGCCGCAGCATCGCCATCCCCTGCACGACCTGCAGGCCGGCGATGGAGAGCGCAGTTTTGTGATGGAGCGCACGCGCGGCCACGCGCCTCGCCGCAAGCGCGGCCGTGCAGGGCGTTCCTGAGAGGCTTTGCAAGCACCGCTCCCAGCGCAACCGTCTGGGTCGTAGGCGGACAGGGCTGCTGACGGCCGGTCGCCTGCCTCCATCATCCCACGATCTCAGGAGAACAACATGCGTTCGAATACCACGTCCTAGTCAGATCCTCGCCTCGCGTTGACCGCTGAGCAGTTCGAGGCCGTCAGTGGCGGCATGAGGAACATGGATACTCCCGCCTACAAGGCTTTCGCCCCGGGTCTGATGCAGGGCTTCGCCGAGGCCGGCGGAGTTGTCCTCCTCAGTTCGGATGGTTGCTAGCTCGATCCCATCCGACGAAGAGGCCGCTTCGCTTGAGCGGCCTCTTCCCACAACGCCATGATCCTCTCGGGAATCCAGTGTCAGCTTTTCCGGATCATGCTCTGGACTAGAACATCAGGTTATCCTTCACCAGAACCCAGCGGCCGCCCTTGACCTGCTGCACCTGGGTGATGGTGTTGGCGAGATGATCCGTCTTGGAGAACTTGGTCGGCGGCGAACTGAAAATGTCGAGGAACTTGTCGCCTGACTCCAGCGCATCCAGCATCTTCTGGCCGGTGAGATCCTTGCCCGCCTTCTGGGCGTAGAACGCGAACGTCATCACCGCGTTGTAGCCGATGATCGCCTGGGTGTTGGCGTCGGTGTTGAACATCTTCTTGTAGTTGACGAGCCAGTCCTTCACCTTGCCCTTGGCGGTGTCCTCGTAGGGAATTTCGAAGCCCGAGGCCGCATAGAGGCCCTCGACGGCTTCCTTGCCGAGCGCGGGCACTTCGAGCACGTTGGTCGGCGTAGCGCCGAGGAAGGTCACGTCCCAGCCGAGTTTCCTGGCCTCGTTCATCGCGCCGATGGTCTCGCGGATCACGGTGCCGAGCACGACGAGATCGCAGCCGTCGGCCTTCATCTTGGCAACCTGCGCCGAGAAGTCGGAGGCGCCGCGCTTGTAGCTTGTGGTCGAAGCCGGCTGCACCTTCATCGCAGCGAGCTGCTGATTGAAGCCGTCGAGCACGTTCTTACCGTACTCGTCGTCCTGATGCAGGATGCAGGGCTTCTTGAAGTTCTTCCAGTCCATCATGTATTTGAGCGCGGCGCGCGTGCTTTCGACATAGGGCAGCAGGTTGTTGAACTTCAGCCGTTCCTGCGGCTTGCTCGGATCGAATTTGAAGGTGAATTCGGCGGCTGTCAGCGGGAACAGCTGCAGCACGCCGGCATCGAACAGGATGTCCTGCGCGGCCAGCGTCGGCGCCGAACCCATCGAGCCGATCATCGCAAAGATCTTGTCGCGCTCGACCATCTTCTGCGAGGCCAGCACGCCCTTCTTCGGGTCGTAGCCATTGTCCTCCAGAATCATCCTGATCTTGCGGCCGTTGATGCCGCCGCTGGCGTTGATCTCCTCAACCGCCATCTTCATGCCGTTGGACACCGGAACACCCCAGACCTTGATCGGGCCGGACAGGTCCTGATGCGTTCCGATCACGATCTCGGCCGGCGAGATGCCTTCATTGGTGACCTTGGTCTGGGCTGCGGCCGGCAGACAGGTCAGCGCCAGCGCGCTGACCGCAAAGCCCAGCGCCTTCAGCGATTTCGACATTGCAGTCTCCTCCTTCACAACGGCCCATGGTGAGCGAAGGGTCGGGCCTTCTCGCTCCTTCGCCAAACGTCTTATCGCCTGCTACGCGACTGCGCGTTCGCCATACATGGCGTCGATCTCGGCCGCGTAGCGCTTGTTCACGAAGCTGCGCTTCAGCTTCATGGTCGGCGTCAGCTCCTCGTCCTCTGGGGTGAGCTGACGTTCGATCAGGTAGAATTTCTTGATGGTCTCGACCCGCGCGAACTTCGCGTTGACCGCCTCGACCTCGCGGTGGATCAGGTCCTGGATCTCGCGGGCACGGCACAGGCTCGCGTAGTTGGTAAACGGGATGTCCTGGTCCTGGGCGTATTTCTCGACATTCTCCTGATCGATCATGATCAGGCAGGTCAGGTATGGCCGCTTGTCGCCGATCACGACCGCGTCCGAGACGTAGGGCGAGAATTTGAGCTGGTTCTCGATCTCGGACGGCGTGATGTTCTTGCCGCCTGACGTGATGATGATGTCCTTCATCCGGTCGGTGATCTTCACAAAGCCTTCATTGTCGATCGTGCCGACATCGCCGGTGTGCAGCCAGCCCTTCGCGTCGATCGTCTCGGCGGTCTTCTCCGGCTGGTTGAGATAGCCCATGAACAGGTAGTCGCCCTTGATCAGGATCTCGCCCCTCGGGCAGATCATCACCTCGCCCCAGGGCGCGGCCTTGCCGACCGAGCCGAGCTTGATGCGGTCCGCCGGCATCATGGTCGCCACGCCGCAATTCTCGGTCTGGCCATAGACCTCGCGCATGTCGATGCCGAGCGCGAGATACCAGCGGATCAGATCCGGCGAGATCGGCGCCGCGCCGGTCAATGCGATCCGGCAACGGTCGAGCCCGAGCATGCGGCGGATGTTGCGGAACACGAGCCAATAGGCGGCACGGTTGGCGAGCCGCAGCGACAGCGGCGGCGTCTCGCCCTCCAGCCGGCATTCGGTCATCCGGTTTCCGATCGCGAGCGCGCGGGCGTACATCCAGTTCTGGAACGGGGTCGCGTCCTTCAGCGCGATGGTGATGCCCGAATAGAACTTCTCCCAGATCCGCGGCACCGCGAGGAACGCGGTCGGCTGCACCTCGCGCAGATTATCCGGCACCGTCTCCGGGCTTTCGGCAAAATTCATCACCGAGCCGAGCGCGAGCGAGATGTAGTAGCCGCCGACCCGCTCGGCGACATGGCAGAGCGGCAGGAACACCAGCCGTTCCTCGCTGTCGGTCGAAGGGTAGAGATCGTTGGCGTGGCGCATCTGGTGCGTCACGCTGCGGTTGGAGTGCATCGCGCCCTTGGGCGGGCCCGTGGTGCCCGACGTATAGACCAGGATCGCGAGATCGGACGCGGTGCGGCTGCCGGTCATTTCATCCCACAGGGCATCATTGCCCTGCGCATGATTGCGGCCGAGTGCCGTGAACTCGGCGAGCGACAGCACCATCGGATCGGAGAAGCCGGAGAGGCCCTCCATGTCGAACACCACGATCCTGTCCAGCGTCGGACAGCGCGACCGGCAGGTCAGCACCTTGTCGAGCTGCTCCTCGTCTTCGACGAAGATCACCCGGGTGCAGGAATCATTGAGAAGGTATTCGACCTGCGCCGCCGCATCGGTCGGGTAAATGCCGGAGGAGACGCCCCCGGCGCACAGGATGCCCATGTCGGCATAGACCCATTCCGGCACCGCGTTGGCGATGATCGAGGCGACGTCGCCGGGGCGGAAGCCGGTCGCATGCAGGGCGCAGGCGATGTCCCTGGATATCTCAAGCCATTCGCGCCAGCTGGTCGGCTGCCAGATGCCGAACTTCTTCTCGCGGATCGCGGGCCTGTCGCCGCGCGTTTGCACCGCGAGCAGAAAGCTCCTCGCGATCGTGTCGGCGACCGTCAGCACCGCTGGTCCTGCCATGCGCGCTCCCTCCTCTGCCGCCCGTCTCACGCGCCGGCCTTGTTGCCGGTCTTGTTCGCGAAACAGGCCTGAAATCTAACTCCGACTCGCTCTCAGTGCCAAACCAACTTTAGTCAGCACCAAACCTCCCTAACGCCACGTCTTCTTCTTTTTCCAGCGCCGCTCGCCCCGCGCGCCGGCTTCCTTGGCGCCGAGATAGAACTCCTGGATATCGGGTGAACTCATCAGCCGCTCACAGGTATCGTTCATGACGACGCGGCCGATCTCCAGCACATAGCCGTAATGCGCCGTCTCCAGCGCGATCTTGGCGTTCTGCTCGACCAGCAGGATCGACATGCCGTGCTCCTGATTGACGCGGCGGATGATGGTGAAGATCTCCTTCACCAGGATCGGCGACAGCCCGAGCGACGGCTCGTCGAGCAGCAGCAGCGTCGGCCGGTTCATCAACGCCCGCCCGATCGCCAGCATCTGCTGCTCGCCGCCCGACAACTGCCCGGCGGGCTGGCCGAGCCGCTCCTTCAGCCGTGGAAAATAGCCGTAGACGCGCTCGAGGTCCTGCGCCACACCGTCGCGGTCCCGGCGCAGATAGGCGCCCATCATCAGGTTCTCGCGCACCGACAGGAACGGAAACACCTCGCGCCCCTCCGGCACATGGCTGAGGCCGAGCCGCACGATCCGATCGGCCTCCATGCGCTGGATCGGCTTGCCGAGGAATTCGATCGAGCCCTTCTGCGGGTCGAGGATGCCGGAGATCGTCTTCAGCACCGTGGTCTTGCCGGCGCCATTGGCGCCGAGCAGCGTCACAATCTGGCCGCGCGGCACCTGGAGGCTGATGCCGCGGATCGCCATGATCGGCCCGTAATAGCTTTCGACGTTGGAAAGCTTCAGGATGATGTCCGGTGTGCTCATGGCATCATCCTCATGCGCCGAGATAGGCTGCGACGACGTCGGGATGGTGCTGCACCTCGGACGGCGAGCCCATCGCCAGCACGCGGCCGTAATTCAGCGCAATGACGCGATCGGAGACCCGGTTGACCAGTGTCATGTCGTGCTCGACCATCAGCACGGTGATGCCGAGCTCGCTCTTCATGTCGCGGATCCAGAACGACATGTCGTCGGTCTCCTCGACATTGAGGCCTGACGACGGCTCGTCGAGCAGGATCAGCTTCGGCTCCGAGCACAGCGCGCGCGCCAACTCGATCACCTTGCGCACGCCGTAAGGCAGGCCCGAAATCAGCTTGTCGCGGTAAGGCTCGAGGTCGAGGAATTCGATCACCTGCTCGACCCGGCGGCGATGCGCCTTCTCGCCGGCGCGGACGCTCGGCAGGAATAGCAGCTCCTGCCAGAGCCGGGTGGTCGAATGGCGATGCCGGCCGACCAGGAGATTGCTCAGCACGGTCGCGTTCTCGAACAGTTCGATGTTCTGGAAGGTGCGCGCGATGCCGAGTTTCGCGATATCGTAGG
>OFRL01000665.1_pt1 | contig 14221 bp, 11 predicted proteins | sample 1543121 | NCBI WGS metagenome assembly OFRL01 (sample SAMN07774228, study PRJEB24372) | wastewater metagenome | isolation source: Lake Maggiore Cannobio | place: Italy: Cannobio | collected 2016-01
CGCGAAGATCTACACAGTCTTGGTTATGCCCAAGAACTGCATCGAGGTCTTGGTTGGTTTAGTAACTTCGCAATTAGTTTTTCAATCATTTCCATCCTCGCTGGTGGAATGTCTTCGTTTTGGCTCGGCATGGTCACTGGTGGTCCAATCATTATCACACTTGGTTGGATCGTTGTTGGTTTTTTTGCTTTGCTTGTCGGCATGTCGATGGGCGAAATTTGCTCTTCGTATCCAACTGCTGGTGGTCTTTACTACTGGTCTGCAAAACTCGCTCGTCGCAACAATGCAAAGTGGGCATGGTTCACAGGTTGGTTCAACTTGATGGGACAGATTGGCGTTATCGCCAGTGTTGACTATGCGCTTGCAATCTTCATCGGCTATTTCATCCGCATGTTCAATGACAGTTTCAACCTCACAACGACAAACATTTACATGATCTTCTTGGTTGTACTTGTTGCGCACGGTCTGATCAACACATTCGGTGTTGGAGTCATCAAAATTCTTGGTGACATCAGCGTGTGGTGGCATGTCATCGGAGTTGTAATTATTGTCGGTGTATTGTTCATCGTTCCTGACGATCGAAGTGGTCTAGGAACAGTGTTCAATCAAGCACCAGAAGGTCTAACTGGTTGGACAGGCGGAACTTTCGTCTTGATCTACTTGTTTGGTCTCGGACTTTTACTTGCGCAATACACGATCACTGGCTTTGATGCATCAGCACACGTCAGTGAAGAAACAGTCGGCGCCAGAACAGAAGCACCAAAGGCAATCGTTAGAGCAATTTATGTTTCGGCAATTGCTGGTTTCTTTTTGAACTTGGCAATGACTCAGGCGATTCCAAAAGATCCAGATAAGTATGCGGTAATTGCGTTCGGTAGCGAGGGCGACTTCTTTCTCGTCAACGCTGCGAACCGACTTATCAGCATGGCAGTGGGCGATTTGACAGCCAAGTTATTGGTGTTGATATGTATCGTCGCTCAGTTCTTCTGCGGTATGGCTTCAGTAACTGCGAACAGTCGAATGATTTACGCCTTTAGTCGTGACGGCGCACTGCCTGGGTCAAAGACTTGGCACAAAATCAACAAGAAGACACGAACACCGACAAATGCTGTTTGGCTTGGCGTTGTTCTTTCGGCGATTGTTGGCATGTTGTCGCTTTATCAAAAGGGCGGTTACTCGACTGCGTTCTTCGCACTCACCGGTATTTGTGTCGTCGGGTTATATATCGCCTACGCAATTCCAATTTACTTGCGTGTGACGAATCCAGATTTTGTTGAAGGTCCGTGGAACTTGAAGGGTCGCTCAAAATTAGTCGGATGGACTTCGCTGACATGGGTGGCATTCATTACCGTGTTGTTCTTCGCGCCATTGTTCTGGCCATTTTGGCCGGTGTTTGGTAGCACTACATTCGGTGAAGGAGATGGCGCATATACGGTCTTCCACCAGAACAACATGAATTTCACTGGCCCATTGATCGTGATCTTTGGAGTCTGCGTGTGGTTGTACTGGAGTCTCTCGGCCAAGAAGTGGTTCACTGGTCCAAAAATTCAGGGGACCAAAGAAGAACTCATGGCTATCGAGCGCGAACTCGAACTTAAGTAGTTAAATACGTGGCGGGTAGAACACTGACACGCCAAGAGTTAACTTCGCTCATTGAAAAGGGCGAAGTTGACACGGTCATAGTTGGGTTTCCAGATCTTCAAGGAAGACTGGTCGGTAAAAGAGTTACCGGCTGGTTTTTTCTTGAAGATGTGGCCGACCATGGCACAGAAAACTGCAACTATTTAATCGCTACAGATATGGATGATAATCCTGTGCCGGGTTATCGATTCGCAAGTTACGACCAGGGTTATGGCGACATGGTTGCGATGCCCGACTGGAATACCGTTCGCGTGTTGCCGTGGATTCCAAAAACTGCGTTAGTGCTTTGTGATATGAGCGAGCCCAGCACTAAAAAATTGATAAGTGTTTCGCCGCGACAAGTCTTGCGAGACCAAGTTGATGCGGCACATGCTTTGGGGTTTGAGCCTCGCCTCGGAAGCGAAATTGAATTTTATTTATTTCACGACTCATATCGTGAAGCACACGCTAAAAATTATCGCGGGCTAAGTCCGCATTCGCCGTGGATGGAGGACTACCAAATAGTTCAAACCACAATGGACGAATATGTGATCGGTGATATTCGCCGAAACCTTGATGCAGCTGGAATACCAATTGAATGTTCAAAAGGCGAAGCCGGTCGCGGACAACACGAAGTAAATTTGCGATACACCGAAGCTGTTGAGATGGCAGATCGTAATTTGATTTATAAAAGCGCGGCAAAAGAAATTGCGGCATCGCACGGACGTTCAGTTTCGTTTATGGCCAAATATAATATGAACGAGACTGGTTCATCATGCCATGTGCACTCAAGTCTGTGGAACTTGGCGGATAACTCTGCGGCGTTTGCATCTTCGCCAAAAGATAGTCATCACATGCCAAAAGTTTTTGAACAATATCTTGCTGGGTTGCTGGCAACCGCGCGCGACTTTAGTTTGTTGTGGGCGCCAACTGTAAACAGTTACCGCCGGTTTCAGCCCGGGTCTTGGGCGCCGACGGCAATTGCCTGGGGTGGCGACAATCGCACACTCGGCTACCGAGTTGTCGGTCACGGTGCTGGTGCACGAGTTGAATGTCGAATACCTGGATCAGATGCGAATAGTTATTTTGCGTTTGCTGGCACAATCGCCGGCGGTCTCTACGGAATTCGCCACGAATTAAAACTTGAGCCGGCGTTTGTTGGCAACGGATATGAAGCCACAAATATTACGCGCATTCCTAATTCGCTAGGTGAGGCGATTGGACATTGGGAGAAGAGTGCGATTGCTAAAGAATGCTTCGGCGACGAAGTTCATTATCACATCGGCAACATGGCTCGCGCCGAATGGGCAGCTTTTGGTAACACAGTGACCGACTGGGAGCTCACGAGGTATTTCGAGCGCTCGTAAATATGGTTGAACAACCTTCAGTAGCGCGTGCAGTAATCATTGGTGGTGGCATTGTCGGATGCTCGACGGCGTATCACCTCGCACGTCTTGGTTGGACAGATACGGTGTTGCTCGAAAAACATAAACTTACATCTGGTTCAACATTTCACGCGGCTGGTCTCGTCGGACAATTGCGCACGAGCGCCAACATTACACAGTTGTTGGGATACTCGGTTGAGTTGTATCGCACACTTGAAGCACAGACTGGTTTAGCAACTGGCTGGAAGATGAACGGTGGATTGCGTTTGGCATGCAACAACGAGCGATGGAGCGAAGTAAAGCGCCAAGCAACAACTGCAAAATCTTTTGGATTAGAAGTGCATCTATTGTCACCTCGTGAGGCTCAAGAACTTTGGCCACTGATGCAAGTTGAAGATTTAGTTGGTGCCGCATTCTTGCCGACCGACGGTCAGGCGAACCCGTCTGACATTACTCAGGCACTTGCACGCGGCGCACGACAAGCAGGCGCAACAATTTGCGAAGACACAGAAGTTTTGCAGATAGATGTGCAAGATGGTGTAATTAAAGGCGTAATCACCAACAACGGTCGCATCGATTGCGAGATGGTGGTTTGCTGTGCTGGTCAATGGACGAGAACACTGGCCGCGACAGTCGGTGTCAATGTGCCACTCGTATCTGTTCAGCATCAATATATTTTGACTGATCAGATGAGCGGTGTGACTTCGACATTGCCGACTTTGCGAGACCCTGATCGGCTGACTTATTACAAAGAAGAAGTTGGCGCGTTAGTGATGGGCGGGTACGAGCCGAACCCGATTTTGTGGGCTGTGAATGGTGTGCCGAAGGATTTCAATTTCAAATTGCTCGATTCTGATTACGATCACTTCGCTCCGACAATGCAGTTGGCTATTGGTCGAGTACCCGCACTTCGAGATATTGGTGTGAACCAACTGACAAATGGACCCGAGAGTTTTACTCCAGACGGAAACTTTATTCTCGGCGAAGCGCCAGAATTAAAGAACTTTTTCGTTGGCGCTGGGTTTAATGCGTTTGGCATTGCCGCTGGGGGTGGTGCTGGTATGGCACTTGCCGAGTGGGTGCATCGCGGTGTTGCGCCGTATGACTTGTGGATAGTCGATATTCGGCGATTTGGATATCCGCATCGCGATATCGATTGGGTGCGTGCACGAACGCTTGAGGCTTATTCGAAGCATTACACAATGGCCTGGCCTCACGAAGAACATCAAAGTGTTCGTAACTGTCGCCAGTCGCCGTTGTATGTACGACTACTTGAGCAAGGTGCATGCTTTGGCGAAAAACTTGGTTGGGAGCGCCCGAATTGGTTTGCAGATAAAAGTATTGGCGAAACCGCACGTGATGTTTATACATACGGGCGACAAAATTGGTTTGATGCAGTTGGTCGCGAACATTTGGCTGCTCGAAATGCTGCCGTGCTATTTGATCAAACATCTTTTGCAAAGTTTCTCGTATCTGGGCGTGATTCACTTGCTGCGTTGCAGTGGATTGCCGCCAACAACATTGATAAACCTGTTGGTTCAGTTATATACACACAGTTACTTGATGCTCGTGGTGGCATTCAGTGTGACCTCACAATTACTCGCGTCGGTGAAGATTCGTTTTATGTCGTCACCGGTACTGGTTTTGCGACCCATGACTTTGATTGGATAAAGCGAAATATCGCTGCTGGCGCTGGTTCTGGTGTGGGCGCTGATGTTCGGCTTACAGATGTAACCGACACGAGATCTGTGCTTTCGCTAATGGGACCAGCATCGCGAGAGATTCTTTCGCGCGTTACGAACACTGACGTCACTAATCTGGCGTTTCAATTTGCAACGATGCAAAACATTCAAATCTCAGGTTGTGATGTGATGGCGATACGGATCACCTATGTCGGAGAACTCGGTTTCGAGTTGCACATGGCAGTTGCTGACGCACCACGCGTTTACGATGAATTATTTATGCATGGCGCTTCACTCGGTCTTAAGAATGCCGGCTACCGGGCGATCGAAAGTTTGCGTCTTGAAAAGGGATATCGAAGTTGGGGTTCTGAGATTGGCCCTGATCACACACCTCTTGAGGCTGGCTTAGGTTGGGCAACGAAACTTAGCTCTGATGTAGATTTTCTCGGTCGTGTTGCTCTTAACGAACAACGCGAAACTGGAGTAAAGAAGATTCTTGCCGGGTTTCGTGTTGATTATCCCGATGTTGTTCTGCTCGGACGCGAAACTATTTATCGCAACGGTGAGCGTGTGGGTTGGCTAACTAGTGGCGGGTATGGGTACACCGTTAAGGCGTCACTGGGATATGGCTATGTTCGCAACTCTCAAGGGGTGACTCGTGATTATGTGTTACAAGGTAGTTACGAACTCGAAGTTGCCAATGAGCGAGTGCCTGCAATAGTTTCGCTCAGTGCATTTTACGACCCGGCGATGACTCGCGTTCGCTGTTAGTTCGCTTGCGTGCTTGCTAACTTGCTGCATCACTTAAATATCGCTCAAAACTTTGCGCAGTTGCAAGTCGCTCGCAGTTTATTAGTCGCGAATCGGCGTATGCGACAAAGTCAGTATCTAATGTGCTGATTGCCTGCTGCACAACAGCCCATAGTCCTTCGCGAAGTTCGCTCATTATTTTCATCAGTTGCAATTTTGCCCAACGCTGTGATGTGACCTTGCCAAAGTAGCAAGTAAGTATCGTCTCGTCGCCAGCCTCGTCTAGTTCGGTATTTACTGACAAGTTGCCAAGATCGAAATACAGATTGTTCATTCCTGCGTATTCGAAGTCAAGCAACCAAGTTCGATCTAAGTCAAACAAAACATTCGTCGGCAAGAGATCGTTATGGCAGGCAACCGTATTTTCTGGCGACTTTGCAAATGCCGATTCGATGCGAAGTGAGACTTGATGTAACGAGAGCCAAAGTTTTGGCGGATCGACACCATTAATCTGCGCATCACGCACATGAGCTTCAACAATTCGATGTATTGGAAACGAGCCATCAATTGCTCCACTTTGATGAAATCGTTTGATGAGTTCGACAACTTCAGGTAGTCGATCAGTGAACTGCTTGCCAGCAAGGTGTTGACCATCAACAAATTTTGTGACGAGCGTGTTGAAACCAGGCAGTTCGCCGACAATCGGTGGTGCAAGCCCGAGTGTCGCGGCGTGTTTGGCAGCGTTGGCTTCATGAATTCGATTGATCCCTAAAACTTCAGTGCGTTCGCCAGGTACTCGCACAACATATGTATCGCCGTTGATCTCGGCCACGAAATTGCGATTAGTAATACCTCCTTCGAGCACGCGCAACGAAATCTGGCTGTTCGACCAATTTGGCAATCTATTTAATGCCGCAATGATCCGACGCGAAAGAGCGTCGTCGATCTTGTTTAACCCGTTCGCTGAGTTGGTCGCGTTCACTTTGTTCATCTCAACTTTTTTGTTCGATCAAGATTTCGACATCGCCAATAGTTGGATCAACTGTGTTTGACCAGACTGTCTGTCGACACAGCCATGTCGGTAAATTAACAAATTTTACTAGATTCAAGCACGGCGATACCTCGAGACTCACTCGCAATTGTGTGGCTGCCAGTTGGTGCACCATCGGCAGCGTTGCCTTCTAAAACTATTGCATCGTGTCGCGCATATTGCACGATGTATGCCTTGCGCACATTGTTTGAACAATTTGGCCCAGTGAGATGCGGAGTTAGTGACGAAAAGAAAACTGCGCCACCGGCTTTGATCTCGGCAACAACTGGCGTGGACGGCGGATTTTCGAAACATTCGTATCCAAGAGTCGACACCATGTAGTGCGAGAGAGTTCCATTTTTGTGAATCCCTGGGATTATTTGCGGACAGCCATTTTCGATAGTTGCATCGTTAAGTGCAATCCAGCATGTCAAATAGTGTTGTGGCTCTACGAATAGATAGCCGTTGTCTTGATGCCACGGAAACCTTCGTGGTTTTTCGATCTGTTTGTAGACCGCTTGATCGTGATACATCCGCACGTCGGGGCCAACAAGATCGCGGCACGCTCCCATGATTTTTGTGTTTTTCACAAACTTGTGGATTTCTGGTTTGCGGCTGGCAAGTTGGGCGGCGAAAGTTATTGCCCCAATTTCTGAGATTGCGATTCGTTCGTTCGGTTGCCCTGCTAAAAATGCAGCAGCATCTGCTTGCGCCGAGTCAGTGATTGCGACTAGTTCTTGCAGCTCACTTGGTGTGAAAATATCGTTGACTATTACATAGCCGTCGCTATCAAAATGATCAATCTGGGTTTGGGTGAGTGCACCACTCGTGGCCGTATGGTTTTGCCATACAAATGATTTATTCCATGGGTGACTAGTCATTACCCTCCATGTTCTCATTTTTCGGTGGAGCAACTGGTTTAGCCTATGGCGATGGCTGTTTTAGCAGAGACCGATGGTGAAACCCTAGAAAGTTCTCCGCTGAATGAAGTTGAGTTCTGTGTGGTCGACCTTGAAACCACGGGCGGATCGAGCGAATATAACTCGATCACCGAAATCGGTGCGGTCAAGTATCGCGGCGGCCAAGAAACTGGGCGGTTCACGACACTTGTGAACCCTGGGTGTGCGATTCCTGCTTTTATTGTTTTGCTAACTGGCATCACCGACACGATGGTTTGCAATGCACCTGCGATTGAAGAAGTGCTTGACCCGTTGCTCGAGTTTATTGGCGACGCGGTTTTAGTTGCGCACAACGCCAGATTCGATATCGGTTTTATTAATGCTTCGCTCGTGCATGATGGGCGAGAAAAGTTAGCGAATCGTGTGCTTGACACGGTCGGGTTGGCGCGACGACTTGTTGGGGGAGATGTTGAGAATTGTAAATTATCGACTCTCGCTGCGAGTTTGGGTTTTGCTCATCAGCCGAGTCACCGAGCGATCAACGATGTGCTGGCGACAGGCGATTTGCTCCATCATTTGATTGAGCGCGCGGCTGGGTTCGGTGTTTTTGATTTGGATGATTTTGCTGCGATGTCAAAAATTGGCACGCATCCACAGGCTGCCAAGTTGAAGATGACAATTGATCTGCCTCGCGGTCCAGGTGTGTATTTATTTGTTGATGGCGAAGGCGATGTTCTTTATGTTGGTAAGGCGACAAATATTCGCGCACGTGTTCGAAGTTATTTCGGCACGGGCGACTCACGACGCAAAGTTGGGTCGTTACTCAAATTAATGCAGAGCATTCACTTTATTGCTACGCCCGACGTGTTGACCGCTGAAGTTCTCGAGTTGCGGTTGATCGCACGTTTGCATCCGCGCTACAACCATGCGGGTACACGAACGGCGAAATATTGCTATGTTCGGTTAACGCGTGGCGAAGTTTGGCCACGGCTGATGGTGACCAAGTCTTTAAAATCTGGCGCTGAAGATATTTTTCTAGGGCCGATTTCGTCACGATCAATGGCGCGTGATTTTGTGGATGCGATCGAATCTGTGGTGCCGTTGCGTCGTTGCACCGTGCGCATGGGCAGAAACTATCGTGCACCAGTTGATGCGCCAGTTTGTTCGGCTGCCCAGTTGGGTTTGGCGCAGTGTCCGTGTTCGGGCACAGCAGACGCGCAAAGTTATGCGTTGGTTGTGCAATCAGTTATTGATGTGATGTCGGGTAATGCTGATGAAGTCATTGCGTTATTAAATGCCAAGATGCTCGCGCATTCGAAAGCACAGAGATTCGAAGAGGCGGGTGTCGTGTTGGCACGAGTTGATGTGCTTGAAACTGTTTTGCAGCGTGTGCAATCTGTGGGTGAACTAGTTGACGCCGGAAGTTTCGGTTTTGTCGCAGATCACGTTTCTTATTCAATAGATCGTGGGTTGCTGATCAGCACAAGCAGCAATGGCGTCGAATTTGAACCCGTTGCACCGCAAATTGATCTTGATTTTGTTGAACTTTTAGGTGCGCCAAACCCCGAAGCCGTTAGTTATCCGATCTCAGCCGAACTCATCGACGAAATTCTGTGCATCGCCCGCCACACCCGCACGCACTAACTCGCATATTGTTGCGTCGCAACGGCGCCCGCAAGGCCCCAAAACTCTGCAACATTCTTCATCTACAATTAGGTATATGAAAAAACAGAGTTCGGCTGACTTACTGATTGCGGCACGCGAGAAGTCGGGTTTGACCCAAACACAAATGGCGCGTATTGCTAAAACGAGCCAGTCGGCAATCGCCGCTTACGAAGCGGGCGACCGTGAGCCTACGGTTCCGGTGCTGCAACGCATGTTGGCCGCAACGGGTCACAACTTGATGATTGCGTTCGAGGCTGATCGAAACATTTATCGTGTCGCAGATTTGGCACGAGATATTCGCAAGACATCTATAAAAAATCGTGAGAGACGATTGCGTTTGGTGTTCGAGTTCTTGCGCGAAGTTGACGCAAAAGAATTGACTCTTCGGGTTGCAGTTGAGCCCGAGTCAACAGGCGATCAGCGATTTGACGCGATGCTTGCGGCGTTGAGCGAAGATTTGTGTGTGAGCAACGGTGTGTCTCCACCAAGTTGGGTGTTCGCCGATCAACGATTTTTAGATTCAGCGTGGTGGGTGAGCAATTTGAAGTCGGCACGTACCCGCGCGCTAGTCAATGCACCTGCGTCATATCGTCGGCGCGGTGTGATGATTGACCGTCATGATTTGACGTCGGTCTAGGCAACAAGTTATGAGCGATCGACTACTTGATCAAAAGACTTTGCGGCGAGCTTTTGAGGCTTTAGCGCGTCGTTTGAAACGACGCGGCGTAGTGGGCGAAGTGCATGTGTTCGGCGGGGCGGCGATGGTTTTGGCATTTAATTCACGTCAGGCAACTCGCGATGTTGATGCAGTTTTTGCACCCGACACACAAGTGCTTGAGGCAGCTCATGAAGTTGCAGTTGAACTGAGCCTGCCGAAGTCGTGGCTGAACAATCAGGCGTCAAGTTATGTGTCGGGCGTTGCAGGTCGGGGAACACCGGTTTTCGATCACCCAAATTTGCGAGTGATGATTACGCCAATCGAGCACTTGTTGGCGATGAAAGTACGTGCAGCTAGAGCCGTGCGTGATGCTGAAGATATTCGAGTGTTATTGGGTGAGCTTCAAATCACCAAGATGGCACAAGTGATAGCGATCGTTAAAAAGTATTTTGCCGACGAACCCTTAAACGCGCGTTCTCGCCAACTTCTTGAAGATATTCTCTCGGCTTAAGCAATTACTCGGCACGCGTTATTAGAGCGGGCGAGGGTCAACTGATTTTTAGAGTTGCATGCTCTTGATCTCGAGGAACTCTTCGAAACCATATTCGCTGTATTCGCGGCCAACACCAGACTGCTTGTAGCCACCGAGCGGGGCGTTGATATTGAAGCCACCACCGTTGACTGCAATCTGACCAGTGCGAATTCGTCGCGCGATCGCGATGCCTTTTTCTTTTGTCGAAGCCCACACGCCACCTGACAAACCGTAAACGGTGTCGTTGGCGATCTGCACGGCGTCGTCTTCATCTTCGTAAGCGATGATGCTCAACACTGGACCAAAAATTTCTTCTTGGGCGATTGTCATCGAATTTTTAACATTCGAAAATACAGTTGGCTTGACGTAATAGCCAGTTGTGCAACCTTCAGGCACACCAACGCCACCGACAAGAAGCTTCGCGCCTTCGTCGATGCCTTTTTGGATGTAACCGTTGACGCGATCGCGTTGTGCGGCCGACGCTAGTGGCCCGAGCGCCGTAGTTTGTTCGAACGGATCGCCAACTTTCATCGCACTTGCCGCTTCGACAGCCAGTGCTTCGGCTTCGGCCAGACGCGACTTTGGCACGAGCATTCGAGTCATCGCGAGACAGGTTTGTCCGCTATTTAAAAACGCGCCACCAACACCAGACTTCACAGCCTTGGCGAAAGTTTCGGCGTCGAGATCTTCGCAAATAATGTTGGCTGACTTGCCGCCAAGTTCGAGGTGAACTTTTTTGACAGTCTCGGCGGCAACTTGCGTGACGCGACGACCTGCGCGAGTTGAACCAGTGAACGAAATCATGTCGACTTCTTTGTTTGCGGCAATTGCTTCGCCAACAATCGGCCCGGTGCCTGTGACGAGGTTAAACACGCCAGCTGGCAAACCAACTTCGTCGATGATCTCAGCAAGAATGAACGCGTCAATCGGCGCAATTTCGCTTGGCTTAAGAACGATCGTGCAACCTGCGGCCATTGCGAATGCAACTTTGGCAACGATCTGGTGTAACGGATAGTTCCATGGGGTGATGCAACCAACAACACCGATCGGCTCGCGCACGACAAGTGACGAGCCAAGTTCGTGTGAATACTCGAAATTTTCGGCAACGATCGCAGCCTGCTTGAACGAATTAATCGGCAAACCAACTTGAATCATCTGACTAAGAAACTTCGTCATGCCCGTTTCGCGCGAGATTGCAGTTGCGAGTTCGTCCATGCGGGCGGCGATGCCGTCGCCGATGCGGTTCATATATTTGGCGCGCTCTTGCACATCGAGTGCGGCCCAACCAATGAAAGCGGCACGAGCGGCTTTGGCTGCATCATCAACATCGGCTGCGTTGCATGACGGAATCGTGGCCATTACTTGCTCATTTGTCGAGTCAAAAACTTCGATTGCTTTGTCTTTGCCCTGTGGTGAAACCCATTTGCCGTTGATGTAAATTTTCTCGTAATTTTGCATGATGGCGCGCTCCTTTTTTGCTTAGGCATAGGTTAGTGCGGCTAGTTTTGGTCTATGCAAGTGGAGCGCTTAACCCCAGCGATCGGCGGACTTGTTTCAGGCATTGACCTGAGCGAGCCGTTGACCCCTTTGCAATGTGAAGAAATCATTAGCGCATTAGTTGATCATCATGTTCTATTTTTTAAAGATCAGCCTTTGACCCCTCGTCAACATCGCGACCTTGCGGCGAACTTCGGGGCTCTGCACGTGCACCCTATATATCCGCATATATCTGATGTTGAAGAAATAATTATTCTCGACACGAATGTTGATAATCCGCCAGATAACGATTCGTGGCACACCGATGTGCCGTTTATCGAGTGCCCACCGATGGGATGTTTGCTTTCGGCGCGCGAGTTGCCGCCGAGTGGTGGCGACACAATGTGGACGAGTTGCATCGCTGCTTATGATGCTCTTGATGACGAATATAAATTGCTGATCGAAAATTTGACCGCAGAACACGATATTGCCAAGGCGTTTCCTGAGTCGCACTATGGCAAATCACCTGAGGCGCTCGAACAACTTGCTGCGGCGCGCAAGAAAAATCCGCCGATGAGACACCCAGTTGTGCGCACGCACCCAGTCAGCGGCAAGCGTGGCATTTATGTGAATGCAAATTTCACGACGCGGATAATTGAACTCGCACCAGACAAGAGCGACGAAGTTTTAAATTTTTTGACTTCGTTTGTGGCGCGGCCCGAGTTTGTTGTGCGCTGGAAGTGGAAGCAGTATGACTTGGCGTTTTGGGATAACCGGTTGACGCAACATTTTGCAAATGCTGACTATTTGCCTCATCGTCGCGTGATGCACCGTGCGACGATTCTTGGCGACAAGCCGTTTCGCTAACCGCTAATCGCTATTCGGCTGTGTTTTTGTCGGCCCACTTTTTGTAAAACTTGCGAAAGGTTTTTAGTTCGCGCATGAATGCATCGCGATGTTTGCCGAAGTCTGGATCAAGTGAAAGCAATGACAACAACTCATCGCCTTTTTCGATCAGCGTGCGCCCGCTGGTGATCAGCCACTCAGAAATATTGCCGTGGGTAACGCCGTCGTTGCCTTCGATTTCGGCCATGTCGCGCCGATGTTGATTAATCTCGCGCTCAAGCGCGGCGATCTCACCCTGCAATGTGCGTGGTTTGTTTAGGGCCATCTAGCGAGATTACCGATTGGGTGACGCAGTGTCAGGGTTGCTCAAGTATCGTGGTAACCCATGGCTCGCGAAAAGATTTACACCCGAGCAGGCGACGACGGCACGACGGGTTTGTTTTATGGCGGGCGAGTCGGCAAAGACTCAGCGTTGCCACGGGCTTATGGCGCAGTTGACGAAGCGCAAGCAATTCTTGGACTCGCTCGCGCTGAAGCGGGCAAAGGTTCTGAACTCGACGACATGCTCGTGCACATCATGCGCGACTTGTGGGTTCTGATGGCCGAACTTGCAACGCTTCCTGAAAACCGTCACAAATTGACAGCCGGCAAATCGCTGGTCACAAGCGAAATGGTTATAAAGCTTGAACACATGATCGACTCACTTGACGAAAAATTTAATCCGCCTACCGAGTTCGTTGTGCCCGGAGAAAACAAAGTCGCTGCTTTACTTGACGTCGGGCGAACCGTAGTTCGTCGGGCCGAACGTCATTCTTTGGCTGCGGCCCCTGCGCCTTCGCAGGCCTGCCCATATCTCAATCGCTTATCCGATTTATTGTGGACACTTGCGAGATGGCAAGAAGGCAAGTCGCTAGCCGTCAAGAGTATTGATTAAAAACTGACACATCTATATACATTTAAATTCACACAAACAGGAGACAAAATGAAAACCAATCAACTAATTGTAAACGTTGCTCGAACTGCTGCAGAAAATGTTGATGCACACGCAATACCAGTTGCCAGCGATGGACCATTGTCTGCAGACATAACTTTTACCCGTGCACAGTTGACGGCACTTGGCTTCAACTCTGCCGTTGGTCAAACGCTTGTTTTGCCAAATGGAAAGTCTAAGTATTTGATCGTGGTTGGTATTGGTGAAGCCGCAAAAGCAAATGCTGATGTGTTGCGCACCTCGGCGGCGGCTCTTGCTCGTGCTGCCAGCAAAATGGGTTCGGTTGCGACAACTTTGGCCAATGTTGGTCGCGGTGACCGTGCAGAAATTGCACAAGCGGTTACTGAGGGTTTGATTTTGGCGACACATCGTTACGACGCATTGCGTGGCGAGAAAAAGTTGTCGGCGAACCTTAAGTCGGTCACACTTGTGACACTTGCGTCGATCCAAGCCGCTGTTATTAGAGGCGCGCAACGAGGCGAAGTAATTGCGGATGCAGTTTGTTTAGCGCGTGATTTGGCGAATATGCCACCAGCACACCTGACCGCAAAGATGATCGCCGAGCGTGCACAAAAAATCGGAGCAGAAACTGGCGTGAAGGTTGAAGTTTTCAACAAAGATCAACTTTTGGCGATGGGTTGCGGCGGAATGATCGGTGTGAACCGTGGCAGCGTGAACCCTCCGCGC
>OFRL01000666.1_pt1 | contig 14214 bp, 11 predicted proteins | sample 1543121 | NCBI WGS metagenome assembly OFRL01 (sample SAMN07774228, study PRJEB24372) | wastewater metagenome | isolation source: Lake Maggiore Cannobio | place: Italy: Cannobio | collected 2016-01
CCGACGGAAAGAGCCAGCACGAATTGACCCGACTTGCCGAGGAGGCGCTGCGCGCGCTTGCCCATGCCGACTTCCCACCGGCGGGAACGTTGCGCAAGCTCCAGCAATATGTCGTGCCGGTGCCAAAGCTAGTCCGCGCCGCGATGTTGGCGAACGGAGATGCGGGGGTCGTGTGGGAGGATTATGGGGATCGGTTCGTGCGCTTGGGTGACATGTCCCTGTATGACCGCTGTCTGGGCCTGGCGCTTTCGGCCCCGGAATGGCGTGGATCGGAGCAAAACATCATCTGATACGCGCTGCTGCCGCAGATTGGCAGTTCACAGTGTAATATGTTCACTTCACTTGATTAGAAATATATATTGCGCTCACCATTTTGGTTGCGTAAGCGATGTTCGGCGCCTGGATCAAAACTTTGCGGGAATTTCCAGGCGCCGGATCACGAGAGCCTTCAGCCGAGGGCAGAAAGGATCAGCGCTATGTGGCCCATAGCCCGGTCATTACGGTGATAAAAGGGGCTGTCTCTCAAAAGAGGGCAGCCCCACTCCATTTGAGGTGCGGGTCGAAATACAGTTAAATAAGATCAACTTCACCTTGATTAGATTCGCCCCCCGTGCGGGGGCGTGGATATGATGCGACAGGTCGCCTCAAATGGGTTCACCGCAAACTTTCGAGAGATTGCGAAGTTATTTTTCCGGTATATAATGTGCCGTAGGCGGGATAAATGTCGGTCAGGCTACACATCTGGGGCGATTACGCCTGCTTTACTCGCCCGGAGATGAAGGTCGAGCGCGTCAGCTATGACGTGATTACGCCTTCCGCCGCGCGCGGCATCCTGGAGGCCATCCACTGGAAGCCGGCGATCCGCTGGCAGGTCGATCGAATTCATGTGCTGAACCCGATCCGGTTCCAATCGATCCGTCGCAACGAAGTGGGTGCCAAGGCGAGCGCCGCCAACGCCGCCAGCGCGATGAAGCGCGGGACCACCGATGGGCTGGGCATCGTAGTGGACGACAATCGGCAGCAACGGGCGGCGCTGGTGTTGGTCGATGTCGCCTATGTGATCGAGGCCCATTTCACCATGACCGAGCGCGCCGGGCCGGACGACAGCGCCGCCAAGCATATCGCGATGTTCAATCGCCGCGCGGCACAGGGCCAGTGTTTCCATCGCCCTTGTCTGGGTACGCGCGAGTTTCCAGCCGAATTCGCGCTGATCGAGGACGGTGCTGCGCTGCCGCCCAGCACGCTCGACAAGCCGGATTCCGATTTGGGTTGGATGCTGCACGATATCGATTTCGCGCGCGGCAACGAATCGCGCTTTTTCCGGGCCGAGATGAAGGGCGGCGTGATCGAGGTGCCGCCGTTCGACGCCGCTGCGGTGGTGCGATGACGATCCTCCAGGCGCTGAACGGATATTATGCTCGGATACCGGATGTCGCCGCGCCAGGATGGAGCCAGGAGAAGTTCGGCTGGTGCATCGTGCTCAGCCCCGACGGTCAGGTGATCGATGTCGAGAATCTGCATGATCTGTCGGGCAAGAAGCCAAAGCCCACGCTTCGGGTCGTGCCGGCGGCTCTCAAGCGGACGGTAGCCATTGCCCCCAATTTTCTTTGGGATAAGACTGCCTATGTGCTGGGCCGCACTGCGGGCGAAGGCAAGCGAACGGCCGATGAACATGCCGCGTTCGTCGCCCTCCATCTGGACCGATTGGCGGGGCATGAGGATGCCGGGCTGGTCGCGCTTCGACGCTTTCTGGAACGCTGGCGGCCTGAGCAGTTCGAGACGCTGCCGGATGGCGGCGCGGAGATGCTCGACGCCAATGTGATGTTCCGGCTCGATGGCGAACTCGGCTTCCTGCACGAGCGCCCCGCCGCGCGAGTGTTGGTGGACGCGGCCAGCAGCCGTGGCGCGGATGTGCCGGGCCGCTTCTGCCTGGTGACGGGGGAGGTGGCACCGGTCGCCCGGTTGCACCCGACGATCAAGGGCGTGGAAGGCGGGCAGTCTTCGGGTGCTGCACTGGTGTCATTCAATCTCGATGCCTTCACATCGCTGGGCAAGGAGCAGGGTGATAATGCCCCGACCAGCGAGGGCGCGGCGTTCCGCTATGGCGCGGCACTCAACCGCATGTTGCAGCGCGACAGCGGCAACCGTCTGTCGCGCCCCATCGGTGATGCCACCGTGGTGTTCTGGGCGGATGCGAGCAAGGCGGAGGCGGAGGCTGCCGACGCCTTCATGGCGCTGATGATGGAGCCGGATACGCGAGAGATCACCGACGAGAAGGAAGTTGCCCTCCTGCGGACGCAGATCGAGCAGATTGCTGCCGGACGTCCGGTGGCCGATCTGCGCGCGGACATCGCCGAAGGCACGCGCTTCCATGTCCTGGGCCTATCGCCCAATGCGGCGCGCATCTCCGTGCGGTTCTGGTTGACCGATACGCTGGATGTCTTTGCCCGCCGTCTCGCGGAGCATTACCGGGACATGCGGATCGAACCGCTTCCGCGCAACTGGGGGGCGGCTCCGTCGGTCCGCCGACTGCTCGCCCAAACCGTGGCGGCGCAGGGCGAGATGAAGAACGTGCCCGCGCTGCTCGCGGGGGAAGTGATGCGCGCGGTGCTGTCGGGCACTGCCTATCCCCTGTCGCTTCTCGCCGCTGTGCTGATGCGTCTTCGCGCGGGCGACAATGCGGGGACCGGCTGGCACGCAGCCGTGATCCGCGGCGTGCTGGCCCGAGCACCTGATTATCGTGCTTCCAATGGAGAACCTCCGATGAGCCTGGAACGGGACTATAAGGAACCGGGCTATCAGCTCGGTCGCCTGTTTGCCGTCTATGAACTGGCGCAGCGCGCGGCGCTGGGCCGCGTGAACGCCAGCATCCGCGACAAATATTTCGGCGCTGCCTCGGCCACGCCGGCCAGCGTATTTCCGATCATCGTGCGCGGCGGCCAGAACCACCTCGCCAAGGTGCGCAAGGAAAAGCCGGGCTGGGCCACGCTGATCGAGCGCGAGCTGGAGGAGATCCACAGCCATCTTGTACCCGAACTGCCGCGTTCGCTGAGTCTGCAGAAGCAGGGTGCTTTCGCGATCGGCTATTATCACCAACGCGCCACCAAATTGAGCAGCGATAAGGTCGGGGAACTCGATCCGACCGCGCTCACCGATACCGACGAGACCGAGGGGGAAGCATGAGCACGCCGGTTACACAGCGCCACGAGTTCGTCCTGTATTTCGACGTGACGAACGGCAATCCGAATGGCGATCCCGATGCCGGCAACATGCCCCGGCTCGATCCCGAAACCAATCAGGGGCTGGTGTCGGACGTTGCGCTGAAGCGCAAGGTCCGCAACTTCGTCGCGCTGGTGAAAGAGCAGGAACCGGGCTTCGAGATCTACATGACCGAAGGCGCCACGCTCAACAACCAGCACAAGAAGGCATGGAAGGCGCTGTTGCCCGAGGTTACCAAGGATGACGACTTCAAACGGTTGCCCAAGGACCAGCAGAAGGCGCAGGAACTCACCCGCTGGATGTGCACCAATTTCTGGGACATCCGCACCTTCGGCGCAGTGATGACGACGGGCGTCAACGCCGGGCAGGTGCGCGGGCCGGTGCAGTTCGGCTTCGCCAAATCGGTGGAGCGCATCCTGCCGCTCGAAATCTCGATCACGCGCATGGCCGCGACGACCGAGAAGGATGCCGAGGAAAAGGGCGGGCGCACCATGGGCCGCAAGCATATCGTCCCTTATGGCCTGTACCGCGTCCACGGCTTCGTCTCCGCGCCGCTCGCCAGCCATCCGACCAAGGGCACCGGCTTTTCGGAAAGCGATCTCGAACTGTTGTGGCAGGCGCTCACCCAGATGTTCGACCATGACCGCTCGGCCGCGCGCGGCGAGATGGCCAGCCGCAAGCTGATCGTCTTCCGCCACCAGAGCGCGCTCGGCAACGCCCAGGCGCAGAGCCTGTTCGATCGGGTGAAAACCTGGCGCGTCCACGAAGGGTCGGTGCAGGAAATCGGCAGCACCGCCACCGACAACTGGCCGCCCGCGCGCAAATGGGAGGATTACAAGGTCACGATAGATCGAGAGGGCGCACCGGCGGGCGTCGAGATCCTCGAATACTGACGCATGGCGATGCGCGCGCCGCCCCCGGACCCCGCCGCCGAAGACGCGCTGGTGCCGGTGTCGGCGTTGCAGCATTATCTGTTCTGCCCGCGCCAGTGCGCGCTGATCCATGTCGAGCGCATCTGGGCGGAGGACGGTGCCACCGCCGAGGGGCGCATCCTCCATGAACGGGTCGATGGCGGTCGACCGGATCGTCGCGCAGGCGTCCGAACGGTGCGGGGGCTGGTCCTCCGCTCGTTTGAACACGGCCTGGCGGGCAAGGCCGACGCGATCGAGTTCGTCCGCGACGTGCCCTATCCGGTCGAGTATAAGCGTGGTCGCCCCAAGGCGCACCGCGCCGACGAAGTGCAGCTCTGCGCTCAGGCGCTGTGCCTGGAGGAGATGTTCGGCTGCGCCGTTCCTGAAGGCGCGCTGTTCTATGCCCAGACGAAGAAGCGCAGCCGCGTCACCTTCGATGCCGAGTTGCGCGCGCTGACGATCGCGCTCGCCGCCGAAACCCGGGCGATGCTCGCCGCCAGCCATACCCCGCCGCCCCAGGCGAAACCGGCCTGCCGTCGCTGCTCGCTGGCGGATGCGTGCCAGCCCAAGCGCCTGGAGCGTCCGCCCGCCGTCCAGCGCTGGCTTTTGCGCCAGCTCGCCGAACCCGATGCCCTGCCGGAGGAATGACCGATGCGGCGCCACCTCAACACCATCTACGTCACCACCGAGGATGCCTGGCTGCGCAAGGACGGGGCCAATATCGTCGTCGAGGTGGAGGGTGCCGAGCGCGGGCGCGTGCCGATGCATCTGCTGGAAGGGGTGGTGTGCTTCGGCCGACCGGGTGCCTCGCCCGCGCTGATGGCCGCCTGCGCCGAGGCGGGGATTGCACTCTCCTTCCTTACGCCCAACGGCAAGTTCCTCGCCCGGGTGGAGGGACTGCGTACTGGCAACGTCTTGCTACGCCGTACGCAGCACCGCGTCGCCGACGATCCCGTGCGCGCGGTACCGATCGTGCGCGGCATCGTCACGGCCAAGGCGGCCAACCAGCGCACTGTGATCCGCCGCGCGCTGCGCGATCATGGCGACCGGCTCGCCCCCGAAGCGCATGCTGCGCTTACGGCCGCAGAGGCGCGGCTGGGCCACGTCGCGCGCCGAGCTGCGCAGGCGGAGGATATCAATAGCCTGCGCGGGCATGAAGGGGAGGCGGCGCAAGTCTATTTTGGGGTGTTCGACGCAATGCTGCAGGGGGAGCGACCCGTCTTCACCTTTGCTGGGCGTTCGCGCCGACCTCCGCTCGATCGCGTGAACGCGCTGCTCAGTTTTCTCTACGCGATGCTCGGGCATGATTGCCGCTCGGCGCTCGAAGGCGTGGGCTTCGATCCGCAGGTCGGGCTGCTCCATGCCGATCGACCCGGCCGCGCCAGCCTGGCGCTGGATCTGATGGAGGAACTGCGCCCGGTGTTGGCCGATCGGCTGGCGCTGACCTTGATCAATCGCGGGCAGCTTAAAACTCGCGATTTCGCGGTGGACGAGGGCGGTGCCGTGTCGTTGACGGAGGATGGTCGTAAGGCCGTGCTGGTCGCTTGGCAGGAGCGCAAGAAGCGCGAACTGCGCCATCCCTTTCTTGGGGAAAGCATGCCGATGGGGCTGGTGGCGCATGTGCAGGCGCAGCTGCTGGCGCGGCACTTGCGCGGTGATCTGGACGGTTACCCGCCCTTCATATGGAAGTGACGCGATGCTGATGCTGGTAACCTATGACGTGAGCACCGAGGACGCAGCGGGCCGACGTCGGCTTCGGCGGGTGTCCAAGGCCTGTCTGGACCTTGGCCAGCGCGTGCAGAATTCGGTGTTCGAATGCGAGGTCGATCCGGCGCAATGGGCATTGCTGCGCGCCGCGCTTTTAAGGGAAATTGATGCGGAAAAGGATTCGCTTCGCTTTTATCGGCTTGGTGCCGATGGCCAGCGGCGAGTCGAGCATGTCGGTGCCAAGCCGGTCCTTGATCTGGACGGCCCGCTGCTGTTCTGAACGTTCTGTCGCGGCAGGGTGCGCGAACCCCAATGTGTTGACGTCGCACGGGAAGGTTCGCGCGGGGTAAAAACACATGCTTTTCATAGCGATGATTGGGAATGGGGGTGAAAGCACCTTGGTTTATGTGAAGTGTGCGCCACTTTCGCGCTGAAGCCCGGATTTACCGCTCTTTCTCATTGTATTAAGCACCGCGGCGTCGCTCCCCGCGCGGGGGCGTGGATCGAAACAGCGCGGCCGTCGCGGCACCGGCCGCCGCCGTTGGTCGCTCCCCGCGCGGGGGCGTGGATCAAAACTCGGTCCTGCTGTTTAAGAGTCATATGGCGAAAGACTGGTTTTACCCCAAGGGCACCTGAAAGCAGCTATTCCGCCGCCAACGCAGTTGCAACCGCCGCTATGAGATCTTCACCTTCCCGAACTTGCCGTCGAGAACCTTGGCGCCATCGCGAAGGAAATCAAGATGATCTGACCAGTGCTGCATCATGCGCACGCGCTCTTCCCAATATTCGCCGCGGGTATAGGCGCGGCGCACGGCATTGTTGTCGCAGTGGGCAAGTTGGCGCTCGATCGCGTCGGCGTGCCATAGCCCCATCTTGTTCAGCAGCGTCGCCGCCATGGCGCGAAAGCCATGGCCGGTCATCTGGTCTTGCGCGTACCCCATTCGACGAAGAGCTGCGTTGATGGTGTTCTCCGACATCGGTCGCTCAACCGAACGTAGCGATGGGAAAAGATACGAGCTGTGCTCGGCGTCGTGCTCAATCGATTCGATGATTCGAAGCGCCTGACGGGAGAGCGGTACCGAATGCGCTCGCCGCATCTTGGTCTTTTGCGGCGGGATCGTCCAAACGGCTTTGCCGAAATCGAAATCCGCCCATTCGGCAAAACGCAGCTCTCCAGGCCGAACAAATACGTGCGGTAGGAGGCGAAGCGCCAGGCCGGTCGTCGGATGATCTTCCAGCGCCTCGATGGCGCGCAACAGTGCGCCGGCCTCCGGGGGCGTGGTGATCGCGGCGCGGTGAACGTGTTTGGGTACGATCAGCGCGCCACGCAGGTCGGCGGCGACATCGCGCTCTGCGCGTGCAGTTGCGATGGCATAGCGAAAAATCTGCGAGCAGGTGCTGCGGAGCCGTTTTGCCGTCTCGTATCGACCTCTGGCCTCCATCTTGCGCAGCATGATGAGCAGTTCCTGCGCGGAGATCGAGGCGACCGGGCGCTGCCCAATCGCTGCGTTAATGAAGCCCAGCAGCCAGTGTAGCTTCTTCATCGTGACCGTCGAGCGACCCTCTTTCTTGACTTTGAGCAGCCATTCGTCCGCCACGGCTTTAAAGCTGTTGGAAGCTGCCACCGTCGCAGCAATCCGGTCGAGCTTGGTTCGTTCGGCAGGATCATCGCCCCGCGCCAGCACCTTGCGCGCCGCGTCACGGGCCGCGCGAGCCTCGGCTAGCCCAGTGTCGGGCCATACGCCGAATGCCAGGGTCTTTTGTTTGCCAAGGTGACGGTAGTTCATCCGCCAGTAGCGAGCGCCGGACGGTGCCACGAGCAGGTAGAGCCCGTCGCTATCACTCAGCTTGTACGCCTTGTCGCGACTCTTGGCCGCTTTGATCGCCACTACCGACAACGGCATGATGGTATCTCCATCCAAGCGACCGGCGCTGTGCCATCAAAAATACCATCAGATTGCTGGTATGCAGTGGTATTTCGCCGATCTGACTGAGACGGCTATACCACAAAAAACCGCAGAAAACAGCCATTTAGGGTACGTTTTGGCATGCCTTGGGAAGGCATTTTGGTGACCCCTACGGGAATCGAACCCGTGCTTCAGCCGTGAAAGGGCCGCGTCCTAACCGCTAGACGAAGGGGCCGTGCCCGAATGCTCGGGAGCGAAGGGCCGGTTAGGCAAAGCGGACGGGTTGGTCAACCCATTGTGTCGCATTTGTTGAATCAATCGGCCCAGGCGGCATCGTCGATGTGCAATTCGGCGGCGGGGCGGGTGCCCCAATCGTCGATGCGTGCGCGACCCGCAAGCCACAGGCGGCGATGCGGTGCCGCACCCAGCAAGGCCTGGCCCAGCGCGGTGTCGGCCTGGCGGAAGGCGACCGCCTTCAGCGTGCCACCGCCGCCGCCAGGGCAATCCCCGCTAACGATCGCGCGGACATGGCCGTTGCCGACCACATCGGCTTTGAGCACGCGCACTGGCCCCGCGACCACGCGCGGTTGCGGCCAGCCCATGCCATAAGGGCCGCCGGCCTCCATCGTCGTGACCAGATCGGGCGTCACGCCGCGCGCGCTCAGCACCGCGTCGAGCAACAAGGCGCGGTCGCCCATCGCGCGGGTGACGGCGGCGTCGAGACGTTCGCTCAGAAAGTCGCCAAAAGCTTCGATGCGGTCCTCGGCAATCGTCAGGCCAGCCGCCATCGCATGGCCGCCGCCCGCCACCAGCAGATCGGCCTCTTTCGCGGCGAGCACGGCGGCTCCCAAATCGACGCCGGGGATCGATCGCCCCGAACCCTTGCCGATGCCCGCATCGTCGAGCGCGATGACCAGTGCCGGGCGGCCGAACTTCTCCTTCAGGCGTCCGGCGACGATCCCGATCACGCCGGGGTGCCAGCCGTGCCCGGCGACGACGATCACCGCGCGGTTGCTCTTGTGTGCGGCGAGCATTTCGGCGGCTTCCTGCACGATCCCCTCGATCGCCCGGCGTTCCTCGTTGAGCCGGTCGAGCTCGGTTGCGATTCGTTCGGCTTCGCCCGGGTCGCGCGTTGTCAGCAAGCGGACACCGAGATCGGACTTGCCGACGCGCCCACCGGCATTGATGCGGGGGCCGAGCGCGAAGCCGAGATCGGTGCTGGTCGGCGCGCGAGTCAGCCGCGAGGCGGTGAGCAGCGCGTCGATCCCGATATTGCCGCGCTTGGCCATCACCTTGAGCCCCTGCGCGACGAAGGCGCGGTTGAGGCCCTTGAGCGAGGCGACATCGGCCACGGTGCCGAGCGCCACCAGATCGAGCAAATCGAGCAATTTCGGTTCGGGACGATCGGCGAAGAATCCGCGCGTGCGCAGTGCACGAATCAGCGCGGCCCCGAGCAGAAAGGCGACGCCGACGGCGGCGAGATGGCCATGCGCGGCCCCCTCGGTCTCGTCGAGCCGGTTGGGGTTCACCAGGGCGAGTGCATGGGGCAGGGCGCTCGCGCATTTGTGATGGTCGACCACGACAACGTCCACGCCCGCGACGCGCGCCATTTCCAGCGCCTCGAACGCCTGCGCGCCGCAATCGACGGTGATGATGAGGCTGGCGCCCTCGTCCTTCAGGCGCACCAGTGCCGGGCCGGACGGGCCGTAACCCTCCATCAGCCGGTCCGGAATATAGGGCCGCGCCTCCAGGCCAAGGTCGCGCAACAACAGGATCATCAACGCCGCCGAGGTCGCGCCATCGACGTCATAATCGCCGAACACCGCGATTTGCTCACCTGCCTGCACTGCGTCGGCAAGGCGATCAGCGGCGCGGTCCATATCCCGGAAAATCGAGGGATCGGGCATGAAGGTGCGGATGCTGGGGGTTTTGTAGGCCGTCAGCGCATCACGCGGGCATCCGCGTGCCAGCAGCAATTGCGTGACCAGATCATCGGGCGCGAAGCCGGGGTCACGCGCGTCGGTCTCCAGCATCCGCCAGCGCCACGGCTGGCCGAGAATCGAATGGGTGATGTTGAGCACGGTGTTCATTGCCGCCCTCCTACGCCGATGTCGCCATCGCGCAAATCACGGCGCGGCTGGACCGCATCCACGCGCTGTGCGACGATGCCAAAAAACAAGAGAGGGTGGGGCGATGCGGTACGTGACGAGCGCGGCGTTGGGGTTGGCATTGATGGCGGCCACGCCGGTGGGGGCCGCTCCGGCGCATTTTTCCGCGACGATCACCCGCACGACCTTCGGCATTCCGCATATCCGCGCGACCACATGGGGTGGCCTCGGCTACGGCGTCGCTTATGCCTATGCGCAGGACAATCTGTGTATGTTGGCCGAGGAGTTCGCGACCGTGGCGGGTGAGCGATCGCGCTGGTTTGGCCCGAAGGAGAGCGCGGTGCTCGGCTTCGACAAGATCGACAATCTCTCATCGGATGTCTTCTTCCGTTCGGTGATCGACGTGCCGACCTTGCGGGCGGGTATGGCGCGCGGCAATTCTGTCACGCGCGCGCTCGTGCGCGGTTATGTCGCGGGGTATAACAAGCTGTTGCGCGATATCGGCCCGGCGGGTGTCCCCGGCGAGTGTCGCGGCAAGGGCTGGGTTCGCCCGATCACGCTCGACGATATGCTGCGGCTGAACGAGAAGCAGATGTTGCTGGCAAGCTCGCTGGCGCTGGCGCCACTGGTTGTCCACGCGGTGCCGCCCGGCGGGACACAGGCTGCATTCATCCCTGGTGAAGACCCGCTGCGGCCGCGCGACATTGGTTTTGGCAGCAACGGCTGGGCCTTCGGCAAAGAGGTCACCGCCAACGGTCGCGGCCTCGTCGTCGGAAACCCGCATTTTCCGTGGAACGGGCCGTCGCGTTTTTATGAGATGCACCTGACCTTGCCCGGCCAGTATGATGCGATGGGCGTGGGGATCGCGGGTGCGCCGATCGTAACGCTTGGCTTTAACAAGGATGTCGCCTGGACGCATACGGTGACGGCAGCGCAGCATTTCACGGTGTTCCAGCTCAAGCTCGATCCCGCCGACCCGACCAAATATCTGGTCGATGGCAAGAGCGAGGCGATGCGGCGGCAGGTGATTTCGGTGCCGATGCCGGATGGCGCTCCGCCGGTACAGCGGACGACCTATACGACGCGCTACGGGCCGATCGTTTACAATCCGCTGGCCGGGTTCGGCTGGACCAAGACGCAGGCCTACGCCTTGCGCGATGCCAACCACAATAACCAGCGGGCGCTGGAAACCTGGGTCGCGATCGGGCAAGCGCGCAGCGTCGGCGAGGTGCGCGCGGCGGTGGAGCGGACGCTGGGTATTCCGTGGGTCAACACCATCGCCGCCGATCGCGCGGGCAATGCGCTGCACGCCGATGTAACAGCAGTGCCCAACGTATCGGCGGAGAAGGTGCGTACGTGCGGGATGCCGCTGTCCGGCGTCCTGAAGGGCAAGCTCATTTTGCTAGATGGCAGTCGCTCGGTCTGCGATTGGGATCGGGCTGCGGGAACGCCGGTTGCCGGGCTGATGCCCGCGCGCGATCAGGCGGTGCTGGAACGCCAGGACTATGTCGCGAACAGCAATGACAGTTATTGGCTGAGCAACCCCAAAGTGCCTGCCCTGATCCGCTCGCCTGTCCTGGGCACGACCGAGAGCGAGCGGACGTTGCGGACGCGCTCCGGTCTGATTGAGATCGACCGACGGCTGAACGGCAGCGATGGATTGCCGGGCACCAAGGTCGACCCCGCCGCCGCTGAAGCGATGGCCTTTGCCAATAAGAGCCTGGCGGCCGAACTGGCGATCGATCCATTACTGGCTTTGTGTCGCGGGCAGGAGGATGTAGCGGCGGCGTGCGCGGCGCTGAGCGGATGGGACCGGCGCTTCAATCTCGATAGCCGGGGCGCGTATCTGTTCGCGACCTTCTGGGAGGGCGTGCGGTCGCTGCCGGGGCTGTGGGCGGTGCCGTTCGACAAGGCCGATCCGGTCCACACGCCGCGCGATTTCGTGACGGGCGGCGCGCAGGGTACGAAACTGCTTGCCGCGCTGAAGGCAGCGGCGGCGACGCTGGCAAAGCAGGGGATCGCACTCGACGCGCGCTGGGGCGATGTGCAGTTCGCGGTACGCGGGCAGGACCATATCCCGATCCACGGCGCGTCCGGGCAATTGGGGGTGCTCAACGTCCAGCAATCCGACCCCGTTCCGGGCGGGATCGTGCCGAAGCATGGGTCAAGCTATGTCCAGATTGTCACCTTCGACACGTTGGGGCCGGTGGCGGACGCGTTGCTCAGCTATTCGCAGTCGACCGATCCGGCATCGCCCTATTTCGGCGACCAGACCCGCGAATTTTCGGCGAAGCGGTTCCACCATTTGCCCTTTACCGAGGCACAGATCCTGGCAGACGGGGGCCACAAGAGCGTGCGGATCAGCGAATAAGCGGATCGATCACGCCTTGATCCAATTGCCCTCGCGAAACCATTTGGTGACGATGTACTTCGTCCCCTGAACCACCGGCATGCCTTCGTGCAGCGTGGCGGTGTTGCGGTCGCCATCGGGTTTCATGTTGTTCCAGGTGAGCAGCAACCCCTTTTTCGGAGCGACGCGGATGCCGATGGTGGGGAACCAGGTGGCACCTCCTTCCTCGACATCGTTGAGATAGATCATCGCCGTCCAGGTGCGCTGGCCGCCGGTTTCGACCATTTTGGGCCAATAGGCCTGGGCTTCGTTGAAATAGTCGAAATGCGCGCGGAAATGCTGGCCGACCGCATAGCGCTGGCCCTGCATCGTTTCCCCGTGGACCGGATCGATACCGAGGAGATCGGCGATCGCCTCGTCGGTTGGGCGGACGTCGGGCGACCAGCGATCCATGTCGCAACTGTCACTGGTGCGAAAATCCTGCACCGATTCCTCGGCCAAGACAGTCGAGCGGCGGCGATTGGCGTCGATCAGGGCAACCAGCCGGTCACAGGTCGCGGCATCAAGAAAATCGGGATGATAGAAAATCTGCGCCTCGTCGACCTTGGCGCGCTTCACGGCCGGATTGGCATCGAGCCGACGGGAAACGGATTCGCCGACCAGGCGGCGCACAGGCGAGGGGCCGCCGGATTTCTTTGCAAACAGAGCCATGGCGCGGGACTTTGCCGTGCGCGCTCGAAAAAACAACTCGAAAAAACAGGGGCCGCAAACCCAAGTTTGCGGCCCCTGATCGGGTGGTTACCAGAAAATGTCGTACACCGTATCGACGACATAGCCGGTGCGGATATCGACGAGCAGCGCGTCATTGTAATAGCGCACCCAGCGATAGGGCCCGTAGGCTGGCGGCAGCCGATAATAGTCGGCGTCGTCGATCCAATAATCCTGGTCGTACAGGAACGAATTTAACGTAAAGCCGATCGAGAAACGGCGATAGCCATAGCCCCAGCCTGGGGGAGCATAATACCGGGGAAGGTGGTAGATGTTGCGGTTCTGAATCCGGTAATAGTTGTAATTATACCGGTTGTCCCGCCGCCAGTCGCGATTCCAGCCGCGATTGCCGTTGTTGTTCCAGCCGTTATTGTAGCCGGGACGACCGTCGTGCCGGTCACCGCGCCAATCGCCGCCGCGCCCGTCATTGCCGCGCGGATCCCCGCGGCCGGGTTGTGCACCGCCGCCATAGCGGGGATCGCGGCCCGGCTGGGCTCCGTCAAACGCCGGCCGCCCGCCATTCGGACCACCGTTGAACCCGGGGCGACCATCGAACGGGCGGCCGCCCGGCTGCTGCGAGGGCTGTCCCTGCGGGCGGTCGCCACGATCGTTGCCGAAGTCGGGACGAAAACCCGGTCGGCCACCCTGGCCATTCGGGCGTCCACCGCGATCATCCCGCCCTGACCACCTTGGTGCCTGGGGCTGTTGCGGTTGCGGTTGCGCCTGGGGCTGAGCTTGCGATTGTGGTGCTGGTGGACGGGCAGCGGGCGCTTGCCCGGCCGGTTGACCCTCCGGACGCCGCCATTGCGGACGGCCCGCATCTCCGACCATCGCCGGGCGCTGCGGGCGTCCTTCTCGTTGGCCCTGGCCCTCTTCACGATGCGGCCGGTCGTTGCCCTCCTGCGCCATTGCGGCCGCCGGGATCAACGCAGAGGCCGCCATGATTGCGGCGAGCATAGACTTGCGCATCAAAACTTCCTTCTCTTCGTCCAGACGCCATGTCCGGTCGTTGAACCCAATATGGTCCCGTGTCGATGAGCCGTCGCTGAATTGGGCTGACAGCTTTGCGAAAGGTATTATTTACTTCGCGGGATCAGCGCGGGAACTTCGCGTGCCGCGTCGGTTGGAGAAACGCCGGGCGAGGGCGGAGCGTCGATCGTTTCGTCGCCGCGTTGTACGCTTGCCGCCAGCAACACCGCTTCGACCAGGCGCGGATAGATGCCGCAGCGGCACAGGTTGGTGAT
>OFRL01000667.1_pt1 | contig 14208 bp, 22 predicted proteins | sample 1543121 | NCBI WGS metagenome assembly OFRL01 (sample SAMN07774228, study PRJEB24372) | wastewater metagenome | isolation source: Lake Maggiore Cannobio | place: Italy: Cannobio | collected 2016-01
ATAGGGTTTATATACTAAAACTTTTAAATAACCATTATGTCTTATTTCAAAAAGAACGACTCTGAGAAAGTCGATATTATCAAAAAAGTAATGAAGGATATAGTAGTAAAATGTAGGCACCATAAGAAACACCAACGAAATTGTGTTGATTGTGAGAAAAAGTAAACTTTATATACTACTGTATCAAAGTTATATTAGACCTGTCTGGGATTACTTTACGGTAGCCCACTTAAGGTCTATAAGAGTGAAAGAATGTAGATACATCATTACTCTATTGATATTCTTCTAATCTATTTCCGTTTAATGCAAATATATCCATAATGTATTTACAATCTCTACATAACCCAATCCAATTTGATTTATGTAACTTGTTAGTTAAAATTATACGCTTACTGCACCCAACGCACGTTTTTCGCAAGACTTCCTCCTCTAACATATCTAGTTCCAGATCTACATATAGTATTACATTCAGGACATCTAAATGGTCTGCCTATTCTATATTGTTCACATTTACTACAATAAGTATGAGTCAAGTATGCTGATACACCTGGTTTAACTCCTTTTGCTCCTACCATAACTATATTAAGTAAATACAATTATAAAAAGGTTATGCGTATTTTACACTTGTTTAGTATGGCAGGTGTAGCAGAAATAATGTGCAAGTACGGTGCAGGAGACAAAGTATTACAATTAGAACAGTTTGACATAATGGGATTTAATGAATACTATGGAGTTACTGAAATGTTTCCTGACTTGCAGAGTTTAATTAAAAGAGCAGAGGAAATCCAGGCAAACTATGACAAGATAGTAATCCATGACTATTCAGAGTTTAAACAAAATTTTCCAAAAGACAAAGTCATTCTAATATTTCATGGTTCAAAGTTAAGAAGTCTAAGTGGCCCAGAATTAGAATCTGTAAAACAATATCCATGCTTTGTCACAACTTCTGACTTGTTTAACATACTGCCATTTGCTAAACATTTACCTGCTCCATACGATAAAGAACTTTTCAAAAAAGATGTTAAAGGACATGGTTGGATAACGATTAATAGGTCATATCAAAAAGACTTTATAGAAAATAAAATTAAACAAATATACCCTAATACCTATTACTATGAACGTACTGTTCTTAATATTATAAAATATGAGGATATGCCTCATTTCCTATCACAGTATAAAGATTATGTAGATTGGAAGTTTACAACTGACACAATACCTCAATCATTACCTGACCCATCTTGCACAGGAATCCAGGCTTTAGCATTAGGGTTAACAGTACATGATAGAAATGACTGCACATTATCTCCACATTTACTTCTCATTCATGATCCAAAATTAGTAGTTGACAGGTTTATCAATGAAATTATTTGAAGGCTTTATCAATGGTTTAAAAAAATCATTTTCTGGAAAAGATTACTTGAGAGAAATTAACAAATGTAATAAATGTACAAAGCCTAGTTTCTTTTCTACTTGTCTAAAATGTGAGATGGATGAAGCATATAGAGGTTGGAAATGACAAGAGGCCCAGATTTATCAAAAGAGTTCCATGATTATATCAGTACACAATGGATGTTTTTTAGTAGAAATGCCTATCAAATATCCGAGCAAATAAATAAAGATACTGAGTTAATGTCAAAATTTGGCAAGGTAACACCCGCAGGAGTTCACTATCATGTTAAACAAATCCAACAAGAGATGGAAAATTCTATATCTGAAGATGCACTAGATACCTATATCGGAGAGTTTATCAGGGCAAGATTAGGATTCGAACAAGATGTTATAGCATTAGAAGAAATAATGGCAGATGAAAAGTCAAAAGGATTTGACAATATGGATAAAGAACTCTACTTAAAATTTGCTAGAACTAGACATGAGATTAAATTAGATTCATTTAGAATGTTACAAGATTCTGCATTACCATTACAGGTCAAGAAATTAAAACTGGAAAGAGCAAAACTAAGACCTGCAAGACCAATGCCACAGGTAGAGGACAATGGGGTTAGCGAATAAAAATACATTACAGATAATATCTAGTGCTGCAACTAGAGATATTCCTGTAGTACCTATAACATTTTGGTGTAAGGATTCTTTATCAAGATCAGATGATTGTTGTTTTTGGCATTACATATTTTATCCTAACGGTGGCCCAGAACGAGATGGAATATTTCATCCTTGCTATGAGTATGAGCAACATATACTAGATAAAATGCAAATGAATGAAATGGAAGAAGATAGAACTAATCCTTGTAAATGGTTTGCAGTTTACAAAGCAACAGGATTGGGATTAACAGAATTTGTCTTATTATGGATAGTATGGAAAAGTTTAGTAGATACTTGGTACTCTGGAAAGGAAGCGATAATCATTACTGGCCCAAACGTTGACTTGGCACAAGATCTTATATTAAGAGCAAAAGGTTTTTTACAGAAGAAAGGATTAGGTTATATTGATCATGGTGCCTACGAAGTCGATATTAACGGAAGTAGAATTAAATGTTATCCCTCGAATAACATCCATTCAGCTAGAGGTAAACCGAAGATTAGTCTCTTTTTTGGAGATGAAGCCGCTTTCTTCAAACTTAGAGATGATAGTATTGTTAGAACAGTCGGAGAGAGATATATTGGAAAATCAAATAGTTGGGTTATTTGGGTATCTACAGCAGGAGAAGAACCGAGAGGTTTTTTTTACGACATTATGCTTGAACCCACAGAAGGAGCAGAAAAGACAATATATGAAAGATTCCATTTTTATGTTGAAGCAGGTCTTAAAAGAGATCCGCAAACTAAAACATCAATCTTTTCACCTGAATACTTAGAAAAGGCTTCACAAGCTAGAAGTTACGAAAGAGAATATCTAGGTGTATGGGGTAAAAATGTAGGAGATATATTTTCTCCTGAAGGAATAGATTTGTGCTGTGCAACTGAATATGACTGGATAGTAAATGATGATTCAAATGATAGAGTAATTGGAATAGATCCTGGATTTGGAAGTTCTGAGTTTGGAATATGTATAATGCAAAAACGAAAAGGAAAAAAATCAGTTATCTATGCTGAAGCATTTGAAAGGGCTAGTTATATTGACATTATTAATAAAATAAGAATGTTATCAGAGAAATTTAGGACTAAACGTATATTTGTAGATTCTTCATGGCCAGAAGGTATGAGTGATCTTAGGGATAAATATTACATGAACGTACAAGGTATATCATTTGGTCAATATGGAGAAAAGATGTTACATTATGCTGCAAACAATATAGACTTTCAAAATGTAGAAATACACCCATCAATGAAAAAATTAAAAATGCAATTAATGACAATCAAGTTTAATAAAAAAGGTGGAACTGAGAAAACTAAACAAAATCCATTTGATTTGGGAGATGCTTTTCTACTAGCACTATACTATTATAAAATGGGTTCAGGAACTCTAGCTGGAGTTGGATAGTTTTTTACGTTGTGATTTTAATTTATCTTCTTCTTTATTTTTAATCTTTGAACCAAATCTAGGTAATTTTCTATCCTTCTTTCCTATAACTGGCTCACTAAAATCTGCAACAAAAGCCTTATGATCCCCTATCGTTATAATAGGTGTAATACCTTTCATTAATGCAATATACATAATAACATTAGGATCAGTATTTTTTCTTAATTCATTCATACAATATTGATCAGAATAGTGCATAGGCCAAGTACATATTTCATAAATGTGATTCTTTTGTAATTTATCTAACTGTTCGTTACGAACCATAGGATATTCTTCTTTTGGAGTATGCTCGTCTAGCATATACTTTCTTTAATGATACATAATATATAAACTGTATGGTTTTGTATCTAAAAATGGATCAAAACGTATGGTGTCAAAGAGATTTTACTGATTCTGCAACATATGACCTTTCAGGAACAGTTTATGATGATAATAGATTAACAACTACAAGAAATATATCATCATTTACGCCAACATTTAGAATTATTGACCAACATGGAGAATTAATCTTTTCTACACAACAAAATATTACAGTAAATTCCAATGGAACATTTTTAATAAAATTTTCAGAAGGATTAAGTCCTGTAGTACAAGGAACTTATCAAGTTAGATTAAGATTAGAGGTATCAGGTACTAGAGTTACATGTGTTGGAGTAAATGGCTCTGATCAGATATATTTTGAGTACGATTAGTATATTTTTTACTTCCTTTCAACAAATTTAATCATAATTCATCATTGGCAAACATTTTTACGGTAAAAAAGTCCATAAGTGGCACAAAAACACCTGTTTTACCTAAAATTACGCCAATTAAAGAGAAATATGAGGGTTCAATCAGGGTAATTGAAAAATTTAATCAAAAAAGTGAGTTAAATCAATCAGATTGGAGAGATGAACTATCTCCAGATCGTGCATTTGTCGAAACTTTAGATGCAATTAACCAAGATCCAAGATTAAATCTATCAAATGAAACATATATTCAAATGGTATTAGGAAAAGGACTCCGAGTTACAGCAAAAAAATCAGCAATAGCAGATATGGTTATGGATTGGTTTGATGAAATTAATTGGGATGAACAATTAGAAGATGCATTATACTCTTATCTCGGATGTGGTAATATGTTCTTTGAACATGATCCTTCTTACAGAGAATATGTAGAAGTTCCAATTACAACAATACAAAGTATAATAAGAGATAAGAAAGGAAACATAAAATATTTTTTACAACATGTTAATGACCAAGATATCAATTTAAAACCAAGTGAAGTAACACAATTCAAATTAACTAACGTTGCAAGAGAGCCATTTGGTAGAGGTTTACATCATTCTGTATTAGCAAAATATACTAACCCAGATACAGGTGAAGTATATGATTCTCCACTTATTCAAATGAAAAAAATGGAAGATGCTATGCCAAAAATATTTGAAGGTCACGCAGACCCAACAGTAATGTTCCATTTTGCTGATGCAGGAGAACAATTTATCAAAACTCAAGCAGATGCCTTAAAAAAGATGAAACATGGCTCTAAAATAGTCACAGATAAGCAGTTTGACGTTAAGATTATCGAATCAAGTGGAAATAGTAAATTTGAGGGTTATATTGAACATATACAAAGAGATTTGTTAGAACCAGGCTCTAAATTCCCATTACAATTCTTTAACGCAGGATTTACAGCAAGAGCATCATCAGAAAGTACAGATTCAGTATTGACAAGAAAGGTTAAAAGAATACAATCAAGATTAGCCAATCAAATTAAACTGAAAATGGTAATTCCATATTTACAATTACGAGGTAAAAACATAAAACCACAAGACATACAATTATTCTTTGAAACACCTCAAAAGCAAGAAGCAACAATAGCAGATGTTACAACATCATTTAGAGATAACTTGATTAGAAGATCTGAAGCAAGAAAATGGTTTATTTCTAACACTAGCATAGACATTAACGAGGAAGATATGAATGACGAAGCTCCTATTACATCAGTAACTCCAACCAATCAATTCCAAGATGTACGACAACCTGAAAACACTTCCAATAAAGATAATAACACTAATGAAAAATTACTGGAAATGGTCAATTTGAGAGAAGAATTAGATAGAGTAGAAAAAAGAAAGAATACTGAGGAAATCTTAAATTTCATAAGAGGTCTTAAAAATGATTAGAATTTACACAGATAAACAGACAGATAATGTCATAGAAGCAGTAGATTTAGGTAGAGTCTCATTAGGAGAAACTGTCAAATACACAATGTATATGAAAAATACCGATATTCAATGGCCAGTACATAATATTAGAGTGCAAAATGTCAATCCAGAACTAAGATTCGAAATTCCAGAAATTTTAAAAGCAAATGAGGTAAAAGAAATATTTGTTTATTGGACTCCTAAATTAGATAGTAGAGAACCATTGTTAACAAAGTTTGAATTTTCAGGCGACTTATTCATAGGATAAAATGTCTTATTCGTATCTGAATTTTTCAGATGATTATGATTTAGATGTTATACCTTCAACAACTAGTAGTACAGGTAAAAAATTAATAATATTTCCACATGTAGAACATGTTAAACAAGTTATAACAGTACAAGGAAGAACTAAATATCCATTAAATAGAAACAAAATTCTCGTAAAGGGAACTGCATTTGAAAGTTCATCACAAGTAATAACATATAAAGCAATTATTAATACTATACAAAAATCAACTATAACAGGTTCTACTTCAAGAAATGTAACATCTAAAGCAACTATAATAGGATCTAAATTAAACAAAATATCTGAATCAATTTTAATTAAAGGTAAGAAAGACTATATTCAGGTCATTAATCAACTTGAAAAATTAGTTGATAGAATATAACTAAATACTTCTCTATATTGGATTAAACAGAAATTATTTATGGCACAGCGAATAGCAGGTATAGCATTAATGCCAAGACAATCAAGAAATGGCGTATTTTATGATACAGAAGAATTAAAGAAATTTGACGGTGTGCAAGTTCCATTACGAGTTGAGCATGACCAAAATACACACATAGGTCAAGTTACATTTAGCTTTGATGAAGAAAAAAGTCAGGTAAAATATGAAGCAACTATATTTGATTCTGAATGGCAACAAAGATTAGACAATGAATTATTCCAAGTATCAATAGGAGCTTCAGTATTAGAACAAAGACAACTGTGTGATGAAATGAAAGTTAAATGTCTTAATGCACCTGTATTAGATGAAATATTAGAATTATCAATAGTTAGAACACCTGGAATTCCAGAATCTACATTAAATATAATAGAATCACATAACGCACAATATATTAAAATATTAAATGAACAAGAAGTTGCTTCATCATTTGGTGGATTCGTTGATCCTACTAGATTATATAAAGAAATTCAAGATAGCATACACAAAAAAAATCCAGACCTTAATACAAAAGAATTAGATGTAAAATCAACAGAATTATTAGGAAAATTAGAATTAGCATTTATGAAATTAATTGCACCTCCTACAGAATTACAACCAACAACAGAACCAATTACAGATAATAATACTTCCAATAAAGACAAACTCTACAAAAAAGATATGACAACCGAAATTTCTGAAAAGAAAATAGAGGAAAAAGTCAAAGTAACCATTGAGACAGATGGCGAAGTAGAGGTAAACAAAGCAGAAGCAAAAACTGAAGTAGCTCCAAAAGTTGCAACAGAAGATATTTCTGCAAAAGTTGCCGAAAGAATTGAAAAATCCAATGCTGATACACTCAAAGCAGTTATTCAAACCGTTTCTGAGAATTGGCATCCAAAATCCGAAGTTGCAGAATCAACTAACACACGTTATGTTGAAGAAGCATTTACTGACGACCAAGCACGTGCTTTCATGGATAAACTCTTTGAAACTGGCTATAATAAATTAGTTCTTGAAAAAGAAGGATGGATTACAAGTCACTCATTTTCAAAACAAACTGGAAATGGTCAAGTACAAGAAGCAGTATCAACATCAGGTACAATTCCAGGTGTTAATCAATCTTCTGACATTTCAATTCAATTTGGTGCAAAAACTGCAATTCCTATTAGACAGTATGGTAAATTCCAAGCTCTCGAAACAGGAGTAAATACTGCAAGATTCTACAGAATCACAGTTCCAGATGCAGGTGCAATTACTGAAAGCCCAACTACCGACATCACAGCAGTTACTCACACCCTCACATCTATAGACGTTACATGTAACATCAGAGGTTGGAGACAAGTAGTAGAAAAAGCAAATCTTGAGGACTATCCTGCAAGTTTCCTTAATGCAATTAGAGAAACAGCAAGATTAGAAGCCATTAGAGATGAGCATAAACTAATTGTCCAAGACTTAGGTGCACTTGATCACGACTTTGGTGGTATTACAACAGCTCCTTATCACATTGGTGGTTCTGACGGTGCTGCAACAACTACTACAACCGAAGAAGATGCAGATGGCGAACTTGACGAAGACGGTTTAACCTTCGCTAAAAGATATTTAGAAGAATTAGGACAAGATACCTCTCCAGGTAACTTAGTTGCTTTCATTAGCCCAAGAGCTTTTGAAGCATTAATTTCTTCAACATCTCTTTCCCAATACACACAAATTGGTAACGCAGGTATAACTAGACTCGGACAAATGGAGAGTCTCTATGGTATTGACATTATTGTCACCAACAACCTTCTTACTGCCAATAACGCAACAAGAAACCTTGTATGTGTTAAAGGTTTATCATGGGGTTTAGCCTCACAAAGAAAGATGGAAATTGAATTCCAAAAAGATATCGCAGGACAATACTGGGATATCGTATGGACTCATAGAATTGGTGTTGACATCCTCGATGCAAATACATATGTAATAGTTTCTACAGTACAAGCATAGAACTTTACTTTTTTTTTACTTCTATTTATTCTAAGGTCATACATTTTTGTATGGATGTAGAGGCTCGTATTTTTGAAAAGCTAGATAAGATTGAAGATAGAATAAATGATTTATGTGTACGACTAGCTTCTATGGAATCAGAATATAATTCTCATATTGAAGAAATACAAAGACAACAAAATAGTAAATTAAAAAGGAGAGATTATACTTTAGCAATTATGGCAATTTCATTAACAATAATAGAGTTATGTAGAAGTTTAGGCGTACTTTAAATAATAAGAGTTATATAGTATCAGATAAAGAAATCATTATGGCAGGAAATCTTAGATACTATGCTTTAGGTGCATATGCAGGCTTGATTGCACTATGGACAGTAACAGGCAAACTTGCAATGGATGAATCAGCAGTTATAGCATTGTTAGCACCTATTGCGATTGTGATAGGAGCAGACTACATCAAACATAAAAATGATGTAACGGAATAGTAGTTTTATATCTATTCCTCACTCTTTTTTTTATGCTTAATTATCATACTAAAAATGTAAATGAACAATTTGTTACTCAAATCATATTTCATACATTATCAAATCTTAAAGTTAAAAGTTTAACAGGTTGGTTAAATAAATGGGATGTTCATATATGGGATCTCAAATCTACAAATCCTGAGTTCTTTTTACATGTTCCAACAACATCAGGTCAAAAGATTAACCCTAATATGCCAAGTGGAGTAACAGGAAAATATAGAATGGATTTATGGTTACATGATAGCAATAATGAGTTTAAACAAAGAGAAAATAGTGATAGGATAATGCACGAAGTATGCCATACAATACTATATGGAACACCTCATTTTGTATCAGGAGTACATGATAACGTCAATAAGAGATTTAGCGTTAATTTACATTACTGGGAAAGATTTAAATACAAAAAATTTGTATTATCAGTAATTGACATCAGACAGTACCTATAAAGTAAGTGTAGGAATAAACTACTTTGATGATGTTGAAGGATTAATAAAAATTCTAACTAACGATAGTGTATATGATTATGTAGATAAATTCTATGTTATTGATGGGATATACTCTGGAAGAAAAGATCTACAACAATCTGATACAGGATATCTAAATGATTTGAATAGCATATATTCTAAAATGTATATTGTTGATATGAATAATAAAACTCAAGTAGAAAAAAGAAACAAGTATTGGGAACTTGCAAAGAAAGATAAAGTAGATTTTTTAATAGTATGTGACTCTGATGAATATATAGAGATTAATCCAAATGTATTTAATAATTCGTTACGAACTATAATAGATAGACCTGAAAAATGTTATCCTATAAAAACACACATGGTAGGCGTAACTACAATGAGTAGGCCAAGATTATTTAAAGCACCATTCACATACAAACATATTCAAAGCACAAAAATAAATACAATATCTCATGGCTCTTTGTATGAAAAAGATAAAACTGAGATAATCAATCAAATGTATTTTTGGTTTAAAGATCATCCCAAAAGAGAGATTAATGGTTCTGATCAATCAGGAGTAGATGGAATAGAAATGTGGCATGATAAAACATTTAGAAGTATGGATAGAATAATAGCAGATAGAGTGTACTATGACGATATGCCAAATAGATAAAAAAAAGGGGTTATAGCCCTAGATTTTGTATGATATAATCAAATTCTTTTTTAAAGGACTCATCTTCTTCTTGTTTTTTTACAGTAATAGTACCATACAATGATGTACTAATTTGATATAAATTTTCTATGTATTTATTTGACTGCCTGAACCATTCTAGACCTAAATTGAGGTAAAAGATTTGTGACATAAATACTTCTAATGATTGAAGTCTATATAACTATTATTATGACAAAATACGGTAGTACAAGTGAAATGCAAAAATTAGCATGGGGTGGAACAAAAGCAAGCACTCCTGACATACTTACAAGTATTCAAAATACCGTTACTACATTAATGAATATTGCACTTAATCGTAATGATGACTTTACAACTGTACCAACTGCAATAGATGATATAGCAAATTTGGTAGGATCAGAGGTCTTGAGAAATAGAGGAGCTAGGGAAAACGATATGGCTACAATTCAGATATTAGATATGATCAAAGTATTATTAATGTCATATAAAGATCAAGTACCTCAAGATCAAGGTAGATGGGGTAATGTATGGTATTCATAAATGGCTGTCACATTTACTAACCTTTCAGGTGCAAGAGAGAATATAGATAAAACAATTAGATTTAGATTACAAACTAATTGGACTTCTGCTAACGTATCTAGTATTACTCCTCAATTTGAAAGTGATACAGAAGAAGCAGATAGCCTTGCAAGACAAGATGAATCTGCATTAAATTCAGTTAGAATAGGATTATTCTCTAGAGAAAGAGCAAAGGATGCTGATATGGATTTTAATGGAGATGATAAACATACATGGTTATTTAGAATATTAATAGAGGTTCAAGCAGAATCATTAACTATAATGACTTTAATTGAAGATGAAATAAATAGAATATTATGGACATTATCCCCTAATTCTGGAACTAGATTACTTAAAAGTGATGGAGCAAATTCTGAGATTGCATTTTTTGAAGATTCAGAAGTTACATTTAACAGAATAGAACCTGCATCAAAAGACGACTATAGTCCTATTTCACAAGGAGAATTAGTTGCGTTCTATTATAAGGTATTAAGTTAAATACTTCTTTATATCAAATTTATTCAATTTGAATTATGGTAGTATCAGCACATAACATTACAACTAAACGAGATATAGTAAAAGAATTACAATTTGTAGGAGAAGGCGACTCAGTTTCTAACGCTGCTCTATTTGGTGTGACTCCAAACTCATCAACATTTGCCGTAGTTGGAAATAACTCAGAAATTACAATTAGCCCAGATGTTCAACATATGGATGTTAATGTATTAGGATCAGAAGATCTTATTGATTCAGTTAAAACTCAATCTCTTTATTCATTCTCAATTAAATATAATCCAATTAATACAACACTTTGGAAACATATTTGGAACGCAAGTGGAGGTGGAGCAGGAACAATAGACGAATCATTATCTTTTACATATTCTTATAAATTAAACGGTACAGAGTATTTCCAACACATGAGAGGATGTAGACCAACATCAGGTACAATGTCTCTATCAAGAGGTGCATGGGAAACAACAATGAACTTTGTAGCAAAAGATATTACTATTCCAGCAACTTCAACAGGTGATGGTGGAACTCCAGTTTATCAATCTTCTGAAACCACATCTAGTCCTATTGTTCATAGTGACGGAGGAGGAACACCTTTCACTTGGAACTCTACAACATTTGGAGAAAGATCATTTTCAACTACAGTTTCTAGAAACATGGCTATGATGGCAGTAAATGGAGAAACAGATGTTACATATTGTAAAGCAGTTGATAGAGCAATTACTGGAACTGTAGATGTATTTGCAGGAAAAGCTAGTAACGAAACAACACTTTATACTGACTATGAAGGTAAATCAAAAAGAACTACATCATACAAATTTACATCATCACCATCAAAGACATTCACATATGCTAACGCAGTTATCACAAACTATGGATATACTCATGCAGCAGGTTCAACTGATGCACTTATTGAGAGTATAACATTTAGAGCAGAATCTTGTACTGACCTATAAGTTTATATAGTAAATATATAAATTTTATGTATTGGTTTATTTAGATCTTGAAAAGAAAGTTTGGAAAATTAGAAGTAAAGAATATGCAGTAAAAGAAGATTTATCCATGAAGCAGTTAAAATGGTTTAAAGATAAATACAAATCAATAATTAAAAGTAATGAAGAAGGAAAATTAACACAATCAGAAGCATTAGAATTTGATGAATTATGGTGGACAAAATTATGTGAAGTTGGTCTAGATACAACAATGGAAGATGTAATGGATTCAGAGTGTACTGAAAAAGAATTTAGGGAGCTTATGGCGGAGGTATATAATTTTTTATTGAATATTTCGACAATAGACGAAGCCAGGCTGTCAGATTTGTACGCTCCAAAGACAAAAATCAAAGAATAAAAGCATTTAAGGATTATCCAGAGTTAAATGATCATATCCCTATAGTCAGTTTACTTAGAAGTAATTTTGGTTCCCTTAAGGAAATTTTAGAATTAAAAGATCAATATGGCTTGGAATATCTTATGGAACTACAATATATTATGTCCATACTTGCACAGGAGGATTCTTTAGATGCCCGTTAAAGTAATAGGAGCTGATAAGGTTGCAGCCCAATTTGCAAAATTAGGAAACATAAGTAATGCAGAATTTATTAACGTAATATCACAATCAACATTATCATTACTTAGAAATAATACTCCAGTAGATACAGGAGAATTACAAAACTCTTGGAGAGAAAAAGAGAAAACTGACACTATGGTTGCAATAGGAACAGATTCATCACAGGTTATGAAATTAAGATCAATAGTATTTGGAACAAAATATATACAAGCAAATGACTTTGTTACTCCAGTAGCACAGGTAATACTTGCCAATATAGAATCAGTTATGTTGGCTCATTTAAAGAAATCACATCCATATTTTAAAAATCTACGTAGTGGACATATTAAAACACCTTCCAACATAGTTGCTCTTACAGGATTAAAAGTTAATAAAATTAGACAGACTGGAACCAGGTCTATACATGATATTGGAACAGGAAAAAAAGGTTTGGGCAGAAGATTGGGATTAAGAACTAAAAGAGCATCATTCAACCCATAATATGGAATCACTTCCTTTTTCACTATTTAGGAGAAAATAATCATGCCAAGTTCATTTGTTAAAGACAAAATTGGAATTGAAATTGATGTTACTGATAATGCTTCACCTAAGATTAAAACTCTTAAAGGTAATGTACAATCTCTTGATAAAGATTTATCAAGTGTTACTGGTAGTGCAGCAAAATTAGATGCAGGACTTAAGGCATTTAGTTGGACTGCATTTGCAGGAGGAGCATTAAATGTAACAACAGCTTTGGCACAAGTTTATACTTCATTAAGTAACCTCGATAGAGTTCAATTACAAGTCAAGAACTCTATGGTTGGAGTAGAAAGAGCAGAGGATTTACTAGCAAAAAAGACAATGATGTTAAATAAAGAAATAGAAAAAAATGGTTCATTATCAGAAAAATCAATTAGGCTTAGAAATGAGATAGCAACTGCTACAGAAGATTTAACAAATAAAGAAGAAAAATTAAGACTTGCTCAAGACCAAGTAAATGACACATATATATTATTTACAAGTAACGTAGTAAATACAGTTTTTGGAACAGTTCAAACTCTTGCAGGTATGTATGCTATGTTATCACAAAGAAAGATTTTTGATTCTGCAATGACTGTTATTAATACAGGTGCAACTAAAATAAATAATACAATAAAAGGAGAATCTGTTCTACTGACACAAATTCAATGGCTAGAAGGTGCAAAAGCAACAGCAACAAATATAACACAAACAGCAAGTACATGGAGTTTAACTGTTGCTATGCGTGCATTGGGTACAGCAGTAAGAGCAAACCCATTATTTTTACCTGCTACATTAGCAACATTAGCGATTGGAGTTGGTGTTACTGCGTATGAAATGGATAAGATGGGAAAAAGAGCAAAAGAAGCTGAAGAAAAATTATCAGTAACAGCATCTACACTTGGTATAACCTCAACAGAATTTAGTGAGTTATCATCAATTATGGGAACTGGAAGTGCTGCTATGGCAGATTATAGTTCAGCAACAGTAGATGTAACAACTAAAATAGATAAATTAACTGAATCAATCGATAAATTACAGAAAAAGCAAGATGAAATAA
>OFRL01000669.1_pt1 | contig 14163 bp, 14 predicted proteins | sample 1543121 | NCBI WGS metagenome assembly OFRL01 (sample SAMN07774228, study PRJEB24372) | wastewater metagenome | isolation source: Lake Maggiore Cannobio | place: Italy: Cannobio | collected 2016-01
CACGAGACCGAAGGTCAATCCAAGCGACTGGCCAGCGCCATAAGCGGTGGCAATCGACGAGAACAACGTGGTCCCGCTGAAGCCATAGACCAGGCTGATGCCGTAAAGCAGGATGCCGCTCGCCAGCGCGCCCAGCACGAAATACTTCAAACCCGCTTCGGCCGAGCGCACATCGCGCCGCATGAAGCTTGCCAGCACATAGGCCGCAAGGCTCTGCAGTTCGAGGCCGACATACAGCGTCAACAGATCGCCCGCCGACACCATCATGCCCATGCCCGCAGCCGACAGCAGGATCAGCACCGGATATTCAGGACGCAGATCGTCGCCGCGACCAATCGCGAAGAAGCGCGGGGCCAGGATAATTGCTACGGCCGACGCGCCATAGATCAGCACTTTGGCAAAGGCGGCAAAGGCATCGGCACGGTACAGCCCACCAAAAGCCGAACCACCCGAAGAAGCGGGGCCCATCAGCGCAATGCCAGCGCCGATCAGCACCGCAACCGATGCCCAGGACACCAACCGGGTGGAGGCTTGTCCACCCCAAGCCGACACCAGCATCAACGCGATCGCGCCAACCGCCAGCACCAGTTCCGGCAAGGTCATCAACAGCGAAGCGTTCATGGCCGTGCCTCCGCATGTTCGGCGGGTGTCGCCAGCGCCTTGCCAGCGGTCGGGAGAGAATCCCCAGCCGGCGCTGCCCGCGCGATCCGCGCCTGCAAGGTCGCCACATCGCCGCGCATGGGCGCAAGGAAGCTCTCAGGGTACACCCCCATCCACAACACAACGGCGGCAATCGGGGCCAGCAACGCAATCTCCCGCAGGCTCAAATCCGGCATGGCGCGGACATCGTCATGGACGATCTCCCCAAACACCACGCGGCGATACAGATACAGCATATAGGCAGCCCCCAGGATGATCCCGGTGGTGCACAGCAAGGTTGCCAGCGTCGACACCCGATACGTCCCGGCCAGCGACAGGAATTCACCGACGAAACCGCTCGTGCCCGGCAAGCCGACCGATGCCATCGTGAAAATCATGAACAGCAGGGCATAGCGCGGCATGTTGATCGCAAGGCCACCATAACGGCTGATCTCGCGGGTGTGCAGCCGGTCATAGATCACGCCGACGCACAGGAACAACGCCGCCGATACCAGACCATGGCTCAGCATGACGATCATCGCGCCCTCCAGACCCTGACGGTTGAAGGCGAACAGGCCGATCGTCACGATCGCCATGTGGGCAACCGAGGAATAGGCGATCAGCTTCTTCATGTCGGACTGCACCAACGCGACCAGCGAGGTGTAGATCACCGCAATCGCCGACAGCGACAGGATCAGCCAGCCGAACTGCGCCGAGGCCTCCGGGAACATCGGCAGCGAGAAGCGCAGGAAGCCGTATCCGCCGAGCTTCAGCAAGACGCCGGCTAGGATCACAGAACCTGCCGTCGGTGCCTGCACGTGCGCATCAGGCAACCAGGTGTGGAACGGCCACATCGGCATCTTCACCGCGAACGACGCGAAGAAAGCGAGCCACAGCCACGGCTGCACGCGCACCGGGAAATCGGTGCCCAGCAGCGTCGGAATGTCGCTGGTGCCCGAATAGCTGACCATCCACAGCATCGCGACGAGCATCAGCAGCGAGCCGAGCAGCGTGTACAGGAAGAACTTGTACGACGCGTAGATGCGGTTCGCGCCGCCCCAGATGCCGATGATCAGGTACATCGGGATCAGACCAGCCTCGAAGAAGATGTAGAACAGGAACATGTCCTGCGCCGCAAACGTGCCGATCATCAGCATTTCGGTGATCAGGAACGCCGCCATATATTCCTGCACGCGCTCCGTGACCGCCACCCAGCTCGCGCCGATGCAGATCGGCATCAGGAACACGCTCAGCATCACCAGCATCAGCGCGAAGCCGTCAATGCCGAGCTTCCAGCTGAACACGCCCAGGCTGCCGGCATTCTCGACGAATTGCCACTGCGGCCCGCCAATGTCGAAATTGGCCCACAGCCCGATCCCGAGCACGAGATCGACCAGCGTGGCAATCAGCGCGATCCAGCGCGCGCCCTGCGCACTGGCAAAGAGACAGGCAATGGCTGCGATCGCCGGGATGGCGAGCATGATCGATAGCATGGGAAGGCCGCTCACTTGCTCGTCGCCCAAATGTTGATCGCCCAGGTCACGGCCCCGGTTAGCCCCAGCAGCATGACGAACGCATAAGTGTATACATATCCCGATTGGACCCTGCCAGCGACGCGCGAGCTCCGTTCGACGATCCACGCGGCACCATCCGGCCCCAGACGATTGATCGTCTTCTCGTCACCACGGTGCCAGAAGAAGCGACCGAGCGCGAAGGCAGGCCTCACGAACAGCAGGTTGTAGAGTTCGTCGAAATACCATTTGTTCAACAGGAACAGGTAGATCGGACGATAGGTCGCCGCCAGCTTACGCGGGGCTTCCGGCGCTCGGATATAGAAGACGTACGCGCCCAGCAGACCGAGCAGCATTGCCGCCGATGCCGACAGTTTCACACCCAGCGGCACCTCGTGCATCGCGTGCATCAGATGCTCGCGGAACGCGATCGCGCCGTGCCAATAGGCCTCGCCTGCGCTCGGCTCGATGAAATAGCCGTGGAATACGAAGCCAGCGAACACCGCACCGATTGACAGCAGGACCAGCGGGACCAGCATCGGGAACGGGCTCTCATGTGGATGATAGCCACCAGTCCCGTCGCTATGCGCCGCATGGCCATGGCCATGATCGGCATGCGCGTGAGCATGGTCGTCGTGACCATGATCGTCATGGCCGTGGCCATGCGCATCGTGCAGCGCGTGCTGAATATGCTCGGATTGCTCCCAGCGCGGCTTGCCCCAGAAGGTCAGGAACATCAGACGCCACGAATAGAAGCTGGTGAGCAACGCAACGATGATACCGACGATCGACGCGCCATGCTGGCCAGCAGCCCAAGCGCCTTCGATGATCGCGTCCTTCGAATGGAAGCCCGCAAAGCCAAAGGCGATCGGATTGCCGAACACCGCCGGAATGCCAACGCCGGTAATCGCCAGCGTTCCCATCATCATGCCCCAGAAGGTCAGCGGGATGTGTTTCCGCAGGCCGCCATAATAGCGCATGTCCTGCTCGTGATGCATCGCATGGATCACAGAACCGGCACCCAGGAACAGCAGCGCCTTGAAGAAAGCGTGCGTGAACAGGTGGAACATCGCCGCGCCATAAGCGCCGCAGCCAGCCGCGAAGAACATGTAGCCGAGCTGCGAACAGGTCGAATAGGCGATCACGCGCTTGATGTCGGTCTGCACCAGCCCGACCGTCGCCGCGAACAGGCAGGTCGCCGCACCGATCGTCATCACGACATGCAGCGCGAAGGGCGAAGTTTCGAACATCGGCGACAGGCGGCACACCATGAACACGCCCGCGGTGACCATCGTCGCCGCGTGGATCAGCGCCGACACCGGGGTCGGACCTTCCATCGCGTCCGGCAACCAGGTGTGCAGACCGAGCTGCGCCGACTTGCCCATCGCACCGACGAACAGCAGCAGGCACAGCAGCGTCATCGTATCGATGCGATAGCCGACGAACCCGATCGTCGAACCCGCCATCCCGGGCGCAAGCCGCAGGATTTCAGGGATCGAGATGGTGTGGAACACCAGATAGGTGCCGAAGATGCCGAGCATGAAACCAAGGTCGCCGACGCGGTTCACGACAAACGCCTTGATCGCGGCGGCATTGGCGCTTGGCTTACGGAACCAGAAGCCGATCAGCAGGTAGGACGCGAGACCCACGCCTTCCCAGCCGAAGAACATCTGGACCAGGTTATCAGCGGTCACCAGCATCAGCATGGCGAAGGTGAACAGCGACAGATAGGCGAAGAAGCGCGGCTGATCCGGGTCCTCATCCATATAGCCCCAGCTATACAGATGTACGAGCGCCGAGACGCTGGTGATCACCACGAGCATCACGGCCGTCAGCGCATCGACGCGCAGCGCCCAGTCGATGCGCATGTCGCCCGAGTGGATCCAGTCGAGCACCGGCGTCACCGTGGCTTCGCCACCGCTCAGATACGGAATGAACACCGTCCAACTCAGCACGGCCGAAACGAACAGCGCGCCCGTCGTCACGATCTTCGGCAGCACCGCCCCGAACGTCTTGTTCGAGAAGCCCGCGACGATCGCCGCCAGCAGCGGCAGGAAAACGATGAAAAGGATCGAAGTCACGTCGCGATCACCCCTTCATCCGGTTGACATCGTCAACCGAGATCGTCCCGCGGCTGCGGAAATAGATAACGAGAATGGCCAGCCCGATCGCGGCCTCGCCAGCCGCCACCGTCAGCACGAACATCGCGAACACTTGGCCCACCAGGTCATGCAGATAGCCCGAAAAGGCCACGAAATTCAGGTTCACCGCCAGCAGGATCAACTCGATCGCCATCAGCATGACGATCAGATTCTTGCGATTGGCGATGATGCCGAACACGCCGAGCGCGAACAGGATCGCCCCGACGACGAGATAATGGCCGAGCCCAATCACAGGTCTATCCCTCCGCCGACAGTCGGCTGCGTGTTGCGCGTCGCATCCTGCGGACGCCGCGCATTCTGGCGTGCGATGTTCTGCTTGCGCGATCCGGTGCGGTCACGGTGCGTCAGCACGATCGCGCCGATCATCGCGACCAGCAGCACCAGCCCTGCCCCTTCGAACACGAACAGATAGCGCGTGTAGAGCAGCATCCCGATCGCCTCGATATTCGGCACCGTTTCCGGCGTCGGCGCGGCGCGGCGAGCGAGTTCGATCTTGCCCGCGCTCCAGGCACCAAAGGCGACCATGATCTCCGCCGCCAGCCCGATCGCCAGCAAAGCACCGAGCGCTGCATAGCGCACGAAGCCGGCGCGCAGCTCGGCGAAATCGATGTTGAGCATCATCACCACGAACAGGAACAGCACGGCGACCGCCCCCACGTAGACGATGACGAGCAGCATCGCGATGAACTCCGCCCCCACCAGCACCATCAGGCCGGCGGCGTTGAAGAAAGCGAGGATCAGCCACAGCACGGCATGGACCGGGTTGCGGGCGGTAATCGTCAACGCGGCCGACACGATAACGATCGTCGCGAAGAGATAAAAGGCGAGTGCCTGTATCACGGAATCAGTGGGCCCCTTACAGTCGGCTGGCGATTAACGGTACGGCGCATCGGCGGCAAGGTTCGCCGCGATGGCGCTTTCCCAGCGATCCCCGTTGGCGAGCAATTTCGCCTTGTCGTAAATCAGTTCCTCGCGCGTTTCGGTCGCATATTCGAAATTCGGCCCTTCGACGACGGCATCGACCGGGCACGCTTCCTGGCACAGGCCGCAGAAGATGCACTTGGTCATGTCGATGTCGTAGCGCGTCGTGCGGCGGCTGCCGTCGTCACGCGGTTCGGCCTCGATCGTGATCGCCTGTGCCGGGCACACCGCCTCGCACAGCTTGCACGCGATGCAGCGTTCCTCGCCATTCGGGTAGCGCCGCAGCACATGCTCGCCGCGGAAGCGGGGGCTGAGCGGGTTCTTCTCGAACGGATAGTTGATCGTCGCCTTCGCCTTGAAGAAATACTTCAGGGTCAGCGTATGCGCCTTGAGGAACTCCCAAAGCGTGTAGGATTTGATGATCTGAGCAAGGCTCATGACGGAACTCCAACGCGGGTCAGCATGAGGAAGCCGGACACCAGGAACACCCAGAACAGCGACAGCGGCAGGAAGATCTTCCACCCCAGCCGCATCAGCTGGTCATAGCGGTAACGCGGGACGGTCGCCTTCACCCAGCTGAACACGAAGAAGAACAGCAGGATCTTGATAAACAGCCAGAGGATCCCCGGCACCGCGTACAGGATCGGAATGTCGAGCGGCGGCAGATACCCACCCCAGAACAACGTCGCGTTCAAGGCGCACATCAGAATAACGTTGGCATATTCACCAAGCCAATAAAGCGCGAACGCCATCGACGAATATTCAGTCTGATAGCCCGCGACCAGCTCGCTCTCGGCCTCGGCCAGATCGAACGGCGCGCGCTGCGTTTCGGCCAGCGACGAGATGAAGAACACCACCGCCATCGGGAACAGCAAGGGGTTCAGGAAGAAGCCATTGACCGGCGTCCCCATCACGCTCTTCTGCGCTTCGACGATTGTGGTCAGGTTAAAACTGCCGCTCCACAGCACGATCGAGATCAGCACGAAACCGATCGCGACTTCATAGCTCACCATTTGCGCGGCGGCACGGATCGCCGAGAAGAACGGATATTTGGAGTTGGACGCCCAACCCGCGAGAATGATGCCGTAAACGCCAAGCGACGAGGCCGCGAGCACATAGAGCAAGCCGACATTGATATCGGCGAGCGCCGCGCGCGCATCGAACGGCACCACCGCCCACACGATCAACGCGACCGTAAAGGTGATGATCGGCGCGATCAGGAACAGCGCCTTGTTGGCGGCGGCCGGAACGATCGTTTCCTGCAGGAACACCTTCAGGCCGTCCGCAAACGACTGCAGCAGCCCGAGCGGGCCGACCACGTTCGGGCCCCGGCGCAGCGCCATCGACGCCCAGATCTTGCGATCGGCATAGATCAGCATCGCCACCGCCAGCATCACCGGCAGCGCGATCAGCAAGATGTCCATCAGCGTGGCAAGGAACCACGCCCAGCCAAACGGAAGGCCGAAACGGTAGGTGAAGAAACTGGTCATTCCGCCGCCTCCGCGAATTCCTGGCCGTGGACAAGTTCAGCCGAGCAGCGCTGCATCGTCGGCGACGCGCGACAGATCGCGTTCGTCAGATAGAAATCCTTGATCGGATAGCCCGCGATCTCGCCCGCAGCCGCCGCGTCGAGCGCAGGCGGTGCCCAATCGAACGCCGCCAGCCCCAGCGTTCCGAGCGCCGGCGTATCCACCGCCATCGCTGCGCGCAGTTCCTCGATCGTGTCGAACGGCAGCGTCTTGCCCATCACGCCCGACAGGGCGCGCAGGATCGTCCAATCCTCGCGGGCATCGCCCGGCGGGAATACGGCGCGCTCGCCGCGCTGCACCCGGCCTTCGAGATTAACATAGGTGCCCGACTTCTCGGCATAGCTCGCCGCCGGCAGAACCACGTCCGCCGCAGCCGCACCCTTGTCGCCATGATGGCCGATATAGACTTTGAAGCTGTCCGAAAACGCGCCGAAATCGACCTCGTCCGCGCCCAGGAAGAAAGCGAGCTTCGGCTTGGCCGCGACCAGGTCGGCAATGCCGCCCTTCTGCGCATAGCCCAGCATCAACCCGCCCATGCGGCTCGCCGCCATGTGCAGTACGTTGAAGCCGTTCCAGCCCTCTTTCACCAGCCCCAGCGACGGCACCAGCGCGAGTGCCGCACCCAACACCTTGAGCCCAGCCCCGCCGACGATCACCATCGGACGCTCGGCCTTGGCGAACGCCTCGGTCACTGCCTCGGGCAGATTGCCGAGCACGCCAAGATCGGCACCCAGCCACTCGACCTTATAGGTCAGCTCGGTTTCCGGCCCGATCGCGAAGACCTTTGCGCCCTTCTTGATCGCCTTGCGGATGCGCGTGTTCACCAGCGGCGCTTCCCAGCGCACGTTGCTGCCCACGATCAGGATCACATCGGCCTTTTCGGTGCCCGCGATCGTCGTGTTGAAATTGACCGCAGCCAGGCTCGACGTGTCGTAATCCATGCCGGTCTGGCGGCCTTCGAGCAGGGTCGAGCCCATGCTGCCGAGCAACGCCTTGGTGGCATACATCGTTTCGCAATCGACCAGATCGCCCGCAACCGCAGCCACGCTCGCGCCCGCATCGACCTGCGAGATCGCCAGGAATGCCGCATCCCACGATGCTTCGGTCAGGCGGCCACCTTTACGGATATACGGCTTGTCGAGGCGGCGGCGGACCAGCCCGTCAACGACATGGCGCGTCTTGTCGCTGGCCCATTCCTCGTTCACGTCCTCGTTGATGCGCGGCAGCGCGCGCAGAACCTGGCGACCGCGTGAATCGAGCCGGATGTTGGTGCCGACCGCGTCCATCACGTCGATGGTCAGCGTCTTCTTCAGCTCCCACGGGCGCGCCTCGAACTGATACGGCTTCGAGGTCAGCGCGCCGACCGGACACAGGTCGACGACATTGCCCGACAGCTCGCTCGTCACGGCATGTTCGAGATACGACACGATCTGCATGTTCTCGCCGCGCCCGATCGCGCCGATTTCCTCGACGCCGGCCACTTCCTCGGCAAAACGGATGCAGCGCGTGCACTGGATGCAGCGCGTCATCACCGTCTTGACGATCGGTCCCATATATTTCTCGGTGACCGCGCGCTTATTCTCGTCATAACGCGACTGGCCACGGCCATAAGCGACCGACTGGTCCTGCAAATCGCATTCGCCACCCTGATCGCAAATCGGGCAATCGAGCGGATGGTTGATGAGCAGGAACTCCATCACCCCTTCGCGCGCATTCTTCACCATCGGCGAGTTGGTGAAGATCTCCTGATTCTCCGCAGCAGGCAACGCGCACGACGCTTGCGGCTTGGGCGGCCCTGGCTTCACCTCGACCAGGCACATGCGGCAATTGCCCGCGATGCTCAGGCGCTCATGATAGCAGAAGCGCGGGATTTCTTTGCCGGCGAGCTCGCACGCCTGGAGCACGGTGGCACCAGCGGGTACTTCGATCTCGACGCCATCGACTTTAAGTTTAGGCATGTGGAGCATTCCGTTTCGCGACGCTGAGACGATAAAGGGCTTCGGCAGCTAGGCCTCGCATAATGGATGTACTCAATGTAACGGTACGCCCAGCGTCCATGCACTTCGAAACAACAGGCACTAGCGCTTTGATGGACGCCGTTTCCTGATCGCTTTCAACATCTGTCAGGATAAGCGTGCGCGCTGCCGCAGGGTCTGCGCGGACCATGCAATCGCCCACTTCCATCTCAAGCCGATACTTCGCGCCGTCGCGATATTGATCTTCTTGCGATACCGGATAGGCTATCGGCGCGACGTCATCGAACGTTACAACCGCTGGAAACTTACCGAAATCCATGCGATAAATAATTTCGTAAAAAGCTCCACGCATCACATTGGGTTGAAATCGAAGCGTACCTTCAATGTCGAGGCAACCTTCGTCAAGGAGGCTTCTCCAGCGATCGCGCGTCGCCTTGGCTCCAACGGGAAGATCGAGGATTTTCCGCAATTTAAAACCCGCGCGATTTTGCAGACAGGCTGCAAACGCCATCATTGTTTTTCGTGCTTCGCCAACTCCCACTTCCCGTTTTGCGGGCGCAGCCGAAATCAACGCGAGAGCGACAAGCACGCTCATTCCGCCGCCTCCATCATCGGGCTCGACCCACCACCACGCTTTTCGGTGATGCGCCGCTCCATTTCGGGGCGGAAGTGCTTGATCAGGCCCTGGATCGGCCAGGCCGCCGCATCGCCGAGCGCACAGATCGTGTGGCCCTCGACCTGCTTGGTCACCTGATACAGCGTATCGATTTCGGAGATGTCCGCGTCGCCGGTGCGCATCCGCTCCATCACGCGCCACATCCAGCCCGTGCCCTCGCGGCACGGCGTGCACTGGCCGCAGCTCTCATGCTTGTAGAAATAGGACAAGCGGCTGATCGCGCGGACGATGTCGGTCGACTTGTCCATCACGATGACCGCCGCCGTACCGAGACCCGAGCCGACCTTCTTCAGGCCGTCGAAATCCATCGGGCAGTCCATGATCTCGGCCGCTGGCACCAACGGCACCGACGACCCGCCCGGGATCACCGCGAGCAGATTGTCCCACCCGCCGCGAATGCCGCCGCAATGCGTTTCGATCAGTTCGCGGAAGGTGATCGACATCGCTTCTTCGACCACGCACGGCGTGTTCACATGGCCGCTGATCTGGAACAGCTTGGTCCCGCGATTGTTCTCGGCACCAAAGCTGGCGAACCATTCCGGCGAACGCCGCAGGATCGTCGGCACGACTGCGATCGACTCCACGTTGTTCACCGTGGTCGGGCAGCCATACAGGCCAGCACCCGCCGGAAACGGCGGCTTCAGCCGCGGCTGGCCCTTCTTGCCCTCAAGGCTTTCGAGCATCGCGGTTTCTTCACCGCAGATATAGGCACCTGCGCCGCGATGGACGAACACGTCGAAATCATAGCCCGATCCGCTCGCATTCTTGCCGATCAGACCCTTGGCATACGCCTCGGCGACGGCCGCGAACAGCACTTCGGCTTCGCGGATATATTCGCCGCGAATGTAGATATAGGCGGCGCGCGCGCGCATCGCATAGCCCGCGATCAGCGCGCCTTCGATCAGCTTGTGCGGGTCATGCCGGATGATCTCGCGGTCCTTGCACGAACCCGGCTCGGATTCGTCGGCGTTGATCACCAGGAAGTTCGGGCGATCGGCCTTCGGTTCCTTGGGCATGAACGACCATTTGGTGCCGGTCGGAAAACCCGCGCCGCCACGGCCGCGCAGGCCAGACGCCTTGACCGCGTCGATCAGGGCATCCTGCCCGCGCGCCATCAGGCCCTTGGTGTCATCCCAATCGCCACGCATGATCGCGGCGTCGAGCGTCCACGGCTGGAAGCCGTAGACATTGGTGAAAATGCGATCCTTGTCCGCGAGCACGTTACTTGCCCCCCCCGATCCGCTTGTTGCCGGTGAGCGCGAGATAGATCACCACGCCAAGCCCGATCACGACCAGCGGCCCGAGCAGCGACAGCGTCAGCCGCAACACCCAACCCGCGACCACGATGCCGCCGATGATCGCCAGGATCAGTATGATGGTGTTTTTGTTCATGCCCATTCCCCGCGATAATCGTGGTTCTCGGCAACCATGTCCTTGAGCGAGGTCGGCCCGCCTGCCGGGCAGCTATCGCGGCGCCCGGTCTGCGACCCCACCGTCACCGGCTTCCCCTCGGCCAGCGCCTCGAGCAGCGCGATGGTCTTGTCGTAGTCCAGATCCTCGAAATTATCGTCGTTGATCTGCACCATTGGAGCATTGGCGCACGCGCCCAGACACTCGACCTCGGTCAGTGTGAACAGGCCGTCCGGGGTGGTATGGCCCTTGGACAGGCCCTTATTCTTGCACGCCGACAGCACGTCGTCGCTGCCGCCCAGCATGCACGGCGTCGTGCCGCACACCTGAACGTGATAGCGGCCGACCGGGGCCATGTTGAACATCGTGTAGAAGGTCGCGACCTCATACACGCGCATATACGGTACGCCGATCTGCCGAGCGACGAACTCGATCACCGGCACCGGCAGCCAGCCTTGCGTCTGCGTCTCGGCACCAACCTGGCGCTGCGCCAGATCAAGGAACGGGATCGATGCCGATTGCTCGCGGCCCTTGGGATAGCGACCGAGAATCTCGTTCGCTTTCTTCTGGTTTTCCTCATTCCACGCAAACGCGCCCCAGCGCGCGCGGGTCTCGGCTTCGTCAGGAATTTTGGGCGCGTCGGCCATTAGCGGATGAACTCCACGCGGGCGACCTTGTCGCCCTCAAACGAATAAAGGGACATGACTTCGAACTGCTCGCCACCGGGACCGCGCGAGACGTTTTCGTGCAACACCACGGTATCGCCCAGGACATAGGACGACAGCACTTCGGCACGGTTCTCGGGATATTGCGTGAACATCGCCTTCAGCCCTGCGCGAACACCCTCCTGCCCGTCGCGTACCACGGCACCGCGGTACATTGCCTCGCACGCATCGCCGGTCATTTCCGCGACGTAGCCGTCCGCATCCTGCGCGTTGTACAGCGCGATCATGCGATGCGCGGTGGCGAGACGTGCGCTGCTCACCGGTCGCACTCCCCGAACACGATATCCATCGCGCCCAGAATCGCGGTCGTATCGGCGAGCATGTGGCCCTTGGCCATGAAGTCCATCGCCTGCAGATGCGAGAAGGCGGTCGGGCGGATCTTGCAGCGATACGGCTTGTTGGTGCCGTCCGCGACCAGATACACGCCGAACTCGCCCTTGGGGCTTTCGGTCGCGATATACACGTCGCCTGCGGGCACGTGATAGCCTTCGGTGTACAGCTTGAAGTGATGGATCAATGCTTCCATCGAGCGTTTCATCTCGGCGCGCTTGGGCGGCACTACCTTGCGGTCGAGCGACGCGATCGGCCCCTCCGGCATATCGCGCAAGCACTGCTTCATGATCCGCGCCGACTGGCGGACTTCCTCAACGCGCACCATGAACCGGTCATAGCAATCGCCGCGCGTGCCGACCGGTACGTCAAAATCCATCTTGGCGTAAACATCGTAAGGCTGCGACTTGCGCAGATCCCAAGCGATACCCGAGCCACGGATCATCGGACCCGAAAAGCCCCACTTGATCGCATCGTCACGGCTGACCGTGGCGATATCGACGTTGCGCTGCTTGAAGATGCGGTTGTCCGCCACGAGCGAGATCGCGTCCTCGAACAGTCGCGGCAAACGCGTATCGAGCCAGTCGGCGATGTCGGTCAGCAGCTTCAGCGGCGCATCCTGGTGCACCCCACCTGGACGGAAATAGGCGCTGTGCATCCGCGCGCCCGAGACACGCTCGAAGAAGTTCATGCAGTCTTCGCGGATTTCGAACAGCCACAGGTTCGGCGTCATCGCGCCGACGTCCATGACGTGCGAACCGAGGTTCAACATGTGGTTCGAAATGCGCGTCAGCTCGGCGAACAGCACGCGCAGATATTGCGCGCGCAGCGGCACCTCGAGATCGAGCAATTTCTCGACCGCGAGCACATAGCTATGCTCCATGCACAAAGGCGAGCAGTAATCGAGCCGGTCGAAATAAGGCAAAGCCTGCGTATAGGTCTTGTACTCGATCAGCTTCTCGGTGCCCCGGTGCAGCAGCCCGACATGCGGATCGACGCGCTCGACGATTTCACCGTCCAGCTCCATCACCAGACGCAAAACGCCGTGCGCGGCGGGATGCTGCGGGCCGAAGTTGATCGTGTAATTCTGAATCTCGACATCGCCGACCTCGGGATCTTCCCCGTCAAGGCGATGTTCGATTTGGTCGAGATAGTCGGTCACTGGTTCTGCCCCTTCCCGTTGGAGGGAACGACATCGGGATTGGCCGGCTTCTCGCCCGCGTCAGGGCCTGCCTTGCCTGCACCGGACTGCGCAGTGCTGTCCGTCGTTTTGGGCTGACTCGATGCCTGCTTGGGCGATGCGGCAGCATCGGCCTTGACGATTTCATCGGCCTTGAGCGGGGTCGGCGCGCCCTTTTCCTCAGGCAGCTTCGCCTTTTCGTCGCCGGGCAGCACATATTCCGCGCCTTCCCAAGGACTCATGAAATCGAAGGTGCGGAAATCCTGCGCCAGCGCGACAGGCTCGTATACAACGCGCTTGGCTTCTTCCGAATAGCGCAGTTCGACATAGCCGCTGAGCGGAAAGTCCTTGCGCTGCGGATGCCCCCGGAAGCCGTAATCGGTCAGGATGCGGCGAAGATCGCCATTGCCCGAGAACAGCACGCCGTACATGTCGTACACTTCGCGCTCGAGCCAGCCCGCGACCGGCCAGATGCCCGTCACCGACGGCACCGGCTTCTCGTCATCGGTCTGCACATGCACGCGGATGCGGTGATTGCGCGTCAACGAAAGCAGGCAATAGACGACCTCGAACCGGTCGGTCCCGCGATCGGGATAATCGACGCCCGCGATTTCCATCAACTGCTGATATTCAAGACCGGGCGTGTCGCGCAGCGCGACCATCGTCTCGACCAGCGAGGCGCGATCGACATGCAGCGCGACTTCACCCACCGCCTCGACCGGCGCGAGCAATTTGGCACCGAGCGCGGTCCGCGCGGTGTCGATTACGCCATCATTGGCGACATAGGCTGGAGCAGGCGCCTTCACCGTTCAATCGTCCCGACACGGCGGATCTTCCGCTGAAGCTGCATGATGCCGTAGAGCAGCGCTTCGGCGGTCGGCGGACAACCGGGCACATAGATGTCGACCGGCACGATCCGGTCGCAGCCACGCACCACCGAATAGCTGTAATGGTAATAGCCGCCGCCATTGGCGCAGCTCCCCATCGAGATGACGTATTTCGGCTCGGACATCTGGTCATAGACCTTGCGCAGCGCCGGGGCCATCTTGTTGCACAGCGTGCCTGCGACGATCATCATGTCCGACTGGCGCGGAGCCGCGCGCG
>OFRL01000672.1_pt1 | contig 14116 bp, 13 predicted proteins | sample 1543121 | NCBI WGS metagenome assembly OFRL01 (sample SAMN07774228, study PRJEB24372) | wastewater metagenome | isolation source: Lake Maggiore Cannobio | place: Italy: Cannobio | collected 2016-01
AATATCTGCACATCGACGAGACGCTGGCCGAACCTTCGCTGGAGACCGGCTTGGTTGCGCATCAGGTGGTGCAGGTAGGCTGCAGTCCGGGCGCAGCCGGAACTGTGGCATTAAACCTGCGGGCGCTGGGTGTGCGCGTGCGCGCATTGGGTGTGGCGGGCGTTGATGGCGAGGGCCATGATCTGCTGCAGGCGCTGGCTGCACACGCCATTGACACTGCGCACCTGCTGCAGGTGCGTGGCCTGCGCACTCCGGCTTACTACAAACCCATGCTGCGCAATGCAGACCAAGTCCGCGAGCTGAACCGCATGGATATAAAAAACCGTGAGGCGCTGCCGGATGCGGTGCAGCGAGAGTTATGCAGCCGGCTGCACGGTGTGCTGGAGGATGTGCAGGGTGTGATCATTGCGGACCAAGTGGTGCAGCCGGAGTGCGGCGTGATTGGCAGCCGCATGCGGGCTGAACTCATGGCGGCGGCAGCTGCCCATCCGCAGCTGGTATTTGCAGCGGACTCGCGCGCGCGCATCGCGGCGTTCCGTAACGTGCTGCTGAAGCCAAACCAGCACGAGGCACTGGCTGCCACCGGGCGCAACCCAACGGCCACCGACCTGGTGTCGCTGGCGGCTGCCGGCGCAGAGCTGCAGGCGTTGTGCGGGCGGGCGGTGTGCATCACGCTCGCAGAGCGTGGCGTGCTGCTGTGCACGGCAAGCGGTACGCAGCACATGGCGGCCCGTTCCATTGCCGGGCCCACAGACCCGGTGGGTGCAGGTGATGCGTTCATGGCCGCGCTAACGGCGGCGCTGGGCGCGGGCGCAGAGTTGCCGGAGGCAGCGGAGCTTGGGAATCTGGCGGCTTCGATAACCGCCGCGCAGTTGGGTACCACCGGGACCGCCAGCGTCGCGCAGATGTTGGGTGGGGTGGAGAATGAGGTATCTTGAAACTAGCAAAATCGAGTCCACGCTCGGAATTGCGTTCCTGTAAACTGCAGCGTGCCTAGTCTTGCGGGTACTGAGTTGCTAACTAATTCTTGGCTGGCCCCATAAGCGTCGTGTCTACTTCAAGTTAAGCCTTGGTGGTGCCATGCAATCGTGCGGGCTAATGCATCCGACAAGGCTACGGTTTGCTTGAGACCTAGTTCCACCTGTGCACGTTGCGTTGATGGTACGTAGCTTTCCGGCTGTTGTCCATATGCGGCTGGTTTACTAATCTGAACCACTGGGCGTGGATTGAACGCTTCAGCCACCGCGCCCGCGACATCGGCAATTGTCAGCCTCTGCTCTGAACCAACATTGTATGCGCGCCCTGATTGTCCGCGAAGCAGGATTGTCCATAGCCAAACTGCGAGATCAGACGCATACAAATATGAGCGAAATGCAGTGCCATCCCCGCGCACATTAATTGGGCGGCTACGGAGACCATCTATAATAAAATTGCCAATGGCATATTGCCCGTCAAGTGGAAGGTATGGTCCTACAAAAGCGAAGCCGCGCGCAAATTTTACGGCGAGCCCGTCAGACCCACTGCATTGCAAGCCCATCAATTCCATTAGCCGTTTCCCTTCTGCGTAGTCAGATGGATTGATCGTTGGATCGGGCAGGGTGTTAAAGTCTTCAGGTATATGGGTGACTTCGGGCAGCCTCGGGCCGTATACGGCGCCCGAGCTGATCATCAATAGGCTGTTTGCGCCAGTATTGCGGGAGAACTCTAGGACGCGCTGTGTCCCCTCGACAAACATGTTTGGTGCGGGCTGTGAATGCGTAGAGTTCTGCGCGTCACTGGAAGAAGCTGCCGCATGAATGACGTACGCAGCTGGCGTGCTAGGAAACTCAAAGGATTGGACATCACCGGGGTGCAGCACAATTGCCGGGGCATTGGCCAGGTGTGGTGCCCTGCGTCGAAACGCCACCGGATCCCTGGTCAACACCGTGGCTTGCGCGTTCAGATCCAGCTCTTGGTTTGCCCAAAGAAAGCTCTCGAGAAGCCAGCATCCTACGAAGCCTGTTCCACCTGTGATGAACAGCCGCTGTCCCCGCAGCGCCTGCCATAGCTCCTCGGTGCGCAGCAGAATATCGTCGAGATCTTGGCTTAGCGGATTCGGCGACACACGCCTACTGGTATTTATTCGAGGCGCTTGGTAGGTTTACGGTTTCTGCGACGATGTACAGTGGCCGCCGCTTGACTTCAGAATAGGTCCTCCCAAGATATTCTCCAAGGATTCCAATCCCAAAGCTGTTCAGTCCAATCGCCACAATTAACAGAATGATGATGGTAGTGATACCCGGCGGAGGGGAGCCGGTAAGAAATAGCAACGCATAAATTGGAATAGTAAACGCCGAAATGCCCAATATCACGCCACCAAAGATTGTAAAGAGGCGCAGGGGCTTTAGGGAAAAGCTGGTGATGCCATTGAAGGCAAAGAAGACCATCTCCCAAAATGGCGCTTTGCTAACGCCGGAATATCGTGCCCGGCGCTCATATGGAATCCCAGTTTGGCGAAAGCCTAACCACGCAATCAAGCCGCGCAGGTAGCGGTTGTACTCATTGCACTGCTCCAGCGCATCCCGCACCTCCTGCGTGATGAGGCGAAAGTCGCCAGCATCCGTAGGAATTGGTACCTCCGCAGCCCATACGATGGTGCGGTACACGTACTTAGCCAAAAGATTTCGCCAAACCGGATCGCCGGGCCGGACAGTGCGTACGCCGTAAACAACGTCGAACCCCTCCTGCCATTTCTGGAGGAAGCGGGGGATGACTTCGGGTGGATCTTGAAGATCAGAATAGAGCACAATAATTGCATGACCGATTGCAGCACGATACCCGGCAGTGATCGACATTTCTACCGAGAAGTTTCGGCTGAAGCGCATATATTTCCATCTGGGATCGCGGGCACAAATCTCTTTGATCAAGACGCCCGTTTGATCTTCGCTGGCATTGTCGATGACAATAAACTCGAATTCATATGGCAAGCCTGCTACCGCTGCTAGTAGCTCTGCATGCAGCCGGGCAATATTCCCCTCCTCATTGCGGGCGGGGATCACAATAGAAACTAATGGCATGCTGATACTCTCCGCCATCCTAAACTACCCCTTTACCAAAGCTCGAATGCTATTTGCGGCATGCTCTTCATTTGCATAATGTTGTTCTTCCAAAAAACAACTTGCGGGCGTGTGTTCGTGTCGGCGGGCAATGCTTAGTAGAGGTCCATCCAGGCGATGATATGCACTTGTGCTAACAATCCGGGCGACTTCGGCCGCCAAGCCAAAGGGCTCCCATCCAATGTCAAATACGGCCAGTCGCTTGGTCTTTCTAACTGAATTGAGAATAGCAGCGCTATCGAGGGGAGCCAGCGATCTGAGATCCACGATCTCGGCCTCGATACCTTCCGGCGCGAGTCGTGCTGACACCCGTTGGGCAAATCCAACCATGTCCGAAATTGCGATGCACGTGATGTCGGAGCCTTCGCGGACTACATGGGCTTTTCCCAACGGAAGCGGCTCAAACGGCAGGTGCACTAGTGCTTTACAATCATAGAGAGATTTTATTTCGATGAATATCGTGGGCGCATCGGACAATATTGACGCCAGCAGCAGGCGCGGAGCATCTTCTACGCTAGATGGAACTACAACTTGAAGATCGGGAATGTTGGCAAACATGGAGTGCAAGGCGCTGGAGTGTTGAGCAGCCTGTCCCCAAGACTTGCCGATGATGGCTCGCACAGTGAGGGGAATGGTGTACTGATAACCCGACATCGCTGGTAAACGTGCAGCGTGATTTACCAGTTGGTTCATTGCAAGCATCAAAAACTCTATGCGTAGATTTACAAACAGCGGCCGGTAGCCCATCAAGCTTGCCCCAATCCCAAACCCCATGAGTGCATCTTCGGAATTCGGCACGTCGAAACAACGTGCCTCGGAGAATGACTCCTTTAAACCCGCAGTGGAGCCAAAGAAGCCCCCGGGATCATTAATGCCTTCGCCATAAGCAAAGACGCGGGCATCCTGATGCATCGCCTGTTTGGTAGCTAGCGCGAGCGCTTCACCAAACGAAAGTACGGTGTCACGCCCCAAGTCAGGTTGGTTTTGCATAGCGGGTGATTATTTGGCAGTCGTTGGGCGCTTTTGGTGATGGTCAAACCCGCCGAACATCCTGCGCAGGCGGAGCCGCCGGTAGTTGCTGGCGCAGCGCCTCCGCATCAAAACGCTGTGCACCCTGTACAAAAATTTGATCTACGTACACGGAGAGTTCGCGCTCCCGTTCACAATACGCGGCAAGCTGGTCAGGGAATTCGGCTTGGATCAATGCATTCAGGACAAGCATAGGCTCGCGCTGCCAACGGCTTCGGAGACTGTCGTCTGCGCCAACGCCGTTTGGGTACACAATTGGGCCTACGTGGGCGCATAAACGGTCGGTTACAGTTTCCAGCACAAAGGGTTCGTGGCTTTGGCGCATGCCGTGCAGGATGTTTTGCGTGGCCTGATAGATGCTTGTGACATCGTTTCCGTCCACTGTGAGACCCTTTACTCCGAAGCGCTCGGCTTTCCCAACAATGTCGGGAACGGCCTGGCGCTTGGCAAAAGTTGTCATGGTGGAAATGGCGTTGTTTTCGACAACGAATAGCAGCGGTAGTTTCATAAGCGCAGCTAGATTTAGGGTTTCAAAAAAGACACCTTCATCGGTGGCACCGTCGCCCAGGAAGCCAATGCAAATTCGATCTGTGCCCGCATTCTTGAGTGCGAAAGCAATGCCTGATGCAATTGGAATCGAGCCGGCTAATATCGCGCTTGATAGAAGCAAGTTAGCATTCAGGTCCATCAAGTGCATGGACCCGCCAAAACCTTTGCAGCACCCGCTATCTAGGCCAAACAGTTCATCAACCATCGCGGGTAAGCTGCCGCCTTTAGCAAGGTAATGGGCATGGTTGCGGTGCGTGCTGACACAAACATCCGACATGGTACATGCGTGAAGAACACCAACGGCTGCAGCTTCCTGTCCAATACTTAGATGGACAGGCCCTCTAATTCTTCGGCTTGCGTATTCGGCCTTGATCCGCTCTTCCACTGCCCTAATCAGGAACATCTTCTCGTGCAACTCCTGAAGGAGCTTCGCGTGGTTGTTTAGGGATAACATAGAGGCTGCCGAAACATAACTTGAGTGTCGCGTCGCTCAAGAGCAAGGTGAAACCAAGGACAAAGGAACTTTAACACAAGCACTTGTTTCTAGATTTCCAGTAGTATAACCAAGGCGGTAGAAAAAAATCGGAGATGATGCGGTTTTTGCGATCTTTGCGTGTTGCATAGTCAACGACACTGGATAAAAAAATTTCTTATTGCCGAAAATTTGCGCGCTTCTCCCGACTTGGGAATGCACTCATGACTTATCAATTACCCCAAAAGTAGCGAACATTTCCTCTTACCTCAATCAGCCCAGGCGCCATAAAAAATCTGTAGCGGTCATCCTGGGCACCCCATTCGTGATCCCACCACGCCACACCACGTGGGCGACCAGCCGGCAAAGTGTGGCAACACAGGCTCTGAAGCGCTGCTGGGTTTCTGTCGACAACCATCTGGCGATATTGCAACCACCCACGTACATCTATGTTGGTGTAGCCATAGGTGAAGTATGCGTTGGCAGCCAACCATATTAGGGCGGACCACCAGGAAATTAGTAAAAGATTTGGCGCCCATCGCCTCTGGCGGAACTGGCCAACCACTGGTCCCCATAAAGTTTCGGGGATCGAGATGAATGTGCAAATCAGAACCATTGCACATGGCCATCGAGTTCGCCACTGAATAGTATCCGCTAGCCAAACACAAATTATCATAAATACGAGTATTCCGGCAGTGAGCGCCAAGAATAGTTTGTAATGCTTTTCAAGCGACTGAAAGGCAGGTTTATTCGTGAGCTTTATATATCCAGCAATTACGAACAGTGGCAAGCAATCCTTAAGAAGTACAGCAATTTCTTTTGATCCCTGGAGTAATGCGTGGCCAATTGAAGCGGGATTGAGAATCTGGGTGAATCTGCCGGGGCTTCCGCCGCGGTCAATCGCGACTTCTGGATGCCCACCACTCGTGTAGTAAAGCAATGCTAAAACATAGCCCGCGAGGACGACCGAAGCCAGCAGCCATGTGTTACCCCGATGTGTTGATTGAGGATTGTGGCCTCGACGCCACGCGTCGTAAAAAAGATACGCTATCACTCCAAAAAATGAAATCAGGAAGACTTCACTCCATATTGCGGCCATGAAACTTGCGGCGAAAACTGCAGGCCACTGCCAGGGCTTTATTCCGGCGGCTTTTTGAGTTTGGAAATACACAACCAGCCAGAGGCCCATCCAAAATACTGCCACTGAATACACACCGAAAGTACTTGGATTTGTGGCTACGTGCCCAAAATAGGGAAAACCGAGTATTAAAATAAGTGTGGCTAACGCACGTGCCAAGAGTTGTCTAATGTTCACGACCTTCCAAGCCAGAGCGGTCGCGAAGATTGCATTTACAAGCGCCCATGGCTGAAAAAATGAAAATGGTGATACGGTTGAAACGTACCAACTGGCAATAGTGCGACTAAAATCTTGGCCCGCCCGAGGAACACTAAACTCAAGCCACTGGCGTCCCCAGTCATCCATGTACCACGGCTGTATGACCCAGATCGAATAAACGCCAAGGATAATCAACGTGTGCATCAACCAGACAGTCCAAGCGTTTGGTCTGGCATTGGGCGCAGCAAAACTTGTCACGAAATTATTTGTAGAAATGCTGAGAAATTGACGCACCACTAAGCGACTTAGCCTTTGGTGTGGCTATGCTGGATCCGCAGCCGAAGCATGTGACGCAAAGTTGTGCCGCCCGCCAATGTTACCTTATTTCGCTTTTTTGAATTTTGGATGCTAGCTGATAAAGATTGTTTGCCCGTTGGATTTCTCTTGAGCATGGATTTATGCCGTATCCCAAATTCTTCTTTTTCACACCTTCAATGAGCCGTGCGCGTTTACCCGCAGCTACCTCAGTATGGTTGAATGCGATGTTGGTTGCACTTTTTATGCGCGGACTCTCAGGCGCACCCCCAGCGCACGCCGCGCCGCCTGCGCCTGACCCGCGATTTGGCGCGGTTGAGGCGCACATGCTGCCGGACGCGGCTGCCAGCCTGCGTCCCGGCTGGGACCGGTTGCGTTTTGACTGGGGCGCGCGCCAGCCCGCAAGCGCAGCGGACTGGGAAGCACAGGCCGATGTCGAATTGTATTTGCAGCGCGCCGCCCTAGACCGGCGTGAGGTGGTGGGTCTCTTGATTGGCACTCCAGCGTGGGCGACAGATGGCGTGCCGGGTTCGGGCATACCGCGCAATTTGTACAGCGCCGTCGATGACCCCGCAAATGTGTGGGCAAACTTTGTGCGCCGCACCGTAACTCAGTACGCCGGGACCGTGAACCATTGGATTGTTTGGAACGAGCCCGACATCGCGGCTGAAACTTCTGGTGCGCAGTTTGGCGGGACAGTGGATGACTACTACCAGCTGGTGAAGGTGGCCTACACCGTGGCCAAGGCGGCCAACCCGCAGGCAGTGATGCATCTTGCAGGCCTCACTTACTGGCATGATGTGGAAAGCCGGCAGAAACTTTATTTACAGCGCTACCTGGAGGTTGCACGCCAGGATCCGGCAGCTCGCGCCAACAGATTTTATTTTGATGTGTTATCGCTGCACATTTACTTCCGCACAGAAAGCGTTTCCGAAATTATCGGCATTCACCAAAGCTTGCTGCGCAACGCTGGCATCGCGAAGCCGATTTGGGTGAACGAGTTAAATGCCCCGCCGATGGATGACCTGCAGTCGCCGTGGCCCGAGCCGCGTGTGGCACTAACACTGCAGCAGCAGGCGGACTTTATTTGGCAGGCAGTGGCGTTGTCATTTTCGTCCGGGGCAGAGCGCGTCTCCATTTACCGCCTTGCCGATATTTTGAAGCCACCTGCAGGGCATGAGCCTTATGGTTTGTTCCGCGTGGATGGCTCGCCGCGCCCGGCCGCGCTTGCTTACCAGCAGGCCATTCGCTTGCTCAGTGGTTTCACCACCGTTGCTCAATCGCGCTCGGCTGCGGTGCAGGTGGTGGTGTTCAACCGGCCGGGCAGTGTAACGCGGGTGTTGTGGGCGCGCGGCGGTGATGCGGTAACTGTGCGCCTGCGCCAAACGCCGGGCACGCAAAGCGCGCAGCTCTTCAATGCGTTGGGCGAAGAGCAAGCGCTGCCCGCGGGCCGGCTTTACCGGCTTGTGCTGGCGCCGGCATCCCGTGAGCCACACCACCAATATGCAGTCGGTGGTACACCGCTTATCTTGGTGGAGCAGCTGGCGCCCCCGCGCGCTGCAGGATAATCGGCGCGTGAGCAATTCCGTTGCGGTGCGGTTTATTACCGATGTTGCCGGCTGCCGGCATTTTCAATATGTGGAACAACAGGTGTGGCAGTGCGCCGACCTGGATGTTGCGCCGCATCACATCTTGATTACGGTTGCGCACCATGGCGGCTTGCTGCTTGGTGCTTACGCTGCGGATGGGCCTGCGCAAAGCGGCGGGATGGTGGGCGGATTGCTGGGCTGGCCGGGGCTTTCGCAGCAGCCGGACGGCAGTTGGCGCGTAAAACATTGCAGCCACCAAGTGGGCGTGCTGCCACGCTGGCAGCGGATGGGCGTGGCGCTGGCGCTAAAACTGGCGCAACGCGCGGCCGTGCTGGAGCAGGGCATGACGGACTGGGTGACTTGGACGTACGATCCGCTGCGGCGCGCCAATGGCGTGTTCAATCTGCACCGGCTGGGCGGCAGCAGCTGCACTTACATCCGTGATTTTTATGGGCCGCTGACGGACGGACTGAATGCGGGCGCGCCCACTGACCGCTGTGAAGTGGACTGGCGGCTGCAATCTCCGCGTGCACAGGCGGCGGCTGCCGGAATTGAATCTGCAATTGACTGGCAGACCGCCGGCCTGCAGCGTTTGCTGCCGCCGCCGCACACACCGGCGCTGCTGTTCACGGCACCCGTGCTGGCTGTGCCGGTGCCGGATGATGTGGATGCGCTGCGCGTGGCGGCGCCGCAAGAGTTGCTGCCGTGGCGCGAATATATGCGCGCGGTGCTGGAGCACGCATTTGCAGCCGGCTATGTAATGCAAGACTGCATTTTGCTGCCAGCGCACGGCTGGCACTACATTTTGCAGCGCGCCGCTTAAAGCTGCGCCGCGGGCAGCGCCTTTCCCATCCGGCTGCCAAGCCAGGCAGTGGCAGCAGCCACCACCGCGCATAGTGCGCTGCCCCACAACAAATCCACCAGCGTCAAAAGCAGCGGCCAGTCCCGCATGATTGCGAGGTTGGTGAGGTCATAGGTGGCGTAGGTGAGCAGGCCGAAGAACGCGCCGCGCTGCGCTGCGTGCAGCGGCGCATGGGCGCCGGGCAAGATTGCAAAGTAGAGCAGGCCCGCGATGAACAGCAGATAGAAGGCGCCGGCTGCGTAAAGGTTGGGGTCGGGCCGCATGTACTGGCCGATCTGCTGCTGGTAGAAGTTGCGCGCGAGCACAAGCAGCCAGAACATGTCCAGCACCAGAAAGATGGCAAGTGCGGCAAAATAAAGTTTGATGTGGTGAACGCGAATCATCAGGCCTCCACGGCAAGGCGCGCCCGGTATTGCAATGCCTCGGCCAGGTGCGCCGGCAGAATTGCCTCGGCTTCGGCCAGGTCCGCAATGGTGCGCGCCAATTTTAATATGCGGTGCACGGCGCGTGCTGAGAGCTGCAGCTGGCGCATGGCAGTGCGCACCAGAGCCATGCCGGTTTCATCCAGCGCGCAGTAGCGGCGCACTTCTGCAACGCGCATGTCTGCGTTGGTAAGCAGGTCGGTGCCGGCAAAGCGCGCTGCCTGCAGCGCGCGGCTGGCGCGCACACGGCTGCGCACCACCGCCGAGGGTTCGCCGAGGCGCGTGCTGGTCAGCTTGTCGTACTTGACGCGCGGCACTTCCACATGGATGTCGATGCGGTCCAGCAGCGGGCCGGAAATTCTTTTTTGGTAGCGCAGCACCGCGCCGGGCGCACAGGTGCACGGCTTTTCCGCATCGCCATGAAAGCCGCACTGGCACGGGTTCATTGCCGCCACCAGCTGGAAGTTGGCCGGGAAGGTGAGCGTGCCTTGCGCACGCGAGATAGTGACAACTTTGTCTTCCAACGGCTGGCGCAGCACCTCCAGCACGCGCTGGCTGAACTCCGGCAGCTCATCCAAAAAAAGCACGCCGCGATGCGCAAGCGAGATCTCGCCCGGGCGCGGCCAATTGCCGCCGCCCACCAGCCCGGCGTGCGAGATGGTGTGATGGGGCGCACGAAACGGGCGCAGGCGCACAATCGGCGAATCGTCCTGCAGCATGTCGGCGATGGAATACACGCGCGTTACATCGAGTGCCTCTTCAAAGCTGAGCGGCGGCAGGATGGAAGGCAGTGCGCGCGCAAGCAGGGTCTTGCCGGCCCCCGGCGGGCCGCTCAGCAGCACATTGTGTCCGCCGGCAGCTGCCACCTCCAGCGCGCGCTTCACATGCTCCTGGCCGCGCACCTCTGCAAAGTCCGTCAGGCTGGCAGGCAGCTCTTCATCGTCAGCGGGTGGCGCAGCTAGTTGATGCGCAATCACAGTTTCGCCCAGCAGGTGCGCCACCAGCCCCGCCAGATCGACGATGGGCAGCACCTCAATCCCGGGCACCAGCGCCGCTTGCAGTGCATCGCAGGCCGGTACATAGATGCGCTGCACATCCGTGGCGCGCGCCAGGGCCGCCATGGGCAGCGCGCCGCGCACATGGCGCACAGTGCCATCCAGTGACAGCTCACCCACAACGAGCGCATTTGCGAGGCAGTCCGGCGGCAGCTGATTTGTGGCGAGCAGTGCGCCAATTGCAATGGGCAGATCATATGCCGGCCCTTCCTTGCGGATGGAGGCGGGCGCAAGATTGACAGTCAGGCGGTGTGCCGGCACATCCAGCCCGCTGTTTTTTATGGCTGCCTGCACGCGCTCGCGCGACTCTTGCACGGCGGTATCGGGCAGCCCGACGATGATGAACGAGCGCAAGCCGCGGCTTTCGTAATCAACCTCCACTTCGATGACAACGGCCTCCATGCCAACGACGGCGCACGAGTTGACTTTGGCGAGCATGAAAGTGTTGCGCGGCAGTGGTTACAAAATGCAAAAATGCGTTGGGCGGGCAAGTGCAAGCATTTGCGTCTCGCTAAGCCGGGCGCTCATACTGCCACAACGGTTGCTTCTAACCACGCCGTTTCTAAGAATAAAATGAACATTCACGCAAATGTCTGCAAAAAAATTGCATCACGGCCGAATCCAAATTTGATTGTAGATACGGCCGTACGCAGGATGATTTTCGAACGCTTCAGAATGGCGCTTTTGATGCAAGACTAGGCCTGCGGTCGAAAGGGCGCTGGTTATTCTTCCCGTCTCGGATGGAAAATCATCGTTTGTCTCGACTAATACGCTTTTGACGCTCCCCAATATCGCCGCACCAGCCTCAAGAATTTGGGGCTCAATTCCGTCCACATCTAGTTTTATAAAATCTGGCGGTGCCACCCCCAACTTGCCCACCACATCGCTCATTGTTAGGCCGATTGTTTGAAACCGAAAAGTTTCCTTTAATCGGTTGCCGTCAAGAAACAAATTATGACCAAAACTAGACTCGGCGCCGCCCCACTCTGTGGTGGTCATTTGCATGTGGCTTGCACCAAGGCTGTCGCTCAACGCAATCGGCACGATGCATATTTGATCTGTAAGCCCATTGAGGAAAATATTTCGCGCGAGCATTTCTAGGTTGAACACTGATGGCTCGAATGCGTACACGCGACACTGTCTCCGCTTGGCGGCATACACTGAGTACAAACCCACGTTGGCCCCAATGTCCCACAGCGTCGAACCGCGTGGCATAGAGTCTAGCCACTCGAGGGTTTCGGGTTCTTTTGTTGCGAAAGTCTTGGCCCTAAAATCACCAATGATGTTGGGAATTGAAAGTGTGAGAGTTATGCCATCGTGATGCACCTCAGCGGTGTGATCCATGGCCCCGTTCACAATTTGATTGTGAATATAGCGACCGACCCCCGACTTGCGGCTTGCAGTCACAATTGCGGCGAGCACTGATTGAGCTGAGCGCTTAAGTTTGGGATTCATTTCTCTCCTTTAGTTGGCAGCAGTGAGCTGCCTTTTTGGGGTGCTTATGCAGCGGCGAACAGTTCAATATGAGATTTTTGTCGCCAAGAAACGCCAATCCGAAATTACGTATGCTACCTGGGCTGAAAGCATGCGCGTTCACGCCGGGCGCTCATACTGCCATAGCGGGCGGGAGCCGGTATCCACGCCGCCATCCACATTTAGCACTTGGCCGGTTACCCAGCCGGCTTCGCTGCTTGCCAGATACAGTGCGGCGTGCGCAATGTCTTCCGGGCGGCCGGTGCGCGCCAGGCCGGCAACAGCCTGCACGGGGCCGTCCGCCAGGGGCGCACGGATCAGCCCCGCGCCGATGCAGTTGACGCGAATCTCATCTGCGTAAAACTCCTTGGCGAGTGACTGGGAGAGCCCGATGAGGCCGCCCTTGGCTGCGCCGTACGCCGGGTTGCCTTCCTGGCGCACAGAGAAGCTGGCTGCAACGGTAACGATGGCGCCGCCGCCGCGCAGGTGCGGGCGCGCAGCTTGGGTGACATGGTAGAGGCCGTCAAGGGTGTTGCGCAGCGCCAGGTGCCAGAATTCCAAATCAACTTCAGCGTACTCTTTGGCTGCAGTGAAGAATCCGCCGGCGCCAAAGTACAAAATGTCGAGCCGACCGTAGGTGTTGATGACTTGCTGGACTGTGTGCTGTGCCGCAGCCCCATCTGCCAGGTCGGCACTTAGTGCCAGCGCAGTCCCGCCCGCTGCGCTGATGCGCTGCGCCGTTTCCATGCCTTTTGTTTCGTCGCGGGCGACGACGGCAACGCGCGCGCCGTGCTGCGCAAAGAGCAGCGCGGTTGCACGCCCCATTCCGGGCCCCGCGCCGGCCAGCAGCGCAACCTTGCCTTGCAGGCGCATCTCAGGCACGCTGTGCTCGGGCTTGCTCGCGGCGCATCCGTCCGCAGCGCCTGCTCATGGCTGCGCCAGGGCGGCGCGCAGCGCTGCCACAAATTGCTGCGGGTCAGCCACGCTCAGCAAAACAGAGTAGCCAGCGCTGGTGGGCACAAGCGCCACGCGCTCCGGGTTTGTTATGAACAGCAAGCCCCATTCCCCGTTCCTAAGCTTGAACCAGCCGCTTTTGTAGCCCGGCACGGCGATGCCGTTGATGCGCCACTTGGGTTGCAGTTGTGGCTCCCGCGCCAGATCGATCGGGCGCAGTGCAGCAGCTTGAATGCTGGCGGCTGGAACAAGGCGGCCGTATAGGTCGCCGGTCACTCGCAAGCCGGCACTGGAAACTTGAAAGCGCGCATTGCGCGAGGCAAAGGCAGGCGCCAGCACCAGGCCTGCCACGCCAAGCAGCAGCAGCGCAATCAAAACAACGCTAATGACAGTTGAGCTGCTGGCCGGCACAATTTTGAACTCGGTGTTCATGGTCACCCCGTAAATCTGGTTGTTAAAACGCAGGCATTGAATCGCAGCCAACGATAGTGCACCGAGCGTGACGGTCGCACACAACCAGCTGTAAGTATCGACATCAAGACCCGGCACCCAAAATCCAATTTAGGCACCGGCCACTGTTGATGCACCCGTTGCGAGCAGGCACCAGCCCGCGTAGTGGTTGGCAGCGCGAAACAGTTTTGCACTGCGCAGGGTCTTGGATGTGCGGAAGCCGTACCAGCGGTTGGGCGGCACGCGCCCCAGTATCAGCGGAATGGAGAGCGCGGCCAGCAAAATTCCCGCTGCGCTATACCACTCCAAGAGCGTGCCCATTGCATAACTCCCGGTTGGCGCCGCGCTGCCTACAACGGAACGCGCACTGCGCCGCCGTCGAACATCACAGCTTGGCCATGCACATACGATGCGGCCGGCGATGCGAGCCATGCCAGCGTGCGCCCAAATTCTTCAGGGGTTCCCATGCGGCCCAGTGGAATGCCAGCCACAACCTTCGCAGCCTCCGCGGCGGG
>OFRL01000675.1_pt1 | contig 14031 bp, 12 predicted proteins | sample 1543121 | NCBI WGS metagenome assembly OFRL01 (sample SAMN07774228, study PRJEB24372) | wastewater metagenome | isolation source: Lake Maggiore Cannobio | place: Italy: Cannobio | collected 2016-01
GAAATGTTTGATTTGATTCATGCGATGCGTTCGCGCATTATCAGCAGCCCAGTGTTCACCAGTGAGCGAATCTTGGGTGCGATTCTTTTTGAAATGACGATGAATCGCAAAATTGACGGTAAAGGAACTGCTGAATATCTCTGGCAAAACAAACAGATTTTGCCGTTTCTAAAAATCGACAACGGTTTGGCTGACGATGCCAACGACGCACAAATCATGAAGCCGATTCCAGAATTAGGCACACGCCTTGAAAGCGCCAAGTCGCACGGTGTATTTGGCACAAAAATGCGTTCGGTGATCAAACTTGCTAACAAAACTGGTGTGATCGATGTTGTGCGCCAACAATTTGAAATTGGCAACGAAATTATCGCCGCTGGGCTAGTGCCGATCATCGAACCAGAAGTCGACATCAAGAGTCCAGAAAAAAGTGCTGCTGAAGGTTTGCTGAAAGCCGCAATTCTTTCTGAACTTGACAAATTAAATAGCAATCAAAACGTAATGCTTAAGTTGACATTGCCAAACGAACCAGGGTTCTATGCCGAGTTGACAAAACATCCGCGCGTTGTTCGGGTCGTTGCTTTATCTGGTGGTTATAGCCGCGAAGAAGCAAACAAGCAGTTGGCAAAAAATCACGGTGTGATTGCAAGTTTCTCGCGTGCGCTTACTGAAGGACTCTCCGCACAGCAATCTGAGACGCAGTTCAACGGCGCCCTCGACGCGGCAATTCAGAGCATCTTCGAGGCCTCGAACAAATAAATTTTTGATCTGATTCGGTTTATATCGCCGCCCGGCGCGCCGAAATGTTAATCAGGTTTTGCGTGTAACTATCTCGTGGCGACTTGATCACGTCATCGACCGACCCCTGCTCGACGAGTTGACCGTTACGCAACACCAGAATTCGGTCGACAAAACTCGCAACGAGCGCAATGTCGTGCGAAACAATGATCATTGCAATATTAAGTTTACGCTGCAGATCTGCAAGCGTCTTCATCACCGCTGCTTGCACGGTGACATCTAACGCCGAAGTAACTTCGTCAAGCAACAACAATCTGGGTTCGGCAAGCAGAGCCCGAGCGATCGCAGCGCGTTGCTTTTCACCACCCGACATCTCGCGTGGACGGCGCGTCAAAAATTGTTCACCAAGACCAACCGAAAGCAACGCCGAAGAAATCTCACTATTCGTGGCATGTGTATATCGCGAAAGCGACTGGGCAACTGTGCGCATCGGGTTCAGCGAGTCATCAGGGTTTTGAAAGACCATCTGAATCGAAGACAAAACTTCGCGCGGACGCATTTGCAGCGCCGTCGACAAGTCATAACCATCGCCGTCATGTAATGAGCCGCTAGTCACCGACACGAGACCACAAATCGCTGCCAGCAAACTCGACTTTCCACTTCCAGATTCACCGATAATGCCAACTACTTCGCCTTGCTTGATCTCTAAATCAAGCGAGTCAATCGCCCGAGTCGTTTGACCACGAACAATCTGCAATCCACGACACACGAGAACTGTTTCGTTACTTTGCGAACTTGATTCACGAATTCTCTGGTCGAGTTTCGGGATCGAACTGACGAGTGCTTTTGTATATTCATGCGACGGCGAACGCAAGACCTGCGAAGTTTGACCCAACTCAACGATTCTTCCCTGATTCATCACGGCAATGCGCTTTGAAATCTGGCTGACGACTCCGAGATCGTGGCTAACACACACCAATGCAAAACCACGCGAGCGTTGCAGGCGATCAATCGTCGTCAAAACCTCAGAACCGATGCTCACATCAAGCGCCGAAGTCGGCTCGTCGAGTAGCAACAACTGCGGCGATCTAACGAGTGCCAGAGCCAGAAGCACGCGTTGACGCTCACCACCCGAAAGTTGATGCGGATAGCGATGCAGATATTTTTCGCCACCAAGACCAACCTCAGCAAGCGACTCAAGCACTCGCTCATCGACGGCATCACCTGAGACCGTGTCGCGAAAATGACTGAGTACTGTCAAGTGTGGCGTCAGCGATTCGCCAATTGATTGCGCCACTAATGCCACCACGCTGCCGTAAATATTGCTTCGCTCGGCAGGCGTCGCAACCAGCAAATTCTTGCCGACAGTCGTGACTTCACCTTGGTCAAGCACCAAACCTGGTGTGAGCACACCCGCCGCAAGTCGCAACAAAGTTGATTTTCCGCTACCGGAGCCCCCGACGATGCCGAGTGTTTCTCCGCGCTCAAGTTGCAAGCCAATTGCTTCAAGAATCGGCCGAGAATCACGAGCCTCATTTTTTATGCGGACCGTTACATTGCTGAAACCCAAGATTTGGGATTGCGTAAGCGTCGTAATCATGTTCACTCGTGATCGACCAATGCTTGAATCGCCAACACAAGTGATGCCAGCATCATGATCGGCGCAATTACTAATAACGGATTCAATGTCATATATGACCGCGACTCAGCAATCATCAAGCCCCACTCTGGTGTTGGTGGGCTCGCACCTAAACCCAAAAATGAGAGAGAACTAAAAGCCAAAAGAATCCAGGTGAACTGCATCGCAACCTCGGTGAACATCACTCGCCAAACATTCGGCAACACTTCGCCGAACAAAATGCTGATTCGACTTCCACCTTGCAACCTTGCGACACGAATGAAATCGCGCGCCAACAAAGTCTGGGTTGCACTGCGCGCTACCCGGGCAATGGGTGACGCATACATCAGGCCGAGTGCGACGCTCAAAATAAGCGGATCTTGGCCAAAGAAACTTGAAATCAACAACAACAGAATCAATGTCGGTAGAGCGAGCATAAAGTCGATCACCCGAGACAACGCTTCATCAATCCATCCGCCAGCCAACGCCGCGAGCGAGCCGATGACGATGCCAATCAAACACGAAATTGCCGTGGCGACAAAGGCGATCACCAACGACGGCCGACCGCCATGCAACAACCGACTGAAAACATCACGACCTAAAGAATCAGTGCCCAACCAGTGATTGAGCGATGGGCCTTGCAATAATGCGGCAGAATCTTGCGAATCGGTCGACGATAACCGCAAATATGGCGCGAATACTGCAACTAACGCATGAATGCCAAGCACGCCAAAAATTAGAGCCCGATTTTTTAAGTAATTAAGCCGCACGAAAGTCTTCATCACATCTCTCAGTGATTGCTCGATCTAAGTCGTGGATCAAAAATACGCACGAGCGAGTCGGCCAGCAGCGACGAAACCAGATACACGGCAAGACCAAACAAAATGATCGGCAAGATCAAAGACGTATCGCGATCAGAAATTGCATCGATTGCCAATCGTCCGAGACCTTGAAAATTAAACACCGCCTCGGTGACAAAAGTGCCTGTCAGAAGCCAAGCGCCATCGAGTGCCACGACATTCACAACAGGCGGCAAGGCTGCGGGCACGATATGCCGACTGATCATCTTTCGCTCATTGGTGCCACGCAATCGGGCGCTTTCAACAAACGGCATGTTTTGCACGTTGGTCACACTCGCCCGCATCGTGCGCATTGAGTGCGCAAAAATAACAACTGCGAGCGTCAACGCCGGAAGCCAAACATTCGGCAAGAGTTGCAAGATCGTTGCATTGCTGGGCATGACACTGACCCCCGGAAAAATCGGAATCCAAATAGACAACACCAGCCACAAGACCGTTGCAATGACAAACTCGGGCAGGGTCATCGCGATAACGCTGAATTGATTAACAGCCTTACTGATTCGTTTGCGTGGATATCGCCCAAGCAACAGACCAACGACGATTGCGCTCGGAAACGCAATCAACGCCGCCACGGCAGCCATAACTGCCGTGTTTCTCAAGCGCGGAATAATAATTTCAGAAACTTGCTCGTCGCGTTTTATCGAATAACCAAGGTCGCCGCGCACCAAGTCGCCAGACCAGTCTTTAAGACGAACGACTACCGAGTCGTTTAAGTTATTCTCTCGGCGACAAGCCTCAATCTTTGCGTTAGTGCCAAACCGCCCGAGCAGCGCCGTGCAACCATCACCAGGAAGTGCGTCAACACCAACAAACGAAACAACTGCTAGCGCAATGAAAGTTGCAAGAGAGAAAACAACCCTTCTCACTAGATTTTTCAACGGTTCATTCTCGCTATCTTCACGAAACGCTAATTTTTTCCCATCTCACTGCGTCAATAACAATCGGTTCGACTCCTTTAACTTTGCTGCTCATGGCTCGGGTCAAAGTTTTGTGATACGGCAAAAAGATTGCCGAGTTTTCAAACAATCGTTCTTGAATTTGCGCATACTTCTTTGCTCGCTCGGCCTGATCTTTGGTCGATCGTGCCTCGTCGAGCATCTTGTCAAGATCTTTGTCGACTTGGCCAGTTGGGTTCCAAGATGCTGTGCTGCGATAGACCTCGTTGAGCACCTGCGTCGCAGGTCGTTGTCCCCAACTGTCGACAAACGCCGATTCTTTCATCCACACGTCATCCCAAAAACCACTCGCGTCAGCCATTTTGATCGTCACACGAATGCCTGCATCTTTTACTTGATCTTTATAAGCCGTCACAAGTTCAACCATATGCACTTCGACATCACTTGTATAAATATCGATGTCAATGCCGTTTGGGTATCCAGCTTCGGCAAGCAACGCCTTTGCACCCTCGGTGTCTTTGGCGCAATCACCGTCCCATCGATAAGGGTCAGCCGACCACACTGGCGTATCGCACGCAACAACACCGCCGCCCACACCGAGCACTGTGTCGGCAATAACTTGTCGATCAGCGGCAATGCGCAGGGCTTTACGTACACGCGCATCGCTGTAAGGTTCTTGATCAACTCTGAAGTCAATCGCGTTCCAGTCGCCTGACGGAATATTCTGCAAAGTGAACTTGGCTTCGTCACCGAACATCGCCGAAGACTTGCCGTCGATCGCCAACAGCAAATCAACTTGATCGCCAGCCAGTGCCTGGGCCGCGGATTGCGAGTCAGCGAAAGTAATCACTTCAATTCTTTCTAGTTTTGGTTGACCAAAGAAATAGTCTTCGTTTGCTAATAGAACTGTTGTGCCGGCTGGGTCAAAAGTTTCCATTTTGAATGGTCCCGTGCCGATCGGCGTTTTACCAATCGTGGCTTGTGAGTCGACAGGTGTCATCAACGCGCGATAGTCGGCAAGCAACAATGGAAAGTCGGCTTCACCGGTCGACAAAGAGAGCAACACTTCGTATTTAGACACGGCTGTCACCGACGAAATAACGCCAAGCACCGCAAGAATCGGCGAGTCAAATTCTGGGTCGATCATTCGCTCGATCGAATAGACGACATCATCGGCATCGAACTCGCTGCCGTCGTGAAACTTAACGCCTTCGCGCAACTCAAGTGTCCACTCGGTCAAGTCATCATTCGACGACCACGACAGAGCCAACTCTGGAATTGGTGAAAATTCTTTGTCGACACCGATGAGACGATCGAACACCATGTTGATCGTTGGCCAAGTGCGGTTGCCGTCGTATGGGTCCATTGTTTCGGCGCCACCGAATCCGGCATCGTTACCGACACGCAGAACACCAGAAGCAGATGAAGTTCGACCACATGACGCCAAACCACCAGCAATTAAACCAAACGCGAGAAATGAGACGAAAAATTTTTGAATTTTGTTCATGTCTGTGAATCATAGTCAAGTTGTAGCCTTCTGATAAATGGCTTCATTTAAAATTGTCTCGTACAACATCCAATATTCACTTGGTGCCGACAACAAATACGACATGAGGCGTTGCATCGATGTAGTTCGCGATGCCGACATAATCTGCCTGCAAGAGATCGACCGCAATTGGCGACGCACTGGAATGGCCGACCAATTTGCAGAAGTGCAAGCATTGCTGCCCGATCGTTATTGTGTCTTTGGGCCGTCACTCGATGTAGACGCGAGCGCCATCAATCCAGATGGCTCGGTCGAAAATCGGCGTCGGCAAAGCGGGCAAATGACTATAAGTCGCTTTCCGATTGCGTCTTCACGCGCGATTCACCTGCCAAAAGACGACACTGGTGACGCCATGAATAGTTGGTCCGCTGCACTTGAGACCGTGATCATGACACCAGAAAAACCTGTGCGCATAATCAACTTGCACCTCACAGATATCTCAGAAACAAACCGTGTTTCGCAGATTTCTGCGCTGATCAAGCATTGCGAAAACGCCACAATCGAAGGCGGTGCATGGAATGGCAAAGAGTGGGATGAGGCATCGCGCGAACATTGGCAACTCAACGACCCCGTTCCGCCGATGCCCCCTGAAATGATCTTCACTGGTGACTTCAACGACGAACCAAATTCGCGCACCTATGAGATAATGCTTCGCGCGAAATTTCGCGATACCTGGCAACCAAATAAGAACTCGGGTACTGGCGTAACTTTCAAGACAAATCCCGAACAAGGCACCGACAGCGACATGCGCATCGACTTTATTTTTGTTTCGCCACAATTTGAAATTGTTAGTTCACATATTGACGAATCGACGGGCGCATCTGACCACCAACCCGTTTGGGCAACCCTTCGCGTCTAAACCAGTAAACAGCACGATTTAGCCCAAAATAAGCCTTTTTGGGCAATCCACCAAATACGCCCGATCATCTAATACCTTTGAGGCATATGAAAAAACGTGACCTCATCCAAGCAGTAGCAATCCACGCCGACGTCGACAAGAAGACAGCAACTGCTGTCGTCGAAGGCACCATCGACGTAATCTTGGCATCAGTTGCCAAAGGTGACGTCGTCAACATCTCGGGCTTTGCAAAGTTTGCAAAAAAATATCGCCCAGCCCGCATGGCTCGTAACCCGGCAACCGGTGAGCAAGTTCATGTCAAGGCAAAGACTGTTGCCAAGATCACTGCATTGAAGGGCTTCAAAGACATCGCACTCGGTGTTTCTAAGCCACCAAAAATCGTGACAGTGCGCAAGCCTGTTGCTCCTGCTAAACCAGCAGCAAAAAAGAAGCGCTAGTTCTTAGTTCGACTTCACCGTCGAACTGATCAATATGTAGTGACTTTCTAAATGCGCGTACCAACACTTACAGTGTTGAGATGATCTCAAGTGCCGACGCCCTTGCCACTCAAGCAGGCGTGGCGATTCTTAAACAAGGTGGCAACGCAGTTGATGCTGCGATCGCAACAAGCGCAGCAATGGCTGTTGTTGCGCCCCATCTTTGCGGAATGGGTGGCGACTTATTTGCGCTAATACATCTCGACGGCGAAGTACATTCACTCAACGCAGCCGGTCGTGCAGGCTCTGGAGTAAACCCAGATCAATTGCGACAAAACGGGTTCACTTCAATGCCGATGCTCGGCGATTTCAATTCGGTGACAGTGCCCGGTTGTGTCGCTGGTTGGCTTGCTTTGCACGAGCGATTCGGCACACTCTCACTTAATGATTTATTCACAACGGCGATTGATCTTGCGGAAAACGGTTTTGCTGCATCGCCATTGCTGATTGGTTCGATAAAGCGTCTTGACGAATCTGTAAAACAAAACTTTATTGAACTCACATCGCAGGCAACAGATATTGGCGCCAAAGTAAAGCGGCAAGGCGTCGCACGAACACTTCGAGCGATTGCTGAACAAGGTCGCGATGCCTTTTACGCAGGAGAGTTCGCATCTGGCCTGATCAAAATGAGTGAAGGAGTTCTCTCACGAGACGACTTAGCAAACGCCAAAGCAACTTGGGATGCACCGTTGTCGATTGATGCGTATGGCTACCGAATTTGGTCAACTGCTGCCCCGTCGCAGGGTTATTTATTTCTCGCAGCGCTCGCACTCAGTGAAAAACTTGACTTACCAGATGACCCTGATGATTCGCAGTGGGCTCACCTACTTATCGAAGCATCGCTCGCAGTTGGTTACGACCGTCCAGATATGTTGCACGACCGTGCTGATCTGGCTACAGTTTTGCCCGAACTTGCCAGCCGAAACCACTTAGTGAACACAAAGTTTGCATCACAACGCAAACACCCCGGCGCCGACGGCGACACAACATATATGTGCAGCGTCGACAAAAACTTAATGGGTGTTTCACTGATTAATTCGAATGCCTCGGGTTTTGGTGCGGGTCTCGTAGAACAACAAACTGGGATCAATCTGCATAATCGCGGATTGGGTTTCTCGCTAATTAAGGGCCACCAATCAGAACTCACTGCAGGTCGTCAGCCGCCGCACACTTTATGTCCAGCGTTAATAACGCGCACTGACGGTTCTTTATTTTCGGTGCTCGGCACTATGGGTGGTGACGCTCAGCCGCAAATTATTTTGCAAATCATCACTCGCCTACTGCGACATCATGAATTCGGTGCACCTAAAAATTGTGTCGACGCTGGTCGCTGGGCATTACGAGGACCAACAACTGGTTTTGACACTTGGACTGCTAACGAATCACCGACGATTCAAGTAGAAGGGCATGCACCCGAAAGATGGATGGCTGAACTTGCCACACGTGGCCACAAGGTCGAGCGACGAGCACGATTCGATTCGGGTTTCGGACACGCAAATGCAATCGTCGTGCTTGATGACAAAACACTCGTCGGTGGTGCCGACAGTCGCAGCATTGTTGGTAGTTGCCAAGCGATCTGATGGACTTATTGCCAGGCGATGACGACCAACGGCGAATTGCTGTTCGAGCGTGGATTAACAAGCATCCAAAACCCAGCGCCGACGAACTGGCGCTTGCCGGATATGTTGCACCGCATTGGCCGCAACCATACGGACTTGGTGCAGATGCGTTGCAGCAATTAATTATCGATCAAGAACTGCAACAAGCGAATATTTCTCGGCCGTCAAACCCAATCGGCATCGGCTGGGCTGGACCAACGATCTTGTTTGCCGGAACAAAACAACAACAACAGAAATATTTACCGAACTTATTGTCAGGCGCAGAATTTTGGTGTCAATTGTTTAGTGAACCTGATAGCGGTAGCGATTTAGCGAGTCTGCGAACGCGAGCAGAACTTGACGGTGATGAATGGATCATAAACGGTCAGAAGATCTGGACATCTGGCGCACAATACGCAAAGTTTGGCATTTTGCTTGCACGCACAAACCCAGATGCACCAAAACACAAAGGCATTACATATTTTATTTGTCCGATGGACTCACCGGGCATCGTAATTCGTCCAATCAAGTCGATGGCAGGTGCCGAGTCTTTTAACGAAGTATTTTTCACTGATGTACGCATCCCAATGGCGAATGTTGTCGGCGATGTAAATGATGGATGGCGACTCGCCAAAGTAACACTCGGCAACGAACGAGTTTCGTTATCAACAGGAGGTGTGCTTTGGGGATATGGGCCAACAGCACTTGACGTGATCGAGTCGGTGCGTGCAACTGGCGGAATAAAAAACCGTGTGATGCGCCAAAATATTGCACGAATTTATACTGAGCATGTGTTGCTCGAAATAATCCGGATGCGCACACTCACCCAAAGATTGCGTGGCGCGCAACCTGGTCCAGAGTCAAGTATCCGCAAGATCATCGCCGACGAACACGGGCAACACGTTATGGCACTCGCCCGCGATTTAATTGGTGCCGATGCAATGCTCACGGGCGTCGAAAATGAATCTAAAAAGACACTGCAAAATCATGCTTGGTATAGCGGATATATGTTCTCACAAGCATTGACAATTGGTGGTGGGACAGGTGAAGTGCAGCGCAACATTCTCGGTGAGCGTGTGCTCGGCTTGCCGCACGAACCCGAGCCCAAGTGACGTCAGAATCTCAGCAATCTGAGAGTTAATCACTCGGGTGATACCGTTTAAATTGACCGCAAAGAAAAAAGCAGAGGCAACCAGATGACTTATGCAGGTGATCGAGTTCTATACGATGCGGACACACACATCATGGAGTTGCCAGACTTCTTGAAGAAATTTGCGGATGATGATTTGCGCGATCTTCTGCCAGAGGTTGACTATGGCCGTTCACTTGTAACCGACGAAGAAGTCGCAATAATCGTCGGCAATGGCTCACAACATACGCAAGAACACAAACAATCGCTGATTGCACTTGGCAATCGAATGATTACTGAGGTCAAAGAAATTCAAGCGCTCGGGGCTTTCGACAAACATGACCGCGTGACAGCAAGCGACATGCTTGGTTTCAAAAAACAATTGGTGTTTCCGACACATAGTTTGCACATGCCGTTTTCGCCGAGCAGCAAAATTTCTGACAAGTTGCGATACGGCGGTGCTCGCGCGCATAACCGTCACATGTCTGACTTCTGCTCGATCGATGATCGACTTATGGGCGTTGCTGCGATTCCTCTTGAGAATCCTGAACTTGCACTACAAGAAGTGCAATGGAGTTTGGACAATGGTCTTGAAGCAATGTGGGTTCCACATCGTCTTGCTGGAGAGCGTTCACCGACACACATTGACTTCAACCCGATTTGGGCGTTGATACAAGAAGCAAAAGTACCTGTGGTGTTTCATGTTGGCGGCAACCCGTTGCAATTGAAACCAGAATGGAGCAACAACGGTCGCGGTGCGACGCGCGACTGGATGGGTGGCGGAGAAAATGTTCGTGCCCGTGATGCAGCCGTGATGCACCAAGGAATCGAAACTTTTATCTCAATGCTCGTGCTCGACGGAGTTGTCGAAGAATTTCCGAATCTCAAGTTTGCATCTGTCGAGCTTGGTGCAGGCTGGGTTCCTGAAATGTTGGTGCGGCTTGATCAAATTCATAAGGCATATTCGCGAGTCGACGAGAGACTAAAAAGTTTTAAGCGAACCCCTACAGAACAGATACGACAACAGTTCGGATTCACACCTTTCGTATTTGAGGATGTTTCACGATTAATTGATCAGTCAAATGACGATCTGTATTTGTTCTCGTCTGATTATCCACATACAGAGGGCGGACGTGATCCGATCGCACGGTTTGAATCGTGCATGCAAAATGTGCCGCAGACTTCGGTTGATAAATTTAATTCTGGTAACTTCAGGCGAGTCTTCGCGCACGCCTAATTTGCGGCGCAAATCACTTAAGTTAACTGCCTAGCAATATTATGGGCGAGTATTTGGAGACTCTGTTTTGCGGGGGTCGCTAATGATCGTGCCTGCTAATACTTTGTCAATTGCTTTTAGCGTGTCCTCGTCGAGCACAACACCTGATGCTTTGACATTGTCATCAAGTTGTTCTGGACGCGTCGCACCAACAATTGCCGAAGCAACATTTTTATTCTTCAATGTCCAGGCGATTGACATTTGAGCCATTGTTATGCCAGCTTGCTGTGCGATTGGTTTGAGTTGTTGCACTTTTGTCAGAACGTCATCGTTGAGCCAACGAGAAATGAAATTTTTGCCACTTAACTCATCGGTTGCACGTGAACCCTCTGGCGGCGGTTGGCCAGGCAAATATTTGCCAGTTAGAACACCTTGAGCCATCGGTGACCAGACAATTTGCGACATGCCCGCATCGTGCGAAGCCGGAATAACTTCTTGTTCGATTACACGCCACAGCATTGAATATTGTGGTTGATTCGAAATCAATGGCACATGCAGTTCTCGTGCGAGTGCTGCACCCCGCGTGATCTGGTCTGCATCCCATTCTGAGACACCTATATATAGTGACTTGCCTTGTCGCACGACGTCGGCAAACGCCAGCATTGTTTCTTCAAGTGGTGTCTCAACATCAAAGCGATGTGCTTGATAGAGATCAACATGATCCATGTTCAATCGTTTCAAAGACGCGTCAATCGAATGCATGATGTGTTTGCGAGATAGACCGCGATCGTTTACGCCACCACCAGTTGGCCAATAAACCTTGGTAAAAACCTCGATGCTTTCGCGCGGCACGCCAGCAAGTGCACGACCCATAACTGCTTCGGCGCGCGTGCCTGCGTAAACATCAGCCGTATCAAACGTCGTGATGCCAAGATCTAATGCGCGCTTGACACACGCATTGGCGGCGTCTTCTTCGACTTGACTGCCGTGAGTAATCCAGTTGCCATAACTGATTGCTGAGATTTTGAAACCACTGTTGCCGAGATATCTAAATTCCATGCATACAAACTACTCTTCGACCGTATGCATCGTCCAATGAGACTGGTTGGTATAACCTTGCAGACGTGAAGCTTCTTCCGTCTCCGAAAAGTAATAACAAAGATGCCGTGATCGGTGCTGTCGGTGCCGCACTCGGCATGGCAATTACTTGGTTGATCTGCGATGCATTACTTGATGGCGCTGCACCATTACTTGTTTTGTCAATGGGTGCATCGGCGGTCATTTTATTTACGATGCCAACTGCACCGGCGGCTCAGCCAGTGCCCGTGATTCTTGCCCACTGTCTCGCAGCATTTTTCGGCGTTGCGTCGGCACAAATTTTTGACAACACGGCGCTTGCCGTTGGTGTTGCCGTTGGTGTGCACGCAGGCGCAATGGTTCGCCTCGGCTACATGCACCCGCCAAGTGGTGGCACTGCACTGACTGCAGTTATCGGCGGCAGCGCGGTTACCGATCTAGGTTTCAAATTTATTTGGCGACCAGTTCTATTGAATGCGGTACTGCTGGTGTTGCTCGCAGTCGCTATCAACGCACCATTTGCATGGCGTCGTTACCCCGTCAAAAACTAATTTTAAAAAGTCGCACTTGGCTGGGCGCTTGGCCTCACTAGATATTTCTTCTTGAAGCCTTTCGGGCATGTGGGGTTCACGCCTGTCATCTTGCGAGAAGTTTTACCTTTGACGCAACTGATACTCGTCTTTTTCTTTGAGCCTTCTAGACTCAAAAATAATGACAGACTCGGTCACTTTTGCTAACTGGATGGATCCACCCCACAACCGTTGGGCTTTTCACCACGTGGCTGAACTGATAAACACCGTCCAGATATCCAACAATCAAGGGTCAGTCACGCGTCTGGCGAATCGAAAAGCAGATCTCGACAATGTTTCGTTCATCGCTCGAGATGGTTCGACCACGACCTGGGATCGTCATCTCAACGAGACATATTGCGATGCGATTTGTGTTGTACACAACGGATCAATTGTTGACGAGCGATATTTCAACGGAATGCACGAAGATAGTCGACACCTGTTGATGAGCGTCACGAAGTCAATGACAGCCGCCGCCTTGGGAGTTGCCATTGGTCGAGGTCTGCTTTCGATTAATGATTTAGTCACCGCCATCGCTCCTGAGTTTGTCGGAACCAGCCTCGATCAATGCACTGTTCGGCATCTCATTGACATGACTGCAGGCACAGATTTTGTCGAAGATTATGATTTGTATCTCGATCCTGACTCAGATTCTGTGCTGATCGAATACGAACGGCAGGCTGGTTATCGTCCGCTTGGAAATAGCCCCGCTATTGGTGTGCTGAAACACTTTGCAACATATGCCAACGCGCGACCACACGGAACCCTTTTTGACTACCGCTCGCCACTCACAAATATTGCCGCACGCATTCTCGAGATAGTCAATGGCATTTCATTCAATGATGTTCTGTCGCGAGATATCTGGAGCCCTTTCGGAATGGAACATTCTGCCAACATCTTGGTTGACCCACTTGGATTTCCTGCTGCAGAAGGTGGCATGTCGTGCACGGTTCGCGATCTAGCCCGATTTGGTCTCGCATATCTCAACGACGGGATAATCGATGATCAGGCTGTGCTGCCAGAGAGTTGGGTTCGAGATACGCGTGAAGGCGACGAAGATGCGCGCAACTGCTACGCGAGGTATGTCGAATCTTTTCCTGAAACAAGTTTTGAAGGAGACGGTTGGAGTATGTACCACAATGCGTTTTGGGTTATGGAGCGCGATCAACAGTTTTCTGGATTGGGAATCTTCGGACAATACATCTGGATTGATCGCCCGAGTCGCACCGTGATCGCTCGATTCTCTACCTACCCAACTGCAGCACCAACTGATTTGTCACAAGAAACCATGCGTGGCTTCGTCGCAGTTGCAGAGGCCTTAGAAAAGCACCACGGATAATCGTTTGCGATTTGGAAGTACGATTGAGACATGGCCCAAACACAATTAACAGTTTCTGGAATGACGTGCGATCACTGTGTGCGACACGTAACTGATGCGATCTCCAAAGTTGC
>OFRL01000681.1_pt1 | contig 13973 bp, 11 predicted proteins | sample 1543121 | NCBI WGS metagenome assembly OFRL01 (sample SAMN07774228, study PRJEB24372) | wastewater metagenome | isolation source: Lake Maggiore Cannobio | place: Italy: Cannobio | collected 2016-01
AACGCCGCAGACTATGCGGAGGCGCAGGCACAGGGCCAGCGTGCCCTGGGATATACGGACAACGGACCACAGCGCGCAAGCACTTTGCTCCTGCTCGCGGACGCAGCCCACCGCGCCGGTGATAACGCCGCAGCCCGCGACTTTGCAAAGCGCGCAATGCGCCACGCCGCAGCAAACCAGCTAGAAGCCGTACGCACGCTGATTGCGCAGCTCCCACCCGCATAACAGAACATGCCCGAAACGCCACCGCTCAAGTCCGCGGCCGCATCCACCGGCCTGTGGCTGCGCCTCGCCGGACTGTTGGCGGTCGTCACGCTGTCAATCGCACTATATTTTCTGCGCCACCGCATAGTGGAATTGCAGCAAGTCGGATATGCCAGCGCGTTTTTGGTGAATGCCTTTGCAAGCAGCTCTGTCCTGCTGCCTATGCCCGGGCTTGTGTATACCTATGGGCTTGGAGCGCTGCTCAACCCTGCGCTGGTGGGTATCTGCGCTGGCTGTGGTGCAACACTCGGTGAAGTCACGGGCTACATCGCCGGGTATTCAGGCGCAGCGCTTATTGAAAACCGCCCGCTCTACGAACGTCTGTTAATCTTGATGCGCCGGCAGCAAGCCATTGCGACGCTGACCGTGTTCTTGCTGGCACTCGTACCGAACCCATTCTTTGACATAGTGGGCCTCGCGGCCGGCATGGCCAAGCTGCCGCTTCCCCGCTTTGTAATCGCCACGCTGGCCGGAAATATTTGCAAGGCGATGCTCACGGCCTATGCCGGAGCGTGGTCGATCGATTGGCTGCAGCCGCTACTAAATTAGCAGGCGAACCCTAGTAGGTAAGCTGCAGCAACAACGCAAGCCCAATCACCACCAAACTCACCAACAAAAACGCAATCAGGTATCTTAACAAGCTCTAATTCCTCGGGGGCAGTTTACCATCCGGTCCGGGCACATTCCTTGCACTCATGGGGTGCATGTTTGGCCAAAGACTGTTCAACACTGCCGCCCACGTCCTTAAAATCGCGCTAATTGTCGCAGTCGCATTTGGCGCTGCGCCCGCAGCACCCGTTTTCGCTGGCGAAACAATTCCTTACATTGTCGCCCCCGGCGACAATCTAACCCGACTTGTCGAGCGTTTCAACAGCTCGTTGCTGGCTGTTTTGGGCGCCAATAAATTAAAGAGCCAAATGTTGGTGCCCGGACAAAAACTCCTGATTCCAGTGTTGGCCGGCAACATCCACACCGTCACGCGCGGCGAAACTCTGCTGGCTCTTTCAACTATTTATGGCACATCGATCGAAGCAATCATGGCCGCGAACTATCTCTCGAATCCAATGATCATCAACGGAATGCGCCTGGAAATCCCAGCTACTGCCCCTTCCGCGCCTCCCCAAACTGCAGCTCCGGCAGCAGCCGACGCGGCAGCAGCGAGCCCGCAAACCGCTGCCGCTGGCGGGCTGGCTGCCGATGCCCCGCTCATAGCCGAAGCGCAAGCAGTCATCGTTCAGCCGCAACAAATCGCAAGCGCAGGCAGCCCGCAGACCGCCCGCCAGCAGCTCGCAGCCTCCGGCGGCTTGTATGTGGTGCAACCGCTGGACGCAATCAACCAGATCGCAGCAAAATTTAATGTGCCGCCCTATGTGCTGCGCCGGGTCAACAAGCTAGGAGCAAACGCCACCCTCAGGCCGGGCCAGAAACTGACAATACCTGCGCCGCTTGGCACACCCTACCTGGTGCAACCCGGCGAATCGTTCTTCGGGCTCGCACAACGCTCTGGCACCGACATTCTGTCGATTATGGCGCTCAATGGCATGACCATACCGCTCATAATGGAGCGCTCAGAAATCGCTCTGCCGCCACAATGCCTTACGCCGGGCGTTAGCGCTGACCCTGGAACCCGCGGGTTTGCGTGGCCCACCACATACATGTCTGGCAGCGGAAACAAATACAGCAAGCGCCACCGCGGCTATGATGTAACTGCCCCGGCTGGTACGCCGGTGTATGCCAGCAAAGGCGGCGTCGTGGCGCTGGCACAATGGACGCAATGGGGATTTGGCAACACCATCGTATTGGACCACGCCAAGGAGTGGCAAACGCTGTATGCGCACCTCGCAAGCATTGCCGTCACTTGCGGCCAAACCGTTGCCAAAGGAGACCTGCTTGGAATCTCCGGCTCCACCGGAAATTCAACCGGCCCGCACCTGCATTTCGAGATCATGCAACGCCAATCGCATGTAGATCCTGCAGAGTATCTACCGGGAGATTAAAAATTGATCCCGCGAACCACTGGACCCGCAGCGTCACCAGCCGCAGCCGCCACTACAAACCACTTCGAATCTAGGGTTGCGCGCCTGTGCCTGATGCACCCGCCACAATAATGGACCTCATCGCCGCAACTATTTCCATTTTTGAATCTGCATCCCAGGTTGCCACCAATTCATACGCCGCATCACTGTGGCACATTATTGTGATTACATTCTTTTGTGCAAAGGCGCCCTTGCGCACCCACGCAATGTCCCCTGCCAAAATCACCGCGGACCGCGGCTCGCGCCAGCCCAGCGTGAACTCCACGCGATCCGGATACACTGCCAGCCCGCTGACGTAGTCATCAAAGTGGCCAGCATCCGTATCAGAAAAACTAAAAAGCGGTTCCACCAAAATAAACTCTACTCAGCGGCCTAATGCAAAGTCAATAACATAACGCCGCAGCTGTGCCTCACTCCCCGACACCATTATATTCAAGCGCAACAAACAAAAAGCGCCTTGCATAATGCAAAGCGCTGAATAATTTCCTGGGGTGCGACGCAGAAGCGCAGGGTTCGGTCGGGCAAATACAGGTTACTCACGCAATCTGTACCCACATCGCACCCCCACAAAGGAGAGAAACGTAACCACAGTTTAGGCAGTTGCCGCTTCCGCCAAATAAACACAGCGTAAACATGCGCTAAAGAAGCCCTAAACAAGGACCCGCGCCAGTTATTGCGCACATTGCGACACTCACGGGCTACCGGCAGTTTCACTGTACAATTCAATTTTGACAGCTGGAGGAGGCCACTATGATATTCACAAGCCCGTTCCCGCCAGTTACCATTCCCGCGGTGCCGCTCACTCAGTATGTGTTCGAGCATGCCGCCCGTTACCCCTCACGACCAGCCCTGATCGATGGGCCCACCGGCCGCACGCTCACATACGGCCAGCTCACTGACGGCGTGCGGCGGGTTGCAGCCGGGCTTGCGCAGCGCGGGTTCAAAGCGGGCGACACGCTCGCCATCTTCAGCCCTAACCTCCCCGAATACGCAATTGCATTTCATGCTGTCGCCAGCCTGGGCGGCATCAATACCACTGTAAATCCGCTTTACACTGTGGAAGAGCTGGCAGCGCAGCTGCGCGACTCAGGCGCAAGCCTGCTGCTCACCGTGCCGGCGTTCCTCGACAAATCGCGTGAAGCTGCCGCCCTCACGGGCATCAAGGAGATCTTTGTGTTTGGCGAAGGCGATGGCGCCACGCCATTCAGCGCGCTGTTGAAGAGCGAAGGTCAACCGCCCGCCGTGACGATTGATACGCGCAAAGACATTGTGGTACTGCCCTATTCAAGCGGCACCACCGGCCTGCCCAAGGGCGTGATGCTGACGCATTACAACCTGGTCGCGAATGTGTGCCAGGCTGCCGCCGTAGAACAGCTTACCGAGAAGGACACGTTAATCGGCGTGCTGCCGTTTTACCATATTTATGGAATGCTGCTGATTATGAACGTCAGCTTGCGGCAGGGTGCCACCGTGGTAACTATGCCGCGGTTCGACCCCGAGCAGTTCCTGCAAATCATTCAAGACCATAAAGTAACCCGCATGCATCTGGTGCCGCCGATATTGCTCTTTCTGGCCAAACATCCGCTGGTGGAAAAATTCAACCTCTCCAGCCTCCAGGTGCTCATGTCCGGTGCCGCGCCACTCAGCGTGGCACTCTCGGATGCGGCCGCAGCCCGGCTGAACTGCGTCGTAAAGCAAGCCTATGGCCTCACCGAAACCAGCCCCGCCACGCATATCACTCCAGACAATCGGGTCAAACCTGGGGCTGCCGGCCCCTGTGTGCCAAACACCGAGTGCCAGATAGTTGACCTTGAAACCAAACAGCCAGTGGGGGCAGACACACGCGGCGAAGTCTGGCTGCGCGGGCCGCAAGTAATGCTCGGTTACCTAAACAACCCGAATGCCACGGCATCCATGGTTGACAGCAACGGCTGGCTGCACTCCGGCGACATTGGCTACTGCGATAGCGATGGCTACCTTTACGTGGTTGACCGGCTGAAAGAGCTGATCAAATACAAAGGCTACCAAGTGGCGCCCGCAGAGCTGGAAGCACTTTTGCTAACGCATCCGGATATATCCGATGCGGCAGTAATACCAAAACCAGACGTGGAAGCTGGTGAAATCCCCAAAGCCTTTGTCGTGGTGAAGCCGGGTGCCAGCGTTACCGAAGCTGCTATCATGGACTTTGTGGCTGCGCATGTGTCGCCGCAAAAACGGGTCCGGGAAATTGAATTTATTGACGCTATACCTAAGTCCGCATCGGGGAAAATTTTGCGGCGTATCCTTGTTGACAAGGAACGCGCAAAGTCAGCCTGACAAAGCGGCCTGCGCGCATAAATAAATTAGCCAAACATCCATGAGGAAAAGAACTATGTCTTCCAATCTTAAGGGCATTCGCACCTATGGTGCGCCAATAATTATGGCACTGGCGCTCATTCTGACCGGGTGCTTTGGCTCCAGTGCGCCGGCGGCGGCAGCACCAGAAGCCGACGCTGCGCCTGCTGTAGCCGCCGAAGCGCCTGCCGGCGATGCGGAAAACATGAACGCCACTTTGCAGGCAGAAACCGTAGCGCTGCGCGCGCAACTTACCGAAATGCTTACCGCCCAGCCCGCCGGAGCCGAAAATGGCGCAGAAGCGGCCACTCCCGAACCCGGCCATGCAGCCGAACCAACGCCTGCCGCCGAAGCAGGGCACGAAGCTGCGGCAGGCATGGACATCGTCGACACCGCAATTCACGCCGGCCACTTCACAACGCTCATAAAAGCAGTGGAAGCTGCCGGCTTGGTTGAAGCCCTCAAAGCTGCCGGCCCCATGACTTTGCTCGCACCGACGGATGCGGCATTTGCTGCGCTGCCGCCCGAAACACTTGCTGCACTGCTCATGCCAGAGAACAAAGCCGAACTCATCAACCTGCTGATGTACCACGTAATGACAGCCAAAGCCATGGCTGCCGACATTTCCGGCTTGAACGGAAATTCCACCAATACCGGCCTGGAGGGCAAGCAAATTGCGGTGGCAGTTGAGCACGACAAGATAATGCTGAACACAACCGTGGCTGTGACAATCGCCGATATCATCGCCACTAACGGTGTAATCCACGAAATCAATGGCGTCCTAATGCCGGAGGGCAGCAGTTTTATGGCCGGCGCTGCAGCCGAAGGCCACGGTACTGCCGCCGCTGGTGCTCACGACGCGCCGGCCGGCGAAATGGACATCGTCGCCACTGCCAGCCAGACCGGACACTTCACAAAACTTGTTGCTGCAATCGAAGCCGCCGGGCTGGCAGAAACCCTCAAGGGTGTGGGGCCGTTCACCCTGCTGGCCCCAACCGACGCGGCTTTTGCCGCACTTCCCGCCGGAACTCTCGATAACCTGCTCAATCCGGACAATAAACAAAAGCTTGTTGATCTGCTGATGTACCATGTAATTATGGCAAAAGCCGTGGCCTCTGATGTGGCATCGCTAAACGGCCGCACCGCAAATACCGGACTGACCGGCAAGAAACTAAACATCACAGTGGACAACGATACCGTCATGATCAATGGCAACGTAAAAGTAACTGCCGCCGATATTATGGCCACTAATGGCGTAATCCACGAGATAAACGGCGTGCTTTCTGCCGACGGCACAAGTGTTGTCGCAGCGGATGGCGCGCCCGCAGCACACGCCGGAGCGCAATGGGAGTACGAAGGCGCAATAGGGCCGGCAGCCTGGGGCGCGCTATCTGCCGATTACGCCACCTGCAGCAGCGGCATGAGCCAGTCCCCGATTGACATCAGAATCTACCAGCCGCTCGGCCTTGAAGATATTGGCTTCAGCTACCAGCCTGTGCCAATGAAAATTAAAAATAACGGCCATACAATTCAGGCAAATATTGATGCGGGCAATAGCATTACAGTTGACGGAGTAGTCTTCAACCTACTCCAATTCCACTTTCACACGCCCAGCGAGCACACGCTGCTGGGACGTGCCCTGCCAATGGAATTGCATTTGGTTCATAAAGACGCTGATGGCAACCTGGCGGTGGTTGGCGTACTAATTACAATCGGCGCAGCCAACGCAAATTTCGCGGAAATATGGTCGCACATGCCAGCAGTGGCAGACGAGGAACAGCCCGTTCCAGCACCGCTAAATCCGCTGACCTTGCTTCCCAAAGACCGGCGCGCCTATCGCTATTCCGGATCACTCACTACGCCGCCCTGTTCCGAAGGCGTCAACTGGCTGCTGCTGGCCACCCCCATTCAAATGTCAACTGACCAAATCGCCGCCTTCCGGACGCTCTTCCCGCTCAATGCGCGCCCTGTGCAGCCGCTGCATGACCGTCCGGTTCTGGTAGACGTCACAATCGGCGGCTAACTCGTCCCCTTCTCGGCTGCCAGCGCCCGCCACAAACGGCGGTGGCAGCCTCTAGCGGGATCGCATTCGATCCTATGGAGGCAAGCTAGCTCTCTCGTCAAGAATAGGAACCGCGCGGCCGGCACGCCACCGCGTAGAAGCTAACTCAGCCCGACTTGCAGCTGCCAGCTTGCGCGCTCTTCAAGAACACACCACCCGCAGATAACTTATAAGGGCCGCAAGCCCGCCTCAATTTGCGCACGCTGCGCCTCCAAGAATGGCGGCAGCGCCAAGCGCTCGCCCAAGTGCGCCTCCTCCTCATCGGTCGCAAAACCCGGCCCATCAGTCGCAATCTCATACAGGATGCCGTTTGGCTCGCGAAAATATATCGACTGAAAATAAAACCGGTCGATCTGCTGCGACACACCCACCCGGTTGGCAACCAGCCGCGCCCGCCAGCGTAGCTGCTCCGCGGCATCCGCAGTGCGGAACGCCACATGATGCACGCCACCTGCGCCCACCCGCCCCACCGGAAATTCCGCGTTGGCCTCAATAAACACCGCCGGTCCGTCCGCAGCCCCCATCACAGAAATGGAGGTGCCCGGCTGAGCGCCAAAATCAGCGCCCGGCAATTTATGCATGCCCAGCACCGCTTCCAACATTTGAACCGAGGGTGCAGCAGATTGCACTCGAATTACGACCGAGTGCAGTCCGCGCAGCGCATACTGCGCCGGCACGGGGCTGTCACTCCACGCCTGAAATGAAGAGCCGATCGTGGCAGCAACCAGCGCGAGCGCCTGCCCCTCCGCATCCCAAAACGGCAAGCGCTCCACTCCAGCGTACAGTTCTACCGGGCTCTGCTGCACACCCAGCTCGCGAAAGCGCTGCTGCCACCAGTACAATGCTGCCTCATCCGGCACGATGAGCTGCAAGCATCCAATCGTCCCCGCTCCCGGCACGTTGGCACCCGCCTGCGGCCAGTCAAAGAAAGTAAGCTCGGTTCCGGGACTGCCAACCGCATCTCCATAAAACAAGTGGTACGCAGACACATCGTCCTGATTGACGGTCTTCTTTACGAGCCGCAAACCCAACACCTTGGTATAGAACTGCACATTGCCACGCGCATTCGCGGTCACCGCAGTGATATGGTGCAATCTGCCAATATTCATTGCTTCACTCCAAACGCAGCGCACAAGTTTCGCACGATGCAACTCTACACATCGAACAGTCTCCGAGGCTGTTGCACAGAAACTTCGCGCGGAACGCACCGCAGTCCATGTTCATATCTAACACCCGCTTGGCTAACGGCCGCAGTGCCCAGCCAATGTTCAGGCAGCCATCAACGCGATGTTGATTTCAACTTGGTTCACCAGCACAGCGTGCACTGGACACTTTGCAGCAATCTCAAGCAGGCGCTGCCGTTGCTCATCCGTCAGATCCCCAACAAAGCCAATCTCGCCATCGAACTGCTCCACAATTCGCTCGCCATTGACCCGCTTGTACGCAAGTGAAATATTTACACCGGCAAGCGGCCAGCCCTTGCGCTGCGCATACATCTGCACAGTGATGACCTTGCAAGCTGCCAAACTTCCAAGCAGCAACTCATGCGGCGTCGGTCCCGCATCATCGCCGCCATCCGCCACCGACCGGTCAGCCTGCAAGGCATGAGCGCCCGCTTGCAAATCAACTCTATACCCGCCGGAATTCTTTCCTGAAACTATCATCGTCAAATTCTCTCCTACTACAATCAAGTATATAAAGCTGTGTCAGACAGCACATGCTGGCTGGCGCCGAGCAAACCGGCGCCGCTGTTCAAAATAACGTGCACCGGCACATCACGCAACACTGGCTGCAGGCGCCCCTTGGCCAGAAACGTTGCCATGAACCGCGGCTGCTGCAAGCGCGCGAGAATGCGCGGCGGAATACCACCACCCAAAAACACTCCGCCCAACGCTAACAGCCGCACTGCAAAACTACCAGCCTCCGCCGCCAGCACATCGACAAAAATATCAAGTGTCCGGGTCGCTATTGCGCACGCCCGCTGCGCATCCTGCGCCGCTGCCACAATTATGGGTGTGGCATCAGCCACCTGCTCCAGTTCAGCCTCCAGCCACTCCGGCGCATGCTCGCGGCCCGTATCACGCAGGAAGGCATAAATGTTCGGCAGCCCCAATCCCGAACAAACACGCTCAATACTCACATGCCCAAACTTCGCCATCAAGTAGCCCAGCAGCGCCAGCTCCACCTCATTGTTCGGCGCAAAATCGCAATGACCACCCTCAGACACGCATGGCCGATATGCGCTGCCGTCCCACACTAAAAAGCCCTCACCCATGCCGGTGCCTGGCGCCACAATTCCAATTGCAGCCTGTGCACGAGTATTGCCCACGTTCAATGTCGCCAGATCCGATGCAATCAGGTGCGGCACGCCATGCCCAAGTGCCTCAAGGTCGTTAAGCAAGTGCACCGGCGCACCTCCCAGATGCTCCTGCACGCTGCGTGCATCCACTCCCCACAAACGATTCGTAATCTGAACCCGCCGGTCAATCACGGGACCTGCAACACCAAACGTAGCGCGTTGCACCAAGGTTGACCGCCCACTCAGGAAAACGCCGAGGATTGCCTCCAGCGAAGGAAAGTCCGCGCTCAGGTACGTGTGGGTTGCGACCGGTTGTCGCACACCCGCGGTCGCAGTCAGCAACGCAAGCACTGTCTTGGTAGCTCCAATGTCCCCTGCAAGATACATCTGCTCCCCGCCCATCATATTAACCTCCGCCTCCACATAACTCTCAACAATCTAAACCGCACTAGATATCCAGCGTAAGCCGGTTACCATGGCTGTCATGCCACTCAATGCTTGAAACCTCCGCGCCCTCAAAATTACCGAGCACCACCGACCCGCCGCAAAAAGAGCACAATGCGCCCTTGGGATCGCGAAGCAAATCCAAAAGCGTAAAAACATCACAGGTCTCCGCGCCCCGAACCGCAGCAAGCGTATCCTCATAGGTGCGAGCCAGTTCCACACAGTCGCCGTGCTGTCCCAAAAAGTTCTCAATTCGCAGCGCTCGCGGCAACTCCATGTCCGGCGCCGGTGTGTAGAGCAAATATGGCTCACGGCAGCCCTGGCACTGCAGCCAACAATACAAAAACTCGCCCCGTCTGACATCTCGCATCAGCTTCGCAGCCAATTTTCACATAAAACTTGGTCCAGTGGGTAAACTAAAGCGATGCGCCCGCGAACAACCGCAATAATCTTGTGGCTCTGCATATTGCTGGCGGGGTGCGGACCGAGTGCTGCAGATATTCGGGCAGCCGCCGCTGCGCGCTCGCTGGCGGGTCTAAAGCGCTCTTTTAATGTAAGCGCACAAACCAAAGCGCGCGTGATCGAAATCAATCTCGACGATTTGGTGAAAACAATCATGCGCTTTAACCGCGATGAGACCTGGCAGAAAGACTACCGCTACCAATTGGCAGCGCTGCGCCTTGTTACCAAACAGCTGCGCGAAACACCCCTGCCGGCTCCTGAACTTCAGCCGGTGCACTCGGCGCTATTAGGGGCCGCAACTCATTGCGAAGCCGTAACCAATCAAATTGGAATTTGGGCGCTCAGCTTGCAGCAGAAAAAACCCGAAGCTGCCCAACTCGACCTAAGAATTGCGATGATGCTCGCCCGTGATTGCAAGTCAGCGCTTGCCACCGTGCGCCAGGAAACTGCAAAATAACGGCGCCCATCCGCTCCGAAACAGGGTTGTGTTAACATCTACCCGGACGCAGCATATTTTGAAACTAACACCATTCAGCTACCACCGCGCATCAGACTTGGCCGACGCGCAAAAAACTGTGCAGCAAGATCCGCGCGGCGCCCATTTGCTGCTGCCTGCACCACGCATTGAGGCGCCCTTTCCGCTTGCACACGGACTGCAGCTCGACTTGCGCAATCTAAACCTCGACTACATCCGCAATAAGTCTGGCTCAATCGAAATTGGCGCGCTGGCCACCTTGCAATCAATGGCAGATTCGCCGATGCTTAACCGAATCAGCGGCGGCATTGTGGCCGGCGCCGCATTGCACTGCACGCACTATGGCATGCGCAATCTGGCATGCGCAGGCGGCGCCGCACTTGCCGCTGGCGGTCCACCGGACCTGCAACTGGCACTGCTTGTTCTCGATGCCCAGGTGCACTGGGACAACGGCACGCTCTCCCCGATTGGCGCGCACCACCCCAGCGGCGCGAACTTTCCAATTCAGATATCCTTCACAGACATCCCCGCAAGCGCAGCATTGCACGCTGTGCGGCGCACTCCGCGGGACGAGGCGATTGTGGCAGTTGCAGTTGCGCTGCGGCTGCAGAACCAAAACATCACACATGCCCGCGTTGCAATTGGCGGACTGGGCTCGACACCAGCCCGCTGTCTTGATGCGGAACAAGCATTAACCGGCAACCCCCACAATGCCGCCAACACCGCCCGCGCAGCAGCGGCAGCAGCGGCCGCTGCCGGCAGCCACAGTGATTACCGTGGCAGCAGCGAGTATCGGCATGCCATGGCTTGCGTGCTCACCGAGCGCGCATTGAGCACACTCGCGCCCGCCACCAAAAGCTAGCCCGCCCAAATGAAAGTAAACATCCAAATTAACGACGCACCGCACATTCTGGAGTGCTCGCCGCAAACAACGCTACTCGACGCGTTGCGCACAGCGCGCGTATGGTCCGTGAAGCACGGCTGCGAGACTGGCGACTGCGGCGCGTGCTCCGTGCTGCTCAATGGACACCTGACACCCACTTGCGTAATGCTCGCCGCACAGGCGGACGCGCAGCGCATTGACACGGTAGAGGGACTTACCGAGCGCCACGAACTTCATCCCATTCAACAGGCGTTCATCGACACGGGAGCAATCCAGTGCGGCTTCTGCACTCCGGCGATGATCATGGCAGCCAAAGAGCTGCTGGACCGCGAACAAGCACCCAACGCCGAACAAGTGCGTGAAGTGTTGGGCGGAGTGCTCTGCCGCTGCACGGGATACTTGCGCCCGGTGCAGGCTGTGCTGCGCGCAGCCGCAATGCTGCGCGGCGAAATCGTGCCGCCAGTTGATCCACATGGCGGGCTGCCTTTCGAGGCAATGTTTGGGCCGCGCGCGCCCGGCGAAACACCAACACCGGACTTTGGCAGCTCATCCACGCAGGTGCAAACACAAACTCGTGTCTTGGCTCCGCCCACCGTACATGAAGGCAGCGTCGGCCGCCCTGAGCCAAAAGTTGATGGCGTAAAGCTTGCCAAGGGCCGCCCAGTGTTTGCGGATGACATTGAGCTGCCGGGCATGCTGCACGGCGCATTGCTTACCAGCCCGGTTGCGCACGCGCGCATTAAACGCATCGATGCCAGCGCAGCGCGCAAGCTACCGGGCGTCCACGCAGTGCTTACGTATGCCGATGTGCCCCGCGTCGTTTATGCGTCGGGCGGCCAATCGCATCCCAATCCTCCGCCTTACGACCAGGTTTCGCTGGACAGCAAAGTGCGTCACGTGGGCGACCGCGTAGCAGTTGTCGCAGCGGAAACGCCCGCGATTGCGCGCGCCGCACTGCTGCTGATAGAGGTGGAATACGAGGAACTGCCCGCCGTTTTTGATCCACATGCGGCCATGCAACCCGGCGCACCGGTCATTCACGATGAGCCGGATGCGGTATCCATCACCGATCGCGACCGCAACCTCGCGGCAGAAATCCACGCGCGCGTTGGCGATGTTGAAGCCGCGCTGGCTGCTGCCGACCAGCGCTTCGAGCGCACCTACAGCACGCACCAAGTCCACCAAGGCTACATCGAACCGCACATCGTAGTCACGTGGTGGGACGATGAAGACCGGCTGGTAATTCGCACGAGCACGCAAGTGCCATTTCATGTGCGCCGCATGGTGGCGCCGCTGCTGGAACTGCCGGTCAAGCGCATTCGCGTCATCAAGCCACGGATTGGCGGCGGCTTTGGCGGCAAGCAGGAAATGCTGATTGAAGATTTGTGCGCGCACCTCACAATCGCCACCCACCGGCCGGTGCGCTTTGAGTACACGCGCGACCAAGAATTCACCAGTGCGCGCTCCCGCCATGCACAAACCCTTACCTTCCGCGCCGGCGTCAGCCATTCCGGTGACTTGCAAGCACTGGATTTGCACATCGTGGAAGACACAGGTGCGTACGGCACACACGGCCTCACCGTCTGCAGCGTGTCCGGCTTGCGCGGCTTATCCACCTATCGCTGCCCGGCGCTGCGCTTTCATGGCGAGATTGTTTACACCAACAAACCAACCGCCGGCGCCTACCGCGGCTACGGCGGCCCGCAGGCAGAATTTGCGCTGGAATGTTTAATGGATGAGATTGCGCTGCTCACCGACCGCGACCCGGTCGCGTTCCGCATGCAAAATGCTGTGCGCGTCGGCGACACAATTCCGATCACCGCTGCCATCGGCGAAGGCGAAGTAATAGAAGAAGGCGCGGGAGATCCGCAGCGCGTGCTCACCTGCGGCCTGCCCGATTGCGTGGCACAAGGCAGCGCAGCCATCGCGTGGGATCGGCGCGCACTCGCGCACTGGCACCAGGACCCACAGCGCCCGCACATCCGCCGCGGGCTGGGCATGGCCTTATGCATGCATGGCACGGCAATCCCAGGTCTGGACATGGGCGCAGCAAGCATCAAGATCAACGATGACGGCAGCTTCAACGTGCTCGTTGGCGCAACCGACCTCGGCACCGGCAGCGACACGGTACTGGCACAAATGGCAGCCGAAACGCTTGGCGTACCCACGGTTGATGTGATCATCTATTCGTCCGACACGGACTTCACGCCCTTCGATACCGGTGCGTACGCCAGCAGCACCACCTACATCTCCGGCATGGCAGTGCACAAGGCAGCCTTGCAGCTGAGAGAATTAATGTTCGCACGCGCTGCCCTCATGCTCAAATGCGGCACTGCCGGCATGACGGTGCGCAGTGGCCGCGTGCATGCAGCCGACGGCCGCAGCGTGAGCCACGCCGAAGTTGCGCTGCATAGCTTGCACACGCAAGACCAGCAGCAACTGATGGCAACCGCCTCATATGTTTCCCCATACTCGCCGCCGCCGTTCGGTGCACAGTTCGCAGAAGTTGAAGTGGACACTGGCACCGGACAGGTCACCGTCGTCAAACTGGTAATGGCCGTGGACTGCGGCGTGGCAATCAACCCGCTCACTGCCCTCGGCCAAATCGAGGGCGGCATGGTGCAGGCGCTCGGCTACGCCGTCTGCGAAGAAATGCCCTACGACGAACACGGCCGCCTCCAAGTTGGCCGCCTCGGCGACTACCGCATCTTCAG
>OFRL01000683.1_pt1 | contig 13963 bp, 12 predicted proteins | sample 1543121 | NCBI WGS metagenome assembly OFRL01 (sample SAMN07774228, study PRJEB24372) | wastewater metagenome | isolation source: Lake Maggiore Cannobio | place: Italy: Cannobio | collected 2016-01
CGCGACGAATGGGGCGGCTCGATTTTCCCTATGGTGCCGGGCCATGAAATTGTCGGCACAGTCACGCAAGTTGGCAATGCCGTCAAACAATTCCGTGTGGGGGAGACGGCCGGTGTCGGCTGTTTCGTGGATTCCTGCCGAACCTGCCTCGCCTGCCGTGAAGGGCTGGAACAATATTGTGAAGCCGGCATGCTCCTCACCTACAGCGGCCGCGATAAAGACGGCCAGCCAACGCAAGGCGGCTACTCTACTCAGATCGTCGTAGACGAACAGTACGTGCTGCGCATTCCCTCAGCCTTGTCGGCTGCCGGAGCAGCCCCGCTTTTATGTGCAGGAATCACGACCTACTCCCCGCTACGCCATTGGGGCGTCGGCAAGTATCACAAGCTGGCGGTCGTAGGATTGGGTGGATTGGGCCATATGGCGGTGAAGATTGGTAAGGCGCTCGGAGCCCAGGTCACCGTCTTAAGCACCTCCGAACGGAAACGGAAAGATGCAGAGCGGCTCGGCGCATCGAATTTCGCCCTCACCTCCCAGCCCGAGACCTTTGTCAAACTGCAGCGGCGGTTTGACTTCATTCTTGATACGGTCTCCGCGCCGCACAACTACAACGACTACCTGAATTTATTGAAAACCGACGGCACGATGATTCTCGTCGGCGTGCCGGATAAACCCACACTCCTGGAACCTTTTCCCCTCATTCTGCATCGCCGCCGCATTGCTGGTTCCGTCATCGGCGGCATCCGTGAAACGCAGGAGATGCTCGACTTTTGCGCAACGCACCAGATCGAGTCCGATGTTGAAGTGATTCCCATTCAACAAGTTAACGAAGCCTACGAACGGGTTCTCCGCGGCGATGTGCGCTTTCGATTCGTCATCGATCTCGGATCGATACCATAAGGCTCTTGTCCCGAGCTGACAGCGTTTCTGCTTCTGCAAAAAGACACTCTCATGCGACTACCTCGGCGATTTCGGGAAAAAGTGAGATTTGGCTGGGGGACTAGGAATCGAACCTAGGTAGCCGGCTCCAAAGGCCGGCGTCCTACCGCTAGACGATCCCCCAACCTAAGGCCACAATAGTCTATGGGTCTTGGCTTCGTCAAGATCGATGCTGCGCGAAACGGAACTTTCTCAGACCTGCGAGGCCCGATCGAGCCCCTGGCGAAGCCGAAAGAGGACCCTGTCTCGCCCTAATATTTCCATCACTTCGAAGAGACCTGGGCTGGCTGTGCGGCCGGTCAAGGCCACACGGACCGGCTGGGCCAGCTGGCCCATCTTCATCCCCTCGGCTTCGACCAGCTGTTTGAAGGCCTCTTCCCATGGCTGCTTAGCAAAGACAGGGAAGGCCCCGAACCGAGCGAGCAATTTACCGAGAACTGGCGCGATCGCTGGTGTCAGAAACTTCTTTGCCGCTTCCTCATCAAACGTCACGGCCTGCCCGAAATAAGGTCTCACCCACTCAACCATCTCCACCAGCGTCTTCGCCCGCTCTTTCACGAGAACGACCAGTTGCGCAAGCCACTCGTGCGAAACAGTCCGGACTTCGTCGGTCAGGCCCGCGGCCTCCAGGAGCGGCACCAGCGCCTGAGCGACCTGGGTCGGCGGACTGATCTTAATATATTCCGCGTTCACCCACGTCAGCTTCTCAGGATTAAATACGGCAGGCGAGGTTTGCACATTCTTCCAGGAAAACTTCTCGGTCAGCTCCTGACGCGTGAAGAGCTCTTGGTCTCCATGCGACCACCCGAGCCGTACAAGATAATTCACCATGGCATCCGGCAAATAGCCCATATCTTTATAGGCCATGATCGAGGTGGCGCCATGCCGCTTTGATAAGCGGGATTTATCCGAACCCAGAATCATCGGCAAATGCCCGAACTGCGGGACAGGAAAGCCGAGCGCTTGGAAAATCTGAACCTGCCGCGGCGTATTAGTCAGGTGATCGTCTCCCCGCACCACATGGGTAATGGCCATCAGGGCATCATCAACCACCACCGAAAAGTTGTACGTCGGATAGCCGTTTGACCGGAGAATGATTAAATCGTCTTGCACGCTATTATCGAAGACGATTTTGCCCTTAATGAGGTCATCAACCACCGTCTCACCCGCTAACGGGGCCCTGAAGCGAAGGGCCGCGTCGCCGGCCTGATTAACTAGGCCACGATCACGGCACCGGCTATCGTATTTCGGGGACAGGCCCTTGACCTCGGCTTCCTTCCGCCTAGCTTCAAGTTCTTCTGCTGTGCAGGCACACCAATAGGCCTGCCCCTTCTCTACGAGCTGCATCGCATAGCTGCGATAGAGATCAATGCGCTCGGTCTGGCGGAAGGGCCCCTCGTCCCAATCCAGCCCCACCCACTTGAGCCCCGCACGAATGGCCTCGATCCACTCATCCGTGGAGCGATCCTGATCCGTATCTTCGATGCGGAGAACAAAGACGCCCTTCTGCTGGCGGGCAAAGAGCCAGTTGAACAAAGCCGTACGGACCCCACCGATGTGGAGAAAGCCCGAGGGGCTAGGGGCAAATCTGACTCTGACTTGGCTCATCGGCTAATCCTATATTGTCGCGGAACGGTCGGTATCTATAACATGGGGTCAAAAGTCTTGTACAGAATCGGTCGGCGCGGGCCCTTTCATCCGGAACGATCATTTGATATTGTGATGTCAACAAGATAAAGGAAATGGTTATGGCTGAACCTACACAATCGGCAACGGTCCTATCGGTCGCAGATCTCACGCCCCACGTCCGTGAATTGATTCTGCTCCCCAAGGCGCAGAAGATTCTCTTTCAGCCAGGCCAATGGATCTCCCTCCAGCTCCCCATCGGTATCAAGCCGCCCCTCAATCACGCCTATTCGCCGGCATTGCCCCCTACTCCCACAGGACACCTGAGCCTGGTCTTTGATCGAGTGCCCGATGGAGCTGGCTCGAACTATCTCTACGGGCTTACGCCAGGAGATGAACTGCTGATGTCCGGTCCCTACGGGGACTTCTCACTGCCCCCCACCCTCGATCGAGAACTACTCTTCGTCAGTCGCTATACCGGCTTAGTGCCGATCCGCTGCATCTTGAAACAGTTGACGGCAGCAGGCCCCATGCCACCTGTCACCCTGATTGCGGTCGGTCCCGCCCAAGACGAACTGCTCTACCACGAAGAGTTGCAGGCCTTGGCAAAGCAACAGTCTTCCTTCCGCTATCTACCAATGGTAGTGAAGGGGACAGACGAGGAAGTTGTTGAGGCAACGCTGACCGTGCTGCGCCCCTTCCTCGCAGGCAAACCAAAACTGATGCCATGGCTCAGCGGAGTGAAGGGATTCGTGAGACCCTTGCGGACCTACTTTATGGAAGCAGGATACGAGCGGAAAGAAATCAAAACTGAAACCTACGATTAGTGCCCTTCCTTCACGAGATTCTTGTTCACCGCGGGGATCTCAACCACGATATCTTTCGTCCCGTTCGGCACACATTGGCAGCCGAGCCGTGACTGCAACGTGGTGAGCGGCGCTTTCTCTAACTGGTCGAACTCGTCGTCCGTCCCTTCGCTGCAGCTCTCCAGCCCCTGCTTCACGATGATATGGCACGTTGAGCAGGCGCAAACCCCTCCGCAGACATGTTCCAACGCTACCCCACCCCCCATCGCGACATCTAACAGACTGCCGGGAAGCCCAGTCGGGCCGTAGGGAATCTTGTCTGGATCGACCAAAACCTGAGTCGTCACTCCATCAGGAGCGATAAACGTGACGGTATAGGCTCGCTGCGGCAACGTATAATCAGCTTTTTCAATATAGGGATTGCTTCCGCCCATAGACTGTTCCTTTCGCAGCCAAATTCAGCCTTCGGTCCTACTGTTGACAGGCCAAAGCCCTGCATGCTATTGTTTATCCGACCATACTGATCGGAGACCATTATAGTCTCCGACCCTAGAGATCGGCAATAGTAATGTTGAAGATTTCAAAAAAAGCAGACTACGCCCTCATGGCTCTTCAGCACATCGCCGCCTCCCAGTTCAGCGACGTGTTACCAGGCCGTGTTGTGAATACGAAAGAAATCGCGGAGGAATACCACATTCCCCTAGAACTCCTGGCCAAGGTCCTCCAGGCCCTGGCCAGAAACGGGCTGATCGAGAGCCACAATGGCCCAAAAGGCGGCTACGTACTGGCCCGACGTGCCGAGACGATTACGATCGCACAAATTCTCGAAAGCATCGAAGGGCCTCTGGGCATCACCGACTGTTCCCACGAGAAGGATGGAGACCTCTGCATGCAGCGGGACAATTGCAATATCCGCACACCGCTGTTGAAGATCCAGGACAGCATTGCCCAATTGCTCAATAGCATGACCCTGCAAGACATGATGGGTGGCACACCGCTCATTACGATTCAGTCCTCCGCGGTACAAGGAGTTGCACGATGAAACTGCCGATTTTCTTAGACAATCACTCTACTTCCGCAATGGATCCCCGCGTACTGGAGACCATGCTCCCCTATTTCGTCGAGAAGTTCGGGAATGCGGCCAGCCGCAACCACGCCTTCGGGTGGGCTGCGGAAGAAGCTGTCGAAAATGCTCGGAAACAGATCGCCAAGCTAATCAAGGCCGACCCGAAAGAGATCGTTTTTATGAGCGGTGCCACTGAATCGGACAATCTCGCAATTAAGGGCGTCCTGGAAATGTATGGGGAGAAGGGCACCCATATCATTACCTCCTCCACCGAACATCGCGCGGTCCTCGACACCATCAAAGCGCTGGAGGGCAAGGGCAAAATAACCGTCACCTATCTCGCTGTTGATAAATTCGGGATGGTGAATCCTGAGGATGTACGCGCGGCGATCACCGAAAAAACGATCCTCATCTCCGTCATGCTGGCGAACAATGAAATCGGCACGATCAACCCCGTCAAAGAGATCGGTAAAATCGCCAAGGAGAAGGGTGTCCTCTTCCACTGTGACGCCACGCTGGGCGTGGGGAAAATCCCGGTCGATGTGCAGGAAATGGGTATCGATCTGATGTCTTTCTCCGCCCATAAGATGTACGGGCCCAAGGGAATCGGAGCGCTCTACGTGAGGAAGAAGAACCCGCGCGTGCGCATTGTCGCGCAAATGGACGGCGGTGGACACGAACGCGGTATGCGCTCCGGTACGCTTCCCGTGCCCTTGATCGTGGGATTCGGCAAGGCTTGCGAGCTCTGCGAGCAGGAAATGGCCACAGACACGGCGCGGTTGATCACTATGCGCGACCGACTGGAGGCTAGCCTGATGAAGGCCCTCGAGGAAAGCTATCTGAATGGCCATCCGATCAACCGGCTCCCTGGCAACCTCAATATCTCCTTCGCCTACGTGGAGGGCGAGTCGTTGTTAATGGGGATGAAGGATATCGCGCTCTCATCTGGGTCGGCCTGCACCTCGGCCACATTGGAGCCCTCCTACGTGCTGCGCGCCCTAGGAGTTGGAACGGAACTGGCGCATTCCTCGATCCGCTTCGGCTTAGGCCGTTTCAATACGGACGATGAAATCGACTATACGATCAAGAAGGTGATTGAAGTCGTCACCAAGTTGCGCGACATGTCCCCGCTGTACGAGATGGCAAAAGAAGGCGTCGATTTGAAATCAGTTCAATGGGCGGCCCACTAACAGGGCAGCAAAAGGAGGATGCATCATGGCCTACAGTGAAAAAGTCGTCGATCATTTCAATAACCCCCGCAACATGGGGAGCTTCAAAAAAGACGAGGAAGGGGTCGGCACCGGCATGGTCGGCGCCCCGGAGTGTGGCGACGTAATGAAGCTTCAGATTAAGGTGCACAACGATATGATCGTGGACGCGAAGTTCAAGACCTTCGGCTGTGGATCTGCCATTGCCAGCTCCAGCCTCGCCACCGAGTGGCTGAAGGGTAAGACCATCCAAGAAGCCCAGAAGATCAAGAATACCGACATCGTGCAGGAGCTGAACCTGCCGCCGGTGAAGATCCATTGCTCCGTACTCGCCGAGGATGCCATCAAAGCGGCTCTCGCAGACTACCAGAAGAACGCCGATGGGCCCGCGGCCGCCGCGAAGTAACGTCAGAAAGGGAGCGCACCATGGACACGACCAACGCAGCAACCCAGGCGCCGGTGATTACGCTCAGCGAGACAGCCCTCAAGGAGGTCAAGCGCCTCATCAACGTGCAAGGCCTGACTGAAGGCGGGCTCCGGCTCGGCGTGAAAGGTGGCGGCTGTTCAGGGCTCAGCTATACGATCAACTTCGACGAAAAGATCGGCCCGCATGACCAGGTTCATGACATTGATGGGGTCAAAGTTCTTGTCGATGCCAAGAGTGCTATTTATCTGCAAGGCACGCAGCTGGACTTTCAGAAAGACCTGCTTAGCGGGAATTTCAAGTTTGTCAATCCAAACGCTGAAAAAACCTGCGGGTGTGGCGAGTCCTTCTCGGCATAGTGGACGACAATAAAGATACCGGGATGGACCATCACGACACCCACAACTCAAACCCTCGCGAACTCCAAATGGCCAGAAGTATGTGCTGGCACTGTCAGTCTGAGGTGTCCGGAGAATATTTCTGCGACCGCTGTATCAAAGTCCAACCGGTCTCGAAGGAAACCGATTACTTCACCTGCCTCGGGTTCCCTCGCCGCCTCACGATCGACCCACGCAAGCTAGAAGCTAAGTTTTACGAACTCAGTCGTGCGTTCCATCCAGACTTCTATCAGAACAAAAGTGAAACGGAACAGGCCATTAGCCTCGGCAACTCCGCCATACTCAATTCGGCCTATCGCACCCTCCGCGATCCGATTCAGCGGGCTGAATATCTGCTTGACCTCGAAGCGGGAGCCGTGAAGGAACTTACGAACTCGCCTCCGGCTGACCTCTTTGAGGAAATCCTTGAACTCCAAGACACGCTGAACGAATACCGGGCCGCCGAGCGCACATCGGAAACGCAGCAACAGCTTCGCGCCAAACTCCACGCGGAACAACTGACCCTGGAACAGCGCAAGCAAGACATGGAGACCAACCTCCAGCAACTCTTCACCAACTGGGATGCGCTTCAGGATCACGGCGACGCGACCAGCCAAGCCCGTACCGAACGGGACCGCCTGCTGAAACAGATACGAGAAATCCTCGCCAACCGCACTTACGTCAAGAGTATCGTCAACGACCTCGTCGCAACCATCGGATAACTACCATGTCACGCATCGTCGGCATCGATCTCGGCACCACGAATTCGCTCGTGGCCTACATGAAAAATGGCCACCCCTGTGTCATTCCTGTGCGAAACGAACGGACGATGGTGCCCTCTGTCGTGGCTATGACCGACAACGGACTGATCGTTGGCGACCCAGCAAAGGAACATCTGGTCCGCAATCCCGAGCGAACGGTCTACTCTGTCAAACGCTTCATGGGAAAGGCCCTTGAGGACGTGCAGAGCGAACTGGCCTACTTCCCCTACTCGCTCACTGAGCAAGGCGGTGTGATCCGGATCAAGCTCGGCGAAAAATCCTATTCGCCGCCGCAAATTTCGGCGATGATTTTAAAAGAATTAAAACAACGGGCGGAAGAACATCTCCGCGAAAGCATCACAAAAGCCGTCATCACAGTTCCCGCCTACTTCAACGATAGCCAGCGCCAAGCCACGAAAGACGCTGGCCTGATCGCCGGACTCGACGTGGTGCGAATTATCAATGAACCGACCGCCGCCTCGCTCGCCTACGGCCTGCAAGCAAAGACGCAAGGGACGATCGCCATCTACGACTTCGGTGGCGGCACGTTCGATATCTCCATCCTTAAACTCAAAAACGGTATCTTCGAAGTGTTGGCTACAAACGGCAACACCCGCTTGGGCGGAGACGATCTTGACCGTGAGATTGCCAACCTCTTTCTAGCGGATATTCGCAGCCAGCAGGGGATCGATCTCCGCGCCTACCCAGATCAGATGCAAGCGATCCGGCTCGAGGCGGAACGAGCCAAAATTCACCTGTCGAATGAACTGAAGACCCAGATATCGGTTGAGCTTCCGGACAAGAAGGGATATTTCACGCGCGAGTTGACGCGGGACCAACTCGAGTCCCTAACCATGGGAATTATCGAACAGACGCTGGTGCCCTGCCGGTTGGCCTTGCAAGACGCGGGGCTCACCCCTGACACAATCGATGAAATCGTGCTGGTCGGGGGCTCCACTCGCATGCCACTCGTGCGGCAGCGGGTTCAGGAGTTGTTCGGGAAGACTCCCCATTGTGAGATCAATCCTGACGAAGTCGTGGCCCTCGGCGCAGCCATACAAGCGGACATCCTCAGCGGCGGCACGACAGACATGCTCTTGCTCGACGTCACACCCCTTTCGCTCGGTATCGAAACCATGGGCGGTGTGATGAGCAGCTTAATTCACCGGAATACGACCATCCCGGCAAGCGCAAAAGAAATGTTCACCACCTATGTCGATGGACAAACCGGTGTGGATATTCACATCCTCCAAGGCGAGCGAGAACTTGCGAACAATAATCGTAGCCTGGCAAAGTTCAGGCTGAAAGTACCTCCCCTCCCGGCCGGTGCCCCGCGCATCGAAGTCACATTCCTGATCGACGCCAATGGAATTTTAAATGTGAATGCCAGCGACATGCGGACGGGACAGAGCCAGTCCATCGAGGTGAAACCCTCGTATGGTTTATCCGACCAAGAAGTGGAGCAGATGATCGAGGATTCGTTCAAGTGTGCAGCAGAGGACATCGGCACCCGCAAATTAATCGAAACAAGGCTCGAGGCCGGCGCCTTAATCACGACGATGGAGAAATCGCTGCGTGAGGGGGACCGTCTGGTTGCGGCAGAAGAGGCCACGGCCATCCGCGCAGCTCTCGCGGCCTTGTCTACCGCAAAAGACGGCAACGACCCCCGTACGATCCGTGCATGTATGGCCACCCTTGAACAATCGGCGCAGCACCTGACCGTCGCCATACTGAACGATGCGCTCACACGAGGGCTCCAGGGGAAGAAAGTCTCAGACCTAACCTGACGCGGCCCAGGGAAACTTGTTGTGCCGTGCCGTCCAACGACGAAGGAGTTCAGATGGATCTACAATGGAACAACATCGAAGATATCGCGATTCGCTTGCGTGAAGAGCATCCGGAGACGGACCCTCTCACGGTTCGCTTCACCGACCTACATGCCTGGGTGGTAGCGCTTTCTGATTTCAAGGACGATAGCAAGAAGTCGAATGAGAAAATTCTGGAAGCAATTCAGATGGCGTGGCACGAGGAATATCAGGACTCGAAAGGTTAATCCGCTAAGCAACCCCAAAATGCTCCCACCTCGCGACTTTTTTCAGCAGCCGGCATCTGGCTATTGCGCCCCCTCAGGGATGTGGTCTAGCTTATAGAAATCCGTCGGGTCGACCCGGCGCGGATGCCCTTGAGTCGGCTCACTACCCTTAATAAAGAGTTCAACGGTGCCGCCCTGTCCTTCCTGATCGCCATCGGGCAACCCTGTCATAGGATTGACATTCACGAACGTGAGGCCTTCCGGAACGGTGAAGGCCATCACCGGGACCTGCTCAAGCGACGCCTTCATGAAATTGATCCAAATCGGCAATGCGGCATGAGCCCCCGTCTCCGCTTCGCCGAGCGAACGGCTATCATCGAACCCCACATAGACGCCCGCCACCAAATTCGGTGCGCCACCGATAAACCAGGCATTGATAAAGTCGTTCGTCGTGCCGGTCTTCCCAGCAATCGGCCGACCAATCGATTTGGCCGCCTGCCCAGTCCCCTTCTGAATCACATCTTCCATCATATTGGTAATCCCATAGGCGGTCTCCTTGGAAATCACCGGCAGAGCCTGCCCGTCCTCCAGCTCTAGCACCGTACCCGCATTATCTTCCACGGACACGATTGCGTAGGGCTCAATCCGGTTCCCCTCATTGAACAGCACCGCATAGGCGGAAGTCAGCTCCAGCAAGCCCATCGAAGAGGAACCGAGCCCCAACGACAAATCTGCGGCTAACGGGCTAGTGATTCCGACCGTTTTGGCGAACTCAATCACATTCCTAACCCCCACCTTATCCAACAGCCGAACTGTCGCGAGATTGTAGGAACGGGCGAGCGCCTCCCGCAGACTCACCATGCCATGAAACTTACGGCCATAGTTTTCTGGCTTCCAGGTTTTCTCCTCTAGCTCCTGGTCGTAGACGATTGGCGCATCGAGGACCATCGATGCCGGGCTCATCCCTTGATTCAACGCCGCGGCATAGATGATCGGCTTGAAGGCGGAACCCGGCTGGCGATGGGCCTGGACGGCGCGATTATACTCACTGCGCGCAAAATCATATCCGCCGACCATAGCCCTGATGGCGCCCTTGCCAGGCTCCAGCGCAATCAACCCGCCCTCGACAAGTGGGGTCTGCTCCAGCTGCACATGCACGACATCACGATCCAGCTTCTTCACCAGCACCTCGATAACATCACCGGGCTTCAGCACCTGCTTGAGATTCGCATTCACGAAGGCGTCCTTCATGGGGTCCGGCCCCGTCAGTCGACGCTTCGCCCAGGACATGTCTTGAAAGGCGAGCCTCGCCACTACCGGCCCGATCTGTGCGAGGAAATGATCCGACGCCACTTTCGTGATGACCGCCTCTCGATAGTCCCCCGTCTTCAGACCGTGACTGGCACTCGCTCCAGCAACGGAAGGCGTTAGGACAGCCGGATCGACCGTTCGAAGCGGACCCCGCCACCCTTGCCGTTTATCCAATTCACGCAAGCCGGCTGCAAAGGCGGTTTCAGCGGCCTTCTGCATCTCCATGTTCAAGGTTGTAACGACCTTGAGCCCGCCCTTATAGACCAAGGCCTCACCATACTTGGCGACCAACAATTGCCGGACGTGTTCCACAAAATAGAGCGCCGCCTGCTCCCCGCCTGGCCGCCTGAAATTCAACGTTTCCGCCACCGCCTCTGTACGCTCTGCTGCCGTCAGAAACCCTGCCTCTTCCATGCGAGTCAGCACATGCTCTTGTCGTTTTTTAGCCCGGTCATAGGCTTTAAACGGCGAATAATTATTGGGCGCCTTGGGAAGGCCTGCGAGAAAGGCGGCCTCCGCCGTCGTCAGGGTCGAGAGGTCTTTCCCGAAATAGGTTTGAGTAGCCGAAGCGATCCCGTAGGCGCCCTGTCCGAAATAGATCTGGTTCAAGTAGAGTTCGAGAATTTTATCCTTCGTCAGCACCAGCTCCATCTGATAGGCTAGGATCAGCTCACGGATCTTACGGTCGAAGGTGCGTTCTGAGGAGAGGAAGAGCGATCGCGCCAACTGCTGAGTAATCGTGCTGGCTCCCTCGACCTTCCCTCCTCGGCGGACGTTCGTCCAGGCCGCACGGAGCATGCCAATGTAATCGAGTCCGGGATGTTCAAAAAACCGGACATCCTCGACCGCGATCATGGCACGGCGGAACTGTTCGGGAATTTCCGCCAAGGGCGTCTGGATGCGACGTTCAATGAAAAACTGACCGATGCGCTGCTGGTCGCTGGAATAGACCTGCGTGACGAGACTGGGCTGGTACGTCTCCAGCTGGTCTAAGGGAGGAAGGTCGCTCGCAAGGTGCCAGGCCAACCCACCCAGACCCAGTATCCCGCTCAGGAACGCCGCACCGAGACTGAGGAGTGCAACCTGCCACCAGCGCCACGATCGGCGACGCGAAAGTTGACGACGCGGAAACTGTCGATATATCTGGCGATCCGTCATAATTACGCGTGGTTACCTTCGAGTCTCGGTTGCATCGCTGGCAAGATACCGAGAAATCACCATATCCTGCGGATCCTCAAAACTCAAGTCTATGGCGGCGAGCCCTCGCGTCCACACCTTCCTCTGGCGTCGCTTGTACCGCGCACCATACTTCGGGTATAGTACCCTACGGCGCCTGGATTTCCGGGCGTCTTTTTTTTGGAGTATGCCGTAATGTCTATGGATCCAATCGCTGAAACAGAATCGCCCGTCGCGGACCAGATCGCGCCCCACGGACGGCGGACCGACATTCGCAATATCGCTATTATCGCTCACGTGGACCATGGCAAAACGACGCTGGTTGACGCCGTGCTCCGCCAGACCCACGTCCATCGCAAGATCGACGACATGGGCGAGCGGATCATGGACTCGATGGATCAGGAACGCGAGCGCGGCATCACGATCCGGGCCAAAAACGCCAGCGTCACCTACAAGGGCGTGAAAATCAACATCGTCGATACCCCGGGTCACGCCGACTTTGGTGGTGAAGTCGAGCGAACCTTACGCATGGTGGACGGCGTCCTTATTCTGATCGACGCCAAAGAAGGCCCTATGCCGCAAACAACCTTCGTCTTGCGGAAAGCCCTCGCGCTGGGCCACAAAGCCATCGTGGTCATCAATAAAATCGACCGTCCGGACGCCGTGATCGACGATGTGGTAAATCGGACCTTCGACCTGTTCGTCCATCTCGGCGCGACAGACGAGCAGCTCGATTTCCCCATCGTCTACACCGCCGCAATCAAGGGGACGGCGACCACCGACCTCGCGAAGCCCGGCACCGACATTACGCCACTCCTCGACACCGTCCTGGAGAAGATTCCCGCACCGACCGTCAATGCCGAGGCCCCGCTCCAAATTCTAATTCTCTCCCTGATTCAGGACCTCTATAAAGGCAAGATGGGAGTCGGCAAGATTCAATCCGGTTCGATCGCCCGCAGACAGAACGTCGTCGTCCTCGGGAAGGATGGGGCCAAGTTCCCCGGAAAAGTATCAGACCTCGCCGTCTACTCCGGCCTTGAACGGACGGATGTGGAACAGGCAGAAGCAGGAGAAATCGTCGCGGTGGCAGGATTGGACGAGGTCAGTATCGGCGATACGATTGCCGACGCGGAACACCCGATTGCCTTGACCAGAGTCACCGTCGATGAGCCCACCGTCCAAATGACCTTCTCCGTGAACAATAGTCCGTTTGCCGGACGAGAAGGTAAGTACCTGACCTCCCGGCATTTACGCGATCGACTCTTCAAGGAACTCGAAACCAACGTGTCGTTGCGCGTACAGGAAACGGACAGTGCGGATAAATTCCTCGTAGCAGGCCGCGGCGAGCTGCACCTCGGCGTCCTGATTGAAGCGATGCGCCGGGAAGGCTATGAACTGCAAGTCTCACAACCCGAAGTAATCGTCCACCGGGACGGAGAGAAGGTCCTCGAACCCTATGAGGAACTGACCATCCAAGTCCCGGAAACCTATCAGGGGGCCGTAATTGAAGAGCTCGGCAAGCGCCGTGGCGAGCTACGCCATATGCGGCTCATCCATTCCGACGTCGGGACCAGCGAAATGCACCTTGAGTACCATATCCCCACCCGTGGCATCATGGGACTCAAAAACCTCCTGGTCGCCAAGACCCGTGGCACGATTATCATGCACCATGTCTTTGTCGCCTACGAACCGCTGGAGCAGCGCGATCTCGCCGTGGCGACACACGGGTCACTCGTCGCTTGCGAAGACGGCACCAGCTCTGGCTATGCCATCTTCATGACTCAGGATCGCGGCACCATGTTCATCGGCCCTGTGGTGGAGGTCTATCGTGGGATGGTCGTCGGTGAGAACAGCCGAGACGAAGATATGGACGTGAACGTCTGCAAAGAAAAACAGCTCTCCAATATGCGGGCATCCGGCACCGACGAGGCCTTAGTCCTCACCCCACCAAAAGAAATGGGCTTGGAGTTCGCGCTCGAATATATTGGCTCGGACGAACTGGTCGAAGTGACGCCGAAGAGCCTGCGGATCCGCAAAAGGATCCTTAACTCGGATGAGCGCCGCCGAGCCAAGAAATCTAGCAAATAGCCTCCGGCCGCGATGAGGATCAGGAAGAAACGCCCCAAACCTTCCGCGCGCCGCCCCCCACTCTACTTTGTCGGCTATCGGGGAACCGCACCAGTGCCCCAAGAGCTTAAAACCTGGTATGACCTCGAGTACGGTGGGCCGCTGACGCT
>OFRL01000684.1_pt1 | contig 13952 bp, 15 predicted proteins | sample 1543121 | NCBI WGS metagenome assembly OFRL01 (sample SAMN07774228, study PRJEB24372) | wastewater metagenome | isolation source: Lake Maggiore Cannobio | place: Italy: Cannobio | collected 2016-01
GCCGCTGATTTTTCGCAAGAGAACCAGGGGTTCGTCGATCGCTTCTGCACCTGTTTTCCGTATTTTTCTAGGGGCCATGTGCTGGATCTTGGTTGTGGTCCCGGCGATATTCCTATTCGTTTTGCGCGCGCAGTACCCGGTTCTTGTGTGACCGGCATCGATGCGTCGGCCCCGATGGTGCAGTTGGCTGAGGAGGCGGTGAGGCAGGCCGGCCTGTCTGATCGTATCACCTTCCGCTGTGAGCGTTTCCAGGCTGTCGTGCTGGGCGAGCCGGCCGACGCCGCAATCTCTAATAGTGTGTTGCACCATGTGCCGAACCCTCTTCAGTTTTGGCATAAGCTGCGATTAGCGGTGAAGCCTGGCTCGCCGGTGTTGGTGATGGATCTTTTGAGGCCTGAGTCGCCGGAAGAGGCGCAGGCCATCGTCGATTTGTATGCGTCTGGGGCGCCGGAGATCCTGAGGAGAGATTTTTACAATTCCCTGCTCGCGGCCTTTACGGCGGATGAGGTCGCGGCGCAGTTGGCGGAAATGAATTTGAGCCGACTCATGATCGACGTGCCTGATGACCGTCATTGGATAGTAGGAGGACTTGTCTAGCAGGATGCTCAAAGAGACGTCCAACGTCGTTTTCAGTCATCTACCTCTCTGCGACATCGGTGGATTGTTTATTTGAACATCCTGCTCATGTTGCAGGATTTCCCGGCTCGATCTTCTCGCCGATCTCGCCTGCCTCTCGCGCGATGGCACAGGCTTGTGTATGCTACTACCCATGCGGCTCTTGCTAATACTGTCCTCTCTCCTCCCTCTTTTGATTGCCATGCTCGCAAGTGCGGACTGTGCCCAAGCCCAGCTTGACCGTCTTCGCAAAAATAGACCAGTCGAACAGGCGATAGTAGCGGAGACTCCCATGGTCACGATTTCTGAAGGGATGTTCGCTATGGGATCAGACGGGCGGCAGGCGCTTGAGGATGAGCGGCCCAAACATCAGGTCTGGCTCCCTTCGTTTTTTATGGATCTCTACGAGGTGACGACGGAGCAGTACGCTTCGTTCGTTGCTGCCACACACCGTCTGGTGCCGTGGCAATGGAACATGGTCGATCTGTCGCAACATGGCAACCGGCCGGTGATTGGCGTCGACTGGGCCGACGCTGATGCCTACTGCCGGTGGCGGGGGAAGCGGCTGCCCACCGAAGCAGAATGGGAGAAGTCGGCCAGAGGAACAGATGGACGTCTGTATCCCTGGGGTAATCAGCTTCCAACCAAGGAGCGGGCAAATTTCGCGTTGGGTGCGCGGTTCAGCTACAGTCAAGTTTTGATGCCAGCACAGTCCTACGAGTTCGGCAAGAGCGCTTTTGGTTTGTATCAAATGGCCGGTAACGTATGGGAATGGGTACAGGATTGGTACGATGCGAGCTATTACGAGAATGCGCCGGAGCGAAATCCACAAGGCCCAGAGCAGGGACCATTCAAAGTGCTACGAGGCGGGTCGTGGTCTGACTTGCCAAAATACTTACTCGCCTATGGGCGATTCAAACTACCCCCAGAGACGCGCAATAGTTATACGGGTTTCCGCTGCGCCAAATCCTAGCAGGGTGATGAAAAGAGTCTGGATCTCAGTTTTCGTCTTGGCCATACCCGCTCAGCGGTTCCCCTTTATCCTGTCAGGAGAAGAAGAGGGCGAGAAGAAATAATGCTGTCAGCGAGCCAAGTGTAGTGAAGTAGAGGAGCCCCGTCCGATCGTTCAGCCAGGCGGTTTTCCACCCTTCAGGATAGAGAGCCTGATTCTCCACGAACAGCCCTGTCTCGTACCATCCTAGTATCTGTTCGAGCTGAATCAGGAGTTGCTTGGCTAGCCGGTGGCGGCTTTGTTGTTGGAGGATTAGCGCGCAAATCAATCCGCACCAGGTCACGCTTGCGAGCCCTAGGAAGAAGGTTTCGATGGACGTCAATAGATCTTTTTGTGGGCTCAACATGAACGAACCCAGCAGGGTGATCAGGCCTAGTGAGCCGAAGGCGGTGAGCCATATCATCTGTTCGCGTCGTCGGGCGACCTCCTCTTTGTAGAGGGGGTAGAGAATGGTCAGGACTTGCTGGCGCTGTTCAGTGAGCATGGGTTATCGGGGCGTCATAGTGAGATGCTTGATGAGCCATTCGCCGATCGCTATGGTCATCTGGTAGAAATCTTCCTCGCGAGTGAACTGGTGGTCGGCTTTGGGTAGGAGATCAAGCCTCTTAGGCCCTTTCAACGCATTGTGCAACTGGTGGCTTTGATGGAGGGGGACACATTCGTCCTGTTCGCCTTGTACGATCAATGTGGGTATGGTGATTCGCTCGGCCGGCCCATAGGCAATGTGAGTCAGACAGTCTTCGTAGAAACTGTACCGCAGTCGGATCCGTTCAGTGCCTCCCATGATATTGGGGATCGTATTCGTCTCTTGCCAGCGCGCTAGCTCTTCAGGCCCCAATGTGATTAGCAGTTCTTCCGCAAAATCTACCACGGGACATTTGAGGGCCAGGCAGGCGATGTCCTGACGCTGAGCGGTCGTGAGGATGGCGACGAGTCCTCCAAAGCTTGAGCCGACGAGCCCAACCTTGTCATAGCCCCTAGCGCTCACCAGGTCCAGAGCCGCTAGGGCTTGCTCTATCGCCAGCGTTGTCGTGATGGCCTCGAACGGTCCCTCGCTTTCTCCTTGGCCGAAAAAGTCAAATCGAAAGGTTGCCAGGCCTTGTTCATTCAGGAGGCGGGTCAAGGTTTTGTTCGTCGTGCTATTTTTACCGGAGAGAAAGCCATGGCACAGGAGGGCGAGGCTGGTTGTTGAGCTCTCAGGCCTACTGAGGATCGCAGCAACGCGGTGACCGTGAGGATCGTGAAACGTTACAGTTTCTTCCATGGTTCGGCGATTATTCTGAAGGCCAAACCCCAAGCGCCCAGGCGAGTTTGGCCGTAAAGAGGGTTAAGCTACCCAGAAGCAGACCGACGGTCGCCCAAGTCGCGATTTGAATGGAGAGTGCAGCGAGAGAGAAATTCCAGGTCATCGCAGCCAAGAGGCCGAAGCTCATTGTGCCCAAGCTGAGTCCAGTCAGCTGAAAAGTTCGCCCTCGGTTCATGATGGTGGTGAGTTGATCCCGGTAGAGCCCCTGCTTCTTCTTGCTGGGGGCTCGGCGGGTCGTCAGTATTTCAGGAACGCCATAGGACAGGGTTCCTACGACGCTCTGTAGGATGAATCCGATGAAGGCCATGTGGGTATAGGCCGCGAGGTGCAAGGATCCGAACGGCAGTATCGGCAACTGGGGGAATGCGTTAGCTCCGACGAGGACTCCCATGATCATCGTGAGGACCAGAAAAAGCGTTGCGACTAGGAGGTGGTCGGAAGCGGCATTCCCCGGCTGGCCTGAGCGGATCCAAGTGCGCAGGAGGTTATACGCATAGAGGCCGATGCTGAGGACAAGTAGTCCTCCGACCACGAGCTCAAGTTGGAGGGACGAGGTGATAAACCCAACGATCAAGACGGCAAGACCGGTTGGCAGCAGCCTCATAACGAGTGTGGCGAGCCTCGGGCTGTAGAGCTCGGTATGCAGGATGATCGGCAGAAGGTGATGCGTGAGGCTGATGATGGCCAGCGTGACGAATCCCAGCAGAATGATATGCAGATGCAAAAGACGTGCATGGGCATAGAGCTCCGGCATGAAGCCGAAGGCCATTGCGGTACCCAACACCAATCCTGCGAGCAAGGCGAGGAGTGAGAATCGATAGAGCCAGGAAGGACTGGCTGGCTCAGTTCGGCGTTGCCGCGTGTACTGCCAGACGGTTGAGGCAAGGGAGAGGACTGCTCCAATCACCACAATTCCTGCTAGGCCAACGACCCTCATGTCCCCGAGTCCGAATCCCACGAGCAACGCCGTCGTCGCAGCGTTCAGGGTGACGAAGAGTAATAGATGGGAGTCGGACGGGGTTCGGTCGCCTTGGGAATTATGAGACTGAGAGGCGAGCAATCCACCGGTCATCAATTGGAGAATGCCGCCGATGAGGGTGGCATGCACATGGACTAGTTTGAGCCAGGAGGGCAGTGGCGTGCCATAGACCAATCCGATCAGGATGGCGAATCCCACTAGCGAGCCCAGCAGGAGCCAGCTAAACCCTGTGACCAGAAAGCCTAACGGACGACAACTCAAACGGCTCATGGAGTCCTCCTAGCCGGAGGCTGAACATTCTCCCAGCCTCGTTCTCGGCTCATCAAAATCCTCAACGTATCTGTGGGGGGACCTCCAGCTTCGACTGACCTGCAGCCGTGTTGGACGAAGTGTTTGAGCTTTCTGAAACGATATTCATATTGTCCAAGACGTGCAGGCCATCCAGTGTTGCTCCCCAGTATTTCCTGTTTCCTGCTAGCTTTGGAGGAAATAGAAATGATTTGTAGGCCCTGTTCCATGCCCGATCGCCAAACTATGGCGAATAGCTTCAGTGAGATAGGTTTTAGCCGATTGAACCGCATCGTTCACGGATTTGCCCCGCGCGAGATGGGCGGCGATGGCCGAGGCCAATGTGCAACCGGTGCCATGTGTGTGGGGAGTGTCGATGAATTCCCCTTTGAATACATTGAAGAACCGGCCGTCATAGAGCAGGTCGGTGGCTCGTTCTGCCACTAAATGACCGCCCTTGATCAACACATGTTTGCAACCGAACCCATGGATAATTTTGGCGGCGCGTCGCGCGTCCGCGAGGGTCTTGATCTCGATACCGGAGAGTTGCTGCGCTTCATGGATGTTCGGCGTGACGAGCTGCGCTAATGGAAAGAGCTGCTTTTTCATGGCGTCGATCGCTTCTGGCTTGAGCAGCGCCCAGCTGGTCTTCGAGATCATGACTGGGTCCACGACGAGATTTGTGACGTTTTGAGGCTTCAGGAGGTTCGCGACGGTTTCGACAATCGCCGTCGAGGAGAGCATGCCAGTTTTTACGGCGGCGACGTCAAAATCGTTGAATACCGCATCGATTTGCGCCGCGATGATTGAAGTCGGCAACTCGAAGATGTCGGTGACCTCTTCCGTATTCTGTGCAGTGACGGAGGTAATCACCGACATGGCGAAGACGCCGTTGGCCGACATGGCTTTGATATCGGCTTGGATACCCGCGCCTCCACCGGAGTCGGAGCCGGCAATGGTCAAGACTTGTTTGATCAATGGTGTGTTCATGGACCTATCAGCTATCAACGAGGCGACGGCGCCTAGGTGTCGGAGCGAGAACTAGTCCAGTTGGATGACTGTCTCATCCGTCTTTACATTGTCCCCTTCAGCGACGAGGATGGCGGTGACTGTTCCGTCGATCGGCGCTGGGACCTGGCTTTCCATCTTCATGGCTTCGATGATCAGGAGGGGCTCTCCAGTTTTGACCTTGGCATTAAGCGCGACCAGCACTTTGACAACTCGTCCCGGCATCGGGGGGACCACATCGCCAAGTTTGGAGGGTCTGGGCCGTTTAGGTTTACCGCTGGTACCACTGTCGGGGGTTTGCGGTAGGCCCGCCAAGATTTCCTGGATCGGTTCTAACGAGACCTCTTCGAGTTTATCGTTGACCCGGATGTAGTAGGGCTTGCGCCCGTCGACTTTTCGCCCGGATCCTGAGACTTGCACGTGGTAGGTTTCGCCGTGGACCGTGACGTTGAATTCTGCGGGGGCCAAATGGAGTTCTGTAGCCGCAGAAGGCCCGCCGGGCAAGAAGCTCTCGAGCGGGGCTAGTGCGAGGTCTCCCTTCTCGCGTGCTTCGAAGAAGTCCCGCGCGATCGCAGGGAAGAGGGCGAAGGATAGATGATCTTCCACCGTAGTCGCCGAGGCAGGCAGATCCTTTTTGATGGCTTCGAGTTCAGGTTCTAGCCGATCAGCAGGCCTGCTCTTGATCGGCTGTTCGTTCCCGATCGCACGGGCCATGATGCCGAGATCGACCGGTCCCGGCGCCCGTCCGTAGAGGCCGAGGAAGTAGTTCTTCGTTTCCGTCGTAATAACTTTGTACCGCTCGCCCGTCAGGACGTTGAGTGTGGCTTGAGTGCCCACGATTTGGCTGGTCGGCGTGACGAGAGGGGGATAGCCCATGTCCTTACGAACGCGCGGCACTTCATCTAGGACTTCTTTGATCCGGTCGAGCGCATTTTGCTCGGTCAATTGCGCTGCGAGATTTGAAAGCATACCGCCTGGAATCTGCGAAGTGAGAATCTCGGCATCAACCCCGGTGAACTCGCTTTCGAATTGTCGGTACTTCCGTCGTACGGTGCGGAAATGTTCAGTGATCGGGAGGAACGAGGCTAGGTCCAGTCCCGTATCGTACGGCGTGTTGCGCAGTGAAGCCACCATGGTTTCCGTCGCAGGGTGCGAGGTGCCTCCGGCCAAAGGGGAGATGGAGGTATCCAACATGTCTAAGCCGCCAAGGATCGCCATCAGGGAGGTCATCGGGGCCATGCCCGAGGTGTAATGTGAGTGCAAATGAACTGGGACCTTCACCGCGGCTTTGATGCGGCGGACAAGGTGGTAGGCGTCGAGCGGCGCCAGGAGGCCAGCCATATCTTTGATGCAGAGCGTGTTGGTCCCTAGGTCTTCCAACTTTTTCGCCATATCGACGAACCGGTCCACGCTGTGGACAGGACTGATGGTGTAGCTGATGGCGGCTTCGACATGTTTGCCACAGGCTTTTACTTCCCGCATGGCCCGTTCGAGGTTGCGGATATCGTTGAGCGCGTCGAAGATGCGGAAGACGTCGATGCCATTGGCGGCGGACCGTTCGATGAACCGTTCCAGCACATCGTCGGCATAGTGCCGGTAGCCGACCAGGTTCTGCCCGCGGAGCAGCATTTGCAGTTTGGTGTTAGGCATGGCGGCGCGTAACGCGCGGAGCCGTTCCCAGGGGTCTTCTTTGAGGAAACGCAGACAGGTATCGAAGGTGGCGCCGCCCCAGACCTCCAGCGACCAATAGCCGACGGCATCAATTTTCATGGCGATCGGCAGCATGTCTTCGGTCCGCATGCGCGTGGCCAGGAGTGACTGATGGCCGTCGCGCAAGGCGACCTCGGTAATCAGGAGGGGCTTGCCAGGCGCTGGGTGGATGGTCAGCTCTGGGCTGACCGTGGCGCGGGCTTTCGTCGTCCGGGCTGCTGGTCCGGCTGTCGGCTTCTTGGGAATCTGCTTTTTCGAGGGTCGTCGTGTCGCCATGATGTCCTGGTCTTTTCGTTATCCTGTCATCGAGGTGGATAGACGGCTGTGTGGCTACAGCCCTTCGTAGGCGGCGATGGCGGCGGAGAGCGCCAGCACCAGATCCTCCGGTTGCTCGAATTCATCGTAGCTGAAGAGAGCCGGATGCGTCTCTAGGTAGGAGGTGTCGAACCGTCCTGCCATGAAGTCCTCCTCCTGCATGATCTCCTTCATGAAGGGGATCGTTGTCTTGACTCCGCGCAAGACATACTCTTCGAGCGATCGTCTCATGCGGCTGACGGTTTCTTCCCAGGTGCGACCGCGCACGGTCAGTTTGGCCAAGAGGGCGTCGTAGTAAGGTGGCACTGCATAATCCTTGTAGACCGCGCCGTCGATGCGCACGCCGATTCCGCCCGGTGAGAGATAGGCGGTAATCGTCCCGGCGCATGGGCGGAAGTTATTCTTGGGGTCTTCGGCGTTGATACGGCATTGAATAGAATGGCCTTGGAGCGTGACCTGCTGTTGCGTAATGTCGAGCGGATTGCCGGCGGCAATGGCAATCTGATTACGCACAATGTCGATCGCTGTGATCTGCTCCGTGACAGTGTGTTCGACCTGGAGGCGTGGGTTCATTTCGATGAAGTAATAGCGTCCGTCCTGATCGAGGAGGAACTCAACGGTGCCGGCATTGTTGTAATTAACCGCCTTAGCAATGGTGATGGCCGCGTCTCCCATCTTGGCGCGCAGCTGCGGCGTCAGAATCAGCGAGGGGGCGATTTCGATGAGTTTCTGGTGCCGGCGCTGGATCGAGCAATCCCGCTCGCCTAGGTGGATGATATTGCCATGCTGGTCAGCCAAAATCTGAAATTCGATATGATGCGGCCGTTCAATATATTTCTCGAGAAAGATGCTGCCGTCGCCGAAGGAGGCTTGGGCTTCCCGTGAGGCGACCGCCATGTTCTCTCGGAGTTCGGCATCGGATCGCACGACCCGGAGGCCGCGTCCGCCCCCGCCCGCGTTGGCTTTGATCATGACGGGGTAGCCGGTTTCTTTGGCAAAGGCCAAGGCTTCATTGACGTTGGTGACGCTGCCTTCGGTGCCTGGGACGATGGGGACGCCGACCCGTTTAGCTAACTCGCGCGCGTTCACTTTGCTTCCCATCAAATCGATGGCATGGGGCGAGGGGCCGATGAAGGTGACGCCAGAGTTCTCGCAGAGTTGCGCGAATTGGGCATTTTCCGAGAGGAATCCATAGCCTGGGTGGATGGCATCAGCGCCGATCCGCAGGGCCAGGTCGACGATCTGTTGGCTGTCCAGAAAGCCTTTGACCGGTCCGGGCCCGACCATATAGGCCTCGTCCGCTTTTTTGACGTAGATGCCAGTTGAGTCGGCTTCGGAGTAGATAGCGGCAGTGGCAATATTCAATTCGCGGCAGGCGCGGATAATTCGCATAGCGATTTCGCCGCGATTGGCCACCAGAATTTTCTTGAACATGCCGGTCCCTATTTTCTTGGATCGCCGCAGATTTTGCGATCGTTCTCAGGTGAAAATCAGGGCGTAAGTTAGCATAAGATCAAGAGTCTTGTCGAGGGAGCGTCGGTGGAGATGGGGCTGATTAAGGAGGCCAGAGACACGGCACAGTGCCGCGTCTCTGGCGGAGATTGCTGGATTCGGTTACTTGGATTGGACGAGGAATCCCTTTGAGCGAGCATTGCCACCGCCGGCGACCACGTCGATGAACGACATGCCGGGCCGGACGTCAGGAACCGTGGCTTCAATAGTGCTGTCGTTGAGAAAGGTATGGTCGATTTTGGCTGGACCAGCTGCGCTAAAGGCCACCCCGTGGAAGCATTCTTTGGTCCCAAAATTCTCGCCTCTGATGGTCACTTTCTGGCCAGGTTTGGCTTCGTCCGGCTCGATCTTGAAGATCTTGGGCCGCTTGCTCCGGTCGCAGACAGGATCCCGCTCAATTTTCGCGGCATCAACCCCCTTGATAGACTCAGTTCCGTAGAGGCTGAACCCTGCGCCGTCCACCATCGCGCCTGGCTCTTCCGCAGAGGCGGGGGGCATGGGTAACGAGATAGAAACGATGAGTCCTAGGAGTATGAACCACGATGATCGCCATATCTGCATAGGTACCTCCTTCAAAAACAAGGGCATCTGATTATTTCTCGTTAAGGGGAATGTACGTATCGGCAATGAGCTGTTGCCCTGCCTGGGACCGAGCGAACTGGATGAAGGCCTCAGCTAGCGGATGAGGCTCCTTTTTGGATGCTAGAAGGATCTGGCGCCGGAGCGGATAGCGGCCGTCTTTGACGGTGGGACCTTCCGGCTCGATCTTGTCGATGGGTACGAGTTTGACCGCGACACCGTTTGCGACGACCGACAAGCTTTGGCTGAGCGATAGGTAGGCGATCGCAGACAGAGGAGGCAAGGTTCCCACGACTGTTTTAATGACCTGCTCATCGGAGCCGATGATCTTCGCGTTGCTGGTGATCTTGCCGGTAATGCCGAGCTGCGACTCAAAGGCCTCGCGGACATTTTGGTTACGAGGCCGGTCGATGACCAATATTTCCGTATCGAGCCCACCGAGTTCTGACCACATCGTGATTTTGCCCGAGAAAATGTCGGCGGCTTGTTGCTTCGTGAGTTCTTTCGTGAGATTGGAGAGGTGCATGAGGATGCCGATACCATCCCACGCGATGGGCGTTGCCGAGAGATCTTGGGCTGCCGTTCCGGTGATGGCGATGTGGGCCTGGCCGGACTTGACCATTTCAACCGGTCTTGAATTGCTGTCCCAGACGACATCGAGATAGGCACGCGGATTGGCTTTTTCAAAGGCGCGGGCAAGGGGTTCAATGGTCGTTAGTTCCGGTCCGTTCCCGGCGATGATGAGGTTCCCGGCGACCTCCGCCAGGACGAGGTGGGCCATGCCCCAGTTGAGGAGAAAACTGAGACTTAGCGAGAGGGCGAGTCTCGTGATCATGGGTGCGCCACAGGGTTAAGGTGAAGATTCGGAAGGGACGGCTGTGCGGTGGCCTGCCATTCCACAGTCTGGCTCAGTGCTCCGTGCCGCTGCCGGTTGAAGCATCGGGCGGCGCAACAGTTTCGGGGGCGGCGCGTTTGCCCATCAACGGTGGCAACTTGGCGAATTTGTCCATTCGCTCGTCCAGCATGCTGTAGGCTTTTTGTTCGGCAAATCCAGTTTTGTGGGTGCCTTTGACTAATGTTGTGCTGGCGGACATGAGCCGTGTAGCGTCCTGGGCGCCGCAATGAGGACAGAGCGTATCTTCCGCTCTAGTATGGACTGATTGGGTGGCGTCGAACTGCTTCTCGCATTTGCCACAACGATATTCGTAGATCGGCATGGTTGCTATCCTTCACGCGAGATAAAAGCCGGATAAAGAGAGCACGCGCTCTTGACCCGTCGTTGAGCTTTACCTTATTGTACACATTTTACGGACATGAGTTCTAGTGGCTCAAGAGGAGGATTTCGATGCCCCTGCTGATTCGGAAGTACAAGAGTGTCAGTGGAATGATGCAAGAGGAGCGAATCGATGATGAGGATCGGGTCGCGCGCTATATGAAGCTCTTCGACAAGGACGATATCAAAAAGCTTGAGACCGGAGTGAAGGTCTTCATCGAAAAGGATGAGTGGCAACTCCTGCCGTAAACTCTTTCAATCGGCAGCAAAATCTCCTTGTAGCATGCATCGGAATTCGATTATGGCCGTCAATGTCGTCAAGCCCTGAGCAGTGAGACGAGGGCTGGGCTACATTTCGTCTGAAAGGCGTGGTTGCTATGATCTATTGGATTCACATCGCCCGGTCGATTGATCGGGTTACGCTCCACAAGGATCGTTGCGCGGAGGTGCCGTCGTCGACGATCGGGTCTTCCAGCGATTTCTGGGAGGGTGGATGGTTCGACTATCCGGATAAGGAGCGAGCCGTAGCCGCGATGGAGCAGGCAGGAACGACAGATCAGCGGCGTTGTGTTCTGTGTAAGGCCTGAAGAAGTGATGGGGGATGAGTGCTTGGTCAAAGGTTATTAGGACTCGTTTCTTCTAGCCAATCCTTCCGCGCCCATCATGCATCACTGATTACCTATCACGCAATCTGATGCCACGATTTGCACTTCTCCTGACAACGTTTATTTGGGGTGCGACGTTTCCCGTGACGAAAGCGGTACTGGAGCAAATTCCGCCGCTCTCCTTTCTCTTCCTTCGATTTCTCCTGGGTGCCATCCTAGTCGGGGCTTTGTTTGTGCTATGGCGGCGGCGCTTGCACCGCGAGTGGGCTGTTTTGCGGGCTGCGGCGATTGCCACCTGCTGGCTCTTTCTCGGCTATGTCCTCCAAACAGTTGGATTGCAGTACACCACGGCATCGAATTCTGCGTTCATCACAGCTCTCTATGTCGTCATCGTACCGCTGGTCCTGTGCCGATTCGACCGGCGCGTGTGGGTGGCCACTGGGATTGCGACGGTGGGGCTCTGGCTGCTGGTGAAGCCCAGTGCATCCGGAAATCTTGGCGATCTGTTGACGCTTGGCTGCGCGCTGGCGTTTGCTGCCCATATTGCCTGTCTCGAACGGTTTACCCGCGAAGTCGATGCGCCGTCCCTATTTGTCTGGCAGATGATGGCGATGGTTGTCTTGTTGCTGCCCATCCTGTTGATTGAACGGGCGCCGGCTGCGGCTTTTGCCCCGACATCAATGCTACTCATCGGGCTCGGGATTACCGGAGGACTTGCGACTGGCGCCTTTGCAGTTCAAATATGGGCACAGCGTATTTTGCCCGCGCAACAAGTCGCCTTGATCTTTGCCTCGGAGCCGGTCTACGCCGCTTGGCTGTCCTGGTATTTTCTGGGAGAAACGTTGGATCTGCAGGGCTGGGTTGGAAGTGCCTTTATTCTTGCCGCGGTACTGGTGGGCTCATGGGGGAGCGGTTCCACGTCGTCTGAGTCAACGGTTACGGTGGTTCAATCGGCATAGCGCGGTACACGGAGTCAGATGGCGCAGAAATTTGCCAATAGCCGCTGGGTGCAAGAAGGGTTTCTGGATAATCGCGTCGAGGGTACGATCGTCGGGCGGATTGTTTTCGCGGTCATCGGGCCGATCGATGTGTATTTACAGGGCAACTTTAAGGCCGATATTGCAGGACAGGTTATCCAGTTCCAGAATCCCCGGTTTGAGGACGAAGATCTTGCGGGCCAGATGATCGGTGACATGGAAAGCCCGCAGACTGGGACAGTGAACCTGATCTCGTTCGATCCCCATCCGAATCTTGCGCCGCATCCCTATATCGAATGGTTTTCGGCGAAGAAGAATCACTATCGGATTGAGTTCGAACCGGCAGATGCCTGGGTCGTGCCCGCTGCAGATTTGGGGGAGATTGACCTAGTGAGTCGAACGATTCGTGAGACGCTTGCCGGGCGGAGTGACGAGCCGCCGACTCGAGAGCTGACGGATTGGGTGTAGCGAGGGAAAGCTCGTCGGTCGTTCCTCGTGAAGTGTACTCGGTGCAAATACGCGCTTTTCGTCGAACGAGAGACGAACGGCCCTTTACAAGGGATGATTTCAATCAGACTGCGATGGTGTCCTGTTTGCTCTTTCCTTCGCGGACGTAGAGTGGTACATCCTTGATATCCCAGACCAGCCCCACCATTTCCATCATTCTCAAGCAATAGTAGGTCATGTCAATTTCCCACCAGTAGAAACCTTGCCGGGTAGCGGCGGGATAGTAGTGGTGGTTGTTGTGCCACCCTTCACCCATCGTAATGAGTGCAAGGAAAAAATTGTTGCGGCTGGTATCGCCTGTGTCATAGCGTTGAGAACCATAAACATGCGACAGGGAGTTGATGGTGCAGGTTCCATGGATTAGGGCAACCGTTGATACGAAGAACCCCCAAATCAACATTTGGGGACCGTTGGTGTGAAGGCCTGGCGTGTAGGCCTCCAGTAACATGCCTAGCCCGAACATTCCGAACCCGGCGAGGGTGGGGACGAGGATGTCGAAACGGTCTAGGAAGCGGAGCTCGGGGAATTTTGCGAAGTCTGCAATATTCTTTAACCGAGGCGCGAAATGCGTTTGCGACGTGAACCAGCCCATGTGAGACCAGAGAAATCCTCCGTGCAGCGGGGAGTGGACGTCATCCGGCGTATCTGAGGCGATATGGTGATGGCGATGGTGCCCGGCCCACCAGAGCGGACCGCGCTGGGCGCAAGAGCCTCCCAGGATCGCAAAGGCCAGCTGGCATGCGCGGGATGTCTTGAAGGTCCGGTGTGAAAAGTAGCGGTGGTACCAGCCAGTGATGGCGAACATGCGCACAAAATAAAAAACTGTGGCGACGGCAACGGCAGTCCAGCTCCATCCCACCATGATAATGCCAAGACACGTGACATGTACAGCGATGAGGGGGATACACCGAATCCAGTCCATTTTGGGAGGTCCCTCGACTTTCACAGTATCAATCCCGGCCCAGGAGTCGAACCAGCGGAGAACCGTCAACCAAAGGACCTGGGCTTTGGTAGTCTGTGGGGCAGGTACTTGGGACATTCGCTTACCTCCAAGGTCAGAGAGCGGTGGTTCGCCAGGGCGTGGTGCCAGGCTCTGGCGTTTCAGTTAGGCTGAGTGGTATTGCGGCGCTTGGGAAGTCATGTGCCTGGTAGGCCGCAGATACTGGATCGTACAGACAATGCTCTGCCAACCCAGCGGTGCAATGCCAGTGCATTATACACGCAATCTTGGGAGAATTGAAATAGGGTGGCCTCGGCAGGTGGGCC